>Ga0113563_10000932_pt1 | contig 15610 bp, 16 predicted proteins | sample Mud3Dept3metaG_FD_80117 | JGI IMG/M metagenome (GOLD analysis project Ga0113563, IMG submission 80117) | Freshwater wetland microbial communities from Ohio, USA, analyzing the effect of biotic and abiotic controls - Mud 3 Core 4 Depth 3... | ecosystem: Environmental > Aquatic > Freshwater >...
TATCTTCCTGATGGGATTACCTATATCAAGGAGGCTCTCAAGGTCGCCGAAAAAAGTGAGTTTGACGATGTCACCATTGATATTAAATACATTGGTGCACCTCGCTACATGATCAAAGTCAAGGCTCCGGATTATAAGATTGCAGAATCACAGATGAAGAAAGCTGTAGAGCGCGCAGAAGCATACATGAAAAAAACAAAAGGTGAATGTGAGTTTCAACGTGAAGTCGAAGAATAATGTCTGAGATACTTATTTGTCCTAGTTGTCACCAGTACACCATTCATCCGATTTGTCATCAATGTAAAGGAAAAACAGTTTCCAATAAACCTGCCCGATTCTCCCCACAGGATCATTATGGGAAGTACCGCAGGGAGTTGAAAAAAATAAAACGGGATGAACTGAGACAATGAACCTCGTAGAAATTAAGTATGTGGAGAAAAAACCGAAACTGAAGAACCCGATTTTTATTGAAGGATTACCAGGGATTGGCAATGTCGGGAAACTTGCTGTGGAACATCTGATTGATTCCATGAAGGCGAAGAAATTCGCTGAGTTGTATAGCAAGGATTTTCCGCCACAAGTATTCATTAATCCTGATGGGACCATCAAACTCGTCAATAACGAGTTTTTCTATTGGAAGGCAAAGAAACGAGGGCAGCAGGACATTGTTCTGTTGACTGGTGATTACCAAGGTCTTTCATCTCAGGGTCAGTACGAGCTTGCAGAATCCATTCTTGATATCGTGCAAGACCTGGGTGTGAAGCAGATGTTCACCCTTGGTGGGTATGGTCTTGGTCGTGAGATTAAAGAACCAAAAGTCTTGTTCGCGACTACGGATGTGCGTCTCGTCAAATCCATGAAGAAGTATGGAGCGATATTTAAGAAAAACGAACCCGGTGGTGGGATTATTGGTGCCAGTGGGCTGCTGCTTGGTTTAGGGAAACTCCGTGGTTTGGAAGGCACCTGTTTCATGGGAGAGACACCAGGGTATCTTGTCGACCCGAAGAGTGCCAAAGCAGTACTCAAGGTCCTTACTAAGGCGGTGAAGGTGGATATCGACCTCTCACGACTTGAGGAGAAAGCCAAGGAAATCGAGTATATCGCTCAACAGCTCAACGAAATGGAAACAATGGTGAAAGAAAAACCTGATGACATTCGATATATCGGGTAATACTTTACTTTTTTTCTTCTTCTCTTCTGGGAGTTTTTTTGAAAATGAAGTGGAAGGAAGAGAATGTTTTATTTGATTCCGAGGAGGAAAAACAGCAGGATTGTTCCTGTCTTGGTTGAAGACGTTTCTTTAACGTTTGCTGCGGATAATGTGATGGTGATGGTTACTTTTCCAAATCCGAGTACAAGGATTCCTGGGTGTAAGATGATTTCTCCGTTAGGCGGGAGTTCTGTTATAGTAAGAGTAAATTGCTTTCCGATGAGAACAAATCCACCAGAAATAGTTACATTCACAATCACATCCCATGCGGTGTAATTCCCGATGTTTTTAACCGTAAATGATGGCCCGAAGCCGCCTTTCAGAGTAATTTGTAGGAACGTCTCATAAAGACCATAGGTCTTGAAACATCCATCGGCATCAGTAAATTCACTCCAGTTTTGACCATCGTTAATGGAGAGGTACACTGTTCCATTCGGATAGATGTTTGTTCCATTGCCCGAGATCCAATAGTAATTGTCTGTGACGTTTGCGGTGTAAACAACGATATAATACGTCTGACCTGGTGTAACCCAGATGTCGGGGAAATTAAATTCCATCCATGCGAGTTGTTCTTCTGCTGGGGTTCCATTGACGATGGGAAACGCACTTGATTCCATCGAGACAATAGTGAGGTCTTCTTGGGTCAAGTTATCGCGTATTGCTAAGACGCAGGGTTCTGAGGTTGATGCGTTTCTTGCCATTAAAAAGAAGGCTCGTGTTAATACCTCTCTCTGAGGGATGAAGGATTGGGCTATTGAGAGATTTGCATAAAACTGAAATATGTTTGTTCTTCCTAAGGGTAATGATCCGTCATAATCAGTCATTGATTGGTCAAGTTCATCGATGTATGGTGATTCAATACTATTTCTTTGAGTGTTGTTTTGGTTTTTGTCTCTTGCTGCGATAGCAGTGGTTAGTCCACTCAAGACCAGGATGCCTACAATTAGAAATGATGCCAATTTTTTCATATTCTTCGCCTCTCCCAAATATATGTTAAAGAAATATTATATCGATTCAGTATTTATACTCTTTTATCACATAAATAAGAATAGGTAAAAAAATTATTCAAGGAAGATAACTTTATTCTCAGTCATGTAAAGGCTTTACTTTTTTTTCAAATTGTTTTAAATCAAAAATGACATCCTGGCCTTTTGTATTTTTCGTTCGATCAAGATAAAATGAACTGATACCAAGTTTCTGCGGAGTATAATAATCAAACTCTTTATGATCGCCCACATGGATAAGCTCTTCTGGGGATATCTCCATTTTTTTACAAATCATCGCATAGAAATCTGATACTTTTTTGACGGTATGGAAATCCGATGTCGAGGAAAAAACCCTCCCGAAATATTGATGTAATTTCGCCTGTGTGAGTTGAACGTTTATGAATTCTTTTTTCGCGTTCGAACTGATAATGAGCATATAGTGTTTTGATAATCGTTTTAAAACCGCAGGAACCTCAGGGAAGACTTCAACATATGTTCTATAGTCCAGGAGCATTTTTTTCCAGTCTTTCTTTAGATGGAACCGGTCGAACCAGTACCCTGGGTCGTACCATTCGATACGATTCTCTCCAATTCTTTCATATTCCTTAAAAAGAATTTTTTTCGCATCATCTATCACCAGGTGATGTTGCGTAGCATAGAGCGTTGGTACACCTTCAAGCCAGAACGCATCTGCGAACGTGGGTTTCACAATAGTGCCATCAAAATCAAAGGAGATGATTTTTATCATGAGGCTCGCTACTACATGCTCTTATGTATTAAAAAATATCCTCTAAGAGCAATATGGTGTTTCGCTGTTCTTAGGTTTTCGATACGGGGAGTTGTTTTTTTCTCCGTAGTTGTTGATAGCCGATGATAGCGATGATGCCCGCGAAGATTAAGACAAGGGAGACACTCACAGCAGTTGCGATGTTAATATCCGTAATCGTGTTCGGCTGGGCTGTTCGTTTCAACCAGATTCCAAAGAACGCCCAGAGGACCACAAGACTATAGGCGATGTCCTTTCGTAACGCAAGCATGAGGTAGGTAAGCAGGGTTCCAATCGCGATGATGAGGATCGTCCAGGTCATCTGGTCGATGCCAAATCCATCCCATTGGATTGACACAAGATACGCGGTTACGTTAGCAATCGTCGCAACACTTATCCAACCGAGATACACACTGAACGGGACATGCACACAGAGTTTTTCTTTCATCGGAACCTTCGCTTTCCCAATCTTCAAACGTAGATAAATCGCAAGCAGACAGCCGAGTAGTAGGATCATCACAAGCAGGGACAGACCAACGTATTCGTAATGCCACAGGAAGATCCAGGCGCTGTTCGCAACGCCACTTAAGATATACAGCAAGGTGATCTGGGATACGAATGGCATCGGTGTTTCTTCTTTTTTGAAGAGGTCCCGTGCTTGATAGAGAGCAAAGACAATCCAGAGGATATAAATGATACTCCAAATGGAGAATATCAGACCGGCTGGGACGAAAAAGTTTGGGAGGGCATCAGAGAGTTCTTGGGTTGTCTTCCCGTTGAGCGGGAGGATCACGGCAAGACCATTTACGATGATGGTCAGAAGTGTTACAAGGATGTTTCCTATCTGAAGGATTTTCTTTTTTCCTCGCGGGCTCATACACGATACCTCTCATAAAAGAATCAATTGCGTGAAGATAAGCTTTACGAGCGATTAAAAAAAAATCAAGAATGATTTACCGTGGGCAGGCAGCTATCCCATGTTTTTCCAAATACTGTTGATGATACTCCTCTGCCGGATAAAATGTGGTGGCTTGAGTGATCTCAGTTACAATCTTTTTTTTGTATTTCCCTGATTGTTCAAGGTCGTTTTTTGATTGTTCCGCGACACTCTTCTGTTCTGCGGTATGATAGAAAATTGCGGATCGGTATTGTGTCCCAACATCGGGTCCTTGTCTGTTCTTTGTTGTCGGGTCGTGAATGTCCCAAAATACCTTCAGAAGCTGTTCGTAGGTTATTTTCTGTGGATCGTAAGTGATTTCGACAGCCTCTGCATGTCCAGTTTTATCGGTGCAGACATCTTCATAAGTAGGGTTCTTCAGCATACCCCCAGTATATCCTACCGTCGTCGAAACAACACCACTGAGGTGTCTAAACGTTTCTTCGACATGCCAAAAACATCCAGCAGCAAAGGTCGCTTTCTCCATAGTAATCACTTATCTGAAACCATCAGGTTTCGTTGGCTATTAATAGTTTTTCATCTCATAAAAAGGAGGTATTATTATTTGAGAATCAAAAAAGTCTGACTCCTAAAATGACGTTAAAAAAATTTTGATGTTCCCATATCTTTGTTGATGTTTCTCTAAAATTTCGTAACTGATTGTTGTGGGAAGAATTTCTCCTGCTGGAATCTCTTGGTCCGTTGTTTGATAACTTCGGTGAGGGTATCGGCGATGCCCTCAAGGCTTTCATCGATTTCCTTAAGCGAATAGCGTTTCGTCGCGTATCCTTCCTTGTATGACTCCTCGTCTCTCATCAAGTCGATCACCAACTGTTCCGGGTCAAGATTATGGTGTTCTCCATCGATCCCGATATACAAACGAGCGTCTCGAATGGAGATGTCCACATTCTTTGAACCGTTGAAGGTTTCCAGTTCGCAAAACACACCCCGTTTCCGTAATGACTCGTAGAGTTTTAACGCATGTGGTGAGGCGCGTTTTTCCCGTTGATGATGCATGCAGAGGCATTTCCCAAAATTCGTCATGGAGTAATCGTATTCTGCTTTTGGGAGTTTCACATTACAGACCTCACAAAAATAATCCTGTGGATTGAGGACGTCTCGTTTCAGATCGCGTTCGAGTTTGGCAAGTTTCACTAGTCTGTTGTCCTGCTCCATCTTATCCCAGATGATCTGCAGGACCTCGCGGAGTGAAAGCTCATCGATAGTAATTTTGTATTTTATCGCAAGCAGTTTAACAAGTTCCTCGAGAAGATCCGCGGGATATTTCCCTTGATATTTCTCCACAAAATTATAGACGATGTCATAGGCTTTGTTATCATTTATCTTATCTAACAACTGCATCAAATGGAAGTTATAACACTCATTGCAGACAACCTTACCATCTGGTAGCTTCCGATACGATGTCCAGAGTCTTTTACTACATCGTTCGCAGTTGAACATTTTGTCCCATCCCATAGGAATCCAATACCAAATATCCTGTCTTTATTTAAATGTTTTTTCAATTTTACTCGTTCCGTGTGTTTTTTGTTGATAAATGTTCAGGAATTTGTTGTTATTAAATTATTTAATATCAGCAAGCCTTTGACCTTGGTATCCTCGATGATTCAACCAATAAAGAAATATATAGGACAATGCTATTTCTGTACCGCTAGCAGGGATTTCCCGTGAACGAAGACGATAAAAAAGCATTTCTTGACGACTTCAAAAAAGGAGACATCGAGAAGAAATTAGACATGTGGTACTACGCGGTCGACCAGGAGGCAATCTGGGAAGAAGTCCTTGCAGAAATGTCTATGATTGCCCAAGCGACAAATCCACAGAAGGGAAAAGCTGTCGACGAGGAATAAGGGTTTTTTATATGAACGAAGAAGACAAAAAAGAACTCATGGAAGAATTCAAGAAAGGCGATGGAGCTAAACGTCTCGACCTGTGGGATTATGCCTTAGCGCAACAAGTGCTCTGGGAGAACATCATCGCAGAGCTGCAACGGATAGCCCACGAACAAGGCGTCGACAAAGAGCTGGACAAACGAATGGAAGAAGATATGAAGGGAATGGAATAAGGCGCTTCCTTTTTTCACTTCACAAGCTTTGCACTTATATCCCATAATTTTCTTGCAGCAACCATATCATAGGTTTCTGGTTTGGTTTTTTTTACGGTGTTTTTTTCAAAATATTCACCGGTGATTGCTTCGACCTCTGGTGCACTAGCTAAATAAATTAGAGTGTGAGCGGCAACCGATGGCGCTTTTCCGAGCAGTTGAAACATTTTCGCAGAAAACCAACAAGCGTCCCTCCCAAGGTTCGTCCGACTCATTCCAGGATTCACACAATTAACAGTCACCCCTGTCCCTTTTAGTTTCTCCGCCAAAAGCCTTGTCCAAAGGATTATAGCCAGTTTTGAATGAGCATATACTTTCATCCCAGAAAACCCTGTATCGAACTGCAGGTCCTCGAAATGAATTGTTCCAGAGTGTAAACCAGAGGTAAGATTCACGATTCGAGCAGGAGCGCTTTTTTTCAGGGTTTCGAGGAGTAGATTGGTGAGGAGGAAGGGAGCAAGGTAATTGACTGCAAACATGTTTTCGATACCGTCTTTTGAGATTCGTCGATGGTAATCCACCACCCCTGCGTTGTTCATTAAAACCTGTAATGTATCATGTTTTTGGAGAAACTCCTCGCTGCATTTTCTGATTGACTCAAACGAAGCAAGATCGCAAAATAACACATCGATGTTTGGGTTCCTTGTTTCGTGGATGAGTGTTTGTCGAATTTTCTCCCCTCGTTCTTTATCCCTGGTGGTAAACACCACGGTTGCCCCAAGTGATGCGATACCTTTAGCGGTTTCTTTCCCAATCCCTGATGTTGCCCCGGTGATTAACACCGTTTTTCCGTCCATGCTCATACTCGAATCTCTCCATGGTTTGAAAAATTTCGATGTTGTATCACCACTCTGCTTTAAAAGGATTTCAAAAGGAAAGATTAAAGAAAGATCTTCTCCTTTTGTAGATTATGAACGTACCTCGGAAGAAAAAACATCATCTCTCACGTCTCATCGATGAGAGCCTCCAAGGGTTATCTCCAATACAGACGATTATGAAAATGGCGGAAGATGAAGCAATCCGAAAAATGGGTTTGAATCCAACACAGGTCATCTCGTTTGGTGGCGGTTGGTGTAATCATTCCGCTCCTGAGGAATTACGAATCACCTATCGGACAATCCTTAACGATGTTTCGTTATTTCATCAAAGTGGTCGATACAGTCCGATTATCGGGGACTCCGCCTGTCGAGAACAGCTCTGTCGCTTTGAGGAGACAATCTATGGTCTGAAACCTTTGAGTCGGAATAATATTCTTCTGGGGCATTCCTCGACCCAGCTGTTTCATGACGTCCTCCGAACGATCTGTGACCCAGGGGAACCTGTGGGGTTTCTCGACCCGACCTATGCGAATTATATTAATGCCGTCAAATGCGCACTACCAACATCTCCGATTTGGTTCATCCCTGCGTTAGATCCTCAGACCTGGACGTACCTACAGACTCCAGATGTTTCCTTAGAGATTCTCAAACAGTGTTGTGACAAGGGACTTCGGGTGTTCGTTATCCCTGTGCCTGATAATCCCACAAGTCAGATTCCCTCTGAGGAATTCTTATCCAGCGCCTTAGATATCATCACCGATGTGAATGGTTACCTGATTTTAGATTTCGCGTACAAAGCTCTCTGGTTTAGGGAAATGCCTGAATGTTATACGTGGTCTCCCCAAGAGGATAACCATTTGATTACCTTGCATTCACACTCCAAATGGCTCTCCAGCCTCGGACGTCGTTTTGGATGGGTCGAAGCCGATGATGCTGTAATCAATGGTTTAGAAAAAATAAACGAATCCATGCTGCTCTCCCCTGATACTCTGCATAGTATGGCCACGGTGAGGTTCTTAGAACACACTCTTTCTGATGGCTCATTACAACAGTATATCGATGATACACGTCACCTCTATGAAAGAACCGCTGCGGTGATGATATCAACCATTGACTCTAAGCTTGGTTGGAAACGGCTCTCCCCTGATGGTGGGCTTTATACTTGTTGTCCAACTCCTAATCATCAGCAGCCACGAAGATTCATTGAACAACTGTTAAGGGAAACAGGCGTGCTGCTTATACCCGGGACTGGTTTTGGTCCCAGTATGGACTACGGAGTACGTTTGTCCTATGGTCCTCTCTGTTATGACCATCAGAAGATCATCGAAGGGATTGAGCGAATAGCCCATTATCTTTCCAAATAACCCTGAGTTCATTGATTGCAGATGGTACCCCCACAACCAGTATTTTTATAAAGAGATACACAGATGCTGTATATGGAGGAATCCAGTATGAAAAAACTCTTCATTATTTGGTTGAGTCTTAGTTGCCTATTCTCTCTTATGCAGGTAACTGTCATTTCCAATCCACAAAAAACACTCACACCGTCTCAAGTGTCATTTTTAGATGGGGGTTGGGTTGAAGAAAAAGACAATATTACGATTCTGCACGTGAGTGGATCGCATTATGAGATGGGTTACCAACATGGATACTTATTGCAGGAAAAAGTCCAACAGAATATCCGTGCATTCTTAGGTTACGCGGAACAATATCTTCCACGGAGTGAACTCCTTGGATATTGGGATATCTCCAAAAACTATGTTCCCCCTATGTACATCGAAGAAATCCAGGGAATCGCGGATGGGGCTAACATCTCTTTTGATGATATCGTCACAGCGATCATGGCGATTGAGTACGCTGATCATGGATGTTACGGAATTGCTGCCTGGGGGCTTGCTACTGTCGATGGACAGATGTATCATGCCAGGAGTTTTGATTTACCCTCCACCATACAGGATTCTGTGACCGGGAGATACGCACATGAGAACACCATCCTTGTCATTAGAAACCCCGATGAAGGCGTCGCTTCGATTTCCCCTGCAATCGCTGGATCGTTCCATACGGGCGGAGGGATGAATGCAAATGGAGTCTGCCTTGGGATTCAGATCTGCTGGAGCAAGGATCAGACCTTTGAGGGGAATCCGTATCATTTCCGCGTCCAGGAAGTCTTAGATTCTGCGACCACGGCACAGGATGCTATCGAGATTCTTAACACGAATCGGACCCATGGATTCAACTTTATTGTCTCCCAAGCGGACCCTGCTATAGGGTACGCCCTTGAGCAGACTGCAAACCTGACCTATATAGGCTCCCATGATAACTATTCTGTTGAGAGTCACAAACCATTCTGGGCTATTGGGCATGTCATAAGACGAACAAACGTGTTTCTTGAGCCTGAGATTGCAGCCACCCAACGCAAACCGTACAATCCTTCGGGGTTGATTGCTTTCTTCAAACTGCTGTTCATGCAAAAAACCAACCCGTATTTTGCAGTATTCCAGCTCTATCAATCCGTGAGTAAAGAGATTTTTATTACCTGGGGGGATTTATCGCTGAACACAACCCTGGAGGTGCTTCGTAACGGATATCTCGCTGAGGATTTTCCCCTCTTGCGATTGATTGAGCGGCTTGGAAAAGGAACTGGGATGGCAGAGGCATGGAATCAATGGGTCGCTTGTCCAGCAAATGGAGATTTTGTCTTTAGTTTCGCGGACCATGACCAGATGGCATTTCGAAATCCGACGCATTTTGTCAATTTCTATGACCTGCTGAGCCAGACCCCACCATAATATATTTTTTTTCTTTTTTTCTCTTATTTTTCCATACTGTAATATATGTCTTCTCTGATGTTTTCTCTAATGCAGGCTCCCCGGATTGAGTTATTCGATTGGTTACTACAAAAAGCTCCTCAGGCTACCTATAATCTTGCTTTTAGTAATATCTATGGATTGACGATGCAGGAATACAAGGCGCTCTCTGGGTTTCAACTTCCTGATGATTTTGAGTTAGGTTCCAATGCTCAATATGGGGCTGATGTGTTAAAAAAGACTCTTCAGACACTCTATGATTGTGAGATGAGTAATATTGTGACAACCACGGGGGCAACCGAGGCGAATTTTCTTGTTTTTTCAGTCTTGCTAGGAAAGGGGGATGAATTTCTGATGGAACAACCAGGGTATCAACCGTTGTGGTTGACCCCGGAGATGCTTGGGGCGAGAAGGATCGATCTCCCCCGTAGATTTGAAGATGCCTTTAAAGTTGATGTCGAGAAGTTATCGGCTCTTCTTACCAAGAAAACAAAATTGGTGGTGTTAACGAATCTTCATAATCCTAGTGGTAAGATGATGGATGAAAAAACGCTTTCATCGATAGCGAACATCGCATCGGAGTTTGGTGCTTATGTGCTTGTCGATGAAATCTTTCTTCACGGATCGGCTCAATTTCTGAAATCGTCATTTGGGATTCCAAATCTGATTGTGACGGGGAGTGCGACGAAGATCTATGGATTGGGGGGACTTCATACCGGGTGGATTATCGCACCTCCGGAGATTGCTTCACTCTGCCAGAGATTGAAGGCGCATACAACCGGAGCGTCTGCTCACACCTCAGAGGTCCTGACCGCACATATTCTTCAAGCTGCTCATCCTATGTTGATAAAACGGTTCCAGGAACGAGCAAAACCGAACCTGGACTATCTCAAGAAATGGATGAATGCTCATACAGAGTTCTTCGACTGGGTTCCCCCGGATGGAGGCATCATATGTTTCCCACGATATCATATGAAGATATCCTCTTTAGATTTATGTACAACGTTGTTCAAGATGCAAAAGATTCTTATTAACCCTGGATCCTTCTTCAATCAAGATGGTTTTGTCCGAATGTCCTTTGGTTGTGAGTTGCCTCTGTTGCAGGATGCCTTAGATGCGTTAGAAAAGGGATTGCAGCATCTACAGTTCAATTGTTAATTTTTTATTTTCCGTATAAGAATAAATGCACCGAGGAGAGCACCGAGCGCTATGAGAAGTTCGAAACCAGGTGTGGAAGAGGTATTCCCGTCGTCATTGGTGTTTTGCTGGGTGATGGTAAGCTGAGAGGTTTTTGAACCACCTTGGATGCAGGATGCCGTGACCTGGAGGGTATCACCCACGGTCGCATTTACAGAGTAACTATAGGTAAAGCTGTTAGGATCCGGTTGTTCTGTGTAGAATGTTGTATTATAGGCAACATTGTTTTTCTTGATTTCAACATTTGAGATGTAATGGGTTGATGGGTTGGCGACCTGATGAGTGATGGTGATACGAAGTTCTTGTGTCTGAAGGTTATAGGAGACGATGAGCGTGGATGGTGAATGCGCTATGGTGTTTTCCGTTATGCTGTAAATGGCTGTAATAATAATGAGAAGGATTGCTAGGTTCCGTAATATGACTCTCTGCATTGAGTTGTCTCTTTTTTGTTTGGACTTCATGATGTTCGCTCTTTTTTTTCCAGTACTATTTGTATATATTTTTATATATATGAAAATATGCCTAAGATAAGATGAACGCTGCCCAGAACAATCGAAAGATACGCAAGACGAAAATGCCATTGCACAGAAATCTTCGTTTTTCCCTTCTTCCGCAAAAAGGCAATCAACGCAGTCAAAAAAAACAGGAGAAAAACCACAATCCCCAGATACACAATCAAGGGAAGACCACCAATCAAATAATAACTAATTTCCTGAAACATACACTCACCCGAAGATTACAAGAGATATCACACTCATTATATAATATCCTCTCACAAACACCCCTCAGAGTGTCTATATATTTTTATAACAAAACAACGATTAGAACTTATGACGATAACCCAGGTTCGAAAACGAACAGGTGAACTCGTTGCTTTTGATGCTGAAAAAATCACCCAAGCTATCCAGAAGGCTATGCTTTACCTCGAGGTAAAAAACAGAAAAAAAGCCGAATTTCTCAGCAGAAAAACAATCGAAGCTCTTACCATCGAACAAAAGAATTTCCATCAAGGAATCCCCTCCGTCGAACAAATACAGGACACCGTAGAAGAAATCCTTGAAAAACGAGACAAACGCATCTACAAAGCCTATTCACTCTACCGACGCTCTCGGGGGATAGCCCGTGAACTCAAACAATACTTCAAAATCCATGATGATCTCAAACTAGGTATTAACGCTCTCAAAGTACTCGAAGAACGCTACCTGCTCAAAGACGAAGACGGCAAAATCATCGAAACCCCAACCCAGATGTTCAGACGAGTCGCTATAGCTATTGCAGCACAAGATACAAACTATGGGAAAGATCCATTGAAAACCCAGGACGCTTTTTACAATGCCATGCAAAAACTTGAATTCCTCCCCAACTCACCAACCCTGATGAACGCAGGCACCAAACTTGGACAACTCTCCGCCTGTTTCGTCCTGCCCATCGAAGACAGCCTTGAAGGGATCTTCACCACCTTAAAACACATGGCACTCATCCAACAGTCCGGGGGTGGGACTGGATTTAGCTTCAGTCACTTACGTGAAAAAGGAGCGATTGTCAAAAGCACCAAAGGCGTCGCCAGCGGTCCCATCTCATTTATGCGCATCTTTGACAGCACCACTGATGTAATCAAACAAGGAGGGAAACGTCGGGGAGCAAACATCGGAATCCTCCTCTGCAACCATCCAGATATTGTGGATTTTGTCACTGCAAAATCAGGCAAGAAACTCTCAAACTTCAATATCTCCGTCGCCGTAACCGATGCATTCATACGAAAAGCACAGAGGAATCAACAACTCCAATTACGCAGTCCAAAAACAGGGAAAATCATCCAAAAAATCAACGCAGCTGATTTATTTGAACTTATCGTACGATACGCCTGGGAGACAGGGGATCCTGGATTGTTATTCATCGATGAAATCAACCGCAGACACCCTCTCAAAGCCATGGCTGACATTGAAGCAACCAACCCCTGTGGCGAGGTCCCCTTACTCCCCTATGAATCCTGCAACCTGGGTAGCATCAATCTCGTAAAAATGATTACCAACGGGCAGATCAATTGGAAAAAACTCCGAACAACCACCCGCCTCGCAATCCATTTTCTTGATAACGTCATTGATGCGAACAACTACCCGCTCAAAGAAACAGAAAACATCACTAAAGCCAACCGAAAAATAGGTCTTGGTGTGATGGGATTCGCAGATCTCTTATTCACCCTGAAAATCCCCTACAACAGCAAAGAAGCCCTCAGACTAGGAGAAAAAATCATCAAATTCATTGCACATGAAGCACAACAAAAATCAATGGAACTTGGAAAAGAACGAGGGTCATTTAAAAATTTCAACCAGAGTACCTGGCAAAATAAATACCCTTCAATGCGAAATGCCACCTGTATCACCATAGCACCCACCGGCACTATTAGCATCATCGCTGGATGCTCCTCCGGCATCGAGCCTGTGTTTGCGCTCGCATTCCTGCGTCGCGTCATGGAAGGAAAACAATTAGTTGAGATCAACGACATCTTCAAAAAAGAATTACTCCGACGCGACCTCTATTCGGAGGAGTTAGTCCGAGAAATCTCCAAAACAGGTACAATCAACAAACGACATTTACCCAAAGACTTGAAACAAATCTTTGTCACCTCCCTTGATATCTCACCACAATTCCATGTCCAGATGCAAGCAGCCTTCCAACGCTATGCGGACAATGCGGTTTCCAAAACCGTCAACCTCCCAAAGAACGCGACACAAAACGACGTCAAAGAAATCTACCTGCTTGCATGGAAACTGAAATGCAAAGGAATCACTGTCTACCGTTATGGCAGCAAACCAGAACAAGTCCTCTATCTAGGAACAGGAAAACCAATCGTAGTATCCTCAGACTATGACGGTGGATGTCCCACTGGACTTTGTCCCCATTAAACCAAACAGAAAACAAATATTTAAGTATCGCAATGAGATAAGATTGTCTACCCAACGGATGAAAATAGATGCACCACTGACTCAATTCGTGTATTTTTTTTTATTTGTCGGGCGATGATGGTGAAAAGGAGAGACTATGTCGAGCATTAAAGAAGGAGATACTGTACGAGTGTTATGTGAAGCAAAACTTGAAACTGGTGAACTGTGTTACAATAATGACGCGAACAACCCCCTTGAGATTGTTATTGGCGAAGGAAAATTCTTCACATCTGTTGAGAACGCCTTACAGAATATGATCGAAGGGGAAACAAAAGTGTTCACCCTTGAACCAGACGATGCGTTTGGCCCCCATCTTGATGATCTTATTATCAAGGTCCCAAAAACCGTCTTCAACACCGAGGTGACCTTAGAGATTGGCTCTCGTATCAAAATTGACACTCCAACCGGGAAATCATTCATAGGGACTATTGTGACCATGGATGATATGACCATCACCCTTGATATGAATCATCTCCTGGCCGGAAAACGATTAATTGTGAAAATAACAGTGCTTTCTGTTCAGCCGGGAACAATTCCATCTCAATAATTCTCTTTAATCTTCTTTTTCACCTTTGAACATTCCTATCATGCTCTTTTTATACCCTTGATAAAGGTTTAAATATTTCTTCTGATTAGCCTGGAAGAAGGTTTGATAGCTATGACGGCAAACAAGAAAGCAGATTTAGCAGGTCCGGGTATTAGCACCTATAAAGAAGTTGAGAAAGTCCTTCCAAAAAACTACAAATCGTTGCTAACACCTAAGGAGACGCAGAAAGCGATTTTCACCGCAAAAAACTACATTGAAGAACACTTGGGGAAAGAACTGAATCTCATGATGGTGACCGTTCCCCTGATTGTCGATAAAGAAAGCGGGGTAAATGATTACCTTGACCGAGACGGCTCTCGAACACCTGTGGAGTTTCCCTGCGGTTTGGGGATTTCACCTCGGATGCAGGCACAAGTTGTCCAAGCTGCAACGAAATGGAAACGCATGGCACTCAAAGAATTTGACATGAAAGTCGGTGAAGGTCTCAACACCGATATGCGTGCCGTCCGCAAAGATTATTTCCTTGACCATGACCACAGCTCCTATGTGGATCAATGGGACTGGGAGAAAGTGATCACCAAAGACCAACGCACAATTGCCTATCTCAAAGACGCCGTCAATAAAATCTGGAAGGTCATTAAGGGTGCAGAGATCCTCATTCTTGATGAATTTCCCCAGCTTGAATCAAAGACCATCCCTAACCTTCCTAACAAACTCGAATTCTTCCATGCAGAGGAAATCCTGGATATGTTCCCTGATCTGCCTCGGAAACAGCGGGAAACTGCAATCCTGCAGGACCACCCTGCGATTTTCATCATCGGGATAGGATCTGTTTTAGAGGATGGGTACCCCCATGAGATGCGTGCCGCTGATTACGATGACTGGATCACTGACACCTCAAAGGAAACCGGGAAACCAACTCATGGATTAAACGGGGATATCCTTGTCTGGAATCCTGTTACGCAACGACGGCATGAGCTGTCCTCCATGGGAATCCGAGTCACTCCTGAGACACTCAAGAAACAATTGGAATTCTCTGGGCAGACCGATTTCCTCCAACTCCCCTACCATCAAGCGATCCTGAACAACAAGATCCCCTTGAGTATCGGTGGTGGTATCGGACAATCCCGGACATACATGTATCTTTTGAAGAAGGCACACCTTGGCGAGGTTAGCGTCACCGTCTGGCCAAAGGAACTCAAAGAGATCTGTACAAAGAAAAACATCCATGTCCTAGAATAAACAAGGATTTTTTTTTTTTTTTTTTTAATATCA
>Ga0113563_10000933_pt1 | contig 15607 bp, 9 predicted proteins | sample Mud3Dept3metaG_FD_80117 | JGI IMG/M metagenome (GOLD analysis project Ga0113563, IMG submission 80117) | Freshwater wetland microbial communities from Ohio, USA, analyzing the effect of biotic and abiotic controls - Mud 3 Core 4 Depth 3... | ecosystem: Environmental > Aquatic > Freshwater >...
ATAATCCATAACAGCTGTCATAGTGTCAAAATTCGTACGACCATCTTTCCACAGGTAGATGCCTCCATTTGCTGACACACTACGTGGGTGAGCCAGTTTGGTAAACCAGTGAACCGTGTCGATCTGGTGGGCCATCCATTGTCCCGGAATCCCGGAAGAATATGGCCAGAAAAGCCTGAATTCCAGATACTTCCTTGCATCAAAAGCTGCAGCAGGGCGATTTGCCTGATATCTTTTCCAATCGGTATCTACTTCTTTAAGCAACGGGACAACAGTAGGTCTTCTCCATCTTCCCGGCTGGTTTACATTCCAGGTCATTTCAACCATCACTATCTTGCCGAATTTACCTGAATTAAGATACTCATTGGCAGCAATATAATTTGGTGCACTGCGACGTTGCGAACCTATCTGAACGATCTTTCCCGTTTTTTCGACAGCGTTTCGGGCAATCCTGGCATCTGCCATGGTTTCAGCGAAAGGCTTTTCGACATACGCATCGCGTCCTGCATTTACAGCTTCTGCACAATGCAGTGCATGCTGGAAATCAGCTGTACTTATAATTACAGCATCGGTGTCTTTCCCATTGTATAATTCATCATTGTTGCGTGCCAACCTGAGAGTTATCCCCTTTGCTTTGAAAAAATTATCTGCTTCCTGCCTCCTTAAACTCCATATATCGGATAGAGCAGTGAATTCAAAATTCAATTCATTTGCCAGGCTCATAAATGCCGGCTCAAGCGAGCTTCTGAACCGATCGGAATAACCGACTATACCAACTCGCACCCTGTCGTTTGAGCCAGGGATGCGGGAATAACTCTTTGCACTGAAGGTAATCCCTGCAGCACCAAGAGCAGCTTTCTGAACAAATTCTCTGCGGGTTGTCATAATGTAATTAATTAAGATTATTATTGTTAGTTATAAATGCAATTACGAACAGTAAAGTATAATAATTCCATAAAAATTCCGGACAGGTAAAAATAGTTTTTATCGCAATCATTAATACATAAACAATGTGCTTTTTTGAAAATATTTTTACTTTAATGGCTAAAAAATGTTTTTGTTCAGTTACTCTTAATAAGGTAAATCAGCATTATAAAAATGAGGAAAAGGATATTGGTCGATATGGATGGCGTTCTGGCTGACGTTTACAGTCGTTTTTTTGAACTTCAAGAACAGCAGTCAGGGATCAGATTAACAGTCATGGATGTAGCAGGAAAACTTGAAGCAGAGGCTTTCCCGAATGAAGTTAAATGGATCACCACCCACGGATTTTTCAGAACTGTTCCTGTTATTAAAGGAAGTATTGAAGGCCTTAGAAAGCTGAATGAAAATTTTGAAGTTATAGTTGTCTCACTGGCCACTGAGTTCCCTCAAAGTCTGACTGATAAACAGTTATGGGTATATGATCATTTTCCCTTTATAAGATGGCAGCAAATGGTATTCTGTGGCAATAAAAATCTTCTGCAGGCAGATATTATGATCGATGATCATTTAAAAAACCTTGACAATTTCAAAGGTGAAACAATCATGTACAGCCAGCCGCATAATCTGAATATTAATCATGCACGGCATAAGAGGGTACACTCCTGGGCAGAAATAGAAAAACTTCTGCTGCCCAAGTACCGGCCTGGACAAGTAAGAAGATCTTAATCTATTTTTTCTTCCTTAACCTTCACATTCCACCCGTCAACTTTCAGAAGTGGTTTCTCACCGTTCAGATTTCGTATGTCGAACTCAACCTGCAGCGTCCTCTTTTCATCAGGCAGCAGCGAAATATAATTATCCTCCCAAAATACCGGGAGAACCGGTTCTTTAGATGTCAGTTTTAAAATCTTTGGATTCACTGCAAAAGCCAGTCCTTTACCAGTATTTTCAATGGTACACGTAAGCCGGCATTTATTTCCTTCCTGCTGTAGTGCTGATACAGTAACATTCAAATTCGTCACCGGAAGCTTGCTGAGATCTTTAAAATCTGCATTCTCGTCACCATCAGAACTTAACCAATAGAAATTAGAAGATAATAGTTTTCCTGAAGCATCCATTAATTCCAATTTGAGGAAATAAACCTTTGTTATATTCTCAGGTACTTCCAGAACCAGTATGGATTTACTTTCATCAGCAGCTATATCTGCACTTACCGTTTTTGACCAGACTTCAGACATATTGAAATCAAAGATTTTCACGAATGCCTTTAATCCGGTAAAATCCTTATAAAAGCAATTCATAATTTTGACAGAATTGTCATTATAACCATACTGGATATGGAGTGGTTCACAGGCACTTTTTGCACCGTAAAAAGCCCCGTTAGGCATAAGAAAGTAGTCGTACAATTGCCAGTACATTTTAGGCCAGGCGGAATTGTACATCCAGTAAATAATACCGCTGGAACGATACTTATTAGCTGCATAAGCCTCAAACATAGCTTTAACGGCCTCATTTTGAAACACTTGAGACTTCATGGAATACTCTTCTACTCCTGTTGGTTTTCCATAGCGCGATTCAAGAGCGGCTCTTGGCTTGGGATAGAAGGATTTATGCAGACGCAGGTCCCACGATTCACTCATGGGCCACATATCTTTTTCGGGCATCATCATTTTCATTGTTTCGATGGGTGGTATTTGTTCGCCTGAAGGACCAGCTTCAGTATTGAACTCAAGTTTCGTGTACCAGAAGGAAGGTGGAAAATATGCATATACATCCGGCCAGGGACCCATCCAGAAACCTGTCAAACCTGCAATCTCGCTGGAATCTCTCGTGGCTGATGATTGATATGGCCGGGTGCCATCATATTCATCTAATATTCTGATGTATCTCTTTTCCACTTTGGCAGGCGGATAGATATCGCTTCCGTACAGCCATGTAAAAACTGAGGGGTGGTTACGCAGATGGACAATCTGGTCTTTCCAGCTCATTTCAGCAACATCACCTGTGTGTGTCGTCCAGTTACCCCATTCCTCCCAGGCACTGCAGCAGCACCATCCAACCATTAGTAAAATACCTTCTTCATCACATCTGTCAAACAGGTAGTCTGAGCCCCGCGGTGCTTCCATCCTGAGGGCATTCAGGTTCATGTGCTTTGCATATAAAAGGTCAGCATCCGTGCGTTCGTCTGAAGGCCTGAGCATAAGATCCTGTACATAACCACCACCTCTTATCACCACGTTCTTCCCGTTTACCTGAAATACTTTTGTATGAAAATTGTCGAAATTGTTCATCCATGCAGTTATCTCGCGGATGCCAAAGCGTACTTTTTTAGAATCCATTTTTTTGCCTGATGCCACAAAACTAAGGTTCAAGTCATAAAGATTCTGTGGTCCTACAGTATGCGGCCACCAGAGACGAGGATTAGCTATCACAAGCTGGGGAAAATTTTCCGGCAGAAAACTTACCAATTTAGTTTCCCCGGCTCCCAGCATAACTTCCTGAGAGAATGAGATGTTTTCAATAACACCCTTAAGGATTCCTTTTACCGGTTTCTCCTCAGTATTTCTCAATTCAGCTGTGACCGTTAGTTTGGCCTGGTCTGCAGATGGCAGGTTAAGCTTTGTTACAACATGCGGATTTTCTATTGCCACCGCACCGGTCACATTAACCGATACATCGTACCAGATACCCATCCCCTTGTCAGGTGTTGTCGGGTTCCAGTCAACCCAGGTGATGGAAAGGTCTGTTCTTTTTGGAGGAAATATTTCCAGCGCCAGACAGTTGTTTTCGCCGGGTAAAGCTTCTTTTGAAATATTGAGGTTAAATAGCCGATATGCACCCTCAATAGTGGCTGTATCAGCTAAAAGATTACCATTCAGCCATATATTTGCTTTGTAGTTGATGCTGTGAAACTTCAGCCAGATCTGTTTTCCTTTATAGTCAGCAGGGAGTTCGAACTCTGTACGGTACCACCATGCAACCCTGAATGGATTTTCATCAGCTTTACCACTGTTTCGCTCATGGATTACACCTGGAAGATTTTTAATATTGGTCCCATAGTATGGATCGGGATAAACCTTGTTGGCAACCAATCCAGCCAGAACAGTCGTGGGAACAGAAACGGGATACCATCTCTCAGCCCGGAAACCGTTGGACGAAATTGCTTTACCATCTGATTTTGTTTCAGTGGAAGACTGTATTGCCCAGTTATCTTTAAGCAGAATTTTCTCATCTGCCGGCACCTGTTTCACACAGCTTAAGGAAAGGATGGTCAATACAATGACAGTGTGGACAATATTTTTTCTCATATATCAGGTTTTTTATAGATGTATTAAATCACTTTGTAAAAATTAAATTTAGTAAAAGAATTTGATAAAAATATGAAGGCTTAATCACCCTTTCAACTGACCAATTCAATTTTACCTTTCTGCAAATGAACAGCTTCGTTACTTAAAATAAATTAATACGGATTGGAATATTTAAAATCAAACATTTTAGCATTATATTAACGTGCTGAAAATCTAAACAGTGTCGGTCAAAAATTAAAATCATAGAAAAAGTATGAGCGGTACTCAAACTGCATCCGGATCAGGTCCCGGGTTAAAACGTGTTCTTGGACTATCGTCACTTGTGTTATATGGTATTATACTTATACAGCCTACGGCGCCAATGCCATTGTTCGGTGCTGCGGCAAATCTGGCCCATGGTCATGTGGTAACCACAATTCTGATTGGGATGATAGCCATGCTGTTCACTGCCATCAGTTACGGACGGATGGCAAATGCTTATCCCAATGCAGGTTCGGCATATACATACGTCAGCAGGGAAATCCACCCTTCTCTTGGCTACTTTACAGGCTGGGGTATGATTTTCGACTATGTTATGAATCCTATTATTTGTGTAATATGGGTTAGCAAAGCTGCCATGAATTTTATCCCGGAAATACCTTTCCCGTTTTGGGCGATTGCTTTTACGATTTTGTTTACCACAATGAATTTACGCGGCATAGAAGCCAGTTCACGCACTAACGCTATTATTGCAGCTGGTCTGGGTGTGGTTATTCTGCTGTTCCTGGGTGCTGCAGCTCGTTATCTCTTTTTAAATCCTCCTTCTGATATAGGAGGATGGACAAAACCATTTTTTGATCCGAAAACCTTTTCGTTTTCTGCTGTATCCACAGGTGCATCACTTGCAGTCCTGACCTATATTGGTTTTGATGGTATTTCAACATTGTCAGAGGAGGTGCATAATCCCCGGCGCAATATTCTTCGGGCAACTGTTCTTGTCTGTCTCATTACAGGTATACTGGCATCTGTTCAGGTTTATGCTGCTCAGCTTGTATGGCCGGGAACAACATTTCCGGATCAGGACACAGCATTCTGCTATGTGGCTGGCAAGGCGGGAGGTCAGTGGCTTTTCGTGGTAGTCAACTTTTCGTTGCTGATCGCCTCAATAGGTTCGGGAGCAGGTGCTCATCTCGGAGCAGGCCGTCTTCTCTATGGCATGGGGCGGGACAATGCCATTCCCAGCAAGTTTTTTGCTAAAGTAAATCCACGTACCCGCATTCCTTCCAATAACATAATTCTTGTTGGCGTTCTAGTACTTGTTGGTGCTTTTCTTCTTTCCTATCCATTAGGTGCTCAATTGCTGAACTTCGGAGCCCTGATTGCATTCATGGGCGTTAATGTTTCGTCATTTGTACGTTATTTTATTCATGGTGAACGCAGAACCTTCAGCCATTTTATTGTCCCGGTTCTGGGATTTGCCATCTGTCTTTATCTCTGGCTCAGCCTGGGGACCAAAGCAAAAATTGTTGGAATGTGCTGGCTTTCTCTTGGTGTACTTTATGGAGCATACCGTACATCGTGGTTTCGTAAACCTCTTCAGTTTGCCAGTATTGAAAACGATGATGAACCTAAAACAGATGATAATCTTTAAATTGAACCATGGAGAAAACAAGCAAACCAGTAATTAATCGATTGTATTCCCTTGATGCCTTACGTGGATTTGATATGTTCTGGATAATGGGTGGTGAAAGTATTTTTACAGCCCTTGCCGCTCTTACCGGTTGGCCGGTCTTTAAATGGTGCGCTGAACAACTTGAACATGTTCCCTGGCACGGATTCCATTTTTATGATATGATATTCCCGCTTTTCCTTTTTATTGCAGGAATATCATTCCCGTTCTCTCTTGCAAAAAGAATCGAAAAAAATACCAGCCGGGCCTCAATATATAAACATATTATCTACCGCGGTCTTATCCTCGTTCTGCTCGGCATACTTTATAATAATGCTGTAAAGTTCAACTTTGCCGAATTGCGCTATGGAAGTGTGCTTGGCCGGATCGGTCTCGCATGGATGTTTGCTGCGCTTATATTCATGAATACAAAACGGACTGCCCGGATAATATGGTTCTGCGGAATTCTTATTGGTTACTACCTGCTTCTGCTGTTATTTCCTGCACACGACCTTGGTTCGACTGACATTTTTTCCAGGGAAGGGAACCTGGCAAGCTATCTTGACAGGTTGCTTATGCCTGGCAAACTTTACCTTGGAAATCACGATCCTGAAGGAATACTTAGCACAGTTCCTGCCATTTCAACAGCTTTACTTGGAATGTTTGCCGGTGAATTTTTAATATCAAACTATCTGAAAGCCAAACCATTACGCAGAGTCCTGTATATGGTTTTAACCGCAGTTCTCTTAATGATAATCGGGAAACTCTGGAACATCATTTTCCCGATCAACAAGAATATCTGGACAAGTTCATTTGTTTGCTGGGTTGGAGGACTGAGCCTTCTGCTGTTTGCTGTTTTTTATCTTATCATCGATGTCTGGAACTGCAGGAAATGGTCTTTCTTTTTTGTAGTTATCGGAATGAATCCCATCACAATTTATCTTGCAAGAAGAATTATTAATTTCAGATCAGCTTCCAATTTTTTCTTCGGAGGTATTGCTGCTATTCTGCCGGAAACCTGGACACCTCTTGTTGATGCAATAGGGGTTACTGCTATCGGGTGGGTGTTCCTGTACATACTTTACAAAAAGAAAATATTTCTGAAAGTCTGAAAATCTTTATTACTTCCCAAACCTGAAGTACAGAGTCCCCTTCAGAATCTCCCCGTTAAAAATGTTTTTCTGACTCCGGGGCCCTTCTTCATCAGCTCTGCTGAACTTGGTGCCTATCGGACTTATTCCGTGCAGGAACGAAATATCACCGGATGGGAATGGTGGATTTACTTCACCCCTGACTCCTGTCTTCGAGAATTTTGCTTCACCCGGAGTAAACATATGAAGGAAAAGATTATCTGTTGCAGAAACTATAGTCACCGGTAATTCCCTGGTTTGTAATTCCACTGCATAGAAGTTTGAATAATACCCTTTAAACTCAGGGTAATCCCAGCTTTCACCTGTAATAGTATTGTTATATACCTTGTTATGTAAACCGAAGGTTGTTCCTTTTAACCTGTTTTTCCAGACATGGTATGGACCGTTAGATAAAAGCTTGGCACCGGTAACAAGTTTTTCGGGATAGGAAAAGGTGATCCCGGAAAAATCATATGAACCACTAAGCCTGTAATCGTAATCCATTTTTAACCACCCTCCTTTTAACATTGCCAGAGTGATATGAGAATTATTTTCGTACAGTAATTCTACAATATATGAATCATTCGTATTGTAGTGTTTCATTGATCTGAATCCTGTTTTGAAACCTGTAAAACAGGGTCCGTTACTAAGTGAAATCAAGGCACCATTGCATTTGATCTGCGAGATTATTCCAAAATTTTTATTTACGGTTATTTCCGTGCTTCCTGATGAAATTATTAACAGGCTGTCATTTTCAGATGCAGTAATTTTATCCCGGGTTGTTGCAACTATCCCGGAAACTAAGCCGGCAGGTTTTGTAATATTCCAGGACCATGTATTGATTGTCCTTCCATACTGATCTAAAGCTGTAATATAAAGCACATCATAGCTCCTCCAGTCAGGAGGAAGTTGAAGGATCAATAATCCGCTCATTCCCGGTTCTATATCAGGAGGTTTTATCGTACCGGATTGCTTATAAATTTCAAAATCCGGAAAACTCTTTTCATATTTCCGGAGTTCAAACGAATACTTGCAAAGTTTCAGATTGGTATAAAAATATCTGTTGGTAACTATAAAAACTCCATCGAACTTATCGGTGATGGATGTCTCCCTGAACTGAACAGGAGACCATATCTCTTTGATAGAATAAAAACTTCCTTCTTTTTCATGATATGGTCCAAGAATTCCGTCAGGACCTCTGTTACCTTCTGCATCTATTGAGTCATTCAGATCTTTGCGCTCAACGCCCTCATCGGCAAAGTCCCAGAGAAATGCACCTGCCGACAGTTTGCTCGATAGCATCAGGTTCCATTGATCATCAAGTCCGGCACCACTTCCTCCATCGTAAAGCCCGTGAAGAAACTCTGTCGGGAAGAATATATCTTTCCCTTTAGTCAGCGCATTTTCAACATATTCATATTTCGGGTAATGTTTGGTATCTGTCCCGTTTATTATTGATGTCGGTTCGATAACTACTCTTTTTTGCGGATCATATAAAGCATAATCATCACGTATTTCTTTATTAAATCCGCCTTCGTTGCCATTATCCCATAAAACAACAGACGGGTGATTGACATCCCGCTCAACCATTTGTCGTACCAGACGTTTTGCAGTTGGCGTATCATAATACTTCTGCCAACCAGCCAGTTCATCGAGCACAAACATTCCAAGTGAATCGCACACATCAAGGAAGTAATCATCGGGAGGATAATGGCTCATTCTTACGGCATTCATGTTCATGTCCTTCATCAGGTTGATATCGTCAACAGCAAGCTGTTTGCTGCTGGTACGGCCTGATGATGGCCAGAATGTATGACGGCAGACTCCCTTGAACAAAATCTTCTTCCCGTTTACATATATCCCATCGCCCTGTTTGACTTCAACGGTACGGAATGCAAATTTTTGTTTTATCCGGTGAATGGATTTCCTGCCCTTGTTGAGATTCACCACAACCTGGTACATGTTCGGAAATTCAGGATTCCAGGTTAGAGTATTCGGGAAAAAACCTCTCAAAGCAGTTTTCCCGGAGGCATCAGTTATTCCGGTCAGATTTTTTCCGACCTGCTTCCCATCAAGTGTCTGTAATTGTGCACTGATATTCTTTGCTTTCCCTTTTCCTTCAGTAAAAACATCCATATAAAATGAGCCGTCGGCTTTTGCATCTATTGCAACCCGATCTATATACTGACCAGGGAGAGACTCAAGATAAACCGGACGAAAAATCCCGCCAAACACCCAGTAGTCTGCAATACGTTCAGCTCTGTTTACACTCTCATTTGCAGATTCTTTGCTCACTATGACTTCAAGAAGATTTTTATTATCAAAACTTAGAAGTTCAGATATATCGTATTTAAACCGGTAAAAAGAGCCCTGGTGGACCGGTCCTGCAGGCATACCGTTTATCCTGACTTCGGTATCGGTCATCGAGCCTTCAAAAACTATGAATGTTTTTTTCAAAATCCAGTCGGAAGGAACTGTAAAAATATACTTATAGTATCCTTTTTCATCGGCTTTCAGGTTTACATTTCCGTACAGGTAAGATCCGTATCCCTGGAGCTCCCAGCATGATGGGACTTCAATCTTATTCCATATACCGCTGTTGCGTCCGCTGGTGCAGTAAAAATCCCACTTGACGGTATGATCTTTATCGGTTCCCGACAGGTACATAACTTCTGTCTCCTGGGCATTGGCTGAAAAGAGACCGGGAATAATAAACAAGCAAAAGAATATTTTTTTCACCACAATTTGTTTTTAATACAATTACAATTTTACAAAAAGAATTGAAGATCCTCGCAGCCAGCTGTGAGGAATCTTCGATCCCAAAACAGGACTTTTATGTTTTATGACTTTGCTTACTTCGAAATGAAGAAAGTACTTTATATCTTTTCTTTAATTCTTCGATTATGAAAGAGTCGTTGACCGGATCAAGGGACAGCTTTTGGACAAGAACGGTATCAAAATCTATAGAAAGTGATTCAAGGAATTTTTGATCGGACGGGAACATTTTTCCTTCTTCATCTTTACCCATAAAACTTAATCCATACGACATAGCTTTTAGAATCTTTTCAAATGGCGTCCCAAATTTTTTAGCCAGATGGATGGCTCCCACAAACCTGTCATCACAGCTAAGCTTGCGTGTAAGGTCACTTCCTACCCTGTAAATAGTATCCTTAAGTGCTTTGTTCTGGAAACGTTCAAGAAGATCGTCGATATGTTCTTCAAGTTCATTCATCGAATAGTCATCAGGATAGGCAAGCTTCAGAGTAACAGCCGACTGCATCATAACCTCCCTTGTAAAACTAAAGACCTCCTTATCCCGGAGTATTTCAAACATAAAGGTAGCATCAGGGTGTTTGTAATATCCGAAATATGCTGCAGTTGCATGGCCCAGATTATGTATAAATGCCTTGCGGTCCACCCATGCCTTTATATTTTCTTTTGGCGCAAGCCCTTCTATTTTCGGGATTTCCGACTTAAAACCTTTTCCGTCAAGTATCAATGTATTGTAAGGTTCAGCATATACCAATAAAGGATCTTTTTCAAGTTCAGCCATGGTTATAATCGGAACCATTTTTCCGATACTGGTCTCAACCAGTCCGACCATCTTATCCAGAGGATAATCTGATGGCAAACATGACTGCAGCTGTTTTTTCACAAATTCCGCTGCATCCCTCATATTTTCAGCAATAATAATATCGAGAGGGTATTCCGGATTGTGCTGATACCTTATCTGTAATCCTCCGGCAATGACAGGTATTACTTTTTCAAGTGCATTTTTACCAACAGAGACCGCCATTATTCCTGCTGTTGAAACAGCATCGGTTACCATATCATTGTCTGAAGCCAGTAAAGCATCAACATTCGGTATCAGTAATTCCTGGTCTTTATCACCTTTGATTACCACTGGGTATCCTCTTCTCTGGTTCAGTAAATTGACGATAACAGGATCTATATCGACAAATATTACTCTGTAGCCCCCTCTTCCAAAGAGCTGTCCGATAAAAGATCGGCCAATTTTTCCAGCTCCGAAAATTACTATTTTCTGACGATCAACCTGAAATCTGTTTCCTGTAGGATTCATAATAAGGTTTGATTCTTGCTTTCTTTTCACTATCTTTTTTTTCAAAATAAGTCCCTCCCATATAAAAACAGGTAAAACCACCCGAGACAATTCCCCAGCAACAGGCTTCTTCAAAATCCGGATGGCTGATCCCTTTGTGTAATTGATCAACGATGGATGATATCACCCCTCCGACAAAATTATCACCGCATCCTGTTGTATCGCCGACTCCTTTCTTACTCTTCAGCTCATCAGTTATTTTCTTCGATACGGGCATCTCATTCAATCCTTTTTGTTTGAAAAAGCGACCATCCGAATATGTTAAAATATTTTTTGATCCGTTTGTAATTATTAAAGATGAGACTTTATTACTTCTGAAAAACTCAAGTGCTGATTTCTGATCATGTTCTCCGCTTAGCCGGAGGGCTTCTTCATTGTCAGCGATCAGGAGATCAATATATTGATAGCTCTTATCACTTTCTCCGATTGGCCATTTTTTGAAAGGATCTGCTTTTTCATTTCTGAAATCAAACACTGTATTTACAATAGTCACACAACCTTTTGATTTTGCTTTTTTTAGAAGCGATGTCATACTATCGTGGATTTGCGGCATAAGAGCAGTTCCTCCAAAAACTACAATGTCAGATCTAAAAAAGTGGTCATCAAGTTCTTCCGGCTTGTAATCCCATGCTGCTCCGATTGAATTGAGAAACATTCGTTCTCCATGTCCATTATCGTACGTTGGATCAGAAAGGACAATTGTAGAAGGTGTCCGGTTATCAATCAGCTTATAATCCTTCAGGAAAACCGGAGTATTTTTTAGTGATGAAAGAAGATAATTGCCAATCTCATCTTTTCCTCCCCGACCATAGAACCGAACCTCGCAATATTCTTTACCGGTAAGCTGAGCAAGGTGGATCAGCGATACAATTGCTGGACCTCCAATATTGATTTTATCATATCCTCTTGCCCCTGTAATCCTGTTAAGTACAGTGTCGAGCGAACTCCCGCAATATCTTTCAAACTCCTCCCGGAAAACAAGCTGACCAGGCGTTAATCCGCCGTCACCACGTTGTTTTGAAAGATAGGGTTTGATTACATCACTGCTGAAATTTATACTATTATATAAAAGATCAACCAGACAGCAACCAACACCTGAAACAATGATTTTTCGTGACATTAAAATCTATTTATTAATGCAAAAGATAGCTCTTAAAATTAGAAATGACCGGCAAATATTAATAAAATGTTCCGGATCCAAATTATAGTTTCAAATAATTTTTTAATTTGACCTGCTTTATTAAACTGATTTATATATTTATTTTTAATAAAAAATTAATGAAAAATATTCAGGTGCTGTTAATCTTAATGATTTTTGTTCTCACTGACATTACCCTTACAGGACAGCAGGCACAGCAAAAAACTAATTACAAATTTTCCTTCGGCCCCGCAAAGGAGGTCATGGGGTATATCAAAGTTGATCTGTCACAGAAATATTCTTCCGAAACAGGTTATGGATTCGATTTCGGAACAATTCCATTTGCTGTCGACCGAGGCGGGAAAAAACCTCTCACCAGCGGATTTTGTACCAGCGACAAGCCGTTCTTCTTTTCAGTAAGTCTTCCGTCAGGGAATTACAACATTAAGATTATTACCGGCGATCTGAAAGAGGCTTCCCTTTCAACTGTGCTGATCGAATCAAAGAGATTAATATTTGAAAAAATAAGGACTGAACCAGGTAAATTCCGGACTCTTACAGCAACCATAAATATCCGTAACTCAAATATCGGAAGTACCGGCGAAGAAGTTCTGACATCATCACAGGAAAAGCATAGTCTGAACTGGGATGAGAAGCTGACTTTTGAATTTGCCGATAAGAGACCATGTATCTGCGCCCTGGAAATTAATAAAGTTGATGACGCATTAACAATATTTCTGGCTGGAAACTCAACAGTTGCTGATTATGAAAATTATCCTTTTGCATCATGGGGTCAGATGTTTCCGAGATTTCTGAAACAGGGAGCTGCTGTTTCAAACCTCGCAAAATCAGGACTTTCACTTGGGACCTTCCTCTCACAGAACCGTTTAAAACAGATAATGGATATGATGAAACCAGGTGATTACCTGTTTATTGAATTTGGTCATAACGACCAGAAAGAAAAAGGACCTGATGACGGCCCTTTCAAATCATATTCTGAAAGAATGAGGTTTTTCGTAACGGAATTCAGAAGCAAAGGAGGCATTCCAGTTATTGTATCACCGGCAAACCGCCGCTCCTTTGGTGAGGATGGTAAATTTACCAATTCGCTCGGCGATTATCCCGAAGCAGCTAAACAGGTTGCAAGGGAACTTAATGTTGCTTTCATTGATCTGAATGCAATGACAAAGACTTTATATGAAGCTTTGGGACCTGAAAAATCAAAACAATTATTTGTTATTTATCCTGAAAATTCATTCCCGGGACAAAAAACGGCCATGAACGACAACTCTCACTTCAATCCTTACGGTGCTTATCAGCTTACAAATTGCATTATAAAGGGGATCAAGGATAATAAACTCAATTTAAAAAAATATTTAATTAAGGGGATTCCCGCATATAATCCCTCTAAGCCTGACCCGCTCGGGAATTTCAGCTGGCCATTTGGTTGTCCATAGGTTGACCCCGGTGATGCCTGCCGGAACATCAGATATAAAACTTATTCACTTACAGGTGGTCAGAAGCTGACAGAAAAAATTGAATTCATATAGCAACCATTTCATTAGTGTCCGGTTAAGGACGGTTAAAAATAATTAATGAATATTAAATAAACATAATATGGGAAGAATACTAAAACGTCGGATGTTTGTGAAAAACAGCGTCATTGCAGCAACCGCCATTCCATTTATTTCATGTGGTCCGGAGGCTATGAAATCTACTCCTGTCCGGGATTATGAAAAGCTTGATAAAATACTTAGCCAGCCAATATTTAAAAAAGAATTTTTCCCGGAACCTGTAATAATAGAAACACTTGAGCTATTGCGTTTTAATGATCTTTTTCTATGCCGTGTAAGATCAAAAAACGGAGCAGAAGGTACATCGGTAGGTCATAGTGGCCAGCTCAGAACTCAATATCCTATTTTTACAAACCTTCTTCAGCCATTTTTCATAAATAAAGATGCCAGGGAACTGGACCTGATCCTTGAAAAGGTCTATATTTTTAAGCTTAATTTTAGGCTGAATGGGATGGCGCTCGGTGTTCCGCTGGCAACAATAGAGTTTGCCATCCTGGATATGATGGGACGTATTTCCGGGAAACCGATAGGCCAGCTCATAGGCAAGATTCATAATCCTAAAGTTGCAGTTTACCAGGCAACAGAATACAGGGAAAAACCGGTTAAAGAATCTATGGAACTGATAATCAGAGATGTAAATGAATATAATGCAAATGCTCTTAAGATAAAAGTCGGCGGACTTATGTTCATGACCGACGACATGTATGCAGTCGGACCTGCCGGAAGGACAGAAGAAATGATTCCTCTGGTCCGTAAAACCTTCGGTGATAAGATGGTACTTTATGCTGACGCCAATGGATTTTATACACCTGAAGAATCGATCCGTGTCGGAAAGCTTCTTGAAGAGTACCGTTATGAGTTTTTTGAAGAACCGGTACTATTTGACTGGTATGAAGAGACGAAACAGGTTGCGGATTCTCTTTCAATTCCAATTGCAGGTGGAGAACAGGAATACAGCATTCATGGATTCCGGTGGCTGATTGCGAATGACGGTCTCCAGGTGGTTCAACCTGATAATTATTATTTCGGCGGAATGATCCGCTCAATGAAAGTAGCCCTTATGGCTGATGCATTCGGGAAGAAATGTACACCTCATATGACAGGAGGTGGATTGGGCTTCCTATATATGATACATTTTGTATCCGCTTTGCCAAATGCACTTCCTTACCATGAATTTAAAGGATTGAAAACCGAAATTAAATATGAGTGTAAGACATCTGCTCTTAAAGTGACCGATGGTATGATAGAAGTTCCAACCGGACCAGGATCTGGTGTTGATATTGATCCTGAATTTATTTCAAAATTTCAGATCGTAAAGGGTTGAAATAAGAGATTGCCGGTGTCTGGTTAGCCTGGATCTTATTTTTCACCAAGTGAGAGCTAAAGAACCGGGACTATTTCTTCACCTTCCCAAGCAACAAATCTGCAAGGTTCTCAGCAGCTTTCCTGTTTTCAAAGCTCACAGGAAGACGGTCATGATCGATGTACTCATTATAGATCCATGGGTCGCCAATAGCAAAAACATATCCCTTTCCGTAGTTGTTCTCAGCTATTAAAACCTTGCCATTCTCAGAGAGAATTGGCTTTGCTGTTCCTGACAGGTTTATATCAGAGACCTCCTTAATATATATTTTGGAAACACCTTTAAACAGAGGATGTGCCGGAAGGTTCGTACATGCTCCCATTTCAAAATTTGTTCCTGTTACCGGGTACAGAGTAACGTGATTATATTTCATTCCGAAATTTTTCATCAGCTGGTTCAGAT
>Ga0113563_10000934_pt1 | contig 15592 bp, 15 predicted proteins | sample Mud3Dept3metaG_FD_80117 | JGI IMG/M metagenome (GOLD analysis project Ga0113563, IMG submission 80117) | Freshwater wetland microbial communities from Ohio, USA, analyzing the effect of biotic and abiotic controls - Mud 3 Core 4 Depth 3... | ecosystem: Environmental > Aquatic > Freshwater >...
GCGACTGTGACTGCGATGAGTATGATTGAGGCAACTACGGGGCTGAGTGCTTTTGCGTTTTTCTTCATTTTTCTTATTGTGTTCATTTTCTCTTTTATCCCTCCTTTTTGGGATTGCTGAATATGGTAGACAGGATTACCCATTTAAGTCTTACGACTTAATACACAATATTTTATATGTGTAGAACACACCTACAAAAACACCATACAGAAAACGCAAATCCCATGCGGAAAAGCAACCCGTAAAACAGTTGGGCAAAACTACAAAAAGAACAAGTTGAGGCATTAAATACCGAATATGCATCCTTGAACGCACTAACATGTTCTAGTCTGAATGAAAAAGGTATAAACGATTTGAAACACATTTCCAATGTCCCGTTTGAAAGCTGGAAGTTCGCCACGTTACCTAGCGTAAGAATTCAAACAAATGGGGGAGGAAATTCCCGCCACCGGCTCAAGTTTCAAAATCTTCGAAGAACTTGAGAAGCAGCTCCGCGACCTTCTCACCCAACTCTGTCTTCTTGTAAAGCTTCTTTAGAGGATCGATGCGTTCGCTCTGAGCTAAGCCCAGGTCCTCGATCTCAATCATTCTAGCCCGGAAAGTGCCGTCGCTCAACGTGAGCTTGTTCTCACGCATGAAATCTTTCGCGTCCTTCCACTTTCCACGGTCCAGGTGCAGCAGCAGAAGGCAGTCGATTGCGTGGTCTTTCTCAAGCATGGCTTTGATGCTGGCCAGCTTTGGGTTCGTCAGGATTCGCTTTATTTTCTCCTCTTCCCCGCCTTTTTTCGCCATTAATTCACTCCCTTTCTGTTGTTTGTATTAGCATATTGCCTTTTAAGATTTAACCTATATTACGATTTGTGTAACATATCTGGAGATACATACGTTCAGACGACAACTTGCTGCCAAAATCAAAGAAAAGAAACGCATAACGCCAACCCACAGCGGAACGACAACAATCTGTATCCCCCCACGATTTCAGATGTTCCCAAAGCAAACTGAATTGTAGGTACACTATTTGTCCCTCTTGTCGCATACACAACACTTTCAGCCTCAGCATACAAAGAAGATATATCCGCAAGCGAACGGGAAGGAAGGTTTAAATAAATTATACCTCATTTGTTGTTTGCTTCAAGCTTAACCGGATGAAATTGAATGTCACAAGAATTTCGTCACATGCTTAGAATCGCAGGCGCAGACGTAGCAGGAACCCTAAAAACAGTCTACGCTTTGAAGGAGATTAAAGGCATAAGCATGAGCCTCTCCAACGCGATTCTAAGAAAAGCCAACGTTAACCCCGACCTCAGAGTCGGCTTCTTAACAGAGTCAGACGTCGAAAAGATAGAAGATATCATCGAAGACCCAACCAAACACAACCTTCCCAACTGGTTATTCAACAGACGAAAAGACACTGAAACAGGAAAAGACATGCACCTTACAAGTTCCGAACTTGTACTGAAAAACAAAAACGACATAGAACAAGCCAAAGAAATCAGGTCTTGGAGAGGATACCGCCACGCCTACAGTCTAAAAGTCCGCGGTCAACACACAAAAACTACGGGCAGAGCAGGCAAAGCCTTAGGAGTCAAGAAGAAAACCCTTATGCAAAGACCCGGAGCTGCCCCCGCTGCGCCAGCTACAGGAGGCAAATAAGCATGGGCGATCCAAAAAGGCAACGGAAAAAATACGAAACTCCCCGTTTCGCCTGGAGACAAGATACACTCCAAGCAGAACTCAAACTTTTAGGTCAATACGGCTTACGCAACAAGCATGAACTATGGCGTCACGAAACTGCGCTGTCAAAATTCAGAGGCATCGCGCGATCACTAATCGGCAAAACGTCCGAAGAACGCCAAAAAATGGAAAACGAACTTCTCACAAAACTCAAAAAAATCGGTGTTCTCCAAGAAACCGCAGCTTTAGACAACGTCCTCGACTTAGCCATTGAAGACGTCCTAGAACGTAGGCTGCAAACGCTCGTTTTCAGGAAAAGCCTTGCAAAGACACCCTTCCAAGCGCGACAGTTGATAACTCATGGCCACATACTGATTGCCAATCGAAGAATCACAATCCCGAGTTACATTGTTTCACGAGAAGAAGAAGCCCAACTCTCCTACAGTACACAGAGCACACTCGCCAACCCCAGCCACCCAACACGGCTAGGCATGACTGTGGTCACGAAACAGCCTGAGATAAGGCAACCCAGAGGAAGAAGAGGCGGCAGAGGAGGCGGCAGGTTCTGAGCAGCAGTAAACGCAGTGAGAAATGGGGTGTTGTCCACATCTTCAGCAGCTATAACAACACCTTAATCCACATAACTGACATTTCAGGTGCAGAAACCATCTCACGAACAACCGGCGGAATGTTCGTTAAAGCTGACCGTATGGAATCTTCACCCTACGCAGCCATGCGTGCCGCAACAGCGGCAGCAGAAATAGCCCGGGACAAGGGAATAACAGCGATTCACATTAAAGTCCGAGCTCCAGGAGGAGCAGGACCGCGAACGCCAGGACCAGGAGCACAAGCAGCAATTCGAGCCCTCGCCAGATTCGGGTTCCGCATTGAACGCATCGAGGAAGTCACACCAGTCCCACACGATGGCACGAGAAGACCTGGCGGCAGAAGAGGCAGAAGAGTTTAAGGCGTTATTGACAGAAAAATTGAAATAATGCCCTTATTCTTCTATTGAACCCCAAAGCCATAATCCTAACAATCCAGTTATGGAGTGTCCTAGAAAAGTGAAGATAGAAGTCTTGGAAAAAAACGACACCAACCTGCGCATAATCGTTAAGGAAGCGGACGTTCCGCTCATGAATGCCCTGCGACGAATAGCGCTGTCGGAAGTCCCAAGCATGGCGATCGACGAAGTTGTCATGATCGAAAACTCTGCAATTCTTCAAGACGAGATCATAGCACACAGACTAGGACTAACACCTCTTAAAACAGACCTGGACACATACAACCTTCCAGAAGAATGCGAGTGCAAAAGCGAATTCGGCTGTCCCCAATGTCGCGTAACTCTGACTTTGGACGCAGAGTCAAAGGAAGGCACAAGAACAGTCTACTCCGGCGAACTCATCTCAGAAAACCCGGAAATCATGCCAGTCTCCGACAAAATTCCTCTCATAAAACTCGCAAAAGGCCAGAAGCTGAAGCTAGAAGCCTATGCAAGACTCGGCAAGGGCAAGAACCATGCCAAATGGCAACCTGTAGCTGTTTGCGCTTACAAGTATTTTCCAAAAATCGAAGTCCCCACCAAAAAATGTGAAGACTGCCAAAAATGCGCCGACATATGCCCCAAAAAAGTTTTCGCCGTAAAAGACGAGAAGATAGATGTACGCGATCTGTTGGCATGTAACCTCTGCATGGACTGCGTCGAAGCATGCCCTACAGAACCCAAGAGCATAAAGGTGGAGTGGGAGAAAAACGCGTTCATCATGAACATAGAATCAAATGGCGGTCTGCCTCCAGAGAGAGTTCTGCAGGAAGCCAACAAGATACTCGATAAACAGCTGAAAGAGTTTCAAGAACAAATTAAGGTTGAATAAAGAACATGAAGGAAACCGAGTCAACTAACCCCGAACTCGTATCGCTCATACGATTCCTAAAGAAACAAAGCAGAGAGCAGAAAGCAAACATATGGCACGACGTTGCCAAAAACCTTTCACAATCAAAGTCTGCACGTGCAACCGTGAACCTCAGCCGCATAAACAGACACACAAAACGAAGCGACACAGTAGTAGTTCCTGGCAAAATCCTTGGAACAGGAAACATCGACCACTCCTTAACCATAGCAGCATTCAATATTTCAACCGCTGCAGCCAAAAAGCTGAAAGCAGCAAAAGCAAAATATATGTCCATAACAGAGCTCGTGGAAAAACACCCAACGGGCGCAAACGTAAAAATAATGCGGTGAAAAGCATGCAGACCCTCAAAAGAGCAGCCGTCATAGTAAACGCCGAAGGACTCATCCTGGGCAGAATGTCCAGCAAAGTAGCCAAACTACTCCTCAATGGCGAACAAGTAATCATCATCAACGCCGAAAAGGCCATAATCTCCGGAAAACGAAAAGCCAAAGTCGAGGAAGCACATAAATTCCTAGAAGTCGGCGCTCCAAACCGAGGACCCTTCCACTACAGGAGACCCGACCGCATAGTGGTCAAAACCGTAAGAGGCATGCTGCCAGCAGCACAGCCGAAGGGAAAGAAAGCCCTCAGCAATCTCCGCGTATTCATGGGAATTCCTGAAGAGCTAAAGACCCAAAAAACCGAAACGCTCAAGGACGCACAATCCACAGATCTAAGAGGACCCAAACTTACCCTGGGCGAACTAGCCAAGGCAATTGGATGGAACCAAGGTGAATAATCATGCCAGAAAAAAAGAAAGTCTTAGTAGTTAGCGGAAAACGAAAAACCGCAGTAGCCCGAGCGGTCGTCAGACCCGGAGCCGGAAGAATCCGCGTAAACCGAACCCCAATCGAAATTCTTGAACCAGAAATCGCCAGAGCAAAAATCATGGAGCCCCTGCTCCAAGCAGGCGAAAGCTGGAAACAACTAGACATGGATGTCCGAACATCCGGCGGAGGCTACATGGGACAAGCAGAAGCTGCAAGAATGGCAGTTGCAAACGCACTGCTAAAGTGGACACGAAGCAGCCACCTACGCACAGTCTTCACAGAATACGACCGAACCATGATCGTCGGCGACTCACGAAGCAAAGAGACCAAGAAAGTCGGCGGAGCAGGCGCAAGAGCCAAAGAACAGAAGAGCTACAGGTAGGCGAACAAAACAATTGATCATCCCCGTTAGATGCTTCACGTGCGGCAAACTCGTCGGCGACCGATGGGAAGAATTCGCACGAAGAATCCGCACGGGCGAAAACGCCAGCGATGTCCTGGATAGCCTTGGCATTAAACGATACTGCTGCAGACGAATGCTCCTATCGAACGTGGAGATCATAGACGAAATTCTCCGATTCTACGAGGAATCAGAGAAGCGAAAGGAAAACCGCAACTTCTACTAAGCCACTCTACGCCAAACCACATCCTTATCAACAAAGCCTAAACACACCTAGCGCTAGCCATAACACAAAAAACGCGCAACCAACAAAACAGAAACCCTTTCAAACAAACTAGTGCGAATATAACTTTTCGTAAGGTCTCTTAGAAAGCGGCACAACCTTGAAAAACTGTCTGCCCAAGACAACAGAAGGATCGTAGCCAAAGTAGCCGCAGAACTCCCTTACCAAACCCTCGATAATGCGCATATCCCGCTTACCAGCTTTTGTGATCTTGCAGCCTTCGCTCAATTTGAACAACTCACCCCGTGTATAGAGTACGCCGCCATGCATTCCTGTTCCAACGAAACGAGCCACGCATTTTTCATCACCACACATGTTCAAGCCCAGTACCAATGCAACTCCGCCCGCCATATACTCAGCGAAGAAATCCTGCGCCACTCCGCCAATCACCAACATCGGCTTTTTGTTCTGGTACTCCTTCATGTGGATACCCACCCGGTAGCCTACTCCATCTCGAACTAAGATCTTTCCGCCCCGCATCGAATGACCCGTTAAATCCCCTGTGCAGCCATGAACCACTATTAGCCCATCATTCATTGTGTTGCCACAAGCATCCTGAGCATTGCCATGAACAACTATTTTTGGCCCGTTCATGAAGGCTCCCAAATCGTTCCCTGGCGTACCATAGATGTCAATCTGCATGTCTGAATCCAGATCTGTGCCTATATAGCGTTGACCACAGATGCCGCGAATCTCCACTTTTTTCACTCCAGCACTGCATATTGCCCTGAGTAGCTGGTTTAGTTCGTTATAATGCAAACCCTCAGCGTCTACTCTGTGCACATCACCTTCGATTTTCACTCTCTTCACGAACTTCGGGTCAAGAGTCAAGGCTTTGTTTTCTCCCAACAACATACCGCTGTCAGTCTCCTGCCATCTTCACGCCCAAAATCTTAAGCTCGGTTTTGGTCAGACCTACACCACGCAATGCCAAACGATTACCGCGAAGGCTTTCGATAGCGTTTATGCCCATTCCACCCATCATATCCTTAATCTCAAGGCTCCACCCACGCAACAGGTTTACCAAACGCTGCGTGGCAATGTCAGGGTTCAGCCGTTTCGAAATCCAAGGGTCACTCGTTGCGATGCCCCACGGGCATTTTCCAGTGTAGCACTTCTGGCAAACTGTACATCCCATGGCCACCAACGCAGCTGTGCCAATGTAAACAGAGTCGGCACCCAATGCTATTGCTTTAACAACATCAGCGCTGCTTCGGAACCCACCAGCCACCACAATCGAGGCATTATTGCGAATACCTTCTTCACGTAAACGCTGATCCACCTGTGCAATCGCAAGCTCAATCGGAATACCCACATTATCCCTGATAACCTTCGGCGCAGCACCTGTAGCACCCCGCACACCATCGATGGCAACAATGTCTGCCCCAGCCCTGACCACGCCGCTGGCAATCGCAGCTACGTTATGCACAGCCGCAATCTTTACCGAAATCGGCTTGGAATAGTTCGTGACTTCCTTCAATGCATAGATCAACTGCCGCAAATCCTCAATGGAGTAAATGTCATGCTGAGGCGCAGGCGAAAGTGCATCACTACCCATAGGAATCATCCTGGTTCGCGCCACAGGAGCAGTGACTTTCTCACCAGGCAAGTGTCCACCGATCCCAGGCTTAGCACCTTGACCAATCTTAATTTCTACAGCAGCACCAGCCTCAAGGTATTTTGAATGGACACCGAAACGCCCGGACGCAACCTGAACAATTGCACGTGAACCATACTGGTACAGGCTTTGGTCCAAACCCCCTTCGCCCGTGTTGAAATATGTTCCACACTCAGTTGCAGCGCGAGCTAAGGCTTCGTGAACACTAAGGCTAACTGCCCCATAGGACATAGCAGAGAACATTATCGGCGTGTCCAAACACAACTGAGGAGTGAGCTTCGTCTTCAGCACAAGCCCACCTTTTTCAGCTTCGACTTCCATCCTGTCGGGCTTCGCGCCCAAATACGTTCTTATCTCCATAGGCTCCCGAAGCGGATCAATCGAAGGATTCGTAACTTGACTGGCATTCAACAACAGTCTATCCCAGTACGTGAAATGCGGCTTATCACACCCCATGCCCGTCAAAATGACCCCTCCGGACTCGGCTTGTTTCTTGACGTCCCTTAGAGCTTCAGATGTCCAATTTACGTTTTCACGGCTAACATTCGAGTTTTTCCTGATCGAAATGGCGTGAGTTGGACAAAACGTTACGCAGCGAAGGCAGTTTACACAGTTCTCATCCTTGCTGACGACAACGTCTTCTTCAGCGTCATAACTGTGGGTTTCGTAAGTGCATTGGTTAACGCAGACTTTGCAACGTATGCAGCGTTTCTCGTCTCTTTCAACCAGATATTCCGGAAGTACGTAAGTCTTCATCTTTTTGTATCCACACTCACCATTGTCCCAAGAACCTCAGCGTTGCGGACGCGGGCCACCACAGGTTCGCCTCCTCGCGGAGCCCAAAACTTATCCAGAGTGGGAGCAACTAATCGCATCGCAGCCTCCTCCGAGGACATGTAAAGAAAATCACCTTTCGTGCCCGCTACGAGGGGACGCAGCTTAATCCTGTCTGTTAGTCCAATCATCTCGCCGTGGTGCGCTACTAGAATTCCAAAAGGGCCGTTCATCAACAAGCTGCCATATGTCTGACGAAGAACGGTGCAAAGCTGTTGCTGCTCGGGTTCCATCTCATCTATCTCGCTCCACAGAGGCGGTGCAAAAACTTTCGCCATCAAGTCTACAGACAGCCCTTGACGACGCATGAGCAAGTCCACAGCGTAAGCCATTACTTCGGTGTCCGTCTGCATGGTACATTTGTAGCCATACATCTCCAAGTAACGTCGGTTAATGCCATATGAAGAGAGTTCCCCGTTGTGAACAACAGTCCAGTCCAGTATGTTAAAAGGGTGAGCACCACCCCACCAACCTGGTGTATTAGTCGGAAACCGTCCATGAACCGTCCACAAGTAGCCTTCATACTCGTCAAGGCAGAAGAATTCAGCCACATCCTCGGGAAATCCGACGCCTTTGAAGACACCCATGTTCTTGCCGCTTGAAAAAACAAATGCCTTGCCAGTCTCCGTGTTAATCCGCATAACGGTCTGTATCACATAATCATCCACAGTTTGATTCTCGGGTTGACCCCTCTTAGGCTCAACGAAGTATCGCCAGACCCTTGGCGGATCCTGAACGTCAGCCGGTCGCGTCTGCATTTCCTCATCATATATTATATTGAACCTAGTTGCCAGTATCCTGTCGGTACGCTCCTTTGAGTCCCGGCTCAAGTACATGATATGCAATGCGTGATAATCCTTGAAATCGGGATATGCCCCATAAATGGCGAAGCCGCCGCCTAAACCATTGCCTCGGTCATGCATGTTCCCTATTGCCCGAACTGGGTCACGTGAACCAAAGCGTTTACCCTCCAGATTAATCATGCCAAAAATAGAGCAGCCCGCAAAGTCCTTATCGTCGCCAAACGGGTTGTTTGCTTTGGTTAAGTCTTTCATAATGCGCACCCCAAACACATTGTTCTCCTCAAAGGAGACGGAAGCAACGCTAAGCCAAAATCTTCAGAAACCAAAGATTTCTTGAACTTCTTCACATTAACTCGGGTCTTCATTAGGTGGAAAAGAGTTCCGGCTCTTTCGACGTCGTTCACAAGGGTGATGCCGACTATTACATTGTCTCTTAGAACTATTTTTTTGTAAAGATTTCTCTCAGGAACGTGTCTTATCAGGACTTCATAGGCATTTTCTTCTTTTGGATTGGTGACTCCCATGGAGACAACTGGAATGCCAAAATATTTCAGCGAGCTCATGTTTGTCCCACCAGCGTATTCGGTTTTTTTCCCAGCCATATTGTAGCCTGCAACTTTTCCTTCCGCCATGGCAAGTGGCCATAAGGGCAAAAGACGGTTCTGGTTTAGCGTAAAATCGTAAGCCTCAGCAACATCTCCTGATGCATATACGCCTGGAACGTTCGTCTCCATATGGCTGTCTACCACTATGCCTCGGTTGAGTTTGATTTCCGTCCCTACCGCAAGTTCGGTGCGAGGAATTACACCAATTGCTATTATTACGACATCACAGGAAAGCTGTTCACCATTGGTTAAAACGACGCTTCCCACTGTTTTGCTGTTTTCCGAGTTTCCAACAATCCGTTGAACTGACTGACCTGTAACTACTGTTACTCCTGCTTTTCGGATAACATCCTCCATAATATCTGAGCCCTTCGCATCCAGCAAAAGACCAAGAATCTTGTCCTGCAACTCAACGAGGGTAACATTCAATGCTCTCTTGACCAACGCTTCGGTAACGCTGACGCCTATGAGACCAGCACCGACAACGACTACACTTCGTGCTGATTCCAGTTTAAGCGCAAGTTTTTCAGCATCGCCGATTTTCGTGAACGTGAACACACCTTCTTTGTCTGAGCCTTCTATGTTTGGAATGAAAGGTTTGCCGCCTGTGGCAATGAGCAACTTCTCGTAAGACACCCTTTCGCTGTTGTCTAGCATAACTGCTTTCTCAGCCAAATCCAAACTCAGGGCTGATATTCCCGTAAGAGCTTCAACGTTGTTCTCTTTCCAGAAATCTTCTTCCCTGCACATCATCTGTCTGAAAGTTTTTCCGCCGCTAACGAAGTCCGAAATCATCGGTCTGGAGTATTGTGGGCATTTCTCTTCAGATATGACTGTTAACGCACCGTTGGGATCGACATCTCGGATGGCTTCAACCGCTCCGATTGCAGCTGCGGAGGCTCCGATTATAACATATCGTGGCATCATGCCTTCACCTGTTTAAGGGTAAGCGCTTCATTTGGACAGTTCGCAACGCAAACAGGGGTTTCAAGTTCATGACAAAGATCGCATTTGGCAACGATTTTGCCTGAAACATCCATCCTTAGAGCACCATAAGGACAAACCATGACACACGTCCAGCAGCCTATGCATTTGTTCTCGTCGTGCGTGACTAAGCCTGTTTTTGCGTTTCTTTTCATGGCCCCTGATAGACACGCAGTTGCGCAAGGAGCGTCTTCGCAATGCCGACATTGAATGGCAAAGGAGATTGGCTTGCTTACCTCAAGACGAACTCGGCTGAGTGCGCGAGGCTTTTCTTTATTATACGCTTTCAACAGATCCTTTGATTTTGAGTGCTGAACAGTACAGTATACTTCGCAGAGCCCGCACCCCATGCAGACCTTTTCGTTTGCCAGAATTCTATTCATTCATTATTCCTCGTTTACACTCTGCCTCAGCGTGGACAAGTGAGCAAGTATATGTGCAAGTCTATGTCGTTTGTACACAGCACTGCGACACTCATAACTATTTGTTCACCAAATTCTATACGCGCTTTACATGTGTTTTGGGCCGTTTTTATCCCCCGGGTTTTCAGGTTAGCCTACTAAAACGAGTGTATTCTATATAACCATGTTGAAAATCATTTATACGTATAGTAATGAAGCCTACAATATATATGAAACATATATGCGTTAGATGGTGAGCCTTTCAATGGGACTCAAAGACAGTTCAAAGGTGAATTCCAAATACGGTGAAACAGAAATAGCCACCGCTATGAAAGCCATATTGCAGAAACAAAGAAAAAGGTGTTGTTCGTCTTAATCGAGGATTTCCTCAATCGCGTCCTTTTCGATTTCATCCGCGGTAGGAATTCCGGTGACTTTTGCCGCTCGCTCGGAAAAGCTCATAAGGTCATTCCTTTCGAGCAGGTTTAGCTTCCATTTTCTGGCGCCTGCCATCAGTTGCTTCAGCCCAACGCCAACTCTGTCCGTCAAGTATGTGTAGACACCCACTGCCTCCAGCGGAATCTCGTTGAAACGCACACCATATTTTACCTTCAGATCTGGCATTGCAATAAAGAATTTCGCTGGGTCGGTCCCATAGCGATCGCCAAAAGTCTTGGGCAGCTTTCCCTGTTCTGACAGTTGCTTGAAATAGTTGGCTTTCATAGCTGCTGTTATAGGTGAGCGACCCATTAGAACCCCTTTGACTAAAGTGCCGTCCCCGAAGTTGCTCAGGGCGATTGATTTGAAGATGGATGTCTCTTCGATAAATCCGCCTGCCATAACCAAGTCTGGAACGAAGCGCCCCTTCTTTTTCAGAATTTGTGCACACCTGAGAACTAAGGCCTCAAGGTACACTGTTGGGATGCTCATTTCGTCCATCATTGGGACCGGACTCATGCCTGTTCCGCCTCCGGCGCCGTCGAAAGATAATGCGTCAATCTTTGCTTCAGAAGCGAACTTCATTGTGTATGCAACTGCTGATGGTCTGTAGGCGCCTGTCTTCAGGAATACTCGTTTTGCGCCTTGTTTCCTTAACCACTCGATGTCTTCTACGAACGGTTTTTGCTTCGGGATACCCACTCGGCTATGTCGCTCAAAAGTCCGGAATACGCCATCTCTGAATGCTTCCTGTACAACTGGATCTTCGGGGTCGGGTATAACGATGTAGCCTCGTTTTTTAAGCAGGAGTGCTTTCTCCAGGTTATTGATACGGACTTCACCGCCAATTGCCTTGGCACCTTGTCCCCACTTTCGCTCAATCACGTTTACTTCAAGTTTTGAGAGCGCGTAAACATCGACGCCTAGCTTTTGGTCTTCTACGTTTGTCTGCACCACAACTTCGCCGTATTTTCCGTCCCAGAACTTATTGAATGCATCGACTCTGCGTTTCAGCTCGTCTGAATGAACTACTTTTCCTTGTTCGATCTTGGCTGCTGCATCCATGCCGCAAACGTTTTCCCCGATGGTGATAGTAACGCCTGACAGAGCGGCACCAATCGCCAAGCCTTCCCAATTTATTCGGGCGACATCAGTTGAGCCAAAGGCTCCCGTCATAATTGGCAGTTTCAGTGGAACTCCGCCAATTTTCGTTTCCACATTAACATTGGGAAATATAGCGACCTCGGAGCTTTCGGCGATGCCGTGAACGTCAAATACGCTAGCTTGGATGTTGAAGTGCGACCAGTCAAGATCGTAGTTTTTCAGAGACCCAGCGGTGCTGGTTCCATACTGTGCAGGTTCGGGGTAAAGGGCTTCCCGTCCTCGGAAGGCTGAGAGGCTAATTTCGCACATGATAGGACAATCATGAATGCAAATGGGGCACATGCCGCTAACAGTGCTAGTGTCTTTGACTCTCGTAGCGGTGCCGACGGTTGATTTTGCGTTTAGATATGAACTATTTTTCTGTACTCGTTCAGTCATTTTTGTCTCTCCGTGATTTTTCTGAACATTTTAACGTTGTTTACGTATGTTCTTTGAACAAAGGTGCAGGTTTCTATTTAACCCTGTCCAACATGGTTTATATGCGAAAATGACTATGCATGTAAGGTAAATGAAATATGTGAATTGGTGCGTCGTATGGCTGAAAAAGACTTAGGATATCGAAGGGTGCAAAGCACAGGCAGAGGGTCATACATAATTTCGCTTCCAAAGGAGTGGGTACAAGACATCGGTTTGAAACGGGGAAGCGAGATAGCGTTCAACGTTCAGCCAGACGCGTCGCTCATCCTCGTCCCGAGAAAACTCAGAGAAGCCAGTACAAAGAGCGAACTCAAGGAGTATTGCGTGAACGTGGACCCCAAAGAAAAAGCCCAGTCAACGCTCCGCATGATAAGAGCTTTGTATGCCATTGGGGCGGATGTCATACACATTAGGTTCAAGAGCGTGGAGGAGGCTGAGAAACACAAGGCAGAGACGAAGAACTTTGTGAGAGATACATGTTTGGGTTCGGAAATCATCGATGAAACGCAGGACGCAATCACAGTTCAGATACTAATCAGGCATTCTGAGTTTCCGATCGAGAAAGCAGTCAGACGAATGGCCATCGTTGCTCTCTCAGCCAACAAAGATTCGATTGCAGCATTAAAGAACCGAAGCACTGCGCTTTTCGACAGCGTCATCAACGCTCATAATGACGTAAACCGGCTCGGTCTGTACATAGTCCGCCAACTAAAGCATGGCATTGAGCGGAACCTATTCAGGGAACTTGGATTCAAGACACCAAAAGAATTTCTACTATACCGCATCGCCGTGAACGACATCCAAAACATCGGAGAGAACGCAATGAACATAATCAACAACCTGGGAACCTTCCAAAGAATGATCGATGACGAAACGCTCTTCGTAAAAGATCCAATCGACGAAGAAATTCATGCTCAGCTAATTCACTTCAACAATTTGGCACACCAGCTCTTCGAAGATTCCATAAAAGCGATGTTCAAACGCGCCTACGACGAAGCAGAGAACTTGATCTCAAAACGCGAAAGTTTAGCGCCCTTGGAAAACGAACTCATAATGATGATGTCGACAAAAAAGCTTGATCCAAACCTTGCGTCTGTATTAAGACTCATCTTTGACAGTTCCAGACGTATATTGGACTACGCCAGAAATATGGCTGAACTAACTCTGAACCGCACGGTCGAAGACAACTGTTCAGCATTAACAATCAAGTAACAACTTTCAAACAGACTGAAGATTGCAAACAAAAACGTTTTAAGCTCTCGAAGGTCAAATTGTTGACCGCAACAAATACAAGAGGCGATTGAAGAATGACTCCTCCTCAGGAAAACAACAAGTTGGAAAAAAACGAATTCTACAAGTGCCCGCTGCCACATGTTCATCCAAGGCACGAGCAGGCTTTCTTCAAAAACTTTGATTCCCATTTTAGCACGTTCAGCGATAGGGAAGACCATTTTGCAGTGATCCAGCTGCATGAGGAGCTCAACTGGAAGCTGAGATGCTCGGAGAGCGAGAAAAAAACACTCTCTCAGGAGGACCTACAGAAAATTTCCCAGAAAACTTGGATCGAAGCTGTGAAGAAGAATACTGGAAAACCCGTAACGATAGTTATCCGTAAGTAACTAGCAATCGAATCCTACAATTTGCTAAAAATCACTCAATGGGCTTTTACTTCACTATTAGTACGGGGCAAGCTGCATTCTCGGCAACTCTTGAGCTAACACTTCCCAAGGCAAAGTCTCTTCGGCCGAGTCCGCGACTTCCAACAACTATTACGTCGAAATCTCCAGTTTTAGCGGTCTCAACAATGACTTCATCGGGGTTTCCGTGTTCCAGCTTAGTGAATAATCTCAGATTTGGGGTTTTTTTCGCCCTTTCCTCGGCTCTTAATAAAGCGGTTCTAAAACTGTTCTCGAGTTCAATTGAAGCTTCGGCCAGTGCTTGCGATTTCACGACGTTCAAAGATGGAAGCTGCAAGAAAACCGGCGGAACAACAGTCAGCAGAAGGAGCTTAGCTGAGTATTTGCTTGCCAAGTCAAGAGCATAACCCAGTGCATGGTCAGCATGGTCAGACCCGTCGATGGCAACAAGTATTTTCCCAATCAACCTGCTTTTCACCTAATGTTCAATAAGAGGGTTTTGCGTTATAAGATTTTCAGTCCAGAGGGAAAAACTGCAAAAACCACACAACTCCAAGTGATTTCATTTAGACAGAAAAACCTGCTCTGCCTGAAATCTAAAGACAGTTCAGAGGTGGAAACATTCAAATTTATTATTGTATCAAAACTGGAACTTTAGACTGCCATCCAGTCTCCTCAGATAAGGGAAAGGTGCAGATGCGAGCTTTGCCAGCGACCGAGTTTACCTCTTGCTCATCAAGTATTCGTGCATGCTCTTGCTCATCAAGTATTCGTGCATGGCTTTGGCTGCGCGTTTTCCTGCGCCCATTGCGCTAATTACTGTTGCTGCGCCTGTTGCAACGTCTCCGCCTGCGTAAACGCCTTCTAAGCTGGTCTTCCCTACAGCGTCTACATTTATTGTTCCGTGCCGTGGGTTGGTTTGCAACCCTTCGGTTGTACGTTGGATTATTGGGTTTGGTGTTTGTCCGATGGCGACGATGACTGTGTCTGTTTCCATTGTGAATTCCGAGCCTGGAATGGGTTTGACGCTTCGTCGCCCCTTATCGTCTGGGGCACCAAGCTCCATTGCGATGCAGTCCATGCTCTTTACCCAGCCTTTCTCGTCACCATGCAAGGCCAATGGCGCGCCTAGGAATTTACAAACTAGGCCTTCTTCCTCAGCGTTTTCAATTTCTTCTTTCCTTGCAGGTAGCTCATCTCTAGAACGTCGATAAAGCAAGCAGACATCAGCGCCAAGACGCATAGAACTTCTGGCGCAGTCCATTGCGACGTTACCACCGCCTACTACGATGACTTTCCTGCCAAGGCGCAGGGGAGTGTCGAAATCTGGGAACTTGTAAGCTTTCATCAAGTTAACACGGATTAGGAACTCGTTGGCAGAGTAAACGCCGCCAAGGTTTTCACCAGGCACACCCATGAACTGAGGCAAACCAGCACCGCTTCCGATGAAAACCGCCTCGAATCCGCCTTCCTTCATCAACTCCGGAATAGTGTGAATTCTGCCAATGAGATTGCCCAAACGTAGGTCGACCCCCAGCTTTTGGATATAGGTTACTTCGTTTTGCACGATGGCTTTGGGCAAACGAAATTCAGGAATACCGTAAACCAAGAC
>Ga0113563_10000936_pt1 | contig 15583 bp, 8 predicted proteins | sample Mud3Dept3metaG_FD_80117 | JGI IMG/M metagenome (GOLD analysis project Ga0113563, IMG submission 80117) | Freshwater wetland microbial communities from Ohio, USA, analyzing the effect of biotic and abiotic controls - Mud 3 Core 4 Depth 3... | ecosystem: Environmental > Aquatic > Freshwater >...
GCGACTGCTCGATAGCCTGGAGCCGGCGCTGCGGCCTCTGCTGCGCCCCGCGGCGCTGGCGCTCTGGATGGCTGCGGTGCTTCTGGCGGCGGTTGCTGCCGGCGTGCACTGGAGCGCCCTGCAAGCACACGCGGCGAAATACATGGTGACGGCGTACTACCTCATGCTTGCCTGGATATGCTACCCCGTGATCAAGGGGCTGCACGAGCTTGCGCACGCCATCGCCGTGCGTCGATGGGGCGGCGAAGTGCACGAGATGGGCGTGACCTTGCTTTTTTTTACGCCCGCGCCGTATGTCGATGCCTCGGCGGCGAACGCCTTTCGCGACCGCTGGCATCGGGCGGCCGTCAGCGCGGCGGGAATCATGGTGGAACTCGGGCTCGCTGCAGCCGCGCTCTGGGTATGGCTGGAGGTCGAACCGGGACCGCTGAGCGACTTCGCGTTCGTGGTGCTGTTCCTGTGTGGCGCATCGTCGCTCCTTTTCAACGGCAACCCGTTGCTGCGCTTCGACGGTTATCACCTGCTCTGCGATCTTCTCGAAATGCCCAACCTCGCCGTGCGCAGTCAGGCGTACTGGACGCATCTCATGCTGCGGTTGCTCGGCGGCACGGACGGGGCGCCGGCGCCCGAGATGGCGCGCGGCGAGCACAAATGGCTGCTGCTCTACGCGCCGGCATCGCTCGTTTATCGCCTGGCGCTGGCCCTGACCCTGACCCTTTGGCTAGGCAGCAAGTCGGCATGGCTGGGCTGGCTGGCGGCGGCGCTGGTGCTGGCGTCCATGATTATCCGCCCGGCGGGCATTGCCTTTCGCTCGCTGCGAGGCGCGCTCCCGTTGGGACGCCCGCGCCGGCGTGCCGCGCTCGTCTCGACAGTGGCCGGCATCGGCACACTTGTGCTGGTTCTCGCCATGCCGTTTCCGAGCACGTTGCTCGTGCAAGGGGTCGTGTGGCCCCCCGAGCGGGCGCAGGTCAGAGCGGAAACGGAGGGTTTTGTCCATCGGGTTCTGGCGCGCGACGGCGAAGTCGTCCAGCCCGGGACGCCGCTGGTGGAACTTGCCGACCCCGTGCTTCGCACAGAGCACGAGGCCCTGGGCTTGCGCGTGCAGGGCCTGGAGGCGCAGCGATACGACTTGCTGCTGAAAGACCCGGCGAAAGCCAGAAACGCAATCGAGGAGTTGGGCCGCGCGCAGGCCGAACTGGCGCGTCTGGAGGAGCGCATCGGTTACTTGACCGTGCGCAGCAAGGAGACGGGTCCGCTCGTCCTGCCGCACAGCGAAGATCTGCCCGGTAGCTTTGTGAAAAAGGGCGCGATGCTGGGTTATGTCCTGAGCTCGGCACCTACGGCCATTCGCGCCGTCGTGCCCAACGAGAGCGCATCGCTTCTGCGTGCCAGCAACCGTGGCGTCGAAGTCATGTTGCCGGGACGGGGATCGCCGACGCCAGCGCGGCTGGAGCGCGATGCGCCAGCGGCCACTCACGTGCTTCCCAGTGCCGCACTCGGCGCGCGAGGCGGCGGCAGCCATGCGACCGATCCTGCTGACCAGGAAGGAACGCGGACGCTGGAGCCGGTGTTCCTATTTGATCTCCGGCTGCCGGGCGAACGGTTGCACAACCTCGGACAGCGCGCCTGGGTGCGCTTCGACTTGGGCTCCGAGCCGCTGGCGGCGCAGTGGTCTCGCCGCCTGCGCCAGCTCTTCCTCAAGCATTTCAACCCGGTGGCCTGACCATGCGACCGGCTAAACTGCCTATTCCCGGGGTGCTGTGGGGCCATTATCCCGAGCGGCGTCGGACTGACGCCGGCTGGCTCGCGCGCTGGGCTGCGCGGTTTGGCGATCGCGTGCCTCGCCATGCCGCTTTCCTGCACGCGGTCGAAGCGTTGCAGCCGGCGATGCTGCGACTGTCTCCCGATCAGTGCGCGGGCGAAGTGCAAAAGCTGCGTGAGCAGCTCGCGCATCGCGGCATGGCGGACGATCTGCTTGCGACGGCATTCGCCCTCTTCTCTGAAATCTCGCATCGCCAGACGGGACAGCGGCTGTACCCCGCGCAGATGATCGCCGCGCGTCTCATGCTCGGTCGCCGGCTGGTGGAAATGGCGACCGGCGAAGGCAAGACGCTGGCGGCGGCGCTTGCCGCGGCGACAGCGGCGCTCGCGCGAGTGCCGGTCCATGTTATCACCGCCAACGAATACCTCGCCCGACGGGATGCCGACGCCCTGCGGCCCATCTACGGTGCGCTCGGGGTGCAGGTCGGGGTCGTGACGCACGAGCTCGATAGGGACGCGCGCCGGCGTGCTTACCGCTGCGAGGTGACCTATTGCACGGCGAAGGAACTGGTTTTCGACTATTTGCGTGACCGTCTCTTGCGCCGCGACGTCGAAGGCGAGTTGCGCAGCCGGGCCTGTCGCCTGGCGGGCCGGGATGCGCCCGGCACGCTGCTGCGCGGCTTGTGCATGGCGATCGTAGACGAAGCCGACAGCGTGCTGCTCGACGAGGCCAGCGTGCCGTTCGTGCTTTCACACGCCGAGGACCACCGCGGCGGGCGGGAGCATTACGCGCGGGCCCTGGAAAACGCGCGCGGCCTGGTCCCGCGCGAGGACTTCACCACTGATCCGGAATCGCACGGCGTGGAACTCACCGCCCGCGGACGCGAAAAAACCGAGCCCCAATCGGCGCTTTGCGATCCGCTGTGGCGGGTCCGGCGCTATCGGGAAGAGGCCTTATGCCTGGCGCTGGCTGCGCTTCATCTGTTTCATCGCGACCAGCACTACCTGGTGCGCGATGGCGCCGTGCACATCATCGACGATACCAGCGGGCGCGTCGCCACCGGCCGCGCCTGGTCGCGTGGCCTGCACCAGCTGATCGAGCTCAAGGAAGGTTGCCGGCCCACTGCCGAGCTCGTGACGGCCGCGCAAATCACCTACCAACGCTTTTTTTCGCGCTATCTGCATCTATGCGGCATGAGCGGAACGCTGCTCGAGGGGCGGGCCGAGCTGCGCGCGGTTTATGGCATGTCGGTGGTGCGGGTGCCGCTGCGTAAACCGTCGCGCCGGGCGGTGCTTCCGACCCGGGTGTTCGGCACGCATGAGGCGCGGTGGGGATATATCGCGGGCCGCGCGCGTGAAATCCAGGCGCATGGCGGCGCAGTGCTCGTCGGCACCGACTCGGTGGCCGATTCGCAGCTGCTTTCCCGACACCTGGACGCTGCCGGCCTCGCGCACGTCGTGCTCAATGCGCAGCAGGACAGACACGAGGCGCATGTGGTCGCCACGGCGGGACAGGCTGGGCGCATCACAGTTGCCACCAGCATGGCGGGCCGGGGCACCGACATCGCGATCTCGGAGCGCCTTGCTCGAGCCGGCGGGCTACACGTCATGCTGTGCCAGGCGAATGCCTCGCGGCGCATCGACCGCCAGTTCACCGGCCGCTGCGCGCGGCGCGGCGAGCCGGGAAGCTGCGAAACACTGCTGTCGCTCGAGTCGGCGCCGGTCGTCGCGTGCCTGCCGGCGTTCATCACGGGCTGGACAGGACGGGCGGGGGAATTGCGCCCGCGCTGGGTGGGGATACTGCTCGCGCGTGTGACATTGTGGTGGGAGGGGCGAAGGCGCTACCGGCTGCGCCTTCAGCTGCGCCTGCAGGACGAGGCGCTCGACCGTCAGCCGATGATGGGGGCATCAAGCAGATGACTATGCGCAGCGCAGCAAGAATGGGTTTTGCCGCACTCCTCAGCGCAGCAAGCACCTGGGCGGGCAGCGCGCAGCCGCTGGGCTGCCTGATCGAGCCGTCTCGCGTAGTCGACGTCGGCAGCCCGGTCATCGGCGTGGTGGAGTCGGTAAAAGTCGAGCGCGGCGACCGCATTACCAAAGGACAGGTCGTGGCTACCCTGCGCGCCGATGTCGAGCGGGCTGCGGTTGGCGTCGCCGCCGGCCGGGCAAAGGTTTCGGCGGAAGTTCATGCCGCGCAATCGAACTACGAACTGGCGCGCCAGAAGCTGGCGCGCGCTCAGGATCTCGTGAGCCGGAAATTCATCTCTGACCAGGCGTTGGAGCAGGCGCGCGCGGAAGCCGAGGTGGCCGAACAGCGGCTGGTGCAGACGAAGGATCAGCGCCGCATCTGGGGGTACGAGCTGCACCTTGCTGAAGCGCAGCTCGAACTGCGGACCATACGCAGCCCGGCCAATGGCATCATCGTCGAGCGTTACATGTCGGGGGGCGAGCGGGTCGAGGAAAAGCCGATCGTGCGCGTCGCCACCATCAACCCCCTGCGGGTGGAAGTGGTCATTCCCGCGTCGCTCTACGGCACCATTCGGGTCGGGTCGACGCTTACCGTTACACCCGAGCTGCCCAATGCCAAGCCCAGGCAGGCGAAAGTGGTGCTGGTCGATTCGATCATCGATGGGCCGAGCAATACCTACCGGATCAGGCTCGAGCTGCCGAATCCGAACTACGAACTGCCGGCCGGGCCGCGTTGCAAGGTCGACCTCGGTGTCGATGCAAACCCTGCCGTCGCAGAACGCGACCCTAAACGATAATGCGCCAGCGCCCGATCATAGAGGCACTCGAGCCGCGGATTCTCTACTCGGCTGATCTGGGCCCGGTGCTGGCGCCGGCGGTCATCGGCCCGGCCGACGCGGAACAACGCGTCGTCGATCCCCATATCGAGTTCACGGCCCAGAACGAGCAGGCGGTGCAAAACGCCCCGCATGAAATCGTATTCATCGATGCCCGCACGCCCGACTACGCGCTTCTCGTCCAGGACATCGCCGCGCAAAGCGGGCGCCAGCTCGATGTCGTCATGCTCGATGCCGACCGGGACGGGCTCGCGCAGATCTCCGAGGCGCTCGCGGGCCGGGAGAACGTGGCCGCGCTGCACATTATCGGCCACGGCGGCGACGGCGTCATCCAGCTGGGCAACGAACTGGTCACCGCCGATTCGCTTCAAGGCAATCCGGGCCAGGTCGAAAGCTGGAGCAAGGCGCTGACCGCCGACGCCGACATCCTCCTCTACGGCTGCGATGTCGCGGCCACTGCGCAGGGGCAGTTGCTGACCGGTACGCTCGCGCGCCTGACCGGGGCCGACGTCTCGGCGTCGGACAATCCGACCGGCAGCGCCGCGCTGGGCGGCGACTGGAACCTCGAATATGCAACCGGCACGATCGACGTGCCGGTCGCGCTGAGCGAGAGCGCTCAGGAGGCCTGGTTCCACCTCCTGCCGAGCGTCGTATTGACGTCTTACGAGCCGCCCTTCGCCAACATGACCGACAACGCCTACGAGGTTTCCGGGGGCGTTACCTATGCGCAGTCGTTCAGCTACAACAGCTTAGCGGGCACTTACACCGTTAACGAGATCAACGTCGTTCTATACAAGAACATCAGCTCTTCAGGAGGCAACGTCACTGTGGAGCTGCGTGATGGTCTTGGCGGTGGATCTAGCGTTATTGCGAGCGGATCGGTCGCGCGTCAGAGCGTCGGCACTTCCGAGGGCTGGGTGGCCGTGTCGCTTTCCGCCCCGGCGACACTCGCTGATAACACGATCTATTTCATCAGCATCAAAGGCACCGGCCCGGGAAACGTTTTCGTTGGAGTCGATAATGCCGGCACCTACGCCGGCGGGAGCTTCGTCAATGACGGTACTCCCGAGCCCGCGAAGGACCTAGCCTTCCGTGTGGTTTCGAACCCCGCGCCGGTGTTGGATCTCAACGGCGCGGCCGGTGTGGGGCAGGACGTGACGGCGGCGTTCACCGAGCAGACGCCGGTGTTGATTGCGCCGTCGGGCACGATTGTCGACTTTGATTCGGCGAACATGGCGTCGCTGACGGCGACGATCACGGCGCGGCCCGACGGCGACGCGGTGGAGTCGCTCTCGCTCAATGCGGCGGCGACGGCCGCGGTGGCAGTGACGCCGGGGATGAACGTAGCCTACACGGCCGGCACCGGCGTGTTGTCAATCACGGGGTCGGCCCCCAAGGCGACCTACCAGACGATCCTGCAGGGGATCCATTACAGCAATACGAGCGATGCGCCGACCACGACCGACCGCATCGTGTCGGTGGTGGCCAGCGACGGGACCACGCCGAGCGTGGAGCGGTTCTCGTTTATCACGGTGTCGGCGGTGAACGACGCGCCGGTGAACATGGTGCCGGGCGCGCAGGCGACCAACGAGGACACGGCGCTGGTGTTCTCGGTGGGTGGTGGCAACGCGATCTCGATCGTTGACGATGCGGGCACGAATCCGGTGCAGGTCGCCTTGACCGGCACCAACGGCGTCATCACCCTGGCGGGGACCACCGGGCTGACTTTCAGCGTGGGTGATGGCACGGCGGATGCCGCGATGACCTTCAGCGGCACCGTGGGGGCGATCAACTCGGCGTTGGACGGGCTGAGCTTTGCCCCGACCGCCAACTACAGCGGTGCCGCGTCGTTGTCGATCACTACCGGCGACCAGGGCAACACGGGTGCCGGTGGACCCCTCTCAGATGCGGATACGGTGGCCATCACGGTCGTGCAGAACGCCGCGCCTACGGTGGCGGCGAGCGGCGGGACCACGCTCTTCACGGAAGGCAACAACGTCGCTTCCACGCCGGTCGTTCTGGATAACGCGGTGACGGTGAGCGATCCGGACAGCACGACACTCGCGAGCGCGACGGTTTCGATCGGCGCCGGCTGGCAAGTCGCGGAAGATGTGCTCGGCTTCACCAGCAATCCGGCGACGATGGGCAACATCGCGGGCAGCTACAACGCCGCAACCGGGGCGCTGAGCCTGAGCTCGGCGGGAGCGACGGCGACGCTGGCGCAATGGCAGGCGGCGCTGCGTTCGGTGACTTATACCAATACGAGCGATACGCCCAGCACCGCGGTTCGCACGTTGAGCGTCGTGGTGACCGGCGAGGGCGGCAGTTCGGCGGCCTCGACGCAGTCGGTGGCTGTCACTGCGGTGAACGACGCCCCGATGGTGACCGCGAGCGGCGGCACGGTCACCTATGACACGGCGGGCGCGGCGATACCCGTGGATGGCGGCGTGGCGGTCTCGGATCTCGACCACGTCACGCTGACGAGCGCGACGGTTTCGATCAGTGGCGGATTCCGAGCCGCGGAAGATGCGCTCAGCTTCGTCAGCAACCCGGCGACGATGGGCAACATCACCGGCAGCTACAACGCCGCGAGCGGGGCGCTGAGCCTGAGCTCGGCGGGAGCGACGGCGACGCTGGCGCAATGGCAGGCGGCGCTGCGCGCGGTGACCTATTCCAATGCGACTGCGGCGCCGTTCAACGGAACCCGCACGGTGAGCTTTGAACTGAGCGACGGCGCCGCATTCTCTGCGGTTACCACGCGATCCCTTGCCGTGAGCACGTCACCGGTTGTCGACCCGCCCGTCCCGGCGCCTCCGGTTGTCGACCCGCCCGTCTCGCCGCCACCGGTCGTTTCGACCGAGCCCGGCCCGACAGTGGTCGTGACCCCGCCGACCGCGGGCAACCCGGCGCAGCAGTCCCAGTCGACCTTGACTTCAGGCCGCCCGGTTGCGCCCGCTGGCGGGACATCTTTGCCGATAGACGCGGAATTCCTGACCCCGGCCGTGAACAGCTCGGTTTTTGCATCGATCGGCGGCAGCCTGCAGGTGCTCGCCACCAGTACCGGACTTTCGGAGTCCCGGTTCTCGGCGCACGGGATTGCTGCGCCGGACGCAAAGGTGATAGGTGAACTGATTGCCGACCTCGTCAAGCAGGTCGAGGTGCGGGCGGTGGACCTTTTCCAGTTGGGCGAACAACAGGGACGTTCGGAACGCGAGGAGGGACTCGGCGGCGATCTGGAACGCTTGCGCGACAGTCTGCGCGAACAGAACGAAATCCAGACGCGCACCGTGGTCACACTTACGGCCGGCAGCCTTAGCATGACGCTCGCCTATCTGGTCTGGCTCATCCGCGGCGGCGCGCTTGCCGCGAGCATGCTTTCAGCCTTGCCGGCATGGCGACTGCTCGACCCGTTACCGGTTCTTGCGCGCATGAATGACGAGGATGACCAGGACGGCGAGGAAGATGAACACGCCATCGCATCGTTCTCTGACGCGCCTGAAGGCGCGAAGCCCGCATGAAAATCTTCAGCACTAAAACGCACGTTGCAATTGGGCTCACCGCGATCGTGACCAGCGCGGTGGTGTTTGCCATGCTGCTGGGAATCGTTCCGGACCGCTTGAGCGCCCAACGTCACGCGCGGGTGAGCCTGGCTGAAGCCATGGCCGCCAGCGCGACGGCATTGCTGACCGCCCACGAGGAGAGGCGACTCGAATCCGTGCTGCGCTTCGTCAGGGATCGCAATCCGGAGATCCTCTCGATCGCGGTGCGCGACCTCCGTGGGCGCATCGTCGTCGTGTCAGGCGAGCACGCAACGCGCTGGGAATCGATGGAAGGCGGCTTTTCGTCCGAGACGCAACTGTTGGTGCCGATCTGGACCGAGCAGAGCCGTTGGGGTCAGTTGGAAATGCGCTTCATGCCCTTGGTCACCCCCGGGATTCGCGGCGTGGCGGAATGGCCCGGCGTTTTGCTGATGGCTTTTCTTTTCGCCTTGTGCCTCGTTGCGTTTTACTTCTACCTCGGGCGCGTGCTGCGCCAGTTGGACCCGTCGCGCGCGATCCCGGGCCGCGTTCGAGCTGCGCTCGATACCCTGACCGAGGGTCTGCTCGGCATCGACCGCAACCAGAATATCGTGCTTGCGAACGAGTCCTTCGCGCGCCTGCTCGGGAAGTTGCCGGATGCGATGCTCGGCACCGGCATGGCCTCCATCCCGTGGGTCACGGAAACGCCCGCTGGCGCCGCCGCCGTTTATCCATGGACGAAGGCGCTCGACGACGCGGCGATCCAGCGCAACCAGACCATACGCCTCCAGGATGCCGCCGGCACCCTGCGCACGTTTTTGTTGAACTGCTCGCCGGTGTTGGGCGCAGGCAGCAGGCCCGGCGGCGTGCTGGTCAGCCTGGGGGATATTACCGAGCTCGAGGAAAAAGAAATCGAGCTGAAGATCGCGCGCGACGAAGCCGAATCGGCGAACCGCGCCAAGAGCGAATTCCTCGCGAACATGAGCCATGAAATTCGCACGCCGATGAACGCAATACTCGGCTTCACCGATTTGCTGCGGCGGGGTTTCGGCAAGAACGATCGCGAGACGACCAGGCACCTCAACACCATACACAACAGCGGCAAGCATCTGCTTGCGCTGATCAACGACATTCTGGACCTGTCCAAAGTGGAGGCGGGGCGGCTCGAAGTCGAGCTTATTTCCTGTGCGCCGCATGCGATCGCGATCCAGGCGGTGCGCGAATTCGAGGGCAAGGCGCGCGACAAGATGATCAACATCGGGTTTGCCGCGGAAGGCCCGGTGCCGCAAACGGTCCGGTCCGATCCGCTGCGGCTGCGCCAGATCGTGCTCAACCTGCTCAGCAACGCGATCAAATTCACCGATCACGGCGGCATACAGGTGAATGCCCGGTTCCTGCCGGGCAATCCACCGCACTATGCGCTGGACGTCATCGACACCGGCATCGGCATTCCTCAGGAGCATATCGGCGCGCTGTTCGAGGCCTTCGTGCAGGCCGACAGCTCGATCTCGCGCAAGTACGGCGGTACGGGTTTGGGGCTGGCGATCAGCCGAAAGTTTGCCCGGGCGCTGGGTGGCGATGTCACCGTGGCGAGCGAGATGGGCAAGGGCAGCGTGTTTACGGTTACCTTCGAGACGGGGCCGCTGGAAGGCGTGCCGATGCTCACGCCCGGGCAGGTCGACGCCCATCTGGACGAAGACACAGCCGAGGTGAAAGAGCGCTGGAGCATTCCCTCGGCGCGGGTGCTTATCGCCGACGACGGCGCCGAGAACCGCGAATTGGTGTCGCTGGTGCTCTCGCAACAGGGTCTTTGGGTAGAAGAGGCCGAGAACGGCCAGGTCGCCGTCGAGATGGCCGTGAAGGGCGGATTCGACGTCATCCTTATGGACATGCAGATGCCGGTCATGGACGGCTTTACCGCGGCCCGCACTCTTCGCGAGCGTGGAATAAAGGTCCCTATCGTCGCGTTGACGGCGAACGCCATGCCCGGATACGAAGCCCAGATGATGAGCGCGGGCTGCAACGTATACCTGACCAAGCCTATCGACATCGATGGGCTCATCCGCAGCCTGGCCTTGCTGCTGGGCGGTAAGCGCATTGATCCGGCGGCGGACGAGGCGGCCATCAACACGACAGTCGACGTCCCGCAGGCGAGCGCCGACAACGCAGCGGCAACGCCAATCACGTCCCGCCTTGCCGGACAGAAGCGGTTGCAGCCTATCCTGCGCAAGTTCGTGGTGAGGCTGCACGAGCGGCTCGTCGAGACGCAGCAGATGGAATCGCAGAACGACTACAAGGAGATCGCGGACTTTGCCCACTGGCTCAAGGGGTCCGCGGGTTCCATGGGGTACGACGTGTTCATGGCGCCGGCCGTGCAGCTCGAGACCGCCGCCAAGGCCTCCGAGGGCGAGCGGGTGGCGCAGATCCTCGGCGAATTGCGGCACATGGCACAGCGTGTCGTCGCACCGCAGGAGACATCAGCGGTCGCCTGAGGCCGCCTACAGGGAGACGGGAATGAGCGAGCCTATAAAAGCGGACCAAGAACCCCCCCAATCCGGGAGCATAGACCTGGGTGGGTTGGGCGATGCCCTCGTGGCGATGGTCGACGACGAGCCGCTGGTGATCGAGCTCACCCAGGCGTTCCTCGAGGCGGCGGGGTTCAGCCGGTTCACGTCGACTTCGGATCCCTCCACCGCCATCGCCATGCTGCGGCGCGAGCGCCCCAAAGTCCTGCTGCTCGACATCAACATGCCGCGGGTAACCGGTTTTGACGTGCTCGCCGGCATGCAGATAGACCCTGTGCTGAAACACATTCCGACCATCGTTCTCACTACCGCGGAGGATCCGGAAACAAAGCTGAGAGCGCTCGACCTCGGAGCGAGCGATTTCCTGCGCAAGCCTGTCGACCCCAGCGAGCTCGCGCTGCGGATGAGAAACACGCTCTCGGCCGCAGCGTACCGCGAGTCGATCCAGAAGGCGTTCGCGCGCTACGTCTCGCCGCGCCTAGTCGAACGCATCATCAACGAAGCCGCGCCATTCGGCGCCAAGCCGCAGCACGCCGAGGTGGTGGTCCTGTTCGCCGATTTGCGCGGCTTTACCCACATGACCGAGGTAATCGACGTGGAACCGCTCGTGGACATGCTGAACGAGTATTTCGCGGTGCTCACCGAAGCGGCTTACCAGTTCGACGGCACGATTTTCAATATGGCGGGTGACAGCCTGCTGGTGGGTTTCAACGTGCCATTTCCACAGCCCAATGCCGCGGCGCGCGCCTGGCGCACCGCCATGGAGATGCAGTTGCGCTTCGGGGCGGTGGCGGCACGCTGGCGCGAGCGCTACAGCATCACCGGCGGCCTGGGCATCGGGATGTGCCGCGGCGATGCCGTCATCGGCAACGTGGGCTCGCCGAACTTCATGAGCTACACCATGATCGGCAACACGGTGAATATCGCGGCGCGCCTCATGGAGTTGGCGGGGGCGGGCGAGGCCCTGGTTTCGGGCGAACTCTTCGAGTCGATCCGCAAGCAGGTGCCCGCCGGCCGCGTCGAATCGCGCGGCAGTATTGGATTGCGCGGCTGTACGGAGGCGATTCCTGTGTTCTCGATACGATTGTAACGATGCGCCTTGCCATCGACGATTTTGGACCGCAACACATCTCACGCGGTAATGGTTAACTGGCCCTAGTTGAGTGTGGCAACGATTTTCCGGATCTGCTCCGGCGTGTGCTCGCCTGCAAGCGGCGTTCCCGGGATCAGGTATTTGCCCATCGCGAGCGGCCCGATTAGCACCGGCTCGTAGCCGACATCGCGTATGAGGCCCGACGCTACCGCGATGGCTTTGGCATCGTCGCCCGCTATCGGCATTCCGGCGCGCTCCTGGCGCTGCGCCGCCTCCGGCAGCCTCGCGGAACCGACCGCATTGAAGGCGCGGACGAGTCGCGCCCCTGGCAGCAGTTCCGCCGAGGCGAGACCGGCGCCCTTCTCCCGCGCCCAGGTTGCAATCTCGCCGTCGCGCGAGGGAAACGGGTTGCACGTATCGATCACCACTTTGCCTTTGATCAAGTCCGCCAGATCCCGGCCGACCTGCGGGAGCGCGCCGTAAGGGACCGAGATCAGCAGCGCATCGCCGAACGCGGCAGCCTGGCGCGGCGTTCCGGCCCGGGCCCTGGGCCCGAGGCTGGCCGCAAGCGCTTTGTCGTGCTCGAGATCGAGCGACGAGAACATGACTTCGTGCCCGGCCTTCACCCACAGCCCGCCGAGCGTTCCGCCGACTCTGCCCGAACCGACGATCCCGATTTTCATTTTTCCGGCCGCGGCGCTCGCGGCGCGCGCTGCGAACGGCAGGCCACCCAAGGCGATAGTGGCTGCGGCAGCCCCGGCGACCTTGAGAAATCCGCGGCGGTTTTGCTTCATGGCGTCGTTCGCTTTCATCACGATTCTCCTGAAATGCCGAGCAACATACATTAGTCATGCCGCTGACTATGCGCAAGTTCCGGATGCGGTGCGCGGCGTGTGACCGCCCTCGGCTGAAATTCTGTAACACACTGTATACAAACAATATTTAGATCATTCTCCGAGTGTGTCCCGGCGCCGCCGGTGCGGGCATGGCGCCCGTCAATTCCGTATACTCAATCCCGGCAGCCGCCAGCGAACCCATCGAGAGGAAAAATGGATCTGCAACTCAAAGGACGAACGGCATTGGTCACCGGAGCGAGCCGGGGAATTGGACGTGCGATCGCCCGGGGGCTCGCGATGGAAGGCGTCAAAGTGGCGGCGGTGGCTCGCCGACTGAATCTGCTGGAGGACCTTGCAGTCGAAATCGCCGCGCTCGGCGGCGAGCAACCCGTGCTGATCCAGGGTGACTTCTATCCTGCGGGGGCGTCCGAAGCCATTGCTGCGCGTGCCGCTGATTTGCTCGGCCATGTGGACATCCTGATCAACGCTGCGGGCGGCAGCCGCCCTCTGCCGTTCGAGGCGAGCAAGGAACAGTGGGAGGAGGGCATGACGCTCAACTTTTGGCGGATACGCGAACTCACGCATGCGGTGATCCCCGGCATGCAAGCGCAGCACTGGGGCCGGATCATTCATCTGACCGGCACCTCCGAGCCGCGCATGCTCAACGCCGCCTTTGCTGCAAAAGCGGCGGTTCACGTCTGGGCAAAGGGGCTGTCCCGTGAAGTGGCGAAGGACGGAATCACCATTAACTCAATACAGCCCGGGCGCATCCACAGCGAACAAATCGACAAGCGTTATCCAACGAAAGAAAGCGAGGCGGAATTTGCCGAAGCGGAAATTCCGATGGGCCGATTCGGCGAACCGGAAGAACTCGCCAGTCTTGCGATTTTCCTCTGCTCACCGAAAGCGGGCTACATTACCGGCACGGTGGTGCCGGTAGATGGCGGCATGTTCCGGTTCGCTTTTTAGTGCGGCACGGACACCGGTAACGAGTGCGTGGGTTCGGCCGTTCAGGGCGCCGAAACAACCACGCCCCACTTTCCCTATTTCATTTCGACGCCGGATTCCTTGACCACCTTGCCCCAGCCGGCCACTTCGTTCTTGAGCAGCGTGCCGGCTTCCTCCGGTGTGGTGCTGTTGAATTCGACCCCCGCCGCGGCCAGTTTGTCCTTCACATCCTGCGTGCCGAGCGCCTTGACGATTTCCCGGTTCAGTGCGGCAACGACCGGCTTGGGTGTTGCCGCCGGCGCCAGGATATAGAACGAGGCGCTGACATCGAGCGTGGGGTATCCCGCCTCGGCCATGGTCGGCACATCAGGCAGCACGGCTGCGCGTTTCTTGCCGGCGACGCCCAGAACCCTTACCTTGCCCGCTTTCGCGAGCGGGGTTCCCGTTGCCATGGTCGTGAACCAGATCTGGACCCGGTTTGCGATGACGTCGGCGATCGCGTCGGGAGTGCCTTTATAGGTGATCAGCGCAATGTCTATGCCTCCCGCGGTTTTGAGCATTTCCCCCATGAAGTGGGACACCGAGCCAAACGATCCGGCGTAGTTGAATTTGCCGGGCATGGATTTGGCCTGCGCAACCAAATCCTTGATGGACGCGGCAGGCGATGCGGTGGGCACGGCCAGCAGGTAGGGCAGCGTGCCCGGAACGACCACGGGGGTGAAATCCTTCAGTATGTCGTAGCGCACCTTGGAGATGAACGGATTGATGATCTGGCTGGTGCTGGCGATGAGGATCGTATGGCCGTCCGGCGGGGCTTTGGCAGCCAATTCCGTGCCAATGGCACCGGCGGCACCGGAGCGGTTATCCACCACCATGGGATGGCTCCAGCTTTCGCCCACCTTGTGCGAGATGATGCGCGCGATGATATCGTTGCCGGTGCCCGGCCCGTAGGGGACGATGAAGGAGACGGGTTTGTTGGGATAGCTTTGGGCGAGAGCCTGCCCCGCAGCAAGACCCAATGCCACAGCCGGCACCAGCACCGACAGAGCAAAACGAGAGATCCGCTTCCTGTTCATCAGACATCCTCCTTTGTGTAAATGGGTTGGTTCCTGCCTGCGTTTCAAAAAATCGGCATGACCGCCGATGAGTTTTTTATTTTTTAGTATTCTTGCCCAGCAGCGTCGCCCAGTTATCCGGCAACTTGATTTCCTTGCCGACGGGATATCCGAGAACGCCGTTGTGCGCAAAGACGTAGCAACTGTTGCGGCCCAGGTCGCCGGTCACGGCGATCATGTAATCCTCCGGTTTCCATACGATGGGCACCATGCGGTTCGGATCGTCGGATTCGTGGAATGCCTTGGGGATGCGGCCGGCCGCGTGCTCTTCAGCGAGGTTCCAGATCGGCTTCTGCGTCCAGTCGCGCAGGTAGCGTTCGAACTCCCAGGCGGGCATGCGCGCGTGATCGAAGAGCTTCAGTTTCAGATCCTGCTTGGACCAGCCGCCCGCGGCGATGGTCTCGGCGAGGATCGGGGACAGGAGGATCAGCGGCCGCAGCGTGCCCTTGCCCATGCCCATCGAGAACATGATCTGCCATGAGTGTTGTTTTACCACGGCGTCGGCGATATACGGCAGCAGCGCCTCCGGCGTTGCGCCCGACACCGACGAAATGTGGTTGCCGCCGGTGTAGCGCCCGATGGCAACCGCGTTGGTGCCTGCGGGGAAACCGAACTCCGCGCAGTTCGGCGGCCAGCCGAGTTTCGCCAGCACATCCTCGTTCTCCGCCACGACGACGCGCCAGGTGTTGCCGAACGTGGCCTTGTCGTTCTGGTGCGGCAGGAAACCGGCAATATTGCGCAGATACAGCCGCCAGAAACGGCCGACGGTGGTGTTCGCCTGAAAACCGTCGCGCATCACGCCCTGCGTGTAATTGAAACCGAGTTCCTTGATGATGGGGCCGTTCAGCACGATCTGGGTTTCGCCGCCCGGGGTGTTGCCGCTGTGCTCGACGCCGTAACCGTGGTCGGCCATCGCCTCGATCAATGCGATCAGCACCGGCATGTACTCGGGCCGGCAGCCTGCCATCACCCCGTTAACCGCC
>Ga0113563_10000937_pt1 | contig 15583 bp, 7 predicted proteins | sample Mud3Dept3metaG_FD_80117 | JGI IMG/M metagenome (GOLD analysis project Ga0113563, IMG submission 80117) | Freshwater wetland microbial communities from Ohio, USA, analyzing the effect of biotic and abiotic controls - Mud 3 Core 4 Depth 3... | ecosystem: Environmental > Aquatic > Freshwater >...
AGCTCGGCGGGGGCCTGCGGCAGCAGCGAGATGGCCTCGACGGCCTTCTGCTTGAGGTACAGCGTCCTGGGCTCGACCTCCGGATGGGTCACGCCGGTGTCGGACAGGAATTCGACGCGTGCCACCAGGTACGGGAACCCGCCCACTGGGTCGAGTACGCGGAAGCGCCGTTCGCCCTGGCAGACGAGGTGCTGGGTGCCGTCCGGACCGGTGATGTAACGCAGAACGCTTGCCATGGTGCCGATGCGGTGCAGGTCGTCGAAACCCGGGTCGTCCGTCTGCGGGTCCTTCTGCAGCAGGAAGCCGACCTTCGCCTCCGCGCGAACCGCCTCCTGCGCCCCGGCAACGGTCTTTTCGCGCTTGATGGCCACGGGCAGGACCACCCCCGGGAACATGACGAGGTTCCTCACCGGCAGGATGATCAGCATGTCCTCGGGCAGGCCCGGAGCGCTGGGCTGGTCGCCGGCCGTCGACGTGTGCTCGGTCTCGTTCGTGTTCATCCTTCTACCTCTGCCCGGTCGATGCCGGGGCCAGGATCAGTTGCAGGCGGGCACTCGATATCAGCCCGATGGACCGGACGTTGGGGCGACCGCCCGGGTCTCAATGGAGGGGCGGTTGAACGGACAAGCTGCAGGCGCACGGCGGTCGCCCGGGCTCGCCACACAGGGAGGCGATCGATTGGTCATCGAAATTTGACAACGGCGCGGTAATCGTAGGAAATTCAGCCGCTCCGTTCAGGCTGACTATGCGAATAAAACCCCAGGTCGAAGATCGTTTCGGCGCCGAGTTCTACCGCCGCCATTACTTCGACCGGCGCACCCGGGTGGTTACGCGGGCGGATATGGCGCGCCGCGCCGACCTGGTGGCGGCCTTCGCCCGCCACGGCGAGCTGCGGGTGCGGTCAATCCTCGACGTCGGGTGTGGCCTGGGACTCATGCGCCGGCAGCTGCTCCGCTCGTTCCCGCGGGCGCGCTACACAGGGCTCGAGTTCAGCCAGTACCTGTGCGATCGCTACGGCTGGGAACAGGGCTCGGCAGCGGATTTCGACCCGGGCCAGACATACGACCTCGTGGTCTGCTACGACGTACTGCAGTACCTGGACGCACGCGCGGCTGCCGCCGCCATCCGCAACCTGGGCCGGCTTTGCGCCGGCGTGCTGCATTTCGGGGTCCTGACGCAGGAGGACTGGGAGCTCAACTGCAACCAGAGCACGACGGATCGCAACGTGCACATGCGGCCTGGGGCCTGGTACCGGCGACGGCTTGCACGGGACTTCATCAATGCGGGGTCGGGCATGTTTGTCCGGCGCGGCGCCCCCATTCACCTGTGGGAGCTGGACCAGGTCGAGGTCCTTCGGTCACGGCGCGAGTAGGCATCTGCCACGGCTTGACTGTGTTACGGCGCAATTGCTGCGTCGCAGCGTAAGGGGGATATAGGCGGGACAGCATCCCAAGGAGGGCTGTCCATGAAGCTGCGATTCCTCTTGCTCAGCGGCCTCGCCGCCGTCCTCGCCACCGGGCCATCCGCCGCGCAGAGCTGGGAGGCTCTCCCGACCGTGGCGCCTGCCCCGGCCGACAACCCGACCACGCAGGCACTGGTCGAGCTCGGCAAGATGCTTTACAACGACCCGCGCTTCTCGGAGACCGGCACGGTCTCCTGCGCCAGCTGCCACAACCTCATGGAAGGCGGAGACGATCACCGGCCGACCAGCATTGGCGTCCATGGCGTGAAGGGTGGCCGCAACGCTCCCACCGTGTTCAACGCCGCATTCCTGACGGCCCAGTTCTGGGACGGTCGTGCGCCCACGCTGGAAGCCCAGGCCAAGGGACCGATCGTCAACCCGGTCGAGATGGGCATGAAGGATCTAGGCTCGGCGATCGATCGCATCCGGGCCATTCCGGGCTACGCGCCGTATTTCGCGGCCGCCTTCGGACCCGGCGACGTGATCAACATCGACAACGCCGCCAAGGCAATCGCCGCGTACGAGCGAACGCAGATCACCCCGGGCAGCCCGTATGACCGCTACGTCCAGGGCGACAAGACGGCACTGACGGCCCAGCAGCTGAGCGGCATGAAGGCCTTCGCCGAAGCGGGCTGCCAGGCCTGCCACTCGGGCGCCGCATTCGCGGGCCCGGCGTTGCCGCTGGGCACCCCGTTCCTGCAGAAGTTCCCGATCAATGCCGACAGCCCGTACGTCGCAAAGTACGACGTGATGGCCGACAAGGGCCGCTTCGAATCGACGAAGGACCCTGCCGACGAGCACATGTGGCGGGTGCCGCAGCTGAGGAACCTGACCTACACGGCGCCGTACCTGCACAACGGTAGTGTCAAGACGATCCAGGAGATGGTGCGCCTGATGGCCAGCGTGCAGCTCGGCAAGGACCTGTCGCCCGCCGATGTGGAGAACATCGCCGCCTTCCTCACCAGCCTGACCGGCGAGTTCCCGAAGGAGTTGCTGCCGCGGTTGCCGCCGACGCCCGGAGACCTGCTGAAGTAGACAAACCGACGCCGATTCGAGGGAATCCGCAACGGGGGGCCGGGGGCTGTACAATGCGCGCCTCCTGAGTGGCCCCCCCCGGTTCCATCGATGAACGTGATGAGCGTCCTTCCGTTGCGGCTCCTGTTGCCCGCGCTTGCCGCGGTCGCGCTGGCGGGCTGTGGTACGACGCAGACCTGTGGCGGCAACCAGGACTACCTGACGGCCAGCGAGCGGCCACGCCTCGAGCTGCCCCCGGATGTCATGACAGTCGAGCGCGAAGCGCCGGTCGTGATCCCGCTTGCCTCGCCGGATTCGCAGAAGCTCGACCCGCAGCCGCGCTGCCTCGACTTTCCGCCGCCGTTCTTCGCCAAGAAGGGGGGCAAGGTCACGGACTCGGCCGAGGAAGCAGTCAAGGCCTGGGCCGCGGACTGGGCCGGGCGCAAGCCTGACGCCGTGATCCAGATGTATGCGCCGACGTTCCAGGCGTCCGGCGAGGGCGGCTCGGCCGCGTTCCTCGAGAACCGCAGGCAGCAGGTGACCACCGGCCGTGCGCCGTCGGCGAACCTGGAAGAGCTCACCGTCACGCAGCAGGGCACGGACCGCCGCGTCGTGACTTTCGTGCAGGTCTTCGGGGACGACCGGGTCCGCAAGGAGCTTACGCTCGTGCGCGAGGGCCAGAACTGGCGAATCGTCTCGGAGCGGACAACCGAAGTGCTCTGATCGGGCGACGAATTCGCTCCTTCGCGCGGCAGACATGCGACCGTGAGAAATACTTCCCTCCTGAGCAGCATCAGCCTCGCGCCCGGCACGCTTCGGGCCGTCCTGCTCGACCGCCTGACCCGGTCGCTCGGCAAACACCCGGACACCGCTACGCAGCGCGACATCTACGACGCACTGTCGCTCGCGGTCCGTGAGGAACTCGCCGCGCGCTGGCTCGCGACGCAACGCCGCGTCTCCCAGGCGGGCGTGAAGCGCATCTGCTACCTGTCGGTCGAGTACCTGCTCGGTCGCACGCTCATCAACGGTCTCTCGGCGCTCGACGGCGAGCTGGTGCAGGAGGCGCGCGATGCGCTGCAGGAGCTGGGTTTCGATCTCGACCGGGTCGCACAGGAAGAGATCGACCCGGGCCTCGGCAACGGAGGCCTCGGTCGGCTGGCCGCGTGCTTCGTGGATTCGCTCGCGACGCTGCAGTACGCGGCGGTCGGCTACGGCATCCGCTACGACTTCGGCATCTTCACGCAGGCCATCGATGAGGACGGCCGGCAACGCGAAATCGCGAGCAGCTGGCTGCGCCAGCGCAACCCTTGGGAGATCCCGCGCGACGATGCGCGCTACGTGGTGCGTTTCGGCGGCAACTGCATCGCCGCGCAGGACGCGCAGGGCCGCACGCGCTATCGCTGGGTTGACACGCAGAACATCTGGGCCGTCGGCTTCGACCAGCTGATCCCCGGCAACCGCGGACCGACGGTGAATCACCTGAGGCTCTGGGCCGGCCGCGCCATCGCGCCTTTCAACGTCGAGGCGTTCAATGCCGGGCGGCACGCCGAGGCCTCGGTCGCGGAAGTGGACGCCAAGAACGTCTCGCGCATCCTCTACCCTGACGACACGACGCCGCAGGGCAAGGAGCTGCGCTTCAAGCAGCAGTACTTCTTCGTGAGCGCGAGCCTGCAGGACATGCTCGCACAGCAGCTCGCCGAGGGACGCCCGCTCGAGGAGCTGCCGGACGGCATCTCGATCCAGCTCAACGACACGCACCCGGCGCTCGCCATCCCGGAACTGATGCGCCTGCTCATCGACGAGCACGAGATGGAGTGGGACCCGGCCTGGGACATCACGCGACGGGTCTTCAGCTACACCAACCACACGCTGCTGCCCGAGGCGCTCGAGGTGTGGCCGGTGACGTTCTTCGAGCGCATCCTGCCGCGCCACCTGCAGATCATCTACCTGCTCAACCGCTCGCTGCTGGACGAGATCTCCGCGCGGCACCCGAACGACCAGGACCGCCGCCAGCGCATGTCGCTGATCGACGAGGGCCACGGGCGCATGGTCCGCATGGCGCACCTCGCGATTTACGCGAGCCACACGGTGAACGGTGTCGCCAAGCTCCACTCGGAGCTCATGAAGCAGACGATCTTCAGCGACTTCGCGGAGCTGTATCCGGACCGGTTCACGAACGTCACGAACGGCATCGCGGTGCGCCGCTGGCTCAAGCAGTCGAATGCGGGGCTCTCGTCGTTGCTGACCGAGCGTCTCGGCCATGCCTGGGAGAACGACCTCGAGGAACTCGAGCGCCTGCGCTGGGCAGCGGACGACCCTGGGTTCCGTGCACGCTTCGCCGCGATCAAAGCCGAGAACAAGCGACGGCTGGCGGAGACGATCCAGCGCCGTGTCGGCATCGAGGTGGATCCGGACTCGCTCTTCGACGTGCAGGTGAAGCGCATCCACGAGTACAAGCGCCAGGTGATGAACCTCCTGTACGTGATCACGCGCTATAACCGCATACGGGCGAATCCCAAGGCGCCCGTGGTCCCGCGGACGGTCATCTTCGCCGGCAAGGCCGCGCCCGGCTACACGATGGCGAAGAACATCATCAAGCTGATCAACAACGTTGCGCGCGTCGTGAATTCCGATCGCACGGTGGCCGGGAAGCTGCGGGTGGCGTTCCTGCCAGACTATGACGTGTCGCTCGCGCAACGCATCATGCCAGCGGCGGATCTCTCGGAGCAGATTTCGACGGCCGGCATGGAGGCGTCGGGCACGGGCAACATGAAGCTGTCGCTGAATGGCGCGCTCACGATCGGTACGCTCGACGGCGCCAACATCGAGATCCGTGAGCAGGTCGGGGCGGAGAACATCTTCATCTTCGGCCTCACGGCCGAAGAGGTTGGGGCCTACCGCAGGCGCGGGTACTCGCCGTCCGTGGTCGCCCGCGCCGATCCGGAGCTCACGAAGACACTCGAGATGATCGATGCCGGGTATTTCTCGCCCGGCAACCTCGCCGACGGCAAGCCCGTCGTGGATCGCCTGCTCAGCGAAGGCGAGCCGTTCTTCGTGCTGGCGGACTTCGCGGCGTATGCCGCCGCCCAGGATGCCGTCGACGCGCTCTACCGGAAGCCGGACGAGTGGCATCGCAAGGCGGTGCTCAACACACTCAGCATGGGCATCTTCTCGAGCGACCGCAGCATCCGCGAGTACGCCCAGCGCATCTGGCGCATCAAGCCGGTGATGTAAGGGACTTTTGAAATAGGGGACATTCTCCTTTTTCCTTCCTTACGGGCAGGAAAAAGGAGAATGTCCCCTACTAAAAAAGAGAATGTCCCCTATTTCAAATGTCCCCTCCGGAGAGAGTGTCCCCGTTTTGCTAGACTGACAGCGTGGCCATCCGGCAAAAGCTCTCCGCAACCGAGATCGACGCACTCGTCAGCGCGCGCCACGGCGAGCCGCGCTCGCTGCTCGGTTACCACGAGTTCGCCCGCAAGGGAGAGCATCCGGTCTGCATCGTCCGCGTGCTCGAGCCGGATGCAGAACGCGTAGAAGTCCTGTGGGAAGACAACGGAGCGTCGAGCGAGCTCAAGCGCATCCATGACGCCGGCCTGTTCGAAGGTCGAGTGCCTTATCGTCGCCCGCTTGCTCCGTACAAGCTCCGCATCCGCTACCGCAGCGGCACCGAGCTGACCAAGCACGACGCCTACTATTTCGCCCCGCAGCTCTCGGACTTCGACCTCTACCTGTTCGGCGAGGGCAACCACTACAGCATCTACTACAAGCTCGGCGCGCACCCGGTGGTGCTCGACGGCCTTGCCGGCACCCGCTTCGCGGTGTGGGCGCCGAACGCCGAGCGGGTCAGTGTCGTCGGCCCGTTCAACCTCTGGGACGGCCGCAAGCACGCGATGCAGATCCGTGGTTCGTCCGGCATCTGGGAGCTCTTCATTCCGGGCGTCGGGCCCGGCACGGCCTACAAGTACGAGATCCGCACGCGCAGCGAGCGCACGGTGCTGAAAGCGGACCCGTACGGTTTCGCGATGCAGCTGCGGCCCGACAACTGCTCCGTCGTCGCGGTGCTGGACGGGTACGAGTGGCAGGACCAGGCCTGGATGGACGACCGGCGCACGGCGGACCACTCCGTGCGGCCCATCAACATCTACGAACTGCACCCCGGCTCGTGGCACCGTCGCTACGAGCGGACGCCGCCGTTCCAGAACTGGCGCGAGCTGGCCGACGAGCTGATTCCCTACGTCAAGGACCTTGGCTACACGCACGTCGAGCTGATGGGCGTTGCCGAGCATCCGTTCGACGGTTCGTGGGGCTACCAGGTGGTGGGCTACTACGCGCCGACGACGCGCTTCGGGTCGCCACAGGACCTGATGTACTTCGTCGACCGCTGTCACCAGGCCGGCATCGGCGTGATCATCGACTGGGTGCCCGCGCACTTCCCGCGTGACGAGCACGGCCTTGCCGAATTCGACGGCACGTCCCTCTACGAGCATGCCGACCCCCGGCTCGGCGAGCACACCGACTGGGGCACGAAGATCTTCAACTACGGCCGGCACGAGGTGCGCAACTTCCTGGTGGCGAACGCGCTGTACTGGCTCGACCATTACCACGTGGACGGCCTGCGCGTGGACGCGGTCGCCTCGATGCTGTACCTCGACTACAGCCGCAGGTCCGGTGAGTGGGTACCGAACCGCTACGGCGGCCGCGAGAATCTCGACGCGATCGACTTCCTGCGCCAGCTCAACGTCGCGGTCGGCCAGTATCACCCGGGCGCGATGACGTTCGCGGAGGAGTCCACCGCCTTTCCGGCCGTGACTCAGCCGGTGCACCTCGGCGGCCTCGGCTTCCACTTCAAGTGGAACATGGGGTGGATGAACGACACGCTGCGCTACGCCGCGTTCGACCCGGTTCACCGGCGCTACCACCACCACCTTGTGACCTTCTCGTTCATGTACGCATGGTCGGAGAAGTTCGTGCTGCCCGTCTCGCACGACGAGGTCGTGCACGGCAAGGGCTCGCTGCTCGACAGGATGCCGGGCGACGAATGGCAGAAGCGGGCGAACTACCGGCTCTTCCGTTCCTACATGACCGCGCACCCGGGCAAGAAGCTGCTCTTCATGGGCAGCGAGTTCGGGCAGTGGCGCGAGTGGCGCGACGAGCATTCGATCGACTGGCACCTGCTCGACGACGCGAGGCACCGCGGGCTGCTCGACCTGAACCGCGACCTGAACCGCATGTACGCCGATCTCGGCGCGCTGCACGCGAGCGACTGCGACCCGGCGGGCTTCGCGTGGATCGACCTGCACAGTGCCGACCAGAGCGTGTTCGCGTTCCTGCGCAGCGATCCGAAGCAGCCGCAATCCCCGCCGATCGTGTGCGTCTTCAACGCCACGCCCGTCCCGCGGGACCAGTACTGGATCGGCGTACCCGAGGGTGGCACCTACGCGCGGATCCTCGACAGCGATGCCGAGCGTTACGGGGGTACCGGCTACAGCAAGCAGGATCGCGCGACGGCCGACGCACGCCCGAGCCACGGCTATCCGTTCCTTCTGCGCCTGGACCTCCCGCCGCTGGCCGCGCTCTACTTCCGCCTCGAACGCTGAACGGCCGGCCATGGAAACGCGCCCGTTCGGTCGCACGGGCATCCGTGTTCCGGTGCTCGGATTCGGGGCAATGCAGGTCGGGGACACGCGCATGGCAGAGCCCGAGGCCGCTGCGATGCTCAACGGCGCGCTCGCGGCCCTTCGCGCCGCAAGCCTGGACCTCGCCGCCCAGGACCTGGATGGCCTCGCACTGCGGTTTTCTGCTTACGCACCCGGAGTCGACTGCGTTATCGTCGGTGGTGCCGACGTCCGGCACCTGCAGAAGAACGTTGCCGCCGTGTCCGCCGGTCCGCTCCGGCCGGAGCAGCTGGCAGCGAGCCGCGGGGCTTTAACCCGGGCTGCAACGAACTGGCGAGGACTCATCTGATGATCGATTCGCGGTCGCCGTCGACGGACGAAGCTCCCTATCTCGAGCCGGGCACCGCCCAGCCGCTTGGTGCCAGCTGGACCGGACGCGGCATCAATTTCGCCGCGTTCTCCGCCAGTGCGACCCGCGTCGAGCTGTGCCTCTTCGATGCCACGGGTCGCCGTGAAATCGCGCGACTCGCCCTGCCTGCCCGGACCGGCAGCATCTGGCACGGTTTCCTGCCCGCGCGTTTCGGCGGCCCGGGAACTCTGTACGGTTATCGGGTGCACGGTCCGTACCAGCCCTCGGACGGGCATCGCTTCAATCCGGCCAAGCTGCTGGTGGATCCCTGTGCGACCGCGCTCGCCGGCGACGTCACCTGGCACCCGTCGCTGAACGGCGCCGAGGCCGGCAACGACTGGGTTCCGGACGCGGCCGACAGCGCCGACTACGTGCCGCGGAGCCGTGTGACGGATCCCGCTTTCGACTGGGGCGACGTGCGCTCGCCAAGCGTCCCGTGGCGCGACACGATCATCTACGAGCTGCACGTCAAGGGTTTCACGCAGCGGCACCCCGGCGTACCCGAGCACCTGCGCGGCAAGTACCTGGGTCTTGCACAGCCGGTGGTGATCGACCACCTCAAGCGCATCGGCGTGACCACCGTCGAACTGATGCCGTGCCAGGCATTCGTATCGGAGAAGTTTCTCGCCGACCGTGGGCTCTCGAACTACTGGGGCTACAACCCGCTCGCCTGGTTTGCGCCCGACGCCCGCTACGCGATCGACGATCCGGTGGCCGAGTTCAAGACCATGGTCCGCGCGCTGCACGATGCGAGGCTCGAGGTCGTGCTCGACGTTGTGTTCAACCACACGGCCGAGGGCAACGAGTCGGGGCCGACCCTCTGCTTCCGCGGTTTCGACAACTCGCTGTACTACTGGCTCTTCCCGCACAATCGCGCGCACTACAAGAACTTCTCTGGTTGCGGCAACACGGTGAAGTTCGACAACCCGGAGGTCCGGGGCCTGGTCCTCGATTGCCTGCGCTACTGGACCGCCGAGATGCGCGTGGACGGCTTCCGCTTCGACCTCGCGCCGATCGTGGGTCGCGACAGTGCCGGCTACAGCCGCAACGCGCCTTTCTTTGCGGCGCTCCGCTCGGATCCGGTGCTCGCCTACGTCAAGCTGATCGCAGAGCCCTGGGACGTGGGACCCGGCGGCTACCAGCTTGGGCACTTCCCGGCCGGCTGGTCGGAGTGGAACGATCGCTATCGCGACACCATGCGTGCGTTCTGGCGTGGCGACCGGCCGATGACCGGCAACTTCGCGGAACGCTTCGCCGGCTCGAGCGACCTGTTCCGCGAGCATGGGCGCAAGCCGACCGCGAGCGTGAACCTCGTGACGGCCCACGATGGCTTCACGCTCAATGACCTCGTGTCATACAACGAGCGTCACAACGCGGCCAACCTCGAGAACGGAGCCGACGGGCACGCCCACAACCTCAGCTGGAATTGTGGCGCCGAAGGGCCGTCGGTCGATCCGGCCGTAGTCGAGCTCCGCGGGCGGCAGGTACGCAACCTGCTCGCGACGCTGTTTCTTTCGCAAGGCGTGCCGATGCTGCTCGCCGGGGATGAGTTCGGCCAGACCCAGCGCGGCAACAACAACGCTTATTGCCAGGACAACGAAATCTCCTGGCTCGACTGGGACCTCGCCGCGAAGAACTCGAGCCTCGTCGAGTTCGTGGGGCTGCTCTCGGACCTGCGACGTTCGCGCCTCTGGCTGCGTCGCGACACGTTCCTCAAGGGCACGCGCCGTTCGGCCGCCGCCCGCGACATCACGTGGCTGCATCCCTCTGGACGCGAGATGACAGAGACCGACTGGGCCGATGGGTCGCTGAGCTCACTAGCCGTCCAGATGGGTGGTAGCGCCTACGGCCGGGCGGCACCGGACGGGGACCTGCTCGCGGTGTTCAATGCGGACGATGCGCCGCTCGACATGCAGCTGCCGGCCGCGTCGCGCGGCGAAAACTGGCGCGTGCTGATCGACACGGCCGCGACGTCCCCAGTGCCGTTGCGGCGCTTGTTGCACTGCAAGGAGACGCTGCGCGTCGAGGCACGCTGCACGGTCCTGCTCGAATCCGACGGACCACCCGGCTGACCCCGCGGGGCCGGTGGGTCGGTCCGTCTTCGAGCACCGACAGGCCCATCGCAGTACAAGCGATTCCCGCTATTGCGGCCTGCCGTCGTTTAGTGGCATCGTTACCCGAGGGTCCGCAGCCGCATGCATGAAGACGGCGCGGTCCGACCGCGCAATCGTTGGAGCCCAATGGGGAGTGCTCTGGTTTGTATGCGACCGGCGACCTGTCGGACTTCAACGCGCTGCGATTTCGTGGCCAGCCATCCAAGGCTGGCTTGCCGGTGACTCGGCCGTCAATCCCGTCCCCGCCGCATGGCCCAGGAGTGAGTCAATGTCGCGCTCTCTTTGCAACCTGCTGAAGTTTTCCGCCCCGGTCCTGCTCGCCAGCGCCCTGCTCTCGGGTTGCGGCAACGGCAGCAGCGGTTCGGCCGACCTCAACTCGGGCGGGTCAGTGCAGGGCCCGCCGCCGCCCGTCACCGTGACGGAGAGCTTCGATTTCAAGGCTCCGGGCGACTTCTTCGTCGTCGGCTCGCCGCCGATCCACGCGCGCTTCCAAGGCGGCCTGGCGAATGGCAACGGGGCGTGGATAGTGCCGTCGAAGAAGACGGCCGTCGTCGACTTCGGCACGCCGGCTGATGCGGTGAAGTTCTCCACGCAGGACAACTACAAGGCGGCCACTGCATCTGCAGCGGGCGCGGCGCAGAAGACGGACCCGCTCGCGAGGGCGATGGAGAAGGTCGATGCGCCGTTCAACATCCCGATGTACGTCCGCGGATCGGTCCGCGACGACTGGGCGGCCACTGCGCAGAACCAGCTGGCGGAAGTCTCCGACAACGTGCTGGCGTTGACGATGCCGCTCGACGTCGGCAAGTACCAGTTCAAGGTCGCCGATGCGGACTGGACCGGGGCGACGAACTGTGGCGCCGCGGCGCTATCGCCGGTCACTCTCGGTGTGGCGTTCACGATGGTGTGCGCCTCGTCGTCGCAGAATCTCTCGCTCGACATCACGGCAGCCGGCGACTACACATTCACGTTCGACGTCACGGGCGCGGACAAGAAGGCGGCCAAGATCACGGTCGCAAAGAAGGAAACGGGCGGCGGTGGCGGCGGCACAGAACCGCCGGCAGACAGCACCGAGATCCGCATCTACGCGGTGGACGTGCTCACGGCGGGCGCGACCCCGAAGCTGCTCAAGACGGTGAAGGGCACCGGCACGCTCGACGTGGACCTGAAGCAGAACGGCGGCGCCCCGCGCATCACGCGCATCGAGATCGAGAACAAGGGCACAGCCGGCGACGTCGGCGTCGAGAGCTTCAGCTGGACCGCGAGCCCGCAGTTCGCGCTGCCGGCGCAACCGGTGGACATCAATTACTCGCGTCCGTCCGGCAGCGTCACTGGCACGAAGATCACCGTCGACGGCAAGGTCTACGACTGCGTAGCCACCACGACTTCTGCGTTCGGCTGCGTTGCCAGGAACGTTCCGGCGACGCAGTTTGCCAACGCGTCGATGCTGGTCACGAATGCCGACGGCACCAAGGAGACGATTACTTTCAACGGCGGCGACGGCTCGCTGGACATCTACGCATTTTCAGGCGCTACGGTCGCGCGCACCGGGACGCCCGGCCAGTCCGGCAAGGCGCCGGCGCTCCCGGCCAACGACAATGAGGTGATCCTGTTCTACCAGCGGAGCGACAACACGTACACGGGCTGGGGCGTGCACCTGTTCCCGACCGACCCGTCCGGTGACTCGTGGACCAAGTGGGAGGCCGCCTTCCCGTTCGAGGGCATCGACCCGCTGTATGGCGCCTACTTCCGCATCGCGTTGCCGGGCAAGGAGAACCCGAAGTACAGCAACAATCCCGCTGCGACGAGCACCTTCCCGAAGACCCTCGGCTTCATCATCCACAAGGGTGAGACCAAGGACCCGGGTCCCGACCAGGCGATCACCATCGCGAAGGACGGCAACATGGTGTTCGTCGTCTCGGGCGTGAACGACGTCGGCACGTCGCCTCCGGGCGGCGGTTCGTCATTCCGCATCACCGGGGCCTCCGCGCACTGGGTCAAGGGCGACACGCTGTTGTGGGATCCGCCCGCGGGAGTCACGAAGGTCGAGTTGCTCTACTCGCCCAATGCGTCGATCAACGCGGGACAGCAGGGCATCACGGGCACGTACGAAACGATCGCGCTCTCGAGCGGGACCAATCCGAAGCCTGCGTTCAACAACCAGCTGGCCAACCTCAAGGCCTGGACCCTCCCGGCGTCCGCCGTGCAGAAAGCCAGGGACGTGGCCCGCGGTCAGCTCGTCATGGTGGGCCGCAGCGCCGACGGTACGGCGATCTCCGGCACGATGGTGCAGACAGCCGGCGCACTCGACGACCTGTATGCGAGTGCCGCGTCCGGCAAGACGCTGGGCGTGACTTACACGTCCGGCGCGCCGTCGCTGGCCGTCTGGGCGCCGACCGCGCTGAAGACTCCGGGCGTGAGCGTCAACGTGTATGAAGCGAACGGCACGAAGATCGAGTCGAAGCCGATGACGCTGGACGACGCCTCGGGCGTGTGGAGCGTGGCCGGCACGACGGCCTGGGATCGCAAGTTCTACACGATCTCGCTCAACGTCTATTCGTATGCCGCGAACGCGATCGTCGCGAACGAGGTCACCGATCCGTATTCGGTGAGCCTTGCGACCGACGGCGTGCGCAGCCAGTTCGTCAACCTGGACGACGCCGACCTGAAGCCGGCGGGCTGGGATACCCTGGCGATGCCCGCGCTGGCGGCGCCCGAAGACGCGGTGATGTACGAGTTGCACGTGCGTGACTTCAGCATCGCAGACAACTCGGTGCCGGCGGCGGATCGCGGCAAGTTCACCGCGTTCGACATCCCGGGCACGGCGGGTCGCCAGCACCTGCAGCAGCTCGCCCAGGCGGGCCTGACGCACGTGCACGTCCTCCCGGCGTTCGACTTCGCCACGGTTGCCGAGAACCCGGCCGACCAAGTCAACCTGAACGACCCAGTAGAGAAGCTCTGCGCGAAGGTGAGCGCCGCGGCGAGCCTGTGTGCGACGGACTCCGGCAAGACGATCCGCAAGGCGATCGAGGACGCGGTTGCGGCCAACCAGCTCGACCGCCCGCCGCAGATCGTGGAGTGGATGCGCGGAGTCGACGGCTTCAACTGGGGCTATGACCCGCTGCACTTCGGCGCGCCGGAGGGCAGCTATTCGACCGACCCGAACGGTGCGGCGCGCGTCCGCGAGTTCCGCCGCATGGTGAAGGGGCTGAACGACATCGGCCTGCGCACGACATTCGACGTGGTCTACAACCACACCAACGCGGCCGGGCAGGCCGGCAAGTCGGTCCTCGACAAGCTCGTCCCGGGCTACTACCAGCGTCGGGACTCCCAGTCCGGCAACGTCATGAACAAGTCGTGCTGCCAGGACACCGCGGCCGAGTTCAAGATGTTCGAGAAGCTGATGATCGACACAGGCGTGCGCTGGGTGCGCGACTACAAGGTTTCGGCTTTCCGCTTCGACATCATGACCATGCACCCGCTGGAGGTGATGCTGCGGTTCCGCGACGCCGTGCAAGCCGTGGACCCGACCGTCTACATCTATGGTGAAGGCTGGGCAGGCTCTAGCTACGCCGTCGACACCCGGTTCACGCCATCCGAGCAGGCCAATCTCGGCGGCACGGGTATCGGCAGCTTCAGCGACCGGATTCGCGATCCGGTTCGCGGCTCGTTCTTCGGCGAAGGCGGCACAGCCCTCGTGCAGTCCCAGGGCTTCGTCTCCGGCTGGTACTACGACCCGAACTCGCTGAATACCGGCAGCACGGCCGACCGCGAGGCGCTGATCAAGGACACGGATAACATCCGGGTCTGGCTGGCTGGCGGCCTTGCGAGCTATCGCCTGACGAACTCCGCCGGGGCCACGGTCACCGGAGCCGACATCGACTACCGTGGCCAGAAATCGGGCTACACCAAGGACCCGCAGGAGGCCGTCAACTACGCGGAGAAGCACGACAACCAGGTGCTCTGGGACTACGGTTCGTACAAGCACCCGACCGGCCGCTCCACGGCTGATCGCGTGCGGGCGCAGAACGTCGCCCAGGCGTTGATCATTCTCGGCCAGGGTGTGCCGTTCCTGCATGCGGGAGCGGAGATCCTGCGTTCCAAGTCGGGCGACAGGGACTCCTACGACTCCGGCGACTGGTACAACGAGATCGACTGGACGTTGTCGCGCAACACCTGGGCGCAGGGCCTGCCTCCCGCCTTCAAAAACAGCGGCGAGTGGTCGATCCTGACCGACAAGTACCTCGACGTGACGACCAAGCCGGGGACGGCGGACATGCAGCGTGCCTTCGACGGCACGCGTGAGTTCCTGCAGATTCGCAAGAGCTCGCCGCTCTTCCGGTTGCGTACCCAGGCGCAGATCGACCAGCGCGTGAAGTTCTACAACACCGGCCCGTTCCAGTACCCGGGCCTCGTCGCCATGGGTATCGAGGGCTGCACCGAGCCCGGCCTCACGCCGAGCGAGGGCGGGCTGATGGTCGTGTTCAACGCGAGCGACGATGCGCGAACCCTGGACCTGTTCGGCAGCGAGACCTGGACGCTGCACCCGGTGCAGGCCGCCTCGAGCGATCCGGTCGTGAAGAACGCGAAGCACGACGCCAACGGGTTCTACGTGCCGGCGAGGACGACGGCGGTCTTCCGTCGTGCCTCGCAGACCTCGTGTGCGCCGTTCCCGCGCGACATGTTCGTCCGTGGCAGCTTCAACGACTGGGGCAACCCGACGCCGACGCAGCAATACAAGCTGCAGTTCCTCGGCGGAACGGCGTACTCGGTCTCGGCGCCCGTGACGGCCGGTGCGCAGCAGTTCAAGATCGCCGATGCCGGCTGGACGGCTGACACGAACTGCGGCGGTGCGACGGCGGGCGTCAATATCCGTCTGGGCGTTCCGGTCACGCTGGCGTGCAAGAACGAGTCGCAGAACCTGGCGCTCACCGCGCCATCGGCAGGCAATTACACGTTCAGCCTC
>Ga0113563_10000938_pt1 | contig 15574 bp, 14 predicted proteins | sample Mud3Dept3metaG_FD_80117 | JGI IMG/M metagenome (GOLD analysis project Ga0113563, IMG submission 80117) | Freshwater wetland microbial communities from Ohio, USA, analyzing the effect of biotic and abiotic controls - Mud 3 Core 4 Depth 3... | ecosystem: Environmental > Aquatic > Freshwater >...
GTGCCGAAGGGGGGATTTGAACCCCCACGTGGTTGCCCACACCAGACCCTGAATCTGGCGCGTCTGCCAGTTCCGCCACTTCGGCACGCTTTCCGCGGAAGGATTGAGATTATAGCAAAACCGTCCGGCGCATCAAACCCCAAACCGGTGACCCACGGACGGCGCACGATGACGTCCCGGGCAGGCGCTCCCCAGTGGAAACCCGTGACTCCGCGGGTATGATGGGAGAATGCAGACAGGGGAAGGAGCACGCGGATGCGCGACCGGGAATACTGGGAGCGATGGCTACGGCAGCGGTCGGAAGCCCTGAAGGCGGGGCGGGCCACCATCAAGGAGTGGTATCGGGAAGCGGGGGTGGAGAAGGGGGAACGCCGCGCCTTCAAGGCCGCGTTGAAATCCGTTTTTCCGGAGGGGGTGCCAGGGAGGAGAGGGAAGAAGGCGCCGCGTCGCGGCAAGGGAAGGCGCCCCCCGGCGGGAGCCCCGCACGGGACTCCTGCCGGAGAGAGGGGAGACGGTGCCGGGCACGGACGCACCATCGAGGGGCGGCTGCGTTTCACCCGGGAGGGGCGTCCCCTCGTCATCCCCGACGACCCGGGTGGTTCCCCGGTGCGCGTCCCCGGGACCGCCCTCGCCGGTGCCTGGCCGAAAGACCGCGTGGTGGTGCGCCTCGAACGCAGGCGAGGCGGTGCTCCGGCGTACGGCAGGATCGAGCGGATCCTTTCGCGCGGCATCCGGGCGTTCGTCGGAAGGTATTCCCCGGGCGGCGAACGGCATTTCGTCCGTTTCCGCGACCGGGAATCGGACCTCCTCCTCGAAGTCGACCTCCCGGAAGGGCCTGCGCCGGAGCCGGGAGATCTGGTCCTCGCGGAGGTCGCGGAATACCCCTCTGCGCGGGGAGAGGGGCGCGCCCGCGTGGTGCGCCTCCTCGGGAAATCCCACACGATGGAAACCCTGTTCCTCGCGGTGACTTCCGCGATGGACCTTCCCGTGGCGTTCCCCGACCCGGTGGCGAAGGAGGCGCGTCGCGTCCCGCGGGCCGTCCACCTCTCCGAACGGGAAGAGGGCGTTTTCCACGGGGAAGAGCCGCTCCCGCGGGTGGACCAGCGCGACCTTCCGTACGTCACCATCGACGGCGAGGACGCCAGGGATTTCGACGACGCGGTATGTCTCGCAAAGGAAGGCGGGGGATACCGGCTCTACGTGGCCATCGCCGACGTCTCGCACTACGTGGCCCCCTGGTCCTCCCTCGATCGCGAGGCGTACATCCGGGGGACGTCCGTCTACTTTCCGGACCGGTGCATCCCGATGCTACCGCCGGAACTCTCCGAGGGGGTGTGCAGCCTAAAGGCCGGGGTGAACCGCCTCACCGTTACCGTGGAGATCCCGATCCGGCAGGGAGGGGAGGCGGGCCCGCCGAGGTTCTACCCGTCGGTGATCCGCAGCCGTGCCCGCCTGACGTACGACGAGGTGCACGATTTCCTCGCCGGCGGCGACCACGGTCCGCGCGGGCGGACAGGGTCGGACGGGAAGATCGCCCCGGATGTCGGCCGGATGCTTCGCCACATGGCGACGGCGGCGGGATGGCTCACCCTGGCAAGGTCGGCGCGCGGTGCGCTGGATTTCGATCTTCCGGAGCCCAGAATCGCCGTGGAGGGCGGGATGCCCGTGTCGGTCCGGGCGGCGCAGCGCTGGGAGTCCCACCGGCTTATCGAGGAGTTCATGCTCCTGGCGAACACGGCGGTGGCGGAGTACCTGTCGATGCGCGGGGACCCGTTCCTCTTCCGCATCCACGAGGAACCGGCGGAGGACAGGGTGGAGGAGTTCGAGACGGCGGCGGGTCGCCTCCTCCGGAGGTCCCGCCCCACGGACCGGCGGGACGTGACCTCCCGCCTGCAGGCGTGGGCTACGCTGGCCCGCGGGGGAAAGTACGAGCGTCCGGTTCACATGATGCTCCTGCGGAGCCTGATGCTCGCCCGCTACGGCCCCGAGACCCGTGGGCACTTCGGGCTGGCCCTCGCGCGCTACACCCACTTCACCTCGCCCATCCGGCGGTACCCGGACCTGGTCGTCCACCGGGTGCTGAAAGCCGCCCTCGGGGACCGTTCGCCCCACGCCTGGCTCGGGAACCTCGCCGAGAAAGGGGCGGAGATCGGAGCGCACCTGTCCGGCAGGGAGCGGCTGGCGATGGATGCGGAGCGCGCCCTCGAGCAGCGCGCCAAGGCCCTGTTCATGGCGTCCCGGACGGGGCAGACCTTCGACGGCGCGGTGTCCTCCCTCGTGTCCTCGGGATTCTTCGTCGAGCTGTCCGACTGGCTGGTGGAGGGGCTGGTCCACGTGTCGACCCTCCGGGACGACGAGTACGCCTTCTCCCCGGACCGGATGGAGTGGGTCGGGCTCTACCGGAAGCGCCGGATCGCCCTCGGGGATCGCGTCCGCGTGCGGGTCCGGCGGTCCGACCCCGACCGGGGAGAGGTAGACCTCCTACTGGTTGAAAAGCTCCCGGAAAGCCCATAGAATGAGGGGCAATCCGGGGGTGCCGATGCCGAAGAAGCTCCTTCTCGCCGAAGACAGCCTGACAATCCAGAAAGTGTTCGAACTCGCATTCGCCCAGTCGGACGTGGCGATCACGGCCGTCGACAACGGGGAGGATGCGGTGCGTCTCGCGGGGGAGATCGTGCCCGATCTCGTGGTGGCCGATGTGACCCTGCCGGGGAAGGACGGCTACGCGGTCGCGGCGGAGCTTCGCGCCGCGGAGAAGACCAGGGACATCCCGGTCCTGATCCTCTCCGGGAGCCTGATCCCCCTCGACGAGCAACGGTTCCGGACGAGCCGGGCCAGCGCCGTGCTCCTCAAGCCGTTCGACTCCCAGGAACTGATGGAGAAGGTCGAGGGGTTGCTGCGCAAGGATAAGGAAGTGGAGGGGCCCGCGGCCGCAGTGATGGTTGCCGCGGGGCAACCCCCGGCAGACGAGCACTGGGATTTCAGCGACGTCCTCGAAGAGGTGGAGGAGGAGGCGGGGAAAGGCGTAACGGCGGACGTTCCCGCGGCGCCCCTGAAGCGGGAGGAGATCCTGCCCGGGGCGCTCCTGCCGGGTGGCGGAGGGGCCGCCGGGGTCTCGCTCAACGAGTTCGACGTGTCCGTCGAGGAGATCGAGGGGGGGCAGGCGCGCGAGGAACCCGCGGCCCCGCCGCCGCAACCGGAAACCCATCTCGAGTGGACCATCGCGGGGGATGCCCCCCCCGCGGTGACCGATCTCGCACCCGCCCTCGAGCCGGAAGAGGAGATCGAGGACATCGAGGAGTTGGAAGAGGTGGAGTTCCCCCCGGAGGCGACCCTGCCGGCGGAATCCCCGGCCGCCCCGCAACCGGCCGCGCACGTTACCCCCGCCGCCTCCCCTCCCGCGGAAGATGGGACGGTGCTTGGGGCGGCGTTCCAGGAGCAGTTCTCGGCCCGGGCCGAGGAGATCTTCCGCGCCGTGGCGACCGAGGCCGTCGAGAAGGTGATGTGGGAGATGATGGACCGTCTCGCCGCGGATTTTTCCGCGAAGGTCCGCGAGTCCGTGGAGGCCGTGGCGTGGGAGGTGATCCCCGCAACCGCGGAGGCGCTCATCCGCGAAGAGATCTCCCGGATCCGCCAGCAGGCCGGGAAGCTTTCCTCCTGAACCGCCGGGAAGGCACCAGGCGGCGGCTGGACCCAACGGGTCCACGAAACCGCCCGGATGGCCGCCGTGCGCCATTTCCACCGATGGAGCCATCGCAACGATGAAAGAGGACGGACCGGACAAGGACAAGGCGTACGACCCGAAGGCGGGGGAGGAGAAGTGGTACGCGGAGTGGGTGGCGCGCGGGGTTTTCCACGCCGACCCGTCCGCCCCCGGCGAGGCGTACTCCATCGTCATACCCCCCCCCAATGTAACCGGTTCCCTTCACATGGGGCACGCCCTCAACGTCACCCTCCAGGACGTCCTGATCCGGTACGCCCGGATGAATGGCCGCAACACCCTGTGGCTTCCCGGAACCGACCACGCGGGGATCGCGACGCAGAACGTCGTGGAGCGGGAGCTTTCGAAAGAGGGCGTCACGCGGCAGGAGATGGGCCGCGAAGCCTTCGTGGCCCGCGTCTGGAAGTGGAAGGAGCACAGCGGCGGGACGATCCTGCGGCAGCTGAAGCGCCTGGGGGCCGCGTGCGACTGGGACCGGGAGCGGTTCACGATGGACGAGGGGCTCTCCCGCGCCGTGCGCGAGGCGTTCGTCCGGCTCTACCGCAAGGGCCTGATCTACCGCGGCCGATACATCATCAACTGGTGCCCCCGGTGCCACACCGCCCTGTCCGACCTCGAGGTCTCCTACGAGGAGAGAAAGGGAGGGCTCTGGTACATCCGCTACCCGGAGCGGGACGGCGGGCAGGGGATCGTGGTGGCGACCACGCGGCCCGAGACCATGCTCGGCGATACCGCGGTGGCGGTGAACCCGAAGGACAAGCGGTACGAGGGGATGATCGGCACCACGCTCCGCCTGCCGCTGATGAACCGCCCCATCCCCGTCCTCGCCGACCCGATGGTGGACCTGGAGTTCGGTACCGGCGCCGTGAAGATCACGCCCGCCCACGACCCGAACGATTTCGAGGTGGCCCGGCGCCACGGGCTTCCCTCCGTGCGGGTGATCGACGAGTCCGGCCGGATGACCGCCGACGCGGGCCCGTTCGCGGGAATGGACCGCTTCGCCTGCAGGGAGGCGGTGGTGGCGAAGCTCCGGGAGGAGGGACTGCTCGTGCGGGAGGAGCCGTACCTCCACAACGTCGGCCACTGCTACCGCTGCGCCACGGTGGTGGAGCCGTCGGAGAGCATGCAGTGGTTCGTGAAGGCGAAACCGCTGGCGGAACCCGCCATCGCGGCGGTACGGTCGGGCGAGACGCGGATCATCCCCGCGCAGTGGGAGAAGACGTACCACGAGTGGATGGAGAACATACGCGACTGGTGCATCTCCCGGCAGATCTGGTGGGGGCACCGGATCCCCGCCTTCCACTGCCTGCGGTGCGGGAATACGATGGTGGAGACGGAACCCCCCGCGAAGTGCGCCGGGTGCGGTTCCGGCGAGATCCGGCAGGAGGAGGACGTCCTCGACACCTGGTTCTCCTCCGCTCTCTGGCCCTTCTCCACGATGGGGTGGCCCGGGGCGACCGCGGATCTCGCGCGGTACTACCCCACCACCGCGCTGGTGACCGGCTTCGACATCCTCTTCTTCTGGGTCGCGCGGATGATGATGATGGGGATCGAGTGCACCGGCCGGGTCCCGTTCCGCGATGTCGTGATCCACGCCTTGGTGCGGGACGCACGCGGGGAAAAGATGAGCAAGACGCGCGGGAACGTCATCGACCCCCTCGATGTGATCGACCGGTTCGGCACGGACGCCTTCCGGTTCACCCTCGTGGCGCTGGCCGCCCAGGGGCGCGACATCCGGATGTCGGACGACCGGGTGGAGGGGTACCGCAACTTCATGAACAAGCTGTTCCAGGCGGGCCGCTTCGTCCGGATGCACGTGGACGGGGAGACGCCGCCGGAACTCCCCCCGGCCTTGCCGGTGGTGGACCGCTGGATCCTCTCCCGGCTCCAGCGGGTGGTCGACGAGGTCCGGCGGGGGGTGGAGGAGTACAGGTTCAACGAGGCGGGATCCGCCTTCTACCAGTTCGTGTGGCACGAGTTCTGCGACTGGTACCTGGAGATGATCAAGCCCACCCTGTCGCCGGAGGCGCTTACGGGGGACCGGATGCGGCAGCGGGCCGTGCTGCTCCGCGTCTACGAAACGATCCTCGCGCTGGGCCACCCCTTCGTCCCGTTCCTCACCGAGGAACTGTGGCACGCCCTCCCGGGCGAGCGGAGCCTCCTGTACGACCGGCCATTCCCCGTTGCGGACGCGGCGGCAACGGACGAGAACGTCGAGGAGGACATGGCGCACCTGATGGAGGTCATCCGGGCGGTCCGCAACATCCGGAGCGAGCTGAACGTCCCCCCGACGCGGAAGGTGGAGGTGCGGCTGAAGGGACAGCACGGCGAGCTCGCGTTCCTCCGGGACCACGAGGAGATCGTGCGCCGGCTCGCCCGCGCGGAGCGCGTGGCGTACGTGGACCCCGACTACATCCCGGTGCAGGACGCCACGGCGGTGGTCAACGATATCGAGGTGTGCCTCCCCCTCGCGGGGCTGATCGACTTCGACCAGGAGGCGAGGCGCCTGCGGAAGGAGATCGAGAAGGGGAACACCGAGCTGTCCCGCGTGGCCGGACAGCTCCTGAACGACCGGTTCGTCGCGAACGCGCCACCGGACATCGTGGACGCACTGAGGGACCGGCGGGATGCGCTGGAGCAGAAACTTTCGAAACTCGGGAAGAACCTGGACCTGGTCAGCCGGTACCTTTCGTGATCCCCCGTTCCGAATACGAGGAGACCGTCCGCGCCGCCCTGCGGGAAGACGCGCCTTCCGGGGACCCCTTCGGGAGTTCGTTCCCGGCGGACGGGTCCGGTGCGTTCATCGCCTGCGCGGATGGGGTGCTCTGCGGCGGCCCCGTGGCGGAGGAGGTGTTCCGACAGGTCGACCCGTCGGTCACGGTTTCCTTCGTCCCGGAAGGGGTTCGCGTGGCGCCGGGGGACAGGGTGGGAGAGGCGTCCGGACCCGTTGACGCCTTGCTGCGCGGGGAACGCGTCGCCCTGAACTTCCTACAGCGGCTCTCCGGCGTCGCCACCGCCACGGCCCTTTACGCGGAGCGGGTGGCCGGATACGGCACCCGCCTGCTCGACACACGGAAGACCACGCCCCTGCTGCGTGCGCTGGAGAAGTACGCGGTCCGGGTCGGGGGCGGGACGAACCACCGCTTCTCGCTGTCCGACGGCGTCCTGATCAAGGAGAACGGGATCCGCGCGGCGGGAGGGATCCCGGAGGCGCTGGCGGCCGCCCGCCGATCGGCGCACCACCTCCTGCGCGTGGAGGTCGAGGTGGAGACGCTGCAGGAGGCGGAAATCGCGGTGCGCGCCGGCGCGGACGCGGTCCTCCTGGACAACATGACCCCCGCGATGGTCCGGGAGGCGGTTTCGCGGTTCGGCGGCGAGGTCTTCCTCGAGGCCTCCGGGGGGATCCACCTCGGCAACATCGAGGAGTATGCCCGCACGGGGGTGGCGGGCATCGCGGTGGGGGCGATCACGCACTCCGCACCGGCCCTGGACATCTCTTTCGAGCTCGCCCGGTGAGGCATCGCCGGACCCTCCCCATCCGTCTCGCCGCGCTGTTCCTCCTCGCCGCCCCCGGCGCGTCGGCGCTGGACGGCTACCGGGTGTACGAGTCGACCGCCGCCTCCGTCAACGGCGAGGTCCTCTTCCTCTCCGACGTCGCCCGCGAGGGGTGTTTCCTCCGGTGCGCGGCGCTGCCCGGCAGCGACCCGGAGCTCCTCACCCTCTGGGAGGCCCGGGACCGGCTGATCACCGATGTCCTGGTTCTCCAGGAGCAGAAGAAGCTGGCCCTCGGGCAGGTGGACAACGCGACGCTTTCCGCCTACGCTGCGGAGGCCATCGCCCGGATGGCGGCGTGCGGTTCCCCCTGCACGGCGGACATCCGCCCGGAAGAGATCCGGTCGTGGGTGGAGCGGAAGCTCGTCATCCGGGATTTCTTCCACCGCAGGGTCGGGATGTTCGTGGAGGTGGGCGACGAGGACGTGGAGCGCGAGGTCCGCCGGCGCACGGCGGCCGGCGGAAGCCCCGACCTGACGGCGGACCAGGTCCGGGAGGAGATGCTGGATGCGAAGGTGTCCCAGGAAGTGCGAAACTGGTACGACCGCACCGCATCGAAATCCCGGATCGTCCTGTCGCCGCTGGGGGAGCAATGAATCCCGGGATCTACACCCTGACCGTCCGCGCGTCCTTTTCCGCCGCCCACCGGCTGCGGGAGTACGACGGGAACTGCGAGCGGCTCCACGGGCACAACTGGCAGGTCGAGGTCTCCGTGGCCTCGGAACAGCTCGACGATCGCGGCATCGCCCTCGACTTCCGGGCCATCAAGGCCGCCGTGAACGAACTCCTGTCCGGGTTCGACCACCGCTATCTGAACGAAGTTCCGCCGTTCGACCGGCAGAACCCGTCGTCGGAGAACGTGGCCCGCTACCTGTTCGAGGAGATGGAGAGGAAGGTCCCGGCGCCGGCCCGTGTCGCGCGCGTGACGGTGTGGGAGTCCGAGGACGCCCGGGCCGATTACTCCCGCCCGGACTGAAACCGCAAAGTCCGCTACCCCTTCACCGCGACCGATTCGTTCAGCACCCGGAGCAGCGCCTCGAGTTCGATGCCGTGCACCTTCGCGCCGTGCTCGAGGTCCTCGTACTCCGAGAGCTGGCACTGGTCGCAGTCGATCCCGAAACGCCGGAACACGGGGACCGTCTGCGGGAACCTCCGGAGAACGTCCTCGATCTTCATGTCCTTCCGGATCATGGCGGGCCCTCCCCGGGGAATTGCCTTGCGGGACTCGACTATTTTACCACGGGGCTTCCCCCGGCGGTCCCGAGGAACCGGAGCGGCGGGGCGGCAGGGATGCGGCCGATCTTCTCCGCCAGCCGGAAGAAGAGCGCAAGCCCCTCCGCCTCCCTCCCGAGATCATAGGAGAGGCATTGCCAGTACGCTTCCCGGAAACCGGGAGGGATCCAGTCGGGTCCGCCCCAGGGGTACACCCCCCGGCGGATCGACGCCTGGACGTACCGCTTGGCCAGGACGAGCGCGGCGGCGAACCGGGACAGGGGCTCCCTCCGGTCATCCTCCCAGGCCGCCCGCGCCGCGATCCACAGTGCGAAGACGAAGGGTTTTCCCGTCTCCCGCCGCCACCACTCCCCGAGGTCTGTCACGTGGGGGGCGATGCCCGCGAGGGAGGCCCGGATCGCCTCGTCTCCGATCGCGAGGTACGCGGGGTATTTCCGGAGCGCATCGGCGGGGGCGAGCTCCGTCCGGAGGAGCAGGTTCTTCCGCCCCAGGGATTCCCGCAGCAGGATCTCCAGCAGTGTCACGGAGGTGTCCGAGCTCCCGGTCACAGCCACGGGGTCCGGCGGAAGGTTCCGCAGGGGACCGTTCGACAGCAGGAGGACGCTCATCACCCGCGAGCGGCAGGAGATCGAGATATCGGGGCAGAGCAGATACCCGTTCGGCCGCACGGCGTACTCGATGGAGGAGGAGGGCGAGACGTCCAGTTCCCCCTCCCGCAGGCGCCGGTTCAGCTCCGACGGGTGCCCCTCGACGTACGAGACCCCTTCCGGCGGCCCCCCTTCCTCGAGAGCGTGGAAGATCGGGAGGAGGTTGGCGTACGGGATGCGCCCGACGCGCAGGGCGGGGATTCCGTTCATTGGTACATCGGTTTCCTGTCGGGGTTTTCCGGCAGGCACAGTGTATCATGCTCCCCGGAGCCCGCGCGGGGGCCGCCTTGACGGGAGGGCCCGAAATTCCAATAATGGGGGGGCGCATTTCCCGGGAGGCCTCGTTGGTAAACAAGCCGTGGAGCCGATCCGCCGCGGGGGGGCCCGCGACGACCGTTTCCCGGACCGGCGCGGCCCGCCGGTAGCGCTGGGCTGCGCGTTGCGGATCGTCGCCGGAAGGTGGGGAGGACGGCCGCTTCGGGCTCCGCGGGGTCTCTCGGTCCGCCCGACGACCGACCGCGTCCGGGAAGCGGTGTTCGGAATCCTGGGGGATCGGGTCGACGGTGCTTCCGTCCTCGACCTCTTCGCGGGAACGGGGGCGATGGCCCTCGAGGCGCTTTCCCGCGGGGCCGCGGAGGCGGTCCTGGTGGAGTCCTCGCCGGAGGCGTTCGCGTCGCTGAGGGGGAACGTGGAGGGACTGGGGGCGGAAGAGGCGGTCTGCCTCCCCCTCGACTACCGGGAGGCGATTCGCAGGCTCGCGTCGAAGGGCAGGAGATTTTCCCTCGTGTTCCTGGATCCACCGTACGGGAGAGGCCTTGTCGGCCGCTCGGCGGCGGAAATCCACCGGGCGGGGATATTGTCCCCCGGTGCGGTCGCGGTCGCGGAACGGGCCGCAAGGGATCCCGGGGAATCCGTGCCGGAAGGGTGGGAGGAGCGGACCGACCGCCGGTACGGCGACACGCGGATCACCCTGTACGACATACCCGCCCCCGGCGGGAAACCGACGACGGTCGGGCCGGGATAAGGAGAGCCGATGAGGACCGTTGCCGTTTACCCCGGGTCGTTCGATCCCCCGACGTACGGGCACCTCGACATCATCGAGCGATCATCCCGCGTGTTCTCCCGCGTGATCGTCGCGGTGGCGCTGAACATCCGGAAGAACATCCTGTTCACCCCTGCGGAGCGGCAGGCGATGCTGCGGAAACTCACCCGCCAGTGGGGGAACGTGGAGGTGACGGAGTTCCGCGGCCTGCTGATCGACTTCGCGCGGGACCAGGGGGCGCACATCCTGGTGCGGGGGCTGCGGGCCATCTCGGACTTCGAGTACGAGTACCAGATGGCGCACATGAACAGGAAGCTGGCCCCCGACATCGACACGGTGATCATGATGACCGGGGAACGCCACTCCTCCATCAGCTCGAACATCGTCAAGGAGATCGCGATGTTCGGTGGTAAGATCGACGATCTCGTCCCGCCGCTGGTCCGGGACATCGTGTTCAAGAAGATGAAAGGAGCGAAGAGGAGATGAAGCTGGCAAAGAGAGTGGGGAGGATTCAGCCGTCGCCGACGTTGGCGATCACCAACAAGGCGAAGCAGATGAAGGCGCAGGGGATCGACGTGGTCGGCTTCGGCGCGGGGGAGCCGGATTTCGACACCCCGGACAATATCAAGGCGGTGGCGAAGAAGGCTCTCGACGACGGGTACACAAAGTACACGCCCGTCCCCGGGTCCCCGGAACTCAAGGACGCCATCATCGCGAAGCTCAAGCGCGACAACGGGCTGGAGTACAAGCGGGAGAACATCATCGTCTCCCTCGGGGCGAAGCACTCGATCTTCAACGTCGCATGCGCGTTCCTCGAGACGGGGGACGAGGTGATCATCCCGGCCCCGTACTGGGTCTCGTATCCGGACATCGCGCTCCTTGCGGACGCGACGCCGGTGATCGTGGAGGCCAAGCAGGCCACCGGCTTCAAGATCACCCCTGCCCAACTGGAGAAGGCGATCACGAAGAGGACGAAGCTCTTCGTGCTGAACAGCCCCTCCAACCCCACGGGGGCCGCGTACACGAAGGCGGAGCTCGAGGCGCTGGCCCAGGTGGTCGTGAAGAAGGACATCACCGTCCTGTCGGACGAGATCTACGAGAAGCTGGTGTACGACGGATTCCGGTTCGTCTCCATCGCCTCCCTGGGCGAGGAGATCCGGAAGCGCACGATCCTGGTGAACGGGCTGTCCAAGTCGCACTCGATGACGGGGTGGCGCATCGGGTATGTGGCGGGAGACAAGGACCTCGTGGCGGCGATGAACAACATCCAGAGCCAGAGCACGAGCAACCCGGTGTCGTTCTGCGACAAGGCGTCCATCGAGGCACTCAACGGCCCGCAGGACTTCCAGAAGGCGTGGGTCGCCGAGTTCGACCGCCGCCGCCGGTATATCGTCGATCGGCTGAACAAGATGCCGGGGGTGTCGTGCCTGCTTCCGCAGGGGGCGTTCTACGTCTTCCCGAACTTCTCCGGCTGCTACGGGAAGAAGACGCAGTCCGGGAAGGCGATCGCCAACTCCTCGGACCTAGCGGCGTACCTGCTGGACGAACACAACGTCGCCTCGGTGCCCGGCGTCGCCTTCGGGGACGACGCGTGCCAGCGCCTCTCCTACGCCATGTCGATGAAGAACATCGAGAAGGGGATCGACCGGATCGAGCAGGCCGTCAAGGCCCTCAAGTAATCCCGCCGGATGACTCCGCGGGGAGGTGCTCCCTCCCTGCGGAGCCTTCTTCGCCGACAAGGTCTCTCCTTTCGCGGATGGGCTTTCCCTCCCGCTACGTTCGCGATCTTCGCCCGCTCACTGCGATTCCGCTCGCCTGAGTCCTCAACCTCGCTCCATACGCTGCCCCAGCTTGCAAACCGTCCCGGTGGGGTACCCCTCCACCGGGAAGTATGGGGCGCTTCAGGGAAACCCATCCGCTCCACGACCTTGTCGGCCGACCGGGACCGGCCGGAGGATCGCACATGGAGCGGATGCCGGAGGGAGGGGGGTCTGAGTGCCCCCCGTTTTTCCTACAGCGGGGGTACCCCAGCGGCGCGGAGCTCGTATTGGGGCGGAGGCCGCAAGTGTGGAACCGGCGGAGACCCCGCTGTCGTTATGGGAGTGGCGAACGCTTGGCGATGAGCGTGGCCAAAGGGCGGGGAGATGAACGCAGGGCACGTTCACTGGTCGGAGCCGGGGAGCCGGGCGGTCGGATGCGAACGGCCCCCCTCCCGGAGGCGGAGCGACCCGTAACGATCGAAGGGGCCGGCAGGGGAGTTCAGAGCGGGCGCTGGCCTTAGGGGGACATTCTTGATCTTTTGGGGGAAGCAGGGGAAGAGTGTCCCCCGCCAGCTATAGAGGTTTTTCCCCTGTCCTTTTATAGCGAAAATAATCGGCCAGGATCTTCGCGTGGTCGAAGGCGAGCGGGGAGGGGAGATCGCCCTCGGAGAACAGCCGCGCCTCGGCGGCATCGTCGCCCCCCGACGGGGACCCGTCGGCCCGTCCGATGTACACCGTCGATACGGTGTGGTGGCGCGGGTCGCGGGCAGGGTCCGAGTAGACGCCCAGGAGGGCGGTGAGGGTCACGGCGAGCCCCGTCTCCTCGCGGGCCTCGCGCACGGCCGCAGCCTCGACCGTCTCCCCCGCTTCGACGAACCCTCCGGGGATGGCCCACCCCGCGGGGGGGTGCTTCCGCCGCACGAGGACGATGCGGTTCCCCACCTCGACGATCACATCCGCGGTGGGGAGGGGATTCCTTGACGGCATGGGCTCTCCGGCCGCGCGGAGCCGTCCCGGCGGCGATTTTATGCTATAAATTCTAATATGAATTTCGCCAATCCCGCAGCGATCTTCGTGTCCTCCTTCATCATCGGCCTCTCCGGCGCGCTGATGCCCGGGCCGCTGCTCGCCGTCACCATCCGCCACACGACCCGGCAGGGATTCATCGCCGCGCCGCTCCTGGTGCTCGGCCACGCCGTCCTCGAAGCGGGGCTCCTCTGCCTCCTCGTCTTCGGCCTGACGGAATGGCTGAGGGGGGACCTGGCGGTCACCGTCATCGCGCTGCTGGGCGCCGCCATGCTCCTGCGGATGTCGGTCGGGATGGCCCGGGAGGTCCGGACGCTGCGGTTCGAGGGGGCGGGATCGCCGGCCGGGGAGCCCGGGGACGCCGTTTCGACGGGCGGCGGCGGCGACGTCCCGCTCCGGCCCTTCCTCGACGGGATCGTCGCGTCCGCCTCCAACCCGTACTGGTCGCTTTGGTGGGCCACCATCGGCCTCGGGTACATGGTCCTGTCGCGCGGCCAGGGATGGATCGGACTCGCCTCCTTCTTCGCGGGGCACATCCTCGCCGACGCCGCGTGGTACCTCTTCGTCGGGACGGCGGTGGCGGCCGGGCGCGGCTGGTTCACCGACCGCGTGTACCGGGGTGTGGTCGGCGCCTGTGCGGCCTTCCTGGCGTTCTTCGCCCTGTCCTTCGGATACATGGGTTTTTCGCGGCTCCTCCGGTACTTGTAGAAGGCACACCACCCTGGAGGCCTCAACATGAAAGCGGTCGTGATGGCGGGGGGGTTCGGAACGAGATTGCGTCCGCTGACGGAGAAGCTTCCCAAGCCGATGGCGTACGTCGCGAACCGGCCGATGATGGAGCACGTGATCCGGCTGCTGGCGAAGGAGGGGATCAACGACCACGAGGTGCTCCTCTACTTCCACCCCGAAAAGATCAGTTCGTATTTCGGGGATGGCGCCCCGTGGGGCGTGAAGATGGGCTACAACGCGGCCGATGGGGACTATGGGACCGCGGGGGCGGTGAAGGACGCCGAGGGGCGCCTCTCCGGGACCTTCCTGGTGATCAGCGCGGACATCATCACCGACTTCGACCTGTCCCGGGCGATCGATTTCCACAGGGAGCAAAAGGCGGCGGTCACCATCGTCCTGACCCGCGTGCCGAACCCGCTCCAGTACGGGATCGTCCTCACCGAGGAGGACGGCCGGATCATCCGGTTCCTCGAGAAGCCCACGTGGGGCGAAGTTTTCTCCGACACGATCAATACGGGGATCTACATCATCGAGCCCGAGGTGCTCGCCCTCATCCCCCCGAAGAAGAACTTCGACTTCAGCAAGAACCTGTTTCCCGCCATGCTCCAGCGAGGCGACCGGCTCCTGGGGTACATCGCGGAAGGGTACTGGAAGGACGTGGGGAACCTGGACGAGTACCTCAACGTCCACCTCGACATCCTGTCCGGGAAGGTACAGATCGAGTTCGATGGGAAGAAGGCCTCCCAGGGGAACGTCTGGATCGGCGAGGGGACGAAGGTGGACTACACCGCGGAGCTGGAGAACGTCCTGCTGGGGAAGGAGTGCGTCGTCGGATCCGGCGTCGTCATGAGCAATGTGGTCGTCGGGGACGGCTGCGTGATCGAGGACGGCGCGGTGATCCAGTCCTCGGTGCTGTGGCCGCGGGTGGCGGTCGGGAAAGGGGCGCGGATCCTCGAGAACATCATCGGTTCCGACTCGAAGGTCCACCGCGGGGCGTTCCTCGCGGAGCGGGCGGTCGTCAGCGACCACTGCACCATCGGGATCGAGGCGGTGGTCAAGGCGAACGTCAAGGTGTGGCCCCACAAGGTAGTGGAGGACGGTGCGGTCCTCTCCTCCTCCCTCATCTGGGGGGAGAAGTGGGCGCGTTCCCTGTTCGGCGCCTACGGGATCGTCGGGCTCGCCAACATCGAGATCTCCCCCGAGTTCGCGGCGAAGCTGGGTGCCGCCTACGCGGCCACCTTCGGGCGGAAGGTGGTCCTCTCCACCAGCCGGGACAGCCACAAGGTGTCGCGGATGATCAACCGGGCGATCATGACGGGGATGCTCTCCGTGGGCGTGGACGTGCACGACTACGGCGTACCCCGCTCCCGGTGGTGCGGTTCCTCGCGCGGTCCCACCGCGACGAGCGGGGGGGGGTGCACACGCGGAAGAGCCCCTTCAATCCGTCCTTCGTCGACCTCAAGTTCTTCGACGACTCGGGCCTCGACCTGCCGATGGGGCTGGAGAAGAACATCGAGAACCTCTTCTTCCGGGAGGACTTCGTCCGGGCGGACATCGACGAGACGGGCGGGATCACCTTCCCGGTGGGAGGGTTCGACCTGTACGTCGACGGATTCCTGAAATCCGTGGACGCGAAAACCATCGCCGCCAGGAAATACAACATCGTCCTGGATTACTCGCACGGCTCCTCTTCCGTCATCTTCCCGCGAATTCTCGGGCAGCTGGGGGTGGAAACGGTCGCGCTGAACGCCATCCTCGACCCGGGGCGGATCACCCGCACCCAGGAGGAGTTCGACCGGGGGCTCCACCACCTCGCGGCGATCGCACGGTCCCTCTCCGCCGACTTCGGCGTCATGCTGGACAC
>Ga0113563_10000940_pt1 | contig 15551 bp, 15 predicted proteins | sample Mud3Dept3metaG_FD_80117 | JGI IMG/M metagenome (GOLD analysis project Ga0113563, IMG submission 80117) | Freshwater wetland microbial communities from Ohio, USA, analyzing the effect of biotic and abiotic controls - Mud 3 Core 4 Depth 3... | ecosystem: Environmental > Aquatic > Freshwater >...
GCGCTGCCCACAGTCCTTCATTACGCCCGGTTACGGGGGCAAAGCGGAATCCATTACTCGGGTTTCACGGATTCTGGCTCAGAGGCGAGTTCGACGCCGCACAGGCTGGTTTGCACCATTCACCAGCTCTCTCACTGCTGTGCGAATCGCCTACTACTCCTCGTCGCAGCCTATTAGACCTTTGATTCATTCACCGACTGCTCGGTCTTGGGTGACGGACGCTTCCCGGCCACCTTGGACAGAAGTCCAATGAGCCGTTCTGCCGGGCCGAGCAAGGCATAGCCAGCAAAGATAACGAATAGCATAACTTGGGGCCAGGCGGCTATGAGCATGAGCGCCAAAATTCCCCACACGAGATAGGTAATGTGCTGACCGCCGCGGAACTTCATGTCCTTAAAGCTCCGATACTTGATGGTGCTCACCATCAAGAACGAAAGAGTCAGCGTAATAATGAGGACAAGAAAAGGCTTCACTTCCGTTCCAATCCTGACGCTATAGTGGTCGAAAATCACGAGCGACGCCACAACCCCTGCCGCTGCAGGAATAGCCAACCCAGTAAAGTACTTGCCATCCGGCACGGCCACAGCCGAATTAAACCGGGCCAACCGAACCGCACCCATCGCTACGTAGGCGAACATCACAGCCACACCGAACGTACCCTGTCCGCTTAACGCCCAGGAGTAAATCAAGAGGCCAGGAGCAACCCCGAATGACACCACGTCTGACAACGAGTCGTATTCGAGGCCGAAATGGCTGGTACTGTTCGTCAACCGCGCGGACTTTCCATCGAGCACGTCGAAGATCATCGCCACCAAGATGGCGACTGCTGCGACCATATAGTCTGCATTGAACACGGACAGCATCGAAAACACGCCGCACAATAGATTCCCTGTCGTGAAAAGATTCGGAATCAAGTGCATGGCAGCTTTACGCCGCTTCCCATCTCTTCCGAATGATTGCCGAAGTCCCATGGGTTTCATTGCAATTCTCCCAGAATGGTTTCCCCACCTTTGACTCGGTCGCCGACTGCAACTCTTACAGCCGTCCCGATAGGAAGAAACGTATCCATCCGCGACCCAAATCGAATCAAACCGAATCGTTCACCAAGCACCGCCCGATCTCTTGGTGAAACCCAACAGACGATCCGCCTGGCAATCAACCCGGCTACCTGCACACACAGTACTTTCACACCCTCTACCGTCCGAATCATCAGGGCATTTTGCTCGTTCCTCAACGTCGCATCCGGCTTGCTAGCAACCAGAAACAAACCTGGTTGGTACTGCACATCCTCAATGACCCCTTCACAGGGCACCCGGTTAATGTGCACATCAAATATGTTCAAGAAAATACTTATCCTAATACTGCGATCCTTGATGAATCGAGGCTCGAACTCTTCTTGGATGGCGATGACTTTCCCATCACCGGACGCCAAGACAAGCCGAGACCCTTGAGGAACCACCCGGGACGGATTGCGAAAGAACCAAGCCACAAAGAACGTCAGGGTAGCCGCCCCGACCGTCACAATGGTCCAACCCAGCCATCCCGTTAGCAGTGTAACGCCGGCAGCGGCCCCGATGAAGGGAATTCCTTCTTTGGCAAACGGGATGCCGACGGCACGATCCGCCACAGATTCCTCAATCCTTAGTTTTTGTTCTTGTCGACCAGTTGGTCCTTTTTCAGCCAGGGCATCATCGCGCGCAGCCGGCCCCCGACCTCTTCGATGGGATGGGCTTCACCCTTAGCCAGCAGCGCGTTGTAGACCGGACGGTTTGCCTGATTCTCCAGCACCCACTCTTTGGCGAACTGACCTTGCTGAATTTCGCCCAAGATCTTCTTCATTTCCTGCTTCGTCTGCTCCGTCACAATCCGAGGACCACGAGTGATATCACCATACTTGGCCGTCGTACTAATGGAATACCGCATGTTGGCAATACCGCCCTGATAGATCAAATCCACAATCAGTTTTACTTCATGCAAGCACTCGAAATAGGCCATCTCCGGGGAGTAGCCTGCATCCACGAGCGTCTCATACCCAGCCTGAATGAGAGATGTGAGTCCTCCACAGAGGACAACCTGTTCGCCGAAGAGGTCCGTCTCGGTTTCTTCCCGAAAGTTCGTTTCGATCACACCAGCCCGCCCACCCCCAATTGCACTGGCATAGGCAAGGCCCAGCTGCTTGGTCGTTCCGCTCGGATCCTGATGGACCGCAAGCAAGCACGGCACCCCGCTGCCTTTCGTATATTCCGATCGCACGAGATGGCCCGGCCCTTTAGGAGCGACCATGAACACATTGATCGTGGGCGGCGGCACGATTTGTCCGAAATGAATGTTGAACCCATGGCCAAACGCGAGATAGGAGCCCGGCTTCAGATTCGAGGCGATGTCTTGCCGATAGATGGCCGCTTGCGCTTCGTCTGGCGCGAGAATCATGACGACATCAGATGCCTTAACGGCATCAGCCACCGGCATGACCTTCAGTCCGCTTTGCTCCGCCTTCTTCCATGAGGCCCCTTCGCGCAGCCCAATGACCACGCTCACACCGCTCTCCTTCATGTTGAGTGCATGGGCGTGGCCCTGACTGCCGTAACCGATCACCGCAACTTTCTTGTTCCGGATCTGTTGAATGTCGGCATCCTTGTCGTAGTAGATCTTCATCCATTGCTCCTGGGGTAATAGCTGTGTCAAAAACTGATCGGGCGTTGACTCCGCGGTGACGCCTATTCGCGGGCAACCTTCTTCGCCTGCACGTCCGTCGACCGAATCGACTCGCGGGCAACCGCAACCCGTCCGGTGCGTGTGAGTTCCTTGATTCCGAGTGGTTGCAGCAAGTTGATGATCGCTTCGATTTTTCGCGGGTCTCCGGTCACCTCGATGGTGTAGGTCGCTGGCGTAGAATCGATGACGTTGGCCCGAAAAATATCGGCGATTCGCAACGCTTCCGCCCGATCTTCCGGCCGCGTATGCACCTTGATGAGCGCCGTCTCCCGCGAGACAAAATCGCTCTCGTTCAGATCCACAACCTTAATAACGTCGATTAATTTATTGAGCTGTTTCACGATCTGCTCGATGATCCGCTCGTCTCCGGACGTAACAATGGTCATCTGCGACATGGAGGGATCAAGCGTCGGTGCCACGGAGAGACTTTCAATGTTGAACCCTCGTCCGCTGAACAGGCCTGCGATGCGAGACAACGAACCAAACTTATTCTCGACTGTCACTGAAATAATGTGTTCCATGCCCCACGTGACTCCTGACGCCGTCAGTTATGCCGTAAGAATCGTGTCTGAATCTTTCGGAGCCACCTGCCCCGTGCCAGACTGCTTATTTTTCAAGGCCGGCGGATCTTCTAAAATCATCTCATGATTGCAGCCGCCTGCGGGAATCATGGGATAGACGTTTTCATAGGGGTACGTCGGCACATCGACGATGACCGGTTTATTCACCGCAATCGCTTCCTTAAGGACAGAATCGATCTCGGATGGCTTGTTTGCCCTGAGCCCGACCGCTCCGTACGCTTCCGCCAACTTGACAAAGTCCGGCGTCGTCTCCAGATAACTCGAGGCATATCGACCTTCGTAGAAGAGGTCCTGCCACTGACGCACCATCCCGTGGAATCGGTTGTTCAGAATGATGATCTTCACCGGCAGCTTATGCACCACCGCCGTCGCCATTTCTTGCATATTCATCTGGATACTGCCGTCGCCCGCGATGCAGAGGACCAACCGACCTGGAAACGCCGCCTGTGCCCCCATGGCGGCGGGAAACCCGAAACCCATGGTCCCAAGTCCCCCCGAGGTTAACCAACGATTCGGCTTTGCCAGCTTAAAGTATTGGGCGGCCCACATTTGGTGCTGCCCGACATCGGTCGACACGATCGGATCCCGATCTTTTGTGAGGCCATAGAGCCGACTGATGACATGTTGCGGTTTGATCGGCCCGTCCGCTTCTTGTTGATAGGCGAGAGGGTTCGCCTGTTGCCATTCGCGAATCTGATTCCACCAGGGCTTGCGCAATTCCCGTTGATCGCCGTTCACCGTGGCACGCAGAATCTGAATCAGCTCACGGAGCACCATCTTGCAGTCGCCGACGATCGGAATGTCGACATTGACGTTCTTCCGAATCGAGGTCGGATCGATATCGATGTGGATGACCTTGGCATGCGGGCAAAACTCGGAAACCTTTCCAGTCACGCGATCGTCAAACCGTGCCCCAATGGCCACGACAAGATCGGAATAGTGCATAACCATATTCGCCCAATAGGTGCCATGCATGCCCAGCATGCCCATTGATTGGGGATGCTCGCCAGGAAAAGCCCCAAGCCCCATCAACGTCATGTCGACCGGCATATGAGTCAGTTCAGCCAACTCCATCAACTCTTGCGACGCACCAGAGAAGATGACACCGCCGCCGACATACAGCACCGGCTTCTTTGCCTTCGTCATGGCCTCGGCCGCTTGCTTGATCTGCCACTTATTCCCTTCATACACTGGATTGTAGCTACGGATAGAGATGGAACTCGGATAGACAAATTCCGCCTTATCCATGGATACGTCTTTCGGAATATCCACCAACACCGGGCCTGGACGCCCCGTCGTCGCGATGTAGAACGCTTCTTTGATCGTGACCGCCAGATCTTTCACATCTTTCACCAGGAAGTTATATTTAGTGCAGGGACGACTCAATCCCATGTTGTCCGCTTCCTGGAACGCATCATTTCCAATCAGGCTGGTGGGAACTTGTCCGCTAAAACAGACGAGCGGTACGGAGTCCATATAGGCATCCGCTAACGCTGTGATGACGTTGGTCATGCCCGGTCCGGAAGTCACAAGGCACACCCCGGCTTTACCGGTCGCCTTTGCATAGCCTTCCGCCATATGGCCCGCTCCCTGCTCATGGCGAGTAAGGACCACTTCAATATCCTTCTGCTGATGAAGCATGTCGAAAATCTTCAGAACGACACCACCAGGGAGCGCAAAAATCGTCTTGACGCCTTCCCGTTTGAGACATTCGATGAGGATTTCAGCACCTGTGAGCTTCATGACGGAACCTCCCTCCATCCCGCCAGTGAGAATTAGGCAGAGGAGTCAGCACAAAATAGAATACGCTGCAGCCAGTCCAACTTTAGACCGGACGCGAACCCCACGATTGCTCAGAACGTTCTGAAAAATCAGGGAGAAAGATGTGTGATCCTATCACCACGTGTTTCACCCGTCAATAGTATGGCAGGGCTAAGAGCCTCCTTCCCTGACAGACTGCCTCCCTACATGATACCCTCCGCGTTCAAACTCGCTGGCTCGGATCGCGCTTCCATGAGCATCCCTATCCGTGTCACCATCCTGTCTCGTAAAGACTGCCATCTCTGCGATGTCGTCTACCGAATTGCAACCCATCTTCAGTCAGAGCTGCACATCGAAACGAGCAAGGTGTCTATCGAAAGCGATAGGGTCCTGATAGAGCGCTACGGGACGAGGATTCCCATCATCCTGCTCGACGAGGTTGAATACTTCGCAGGGAAAGTAACGGAAGGGGAGCTACGCCGAGCGATTAAAAAAGCGCGGTGGAGAAGACCGATAAGCCGGATTCTGTCCCGCCTGGGATATGCTCCCAAGCGGAGGTGATCATTTCTCTGGGATTCGAGTTACCTCGAACCTCAAGCGACCTACCCGAAGACCTCGGCCGGGCCAGCCGGTCGCCGCTTCTCCGAAGAGAACCGGCAGGTGTCTTCCTATTTGGCCTTGCATCGGGCGACGCTTACCCTGCCGGTGATGTCACCACCACCGCGGTGGGCTCTTACCCCGCCGTTTCACCCTTACCTGAGCCACGGTGACCGGATTGGGATCCCGTCGCCTTGGCCATCGGCGGTCTATTCTCTGTGGTGCTGGTGTCGGATCGCTCCGCCTGGGGATTACCCAGCGCCCTGCCCCTGAAGTCCGGACTTTCCTCTCAGAGCGTCACCGCTCCAAGCGATCACCCAGTCTTCTCCCTCGCGCCAAGATACTATAGGGCTGGATATCCGCACTTTCAAGAGCTCACCACGTATACCTATACTCACTGCAGAGGAGGCAAGAATGCCACAGGCGCCGGCGGCTTGGTCTGGTAGATGGCCATGGCCTCCGGCATCCACATTTTCAGCTGGGCAATGCGGGTTTCGTGGCTTGGGTGCGTAGACATAAACTCTGATGGTGCGCCGCCTCCGGACATCTGCCCCATCCGCTCCCACAGAGCTACAGACTCTCGCGGATCATAGCCGGCGTCCGCCGCGAGCAGAATCCCGACATAATCCGCTTCCGATTCATGCTTTCGGCTGAAGGGCAGTAACACACCGACTTGCGCCCCCACACCAAGCGCTGCCATCGCCGCTTGTCCCAACTTCCCGCCCCTGCCCCCCGCCCCGGCTACTGCGCCAAAAACCTGGAGTCCGACATTCGTTACCTGACCTTGGCTCATTCGTTCAGCACCGTGTCGGGCTAAGGCATGGACAACTTCATGCCCCATGACGGCGGCTAGTCCTGCTTCCGTCTTGGCCATGGGAAAGATGCCGGTATACACCGCCATCTTACCGCCAGGCAGTGCAAAGGCATTTGCCGTCTTGTCATCCTTGATGACCGTCACTTCCCACTGAAACTGTTGCGCCATCTCAGCATACTTCGACCGCTTCGCCGCCTCGACGATCCGAGCCGCGACTCTCTTCACCGGCTCGATCTCCCGAGGATCCTGGGATGGTCGCATTTTGGGATCGCTCTTCACTTGATCATACGCCTGCGCGCCCATTCGCATTTCTTCCGACACCGACATCATCAGCAACTGCGACCGTCCCGTGTAGGGATTCGTTTCGCATCCGCCGAGCGCCGTCAGTCCGAGCCCCGCCACAACCAAGAGTGCTCCGCGCGAGAACGCCTTCCATACATACATCACACACTCTCCTTGATAATGACCCGTCGTCTAGGGGCCTGTCTGACATTGACGGGTCTACTGCGGCGAACGATCCGCAACCATCTGCGTCATGCTCGGTCCTGAAAAATCCTCAACGTATTCGAATTCCAGCGAATACGCCTCCGGTTTTTCCGGGCCTCCGGCCTCACATCTGGCCGTATCTCCTTTGCCTCGTTACGAAGGTAATGTCGGACAGGATCCTAGAATCAGGGAAATTGACCGTCCTTTGAGGCTCTGTTAGATTAGCGCGCCTCCACGCCTCATTGAAAATCTCTATCAAAAGAGCCCCTGACCCGTGACGAAAACACCAGAAACAACGACGGTGGAGCGAATCGGCATCGATGAGTCCGGCAAAGGAGACTATTTTGGTCCCCTGGTCATCGCCGCTGTCTTCGTCGACGCCACCACACAGGGTGAATTGACCCTCATGAATGTCCGGGACAGCAAGAAGATATCAGACGGACGTATTCTCGACATGGCACCCGACATCCGGATGATTTGTCCTCACACCATTATCGCAATCGGCCCCCAACGTTACAACGAGCTGTACGCAAAGATCCGCAACTTAAATCGCCTGCTGGCATGGGGACATGCCAAGGCCCTGGAGACTCTGTTGGAGAAGGTCTCGTGTGGGCGCGCGATCGCAGATCAGTTTGGCGATGAACGTTTGATTTTGAATGCCCTGCAAGAAAAAGGGCGCACGATCGTCTTGGAACAGCGCCATAAAGCCGAGTCCGATCTGGCCGTGGCCGCCGCCTCCATCCTGGCCCGCGCGGAATTCCTCCTCCGATTGAAACGCCTCTCGGATGAGATCGGTACAACGTTGCCCAAAGGGGCGTCACCCGCCGTCGAACTGGCCGGACGTATGATCGTGAAGAAGCATGGAAAGGAACGACTGGGGTCGGTTGCCAAACTGCACTTCAAAACAACTCAGGCTGTGTTGGGAAAAACAGACTAAACCGACTCGCCGATCTCAAGGATCGATGTCTTATCGAGATCTGAGCTAGGCGTGGATTCGACTGGAATTTGCCCATCCCAATAGAGCATCCGACGGCAATAGGGGCAGGTGTGGAGATCTTGCGCGCGCTTGACTTCCGAAATCAGTTGCGGCGGAAGCTGCAGACGGCATCCAGAACAAATCCCTTCCTTAATTTCAGCGAGCGCATGATCCTTGCGCGATGCCTTGATCGAATTATAGCGACTGAGGAGCCCCTTCTCGACATGAGCTGAGCAGGCTTGCTGCTGTGCTTCAAGATCAGCCAATTCCATTGAAAGTCTGTGTTCCAACTCGTCTAGCACCTGTTTTTCTTGCGCAAAGGCTTTTTCGATGGCGCTGAGCTTTTCTTGCGCCTCTTTTGCCGTCCGCTGCAGTTGTTCGACCTGCTCCATACACAACAAGATCTTCTCTTCGATATCCCCTTTCTTCTTGTTGGCAACCTCGATCTCAAACAGATGAGCCTGGTATTCCTTATTGGACTTCAACTCGGACAACCGCGACTTCATTTTCTCAGTGTGCGCTTCATGCGCTTCGAGATCTTGTTCGTGCGATCGCCGCTCTTTGATGAGTGTCTCCACGGAAGCACTGGTCTGTTGATGGAGCTGCCGTGCTTCTCGGACCGGGACGTCAACCGCTTGGAGCCGCTCTGGGATTTTTCGGCGCTGGTCCTTGATCTCTGCGATGCGGAGATCTAACTTCTGCAGCGCGATAAGGGGGGAAAGATTCTGGTTCAACGCACTCCTAAAGCTGTTGTTCTGAACAACGATTTTAACCGATGAGTTCCGCGGTTGCGCTGGTGGGCCCACTAGGACTTGAACCTAGGACCAGCTGATTATGAGTCAGCCGCTCTAACCACCTGAGCTATGGGCCCGATCAGGCGGATGACTCCCTCGCGCCTGCCCCGCAGACACGAACTTTCAATTCTAGGCTGCCCAGGGAGGGGAGTCAAATCCCGATTGGAACCCTCCATGGCGCATCACAGACTTTCCACGAAGCTGCGCAGTTTCTTGCTCCGGCTCGGATGACGCAGCTTGCGCAAGGCCTTGGCTTCAATCTGCCTGATACGTTCGCGGGTCACCTCGAAATCCTGACCGACTTCTTCGAGGGTGTGGTCGGTGGCTTCGCCGATGCCGAACCGCTTCCGCAAAACTTTCTCTTCCCGTGGCGTGAGTGTTTCCAATGCGCTGTTGATCTGACGCTGGAGATCGTACCGGATCGCCGCCTCCAGGGGAGACACCGCCTTCTTGTCCTCGATAAAGTCGCCCAAATGGCTGTCTTCTTCTTCGCCGATCGGGGTTTCCAGGGAAATCGGTTCGCGCGCGATTTTCAAAATTTTCCGCACCTTGTCGAGCGGCAGATCCATGCGCTCAGCAATTTCTTCCGGCGTCGGTTCGCGTCCGAGTTTCTGGACCAGATGGCGGGAGGTTCGGATCAGCTTGTTGATCGTCTCGATCATATGCACGGGGATACGGATTGTCCGGGCTTGATCGGCGATCGCCCGGGTAATCGCCTGGCGGATCCACCAGGTGGCATAAGTACTGAACTTATAGCCGCGCTTGTACTCAAACTTATCGACGGCCTTCATCAGGCCGATATTACCTTCCTGAATCAAGTCGAGGAACTGGAGACCGCGATTCGTATACTTCTTGGCGATACTGACGACGAGACGAAGATTGGCCTCGACCAGCTCGGCTTTCCCGCGCTTGACCTTGTCCTCCGCCACATCCAGATGCTTGACCGCATCTTTAATCTCTTCCGCGGAGACGAGGGCCTCTTCGGTCTCGAGTGTTCGAATCCGTCCCTTCGCGACCTGATACACCTTTTTTATTTCGTTGAGCGCCTCTTCCGAGCAACTCGTCTTGCGTTTGACGGCGAGAAAGTCTTTCCGTTCGCGGCAGAGCCTCTTGAGAGCCTCAGCACCGGCCTCACCGCTGATCCCAAGCCGCCGCTGACAACTGACGATCTCCCGCTCCGCTGTCCGAATCTGAATCGCCAACTCCCGCACACGCTGCACCATCCGATCCTTCAGCACGCCATGCAGGTTGACGGACTCCATCTTCTCCACAACCTGATCGCGAATCGTATCGATCTGTTTCTTGATCTTCTTCTGCTTCGCGGGATCGCTGTTGGCATGCCGGGCGACTTCATAGAGACTCTTGAGCGAGGTCGAGATTTTACGCACAGAACTCAGCCCTTCGAGCGTCTTAACCCGGAGCTCTTCATAGTCCCGCTGGATTTGTTCTTCCTCGAATTCCTCCTCCGTCTCGACGATCGGGACGATCTCACGCACGTCGATGGTCCCGTTCTTGAGCTGATCGTACAAAGCAAGGACAAATTCAATCGTCATCGGCATCCCATAGATGACCGAGGCAATGTCCTTCTTCCCTTCTTCGATGCGTTTCGCGATCTCGATTTCTCCCTCACGGCTCAATAGCGCCACACTTCCCATCTCTTTGAGATAGAGTCGGACCGGGTCATCGGTCCGGCTGAGTGCCCCGGGAGTTAAATCGATCTCCTTCTCTTCCTTTTCTTCCTTCTCATTCTCCTCCCCGGCGCCGGCGCCGGCTTCGACCTCGACGTCCTCGGCGTCCTCACTTGACTCTTCATTGTCCCGGGCTTTCCTGATCCGCTCCCCCTCAGGCGCATCGACAATCTCGATATCCATTTCGCCGAACATCATCATGATGCTGCCGAACTGCTCGGAGGACACCACTTCCGCTGGTAACGTGCTATTCAACTCGTCGTACGTCAAAAAGCCTTTCTCTTTCCCCATCGAGATCAGCTTCTTCACTTCGCCGAGCAACTCTGGTTTCGCCATGACTACTCCTTCACTAAAGACAACATCCCGGTGGAAGGCCGACCGGCCTTTTGCGATCGCATTTCATTTACTTGTGCGTTCAGAGTCCGCGCATCCTCCAGACGGCCTTCACGTTCGGCGGCCTTGAGTTGCGCGATCAGATCTCGAAACGCGGCCTCGGCCCGCTTCCGATCCAACGTCTCTAAGCAACCCGCAATGTGGGCCTTCACGTCGTCGAAATGGTCTTCCCGCATAGACAGCTCAGTCGCCAGCGACCCACAATCCGGATGATCGACCACTGCATCCAGCAATAACCTGAGCCCGACTCGGCCGTCTCGATCAAGGTGCCTCAACGCTGCCTCGACGAGGGAACGACAGGCCGGAACCGAGAAGGCATCGGGCCGTAGTCGTTGCACATCGGCGGGCGTCAGGTGCCCGTGCAGCAGCAAATACACCAGATCCCGCTCTTCGCTCACACCCTTGAACGTCGCCGGTGCGGGCCTATCCGATTGAGTGGCTGCCGGTCGCCGTCCCTCTGACTGTACCAGCGCCGGATACCGCTCGATCAACCGTTGCTGGCTGACTCCCAGTCGTTCTGCGACCACGCGAATCCGTTCCTCTCGTTCGATCGGATGTTCGCTCTTTTGCAGAATCCGCAGCACATCGTCCACGCTGCGGATACGCCCTTCGATCGTGCCGGAATCCGCCGTACTCAAACTATGCTCGAGGGCAAAGTCCAAGAGGCTCGGAGCCTGCTCTTCCAAATGCGCGAAAGCCTCAGGCCCTTCCTTTCGCACATACGTGTCGGGGTCCTCTCCAGCCGGTAAGGTGACGACTTTCACACCGAGCCCGCTATTCACAAACAGATCGAGCCCTCGCAGTGCGGCACGAACCCCGGCCTGATCCGGATCGAATAACAGCACGACCTTCGAGGCGAACCGTCTCAACACCTGAATATGCTCTGCCGTCAGGGCTGTCCCCAGCGTTGCAACCGTGTGGGTCAGCCCGGCTTGATGGAGTGCGACCGCATCGAAGTACCCTTCCACCACAATCACGGTCTTCAACCGAGCAACTGCTTCCCTTGCGAGATCCAAGGCGTAGAGCGTTTGCCCCTTCTTGAACAAGGGAGTATCCGGCGAATTCAGGTACTTCGGAATCCCCTCGCCAAGGACACGCCCTCCAAACCCAACAACCCGCTTGCGCAGATCGGTGATAGGAAACATCACGCGGGCGCGGAAACGATCGTAGGCCCCGGATGCATGTTCTCGCGCCACCGTCAATCCCGCAGCTGCCAAATCGCTCTGTGCAAAGCCCTGCTTGCTCAGCGCCTTGATGAGCCCGTCCCACTCAGCCGGCGCACATCCAATTTCAAATCGTTCGATCGTCCCAGGGCTGATACCCCGGCCAGCCAAGTAGTCCCGCGCCGTCCCACCAGTCATTCCATCCCGCAAATTCAGTCGAAACCACGCCGTTACCGCCCGATTGAGTGGTTCTAGGCAACTCGCCTGCGCTGCATGAGGCCCTGCGCTCGGCCCGCTGTCCGGCACATCAATCCCAAATTTCTGTCCAAGCTCACGGACTGTCTCAGGAAAATTCGCACCGGTGATCCGCATCAAAAACGTAAACACATTGCCGCCCGCGCCGCATCCGAAACAATGAAAAATCTGGCGGGAAGGACTGACGGTAAAGGAGGGCGATTTTTCCTGATGGAAAGGACAGAGCCCCTTCAGGTTCTGGCCGGCCCGAGTCAAACCCACGTGATGTCCAACGACCTCGACGATATCGATCCGATCCCTAACTTGATTGATCACATCTTCAGAAATCAGACCTCGGCCCACGGAAGTCGCGGCTCCTATTTCCCCACCTAGCGCAGGTGAGAACTATACCTGTAAGTGGCAGTAAAATAGACCGGTCAGGTTAACAGACGGGAAAGAAATCTGTCAATGTGGCACAAGGCGCTAGCCGGGAGGCCAAGCCATGTGTCGTCCGCCCAGCACGTGGAGATGAAGGTGAAACACGCTCTGGCCACCATGCACACCGGTATTGACGACGATACGGTATCCGGCATCGGCAATCCCTTTCAATTTCGCAATCTTGTTACCAGCCAGCATCAAATGCCCAACTAGTCCAACATCCGAGTCTTGCAGTACGGCTATCGAGGCCACATGTCTTCGGGGAATGACAAGCGTATGCGTCGGCGCCTGGGGATTGATATCGTCGAATGCAACCACCAGATCGTCTTCATAGACGAGTGCTGCGGGAATGGTCCTCGCGACGATTTTGCAGAAGAGGCATTCACTCATGATGTGAGTCCTTTTCTCAAGCCAGACTTTCCGAACCGAACCGCCAGCTCCCGATAGACCTCCTGCGGCGTGATGCCGTGGTACCCTAGCACCACCAAAGTATGGAACAGCAGATCCGCCGTTTCGTAGACAATTTCGTCCTTCTTCCCGCCCTTCCCAGCAATCGCCACCTCGCCGGCTTCCTCCACGACTTTCTTGAGTATTCGATCGACACCGCCCTCCATCAATTTAGAGGTATAGGACTCGCTCGAAGGTTGACGCTTCCGCTCTTGGATCGTCTGATAGAGGCGTTCAAGAATCCCACCCCACGACTCGGATGTCTTCGATTCCGGCGAGTCCAGACGGGAAAAGAAGCAGGCCCGCTCTCCCGTGTGACACGTCGGGCCAATCGGCTCGACTTTTACAAGAAGGGCATCGCCATCGCAATCGAGAAACAGATCCTTGAGCTGCAGTTTGTGACCGGAGGTTTCACCCTTTTCCCACAGGGCCTGGCGCGACCGGCTCCAGAAGTGCACAGATTTCTTTTCAATTGTTTTCTGCAAGGCCTCCTGGTTCATGAAGGCCACCATCAAGACTGTGCCATCCTGCCAATCCTGCACGACCGCCGGAATCAGCCCTTGTGCATCAAATTTTAATCGCCCCCTATCCATTATCGAACCGCCACTCCCTTCTGCCGAAGATAGGCTTTCGCCTCCTGAATCGTGTGGGTTCTGAAATGGAAAATAGACGCGGCTAGCACCGCATCGGCCTTGCCCCTGACGAATCCGTCGTAGAGGTGGTCCAAGCTTCCCACGCCGCCTGACGCAATTACCGGAATCGACACAGCCTCCGATACAGCAGCTGTCAACGCAAGGTCGTAGCCCTGCTGTTGCCCATCTTGATCCATACTTGTTAGCAAAATCTCACCTGCCCCATACTGCGCCATCGTCTTCGCCCATTCGACGACGTCGAGACCGGTGGGCTTACGGCCACCGTGGGTGAACACTTCCCATCCTGTTGCCGGCGCAATGCGATGCTTGGCGTCTATGGCCACAACGATACATTGTGTCCCGAATCGCTCCGCCGCTTCTTTCACATATTCCGGCCGTTGGACCGCGGCCGTATTGATGCTCACCTTATCCGCGCCCGCATTCAACAGCGCGCGGATATCCTCGAGCGTTCTCACTCCCCCACCGACGGTCAGCGGCATAAACACCCGAGCCGCCGTCTGCTCTACTACATCGATGATGGTCTTACGGTTCTCATGAGAGGCGGTGATGTCCAGGAAACAGAGCTCATCGGCTCCTTCGCGATCATAGGCTGTGGCCACTTCGACCGGGTCTCCCGCATCGCGCAAGTTCACAAAACTCACGCCTTTGACAACGCGACCGTCTTTGACATCGAGGCAGGGGATAATGCGTTTGGTCAACATATTCGCCTCAGCTCGCTCATAGCCAGAGGCAAGAGGCTACCGGCAAGAGGCCTACCAGTTCGAGACATTTTCTGCTCATTGCCTTTCGTCCCTCGCCTCTCGTCCCTCGCCCAGTGCCATAAGAGCGGCTCGATAATCTAGTTTGCCGTCGTACAACGCCTTCCCCACAATCGCGCCTTCAACCCTTGGGCCAAGCGCCTGCACGGCCCGCAGATCCTCAACCCGAGTAATACCGCCGGAGGCGATCACGGGGAAAGACGACAACTCCACTACTTCCCGCAACGCCTCCAGATTCGGTCCGCCCAACATACCATCGCGGGCGATGTCCGTATAGATCACGGCGCCCACGGCATAGCCCGCCATTTCCTTGAGCAGATCTGTCGCCTTCGTCTCCGATACCGATGTCCAACCCTTGACCGCCACCTTCCCATCCCGCGCATCCAATCCCAGCAGAATCCGACGAGGAAACTCCAGACAGGCCTTCTCCAAGAAAGACCGATCGGTTAATGCCGCAGTGCCAAGCACCACCCTGGTCACGCCCGCCCCGAGATAGCGACGCACCGTCTCAATCGACCGAATCCCTCCTCCGACCTGTATATTTAGGCTCACAATGCGAATGATTGCCTCGATCTGAGAAAGATTGCGTGGCTCTCCCTCCACAGCTCCATTCAGATCCACCACATGGATCAGCGTTGCACCGCCCTGTTGCCATTGCCTCGCGACAGCCGGCACGTCGTCGGAATAGACCGTCTCTGCCGCCATGTCGCCCTGGCGCAACCGCACACAGCGGCCATCCTTTAAATCAATAGCAGGAATAACGAGCATACAATGAACCGGCTTGCGTCAGCGCGCTTCTACCGTTCCAAATGGAAATTCAAGGAGCAGATGTTCAACCCCGTAGGTCGCCAACTCCTCCGCCGTGACAAACACCCCCCGCCGCTGGATGAATCCCATTAGGTCTTCCGTCATCGGCCGCTGCTTCTCGTAGTAGTTCCCTTCCCACAGGACTTGCCCGTCAGCCGCGATCACCTTGGCTTCAAACCCCACCGTCGCCGTTGGGCTGGCGCCAAAGCGACCACCGACTCGTTCCTGATACACTGACACTTGGCC
>Ga0113563_10000941_pt1 | contig 15545 bp, 11 predicted proteins | sample Mud3Dept3metaG_FD_80117 | JGI IMG/M metagenome (GOLD analysis project Ga0113563, IMG submission 80117) | Freshwater wetland microbial communities from Ohio, USA, analyzing the effect of biotic and abiotic controls - Mud 3 Core 4 Depth 3... | ecosystem: Environmental > Aquatic > Freshwater >...
TGGGAGACGTCCAGCGCGTGCACGACCAGCGACTCTCCGTCGTCGCCCGCCGGCAGGGTGCCTGGCATCAGGCCGGCCACGGTCGAGAACGTGTTGCGCGCGACGCCGTGTGGAAGTCGCGTGGGACTATTGACGAAACCGGGCTCGAGCGGCATGCCCGGCGCGAGCGCGCGCCGCGCGACGTCGACGCCGGCCCGCACGGACTCCCAGATGAAGTGCGGGCCTTGCGCCAGCAGCGCGCCGAGCCGCACGCGACCGCCCTCGGGCGGCAGCAGCCGCAGGCTGATCCACGTGGCCGCCGCGGCGGCGGCGAGGCCCAGCGCCACGTCCCCGGGCTTGATGCTGGGCAGCAGCACGAACCACAGCGCGAGGTAGATCGCGGCACGCTCCACGGCGGCGCGCCTCCTCGATGCGTCCGGAGGGATCACGGGGCTGCTCTCCGTGCTGCGCGCATCGGGACGAGCGATTCAGGGCGGCTGTGCACGCTCATGGTGTCGCCGCCCGCAAGTGGGTGTCTCGCGGGGCATCGAGCCGCACGTCCATCTCGCCCAGCCGGTCGTAAAGGCGGGCCTCGGCGCGTATCGGCCACCAGTCGTAGAGGAAGATCTCCAGTGGCCGCCACAGCGCCACCCAGGCGCCGATGACCAGCGCGTCGACGATCATCCGTCCGTAGCTGGCCTTGTCGACGATGCCAGAGATGTAGTCGCCGACCACCACCGTGAAACCGACGAAAGCCAGGCCGATCAGCAGGCTGACGCGGCCGACGCGGAACAGCCACCGCAGCCGCGCGCGCGTGGCCTGCGCGCGCTGGCGGAAGTACTCGTGCACCGCGTCGGCCAGGGTCGCCGCTTCGTCCGGCGCGGTCGGCGCGCGGCCCAGGCGGATGGCCAGCGCGAGGCGCGCGCGCGGCGGCGCCTCGCGCGCCCATTCGACGATGTAGGCCTCGGCATTGGGGTCGAGGTCGCGCTCGCGAAAGGGGGCCGGGTCCATCGAGTTGAAGAGCTGTGCTGTTTCCCGGAGGTAAAGGCGCAGCTCGGAGCGGGAGGCGGCGTCGGCCGCTCCCGGCACGTCCGGCGCGGGCTGTTCCGCACGGGCCGGCGCCGGAGTCGACGACGTGCTACCCATGGGTCATGCCGCCTTTGCGGGCGCGGCCGGCGCGGGCGCCTTCTCGTTTCCGAGCACGGTCACGTACATCGCGGGAAGCACGATCAGGGTCAGCACCGTGGCCACCAGCAAGCCGCCCATGATGGCGAAGGCCATCGGGCCCCAGAACACCGTGGGTGCGATCGGCAGCAGGCCGAGCACGGTGGACATCGCGGCCAGCATCATCGGCCGAAAGCGATTGGTCGCGCAACTCAGCACCGCGTCGAGCACGCCGCGGCCGGAGGCGCGCTCCTCTTCGATACTGACGATCAGGATCACCGCGTTCTTGGCGATCATGCCGATCAGCGCCAGGATGCCCAGGATGGCGACGAAGCCCAGTGGCCGGTTAAACACCAGCAGCGAGAGCACCACGCCAATCAGACCCAGCGGCATGATGGCCACGACCATCGCCAGGCGGCGGAAGCTGACCAGCATGACCATCATCACCAGCAGCATCAGCACGATCATCAGCGGCACCACCGCGAACACCGAGGCCTGCGAGATCTGGCTCTCCTCGAACAGGCCGCCGGTCTCGACCTTGTAGGGCTTGGGCAGTTCGGCGCCGAACGCGGCGATCTTCGGTGCCAGCGTCGTCACCACGTCGTCGGGCAGAACGCCGGGGATGACGTCGGCGCGCACCGTCAGGGTCGGCACCCGGTCGCGGCGCCACACCATCGGGAACTCCTGCTCCTCGACGAAGGTCGCGAACTGCTTGAGCGGCACCATGCGCCCGCTGGGCGTGGGCACCTGCAGCGAGGCCAGCGTCTCGAACGAGGCGCGCTCGCTGTCGGTGGCGCGCACAATCGCGTTGACGAGATAGATGTCGTCGCGCACCTGGGTGACCGGCGCGCCCGAAATGGCGGCGTTGAGCACGCCGGCGATCGCGGCGGAACTCACGCCCAGTTGCCGCGCCTGGTCCTGGTTGATCTTGACGCGCAGCTGGCGCGCGGGCTCCATCCAGTCGAAGTGCACGTGCCGCGTGCGCGAGTCGGCCCCGACCACTTTGGCGAGTTCCAGCGAAAGCCGCCGCACCTCGTCCTTGTCCGGGCCGGACACGCGGTACTGCAGCGGCCAGCCCACCGGCGGCCCCAGCTCGAGCGGCGACACGCGCGAGACGACGTCGGGGAACTGCTCGGTCAGCACCTTCTCGAGCTTGGCGTGGAGCCGTTCGCGTGCCTCGAGGTCCTTGGCCACGACGACGATCTGGCCGAAGAACGGGTTCGCCAGCTGCACGTTCAGAGTCAGGATGAAACGGATCGCGCCGCGGCCGACGTAGCTGCTGAAGTGGTCTACGTCGGGGTCGGTCTTGAGGAAGTCGTCCAGCTTCTTGACCACCTGTTCGGTGGCGAAGATCGACGCGTTCTGGCGCAGCGTCAGGTCCACGGTCAGCTCGGGGCGATCGCTGGAGGGGAAGAACTGCCGCGACACGTGGCTCGACAGGTACAACGCGGCAACGAAGGCCGCGAGCGTGACGCCGATGGTCACCCACTTCATGCGGATAGCGCCCTGCAACAAGGCCGTGTAGGCCAGCACCAGCTTGCCTGGCTTGGGCTCGGTCTCCTGCTTCTTCGGCGGCTTGAGCAGCGCCTTGCCGATCAGCGGAGCAAAGATCACCGCCACCAGCCAGCTGACGATCAGCGAGATGGCCACCACCGAGAAGATCGCGAACGTGTACTCGCCGGCCGAGCTCTTGGCGAAGCCGATCGGCACGAAGCTTGCGATCGTGACCAGCGTGCCGATCAGCATCGGCGCGGCCAGCGTGCGGTAGGCGAAGGTCGCGGCCTGGTCCGGGCTGTCGCCCGCGCCCAGCCGGCGCAGCATCGCGTCCACCGTGGTCATCGCGTCGTCGACCAGCATCCCGAGCGCGATGATCAGCGCGCCCAGCGAGATGCGGTGCAGGTCGATGCTGGCCACGTCCATGACCGCAAAGACGATGGCCATCGTCAGCGGGATCGCCAGCGCCACGACCGTGCCCGGGCGCACGCCCAGGCTGACGAAGCTGCACGCCAGGATGATGACGATCGCCTGCCACAGCGAGGTCATGAAGTCGCTGATCGCGTGGTCCACGGTAACGGCCTGGTCGGCCACGAGGGTCGGCTCGATCCCCACCGGAAGGTTGGAGATGACCTCGGCCATCTCCCTGCGCACGTTGTCGCCGAGCGCAAGGATGTCACCGGCGTCGCGCATGGCGATGGCCAGGCCGATGGCCGGCTTGCCGTTGACGCGGAACATTGGCTGCGGGGGGTCGGTGAAGCCGCGCCGCACCGTGGCGATGTCGCCCAGGCGGAAGATGCGGTCGCCCGAGACGATGTTCACCGCCTCGATGTCGCGCTCGTTGTCGAAGGCGCCGGTCACGCGCAGGAACACCCGCTCCTGCTCGCCCTGCATGGTGCCGGCCGGACGCACCAGGTTCTGAGCCTGCAGCGTGGAGACGATCTGGTTCAGGTTAAGCCGCAGGCCGGCCAGCCGCTCCATCGAGAACTCGATGTAGATCTGCTCGTCTTGTGCGCCCAGCACCTCGATCTTCGAGACGTCGGGCACCTGCAGCAGCCGCGAGCGCGCTTCCTCGACGTGGTCGCGCAGTTCGCGGAAGTTGAAGCCGTCGGCGGTGAACGCGTAGATGATGCCGAAGGTGTCGCCGAAGTCGTCGTTGAGGAATGGCCCGAGCACGCCCTGCGGCAGCGTGTGGCGCATGTCGCCGACGTTCTTGCGCACCTGGTACCAGATGTCGGGCACCTTCTCGGGCGGCGTCGACTGCTTCAGGTCGACGAAGATCGTGGTCTGGCCGGCGATGGTGTAGCTGCGCAGGCGGTCGAGGTAGTTGGTCTCCTGCAGCGTGCGCTCGAGCCGTTCGGTCACCTGCTTCATGGTCTCTTCGGCGGTGGCGCCGGGCCAGGCGGCCGCCACGACCATGGTGCGGAAGGTGAAGGCCGGGTCCTCGCCGCGCCCCAGGCGCGTGAACGACAAGGTGCCGGCGACCACCGCCAGGATCATCAGGAAGATCACGAGCGAGCGCTTGGACAGCGCCCACTCGGACAGGTTGGGGCCGATCACGACTGGCCCTCGGCCAGGCGGACCTTCTGGCCCGGGCGCAGCGCCTGCACGCCGGCGGTGACGACGACATCGCCCGGCTTCAGCCCCGAGGCGACCTGCACCGTGGTGGAGTCGGAGGCGCCCACTGTGATGGTGCGCAGCGCTACGGCGCCGCCTTCGACGACCCACACCGCGGTCCTGCCGTCGGCACGCATCAGCGCCGCGGCCGGGATCGTGATGCCGGCGGTGGCGTCGAGCTTCATGCGTCCGGTGACGGTGCTGCCCAGCCGCATCGCCGGCGGCGGGTCGATCAGTCGCACGCGCACGGCGAAGGTGCCGGTCACCGGGTCCGCGCGCGGCGAGACCTCGCGCACCTTTCCGGCTGCAGTCACCTTCGGATCGCTGCTCAGCGTCACGGTGATGTCGGCGTTCCTCGGCGCGTTGTCCTTGACGCGCGCGGGCACGTCGAAGACGGCGTCGCGCCCGCCGTCGCGCGCGACCTGGATGATCATGCGGCCGGGCGAAACCATCTCGCCGGCTTCCGGTCCGCGCGCCGTGACCACGCCGGAAATTTCGGAGACGAGGCGCGTGTAGCCCAGGCGGTTCTGCGCCAGGCTCAACTGGGCCTGCAGCGCCTCGAGCTGCGACTCGGCCGACCGCAGCATGGCTTCGGCCTGGTCGTACTGCGTGCGTGACACCGCGGCGTCGACCACCAGATCGCGCATGCGGTCGAAGTTGTTGCGCGCCTCGATCAGCCTGGCGTTGGCCCCGGCGATCTGCGCGCGCACCGACTGCACGCCGCTTTCCTCGTTCTGCGGATCGAGGCGCGCGATCAGCTGTCCCGGCTTGATGCTGTCGCCGACCTCCACGGTGCGCTCGATCATCCGGCCGTCGATGCGGAACGACAGGTTGACCTCGTTCTGCGGCTGCACGGTGCCTGTGATGGCGACCACGCCCGCGTTCGCGCCCGCGCCGATCGTCGTCGTGCGCACCGGGCGCAGCTCGGGCGGCGGGGCCTCCGCGGCGCGCTGGCAGGCCGACAAGAACGTCAACGCACACAGTGCCAGCGCTGCACGGCGCAAGGCAATCGGGCCGCAATGGCGCTCGCGAGATTCAGTGGACACGGGACAACTCCATCGAAGATCTTCCAGTAAGCGTATGGTGCAGTTTCCGCAGGCCGGTTCGTCGGTGCCGGCTATTGAAGCGTCGCAGCCAGCCCGATTATCGCTGTCGACACCACGAACAAGGCCAGCAGCAGCGGCCAGGCGAAGCGCAGATACTTGTCGTAATCGACCTTGGCAATGGCCAGCCCGCCGACGAGCACGACGCTGGTCGGCGAGAGCATCAGCGCCAGCCCGTGGCCCATGATCCAGGCGGTAATGGTGCTGGCGCGGCTGACGCCGGCAAAGTCGGCCAGCGGCGCCAGCAGCGGCATCGCCAACGCGCCATGGCCGGAGCTGGACGGGATCAGCATCGCCAGCGGCACGTTCAGCGCCGCCGTCAGCAGCGTGAACACGCCGGCCGACGCGCCGCTGACCAGTTGCTCCATCGAATGCAGGATGGTGCCCATGGTCTGCGTGTTGTTCATGATCGCCGACACGCCGCCGGCCAGCAGCACCACCATCGCCGGGCCCAACATGTCGGCGGCGCCGGCGGAGATCAGTCGCACCGTCTCCTTCTCGCCCATCCTGGCGACGAAGCCCACCAGCACCGATCCCAGGATGAACAGCATCGACAGCTCCGGGAACCACCAGTTCAGCTCGAACCAGAAGGGCTCGACGCCGGCCACCTCGTGGCTGCCGTAGTAATCGGCCGGTGCTGCGCGCCCGCCGATAACCGCCGACCACGGGATGACCGAGAAGATCATCAAGCCGAAGGCCGCGGCGGTGATTACGAGCACCCATTTCTGCGCGCCGCTCAAGCGCGCGCCGGCCGCCGACGGCACGGCCGAAGCCGCGCCGCCATCATCGGCCTTCTCGACATCCTCGCTGTCATCCCAGCCGACCAGCGAGGCCTTCGGATCGCTGCGCACCTGCGCGGCGTAGCGCAGTACCCAGCCGATCGCCATCGACGTTAGCACTACCCACAGCAGCACGCGCAGCACGATGCCGTCGCCGATCGACACGCCCGCCTCGTTGGCCGCGACGCCGATCGAAAACGGGTTCACGGTCGACGCCATCACGCCGATCAGCGCGCCCAGGATGATCATCGACGCGGTGACCAGTCGGTCATAGCCCAGCGCCTTCATCAGTGGCAGGAACAGCGCGTAGAAGCCCAGCGTCTCGACCGAGAAGCCCATCGTCGAGCCGAGCGCCGAGAACAGCACCATCACGGCGGTGATCAGCGCCCAGCCCTTGTCGCGCAGCCGGTTCGCCAGCGAAGCCACCGCCACCTCGAGCGCGTGCGTGGCGAAGCTCACCGAGATGAAGGCGCCGATGGCCATGATGAAGACGATGATGCCGATCTGGCCGAACAGGCGCCCGACGATCTCGGTGTCGACGATTTCGCTGACCGGGCTGCGCAGGCCGTACACACCGTTGACCGGCGCCAGGATCAGCTGCTGCACCCGCTGAGCCGGCGTCAGCGGCGATTCGATGCGCGTGTAGGTACCCGGGATCGGCGCGCCGTCGACGTCAGTGAGGAACTCGCCAGGCGGGATGAACAGCGCGGCCAGCCACACCAGCACGGTGACGATGGCCAGCGTGGCCACCGCACCGGGGAAGCTGAAGCGCCGCTTCGGTTCTGCAGCGGCAGTGTGCTTCTCGCTCATGCCCATGCTCTTGCTCTTGCTTTCGTCGTGGCCTGCCGTCCGCGGTGCCGGCGGTGCGGCCGTCCCGGATCAGTCCTGGTAGTCGCTGCCGCTCTCGCTGCAGCCGTCGCCGTCGCACCTCGGATCGGGGCTGTCGTGCAGCACCTGCACCACCCGCGTGCCCGGCTCGATCATGGCGGTCGCGCCGCGCAGTGCTGCCGGGTCGATTGATCCACTTGTCAAGGAATCTCCAGTCAGTCGCGCCGCGCTGCCCGGTTCGCGGACGAGCCGGGCGCCGCCGCATCGTTCCAGTTCTTTCAGAAGTCCACCGCGTCGCGAACGATGGGGCATGTCATGCAGTGACCGCCGCCCCGGCCGCGGCCGAGCTCGGCGCCGACGATGGTGATGACCTCGATGCCGGCCTTGCGCAGCAGCGTGTTGGTGTAGGTGTTGCGGTCGTATGCATAGACCACGCCCGGCGACGCGCACACCAGGTTGGCGCCGCTGTCCCACTGCGTGCGCTCGCGCTGGTAGTCGCTGCCGCCGGCCTCGACCACGCGCAGCTTCTTGAAGCCCAGTGCCTGCGCGACCACGTCGACGAAGGGTTTCTTCTCGGCGACGAACTCGACACCGCTGGGGTGCTTGCTCGGCCGGTACGAGAAGGTGGTGGTCTTGGCCAGGAAGTCCGGGGCCAGCAGCACGCAGTCGCGGTCGGCGAAGGTGAACACGGTGTCCAGGTGCATTGCCGCGCGGATCTTCGGCATCGCGGCGACGATCACGCGTTCGGCGGCGCCTTTCTTGAACAGCGTCGCGGCCAGCTGGCTGATGGCCTGGCGCGAGGTGCGCTCGCTCATGCCGATCAGCACGTTGCCCTTGCCAATGGGCATGACGTCGCCGCCTTCGAGCGTGGCCAGGCCATGGTCCTGCGTCGGGTCGCCCCACCAGACGTTGACCTTGCCGGCGAAGTCGGGGTGGAACTTGTAGATCGCGGTCGTGAGGATGGTCTCCTCGTGCCGCGCCGGCCAGTACAGCGGGTTCAGCGTCACACCGCCATAGATCCAGCAGGTGGTGTCGCGCGTGTACAGCGTGTTCGGCAGGGGCGGCAGCAGGTACTCGGTCGCGCCCGCGGCCTGCTTGACGACCTTGAGCGCGCTGCCCCCGATCTTCTCGGGGAAGTCGAGCGTCGACAGCCCGCCGATCAGCGTCTCGGCGAGTTCGCGGTCGCCGAGGCCCTCGAGATAGCTGCGCAGCTCGGCGATGAAGCCCAGGCCCACCTGGTTCGGCACGACCTGATTGTCGAGTATCCACTTCTTGCCTTCGGGCACCGCCACCGTCTCGGCGAGCAGGTTGTGCATCTCCAGCACTTCGATGCCGCGGTCGCGCATCTTCATCATGAAGTCGAAGTGGTCGCGCTTGGCGTTCTCGACCCACAGCACGTCGTCGAACAGCAACGAGTCGCAGTTCGACGGTGTCAGGCGCGCGTGCGCACGGCCCGGCGCGCACACCATGACCTTGCGCAGCTGGCCGACTTCGGAATGGACGCCGAACTGGACTTCGTCCTTGCCGGCCTTTGCTTTCGCTTTGGCCTTGCCTTTAGCGGTTGCCATGCAGTGCTCCTTGTGCGTTGGATAGGCGATCAGATGGAGATGGCGCCGGTCGCGATGCCGTAGACGCCGTAAATGGCGGCGGCAACGATGACGCCGAAGACGACCCAGTCAGAGGTCTTGGGAAAGACGGCCAGACCCTGCTCGCGGCGGGCGATGAAGTACAGGATCGTACCCGGCCCGAACAGCACGGCCGACAGCAGGATGAACTTCAAGCCGCCGGCGTAGATCATGAAGAGCGTGTACGCCACGGCCAGCGTGGACAGGATCACATCGCGCTTGCGTTCCTCCGGGCGCACTTCATAGGTCTGGCCGCGCTTGGCGATCATCAGGCCGTAGGCCGCGACGAAGAAGTACGGGATCAGCGTGGTGGCGCTGGTCAGGTTCAGCATCAATGCGAAGGCATCGCGCGACCAGTAGGTCGAGATGACGATCAGCTGGATGATGATGCTGGTGGTCCACAGCGCCACCGATGGAACGTTGTTCTTGTTGACCCGCGCGAAGGCCTTGGGCATGTCCTTCGACTTGCCGGCGGCGAACATCACCTCCGCGCAGATCAGGGCCCAGGCCAGGTAGGCGCCCAGCACCGACACGATCAGGCCCACGCTGACGAAGATGCTGCCCCACGGGCCCACCACGCTTTCGAGCACGCCCGCCATCGAGGGCTGACGCAGGCCGGCGATGTCGGCGCGCTGCAGGACCGCATAGGGCAGCAGCGTCACAAGCACCATCAGGCTGGTGACGATGATGAAGCCCAGGATCGTCGCCTTGCCGACGTCGGCGCGCTCCTTGGCGAAGCGCGAATAGACGCTGGCGCCCTCGATGCCGATGAAGACGAACACCGTGACCAGCATCGTCGCCTTCACCTGTTCGAACAGCCCGGCCTGCAGGTCACCGCCGTACAGGTTGAAGCTGAACAGGTCGACCTTGAAGGCGAAGAACGCCAGCAGGATGAACACCATGATCGGTATGACCTTGGCGATCGTGACGATCTTGTTGATCGCTGCCGCCTGCTGCACGCCGCGCAAGATCAGGAAGTGGAAGAGCCAGATGCCGATCGATGCAACTGCGATCGCGACCACCGTGTTGCCGTCACCGAATATCGGGAAGAACGCGCCCAGCGTCGACTTGATCAGCACCCAGTACGAGACGTTGCCGATGCAGCTGCCGATCCAGTATCCGAACGCCGACAGGAAGCCGGGGTAGTCGCCGAAGCCTTCGCGCGCGTAGGCATAGACGCCGGCATCGATGTCGGGCCGGCGTTCGGCCAGCGCCTGGAACACGCGTGCCAGCATGTACATGCCGGTGCCGGCGATAAGCCAGGCGATGACCGCGCCCATCGGCCCGGTCGCATTGGCAAAGGTGCGCGGCAGCGAGAAGATTCCGGCACCCACCATCCCGCCCACGACCATCGCGGTCAGTGCCATCCGCGACATCTTCTGTTCTGTTGCCATCGTCTCTCCTGGAGGTGAAGACTCTTAGCTGGCCACGCTATGCAGCAATCAATCTGTCGGGGACGGCCGCTTGCAGAGCCGTCCGCATCACTTGGTCCAGCGCGACTGCCGATATGGAGCTTTGGGGCCGACTGGCGTTGCCGCGAGGTTCGATCATGTCTAGAAGTCCCAGCGCACGGTCACCCAGGCTTCCGTCGAACTGTAGTTGGCTGCAATGATGTTGCTGCGGTCGTGCACGTAGAGAACCTCGGGGTTCAGGGACCAGCCCGGGGCGAACCGCCACGTCAGTCCGCCGCCGGCCTCGTAGAGGTTGTCGTTGCGCGTCGCGATGCCCAGCACCTCGTCGGCCGCGCCGATGTTGAGCCGCTCGATGTTGTAGCGATCGTTCTGCCATAAGCCGAAGATGAAACCGCCGAGCCGCTCGTTGATCGTGAAGCTCAAGGTCGGCACCAGTCCGAAGAAGTTCGAGTCGCCGTCGCTGCGCTCGGTGTTGAACTCACGCCCGCCGTTGGCAACGATCTCGAAGCTGGCCTTGCCGTCCAGCAAGGCGCGCGTCCAGCCGGCGGTCAGTTCGGCGATGTTGCGCGTGCGCTCGCGCAGACGACCCGTCGGGTAGCGGCGCTGCCGGACCTCGGCGCCGAGCGAGAACTGGTTGTCTTCATCGGCCCGGTAGCGCCAGTTGCCGTAAACGCCGAAATCGTTGCGGTAATCGCCGTCGCCGCGATAGCTGACCCGGCCGCGCACCCCCCCGATCACGTTGCTCTCGCCCAGGGTGCGGCTCACAGCCGCGTTCCAGCGCAGGTCCTTGTCATCGCGGCGGTCGGAGTTGTCATAGTGGCGATAACGGTAATCGAGGGTGCCGTCGAGCGCCCAGTCGTCGTCCAGCACATAGTTGAGCCCGCCGCCCAGGCGCGCGCTCACGAAGTTATCGCTGTCTCCGCCGCCGCCGAACGCGTCGCTGCCAATGGTCGTGTTGACGCGGTAGTTGCCACCGCCCAGCAGCGCATAGCCGAATGTCAGCAGGCGTCTGCCCGCGGCGTAGTCTTCAGCCGCCTGGGCGTAGATCTCCGCCTGCTGCTGCACATCGGGGGGCAGGCCGTCAAAGCGCAAGACCGTTTCGAATTCGATCCGGGCGCTGGCGTAGTCACCGAGCGCGACGTAGGCGCGGCCCAGACCCAGGTGCGCGGCCACCGAGTCAGGCGCGGCAGCAAGGCTGCGGCTGAAATAGATCTGTGCCTCCCGTGGGCGCCCGGTACGCAGCGCGGCTTCACCGAGCAGCAGGTTGGCCGCAGCATCGTCGGTGGTCGCGCCTGCCGCAGGCGAAAGCAACTCGTAGGCTTCCTGGTAGCGGCCAGCGGCGATCAGTTCCTTTGCCTTGGCCAGGTCGGCGCCAGAAGCCACGTTCGACCCGGCAGCGAGCAGCAGCACGCTCATCACCATGCTGACTCGGCGTGGTGAAGAGGGCGAGCGGGAACTGTGAGCGCAGCGAGACTGCCCAGTTGGGCGCGGGTCGGTCTTCATGGACTACTTCTTCTTACCGGTGCAGCGCGAGCAGCGGCGCTACTCGAAGAACGCTCCCTCCCCAGGGAATACGTTGCAGCGAGGTCCGGAACCTAACCCGCAGTGCTCTGTGGCGGGAATGAAACTTCTTATCGCCTGATAAGGAAAAAGAAAACAGCGGCCGACTGCACATGGCCCAGCGCCGCAGTGGATGAGAAAGTGCAGGGTTTGCGGCACGGGCCACGGCGCGTCATGAAGGCCGCGCCTCAATCGGCACTTCAGTGCGCGCGGGCCAATGCGCGGATCTGCGCGATCAGTTCTCGCGCGATCGGTGTGGTGTCGTGTGACTTCAGCGTGACGGCGGCAATCGGCTTGGGAACCGCATTCAGCTCGAACGGAAGCCGGGTCGCGAAGTGCATGCCGGGTGCGAACTCAACCTGCCCGCGCATGCCGAAGGACAGCAGGTGGGCATGCAGCATCATGCCGAACTGCATGTTGATCGAAAAGGTCTCGACGAAGTGTCGGGGCACCTTCAGGCCGGCCCGGTCGAGCGTGACGATGACGTGCTCGAAGAAATAGCAGTCTGCGGGCGGCATGACCCAGCGTTCCTCGAGCAGTTCCTCCCAGGTAACTTTCTTGCGCTTGGCGAGCCGGTGGTCGTTGGCGCAGATGACGCACAGTTTCTCTTCGAAAAGCGAGACCGCATCCATGTCGTCGCCCGGCTCGACCAGTGAGAGCCGCAGGATGGCCACCTCGATGTCACGCCGCCGCAGCCGGTCGAGCAGTTCGGTTTCACGCGCCTCGACGACCGACATGAATATGCCAGGGTGCGCCTGCGACAGCTTCCGGACCGCGACGGGAAGGAACGGGATCGCCGGCATCGGCGTGATTCCGATGCGCAGCGAACCCTGTGCGCCGTGCGATACGAGCGCGAGGTCCTGCGCCGCGCGGCGCAGTTCGTCGAACACCGTAATCGCACGCGGAGCAAATGTCTGGGCCTGAAGTGTGGGTTGCACGCCGGCGGCATGCCGGTCGAACAATCTCACGCCGAGCAGGTCCTCGAGGCTCGCCACGGCCTTGGTAATGGCAGGTTGACTCAGATGCAGCACGGCGGCGGCCTTGCGAAAGCTGCGGTGCTCGAGCACGGCGACGAAGACACGCAACTCGCGCATCGTCAGGCGACGCGGCAGACGATGAATCAGCTCGTCCGATTTCATGCGACCTGCTCCTCGCGGGTAGCCCATCGTGGGGCGGCGCCGAAGTCATCGACGCGACCGCGGCGCTCTGCCAAGAGCTGATGGCGCAACGCCGCGCGGACGGTCCACGGCCGGCGGGTCGTGAATGCAGATGTCATGCGAGCCTTGTTCTTTTCGACGTCTGGCCCAGAACTTCTCTTGAGTTTGCCACGGCTTGCCGACGAACCTGGCAAAAAGGCTTGGGAGCATAGACGAACCAGGGCAGCAGCGGGACGGGCGTGCGCAGTCGCTTGGCCGGGCACGCGCAGATCGGGTGTTTTCCGCATACGATCCGCCGCCGCGGGAGTGTTGAAGCGCGCGCAACCGCGCGTTCGCGCTGCGCTACGCCTCACGCCCTGGACAGGAGAACAACTGCCGATGCCAACCCGCCAACGCACGTTCGGATCGCTGCTGCTGCTGGCGCTCGCCACGCCGGCAGCACACGTGCGGGCGGAGGATGCGTATGCGAAGTGCCGCGCCATCGCCGACCCTGCGGCCCGGCTGGCCTGCTATGACAGCGCTGCCGCTGCGCCGGAGGCGACATCGCCGGCCGCCGCATCCGCGCCGCGCCCGCCTTCGGAGCCCGTTGTTGCCGCGCCGGCCACCGCGCTGGCCGACCTGCAGCCGACGGGCACGTTGGCCGACGGCCAGTCGCTGATCGCGCAACGCTGGGAACTCGAGGACCGCTACAAGCGTGGCACGTTCCGGTTCACGTTCTACCGGCCCAACTACATCCTGCCGGTCGCGTGGTCGAGCAGTGTCAACGACGCGCCGAGCACGCCGACACAGCCTGCTCCAGTGTTGCCGGGCCCGCTCGACCACACCGAGGCCGAGTTCCAGCTGAGTTTCAAACTCAAGCTGTGGCAGAACATGTTCGGCGGCAAGTCCGATCTGTGGCTGGGCTACACGCAGAAGAGCTTCTGGCAGGTCTACAACGAGGACCTCTCGCGGCCGTTCCGCGAAACCAATTACGAACCGGAGCTCATCTGGTCGATGCCCACGGACTACACGATCCTCGGTCTGCGCGGCCGGCTGCTGGCGCTCGGCTTCGTGCACCAGTCCAACGGCCGCGGCGATCCGCTGTCGCGCAGCTGGAACCGCGTGTATGCGATGGCGGCACTGGAGCGCGGCCCGTTCGTGCTGCAGATCAAGCCGTGGTACCGCATCGACGACAACCCCGCCAAGGACGACAATCCGGACATCGTCGATTACGTGGGGAACGCCGAATTCCTTGCGTTCTACAAGTGGCGCGAACAGTTCACATCGACGCTGCGGCTGCGCACGACGTTCAATTCGTCGGACAGCTGGGGCTCGGCACAACTCGACCTGCGCTTTCCGATCGTTGCTGACCTGAACGGTTACCTGCAGGTCTTCAGCGGCTATGGCGAAAGTATGATTGACTATAACTTCCGCAAGACCTCGGTCGGTCTCGGCGTTTCCATCGGCACGTGGTACTGACTCCGCGGTGAATTCCTTGGCTGCACTTATTCAGTTCCCTCAGCGTGCGGCGTTGCGCCCGCTGCGGCTCTTTTCAGTCGTTCCGGCCTTACCGGCCGGGCTCACACAACAGGAGGATTGATGAATCGCTCATTGCTGGGGGTGTTCGGCGTGACTGCGCTGGCACTCGCATGGTCGACACAAGCTGTGGCGCAGTCGCGCGTGCAGTACGGCCGCATCACCAACGTGCAGGCCACCACGGTCACGGACAGCACTTCACGTGCGGTGGGTACCCTCGTCGGCGGCGGCATCGGCCTGGCGACCGGCAGCGGTCAGTCGGGAAGCAACCGCGCGCTGCGCGGGATCGGTGGCGCGGCAGCCGGGCGCGGCGTCGGTAACCTTGCGGGCCGGTCGCAGGCGTTCGAATACACGGTGTTGGTCGGCGCCACGACGGTGCGGGTGGTTTCGGATCAGGCCGGCAAGCGCATCGGTGATTGCGTTGCCGTGGAGCAGGGCCAGTTTGCCAACATCAGGCTCGTGGCTGACAGCCGCTGCGGCTCGTCGCCCGCAGCTTCGGCGGCGCCCGCCAAGGCAGCGCCCGCCAAGGCAGCGCCGCCGCCGCCGGCCGATGTGCAGCAGGCGACCGCTTGCGAGCAGGCCAAGGTCCAGGTGCTCGCCGCCGCGACCGACGACGAGTTCAATATTGCCGAGCGCCGCATGCGCCTGCTGTGCGGCGAGTAAGGCATTCACGCGGCTGCATCGCCGGCAGTGTCGCCAGGTTCGGTGGCCTGCCTGAAATGCCCGCACTACCGGGCCGCCGACGGCGGCCATAACAACAAGGAAAGGGAACGAAAACAATGGACCAGCAAAGACGCGGTATCGTCATCGCGGCGGCCGGACTCGCAGTCTTCACGGTGGCCGGATGTACGACCACTTCCAGTGCTCCCGCGGATCCCGCCGAACAGCGCAAGGCGATCGATTCCGCGGCCGACAGCGCGCTGTCACGCCTGTACACACAGCAGCCCGGCACGCGCGAGTTGATCGCGTCGGCACGCGGCTACCTCGTGTTTCCGTCCTTTGTCTCGGCCGGATTCATCGTCGGTGGTGGCAGTGGCCACGGCGTGCTGCGCAAGGGCGGCAACTCGGCCGGATATTTCCGCATGACCGAAGCCTCCGCCGGCCTGCTGGCGGGCGCCCAGTCGCAGGCCGTGTTCATCCTGTTCATGACCGACGAGGCACTCAAGCGCTTCGAGGCGAGCAGCGGCTGGACCGTAGGGGCCGACGCCAACGTGTCGATGATCAATGTCGGCGCGAATGCGCGGCTCGACACGACGACGACGCGCCAGGAAGTGATCGGGTTCGTGATGACCAACAGCGGCCTGATGGGCAA
>Ga0113563_10000943_pt1 | contig 15539 bp, 16 predicted proteins | sample Mud3Dept3metaG_FD_80117 | JGI IMG/M metagenome (GOLD analysis project Ga0113563, IMG submission 80117) | Freshwater wetland microbial communities from Ohio, USA, analyzing the effect of biotic and abiotic controls - Mud 3 Core 4 Depth 3... | ecosystem: Environmental > Aquatic > Freshwater >...
AAGGCAGATCGTGTCCATCAGAAACATTACGCACAATCTCGAGGATGTAACCGATCCAGGCGAAATTCAGGATGGGAACCAGCGAAATTAATGCGCCAATCCCCAATTTCTTGAACCATTCCTTATCGTCAGCAGCATAGGTGAGTGCTCGTTCAAATTCCATACCCTAATCTCCTTTGTATAGTTTTACGCGAAGTTGCCAGGTGGGCGCAGTTTGAATTATACCCGAACCGCTCTAAAATACCGCTTTGTAGTAACATTGGCATGTCAATCATGGCTATCTCGAAGGGAATCGAAAATGAGCAATCACACTGAAACGACCCGCTCTTTTGGCTTCACCACCCGGCAAATCCACGCCGAGCAGTATCCTGACCCTGCCACCGGAGCCAGCGTTACACCGATTCACCAGACCACATCCTACGTTTTTCAAGACACTGATCACGCCGCCCGCCTTTATGCTTTACAAGAAGAAGGTCACATCTACACCCGCATCTCCAACCCTACCACGCAAGTCTACGAGATGCGCATGGCCAGCCTGGAAGGCGGCTCAGGCGCGCTGGCAGCCAGCTCTGGACATGCCGCCCAGACCCTGGCTTTCCTCACCCTTTGCCAGGCAGGCGACCACATCGTGGCTGCTTCCAGCCTGTATGGCGGCACAATAACACAACTGCGTTACACGCTTCCCCGTTTGGGCATCGAAGCCACACTGGTGGGTACCAAAGACCCCGAGAACTTCCGGGGTGCCATACGCCCCAACACTAAATTAATCTACGGCGAAACGCTGGGCAATCCTGGTCTGGATATCTTCCCTTTCGATGAGGTGGCGCAGATTGCCCGACAATCCGGCATCCCCCTGATGATCGACAACACCTTTGCCAGCCCTTATCTCTGCCGGCCGATTGAGTGGGGGGTAAATATTGTCTCCCATTCAAGCACCAAGTACATCGGAGGGCATGGCACGGCTATCGGCGGGATTCTTATCGATGGAGGTAACTTCGATTGGGCTGGCAGCTTGCGTTTCCCCAACTTCACCACCCCCGATCCTGGATATGGCGGGCTGGTATATGCTTCACTGGGTGCCAAAGCTTTCATCACCAAAGCCCGCATGCAAAGCCTGCGCGACCTGGGTCCAAGCGAAGCCCCATTCAACTCCTGGCTATTCCTGCAAGGGCTGGAAACTCTTAGCCTGCGCATGGAACGCCATGTGCAAAACGCTCAGGAGGTGGCAGACTTCCTTGAAGTCCATTCCAGGGTGAGCTTTGTCACCTATCCTGGGTTGAAAAACCATCCCAGTTACGAACGGGCGAAGAAGTATCTACCGCATGGCGCTGGCGGCATCCTTGGATTCGGTGTCAGAGGAGGCCGGGAAGCCGGAGCTAAGTTCATAAACAGTTTACAACTGGTGAGCCACCTGGCTAATGTTGGCGACACCCGGACGCTAGCCATTCATCCAGCCAGCACCACCCATGCCCAGCTCTCTCCAGAAGAACAGCTGCACGCCGGAGTCACCCCTGATTTCATCCGCCTGAGCGTAGGCATCGAGGATGTCGAAGATATCTTATGGGATTTAGACCAGGCATTGCAGAAGACAGAATGTCTAATCTAGTCGTTTTATAAATACTTTCTGCTGTTTTGCTACCTGGAATCCGTGCCGTTCGTAGAAGATATGGGCGCGCTCTCGCAGCACATTGGAGTGCACGCGCAGGATTTTGAATCCATAATCTTTTGCCCAATCTTCAGCAGCACGCAACAAAGCCTGCCCGATGCCTGCTGACCGGGTCGCTTCATCTACCACCAGCCCTCCAATCTCAGCAACCGCCTCTTCCTCGACGAAGTATGTCCCTGCAATATGGATCCAGCCAACGACTCCCGCCTCTGGCGATTCGGCAACCAGGATAACATTGTCCCTTTTCGCGGATAGTGTTTCAAGGCGCTGTTCAATTTCTGAAGAAATGGAAGGATAGCCTAGCTGACCTGCTAATCTGGCGATGTCTCCAGCGTCTTCCACTCGTCCAGGCCGGATCTTAACAATCGCTGTCAATCCCTGACTACCCAATTACCTACTCACCAAATTGCCAAATTACCCAATTCACCTGATCGCCTTCTCACTTTTTCCCCACCTTATTCCTTCTCCCCGCGAATATCTTTCACTATTCCCGGCACATGCTTCGCCCCCACTTTGAATAACCCGGTTGAAATCTTGAGCCATGGTCCGCCCAGCTCCTGCAGAACTACCACACTGGCGTCGACTGTCAGATTCAATATCTTATCCCAAGGCACCCGTCCTGATTGTACGATTTCTTTGGATGAAATCGTAATCCATTCCCCGGTTATTGCATCCAATTGACCCAGCTTGCTTTCGGCTACCTTGTGGTCCTTATCCTTGCGAGCAAATTCAAAAACATACAGTGGTCGCAAGTACATGTCAGCTTTCTCCACCGCCAGAGACCATTCATAAACTACAATTGGGTCAATGGTGACCATTACCTTCTTCATCACCTCTGCCACTACCCGGTTGGCGGGTTGGCTGGGCAACACGACTTGCACCGCCTCCCCCTGTAAATCATCATAGATAGGAGCACCATCCAATGTATTGTGCTGGTAAAGAGCCGATAAGTCATTCACCTGCCTGGAAGGAGTTGATATATACTGTCGAAAACGCGCCAGGTCGTCTTTCTTCACTAAGGGGGGTAAGCCCAAACCCGACTTGATCTCAATCATCTCGTAAGCATCGACGAACTCGCTTGCCGTGCGCTCCGTGATACAGCGCTCCTTGCCCCGTAAGAAGATTGACTGGCTTTTTGCTTCGGGGTCGACTGGAAGGGTCAGGGCGGGCTGGCCTTCCATCTCTACAATTATCTCCACGGCGTCCCCATCTTGCGGCAGGATGGCATAACTTGTGGCGCGATCATAATGAAAACGCGACCGGCATTGAGCGACCCAGAAAGGCGCCAGCCGGCGTTGGATCAGGTGTACGTCGATATCACTTTTCTTCAAGAAGGTTTGCAAGCGGAAGAACTTATCCGCCTGGGCGCCAGCTCGCGTTACTGCATTGAAGCGGTTAATCGTGGGCTCAATGACATACGCTTTAGGTTCGCACATGGTGATCGGTAACGAAACATTAGTTTCCATGCCCATCCTCCTCAAGAAATATGATGCTGCCTTTTTTCACCCTAATTTACGCTAATTATAATTGCTCTGGAACTCTTGATTAAAGTAATCTATAATTCTGCCATGAAACAGAACCTATCCTTCCTAAACCGCCGTGAGTTTCTTCGTATGGTCTCTGCCATTGGGATTTCATCTGCTCTTGCTGCATTGCTCGAGGCCTGTTCCAGCCACTTGCCGGTAACTTCAACACCAATTCCATCTCCAAGCCGAAGCGTGACTGAAACGCACACACAAACCGTCATCACGCCTTCACTTGTCCAAACTCCCAGCTCAACCGCTGCTCCCACTGCGACACCGGTGAAAACTGTTGCACCTGATAGGGCTATCGTTTCCCTGGTAAAAACAAGCGACCGCGCTTCGGGTGTACGCCAGGCGATTGACCTCCTGAATTTCTCCCCGATTACCAGTAAAAGCGTTTTCCTGAAGCCAAATTTTAACAGCGCCGACCCAACCCCGGGCTCTACCCACCCCGATACACTGCGCGCCTTGATCATCCGTTTACAAGAATTGGGTGCTGGAAATATCACCATCGGCGACCGGTCCGGCATGGGCGATACGCGCCGCGTGATGGATCAACTGGGTATATTCCCCCTGGCAAAGGAGCTCGGATGTGAGGTTCTTGTCCTCTATGAGTTGCCTGCAGAGGCTTGGGTAAACCACCAGCCTACCGGATCGCATTGGCTGAAGGGATTTCCCTTCGCCCGACCTTGTCTGGACAACGATGTTATCGTGCAAACCTGTTGCTTAAAGACTCACCGTTATGGCGGGCATTTCACACTTTCTTTGAAGAACTCGGTGGGTTTGATTGCCAAACGGGTGCCAGGCGAAGTGTACGACTATATGAACGAGCTGCATGGCTCACCCTACCAACGTTCGATGATTGCTGAGATCAATACTGCCTATACCCCGAACCTGATCGTCATGGATGGCGTGGACGCATTTGTCACCGGTGGGCCTGATACTGGCGAGCGGGTTTCACCGAAAGTCATGTTGGCGAGCAGCGACCGGGTGGCTATGGATGCGGTGGGTGTTGCAATATTGCGTTACTTCGGCACGACCACTGAGGTATCGAGCGGTCCAATTTTTGCCCAGGAACAAATCGCCCGTGCGGTTGAGTTGGGATTAGGCGTGGACAGCCCGCAGAGAATCCAATTTGTAACCGGGAACGAAGAAAGCGCGGATTTTGCTGACCAAATCCACAATATTCTTCTACAAGGTTAGGTCAACAGGATTGTTTCTGGGTGAGCGTGATAGTTAAAGACCGATCCAACAACCTGGAGTAACTCGCATGAGAACCAGCCGTTCCAATCTGGTCAATATGATCTGGAATCTCGTTCTGGTCGTGTCGTTACTGGGCGTGGTTCTTTTCTTCTCTTTAGAAGCCATCAGCTATTCAATACCATTCGAAAAAGCCCGGGTCTTCGTCGACAGCCTGGCAGCAGACGGGTATGTTCAGTCGCTTACTTTCAACGGATACCAATTAACGAAGAGTTTTTCCTGGGTGGCTGGATTATTAATGCTCGAATTTTTAGTGTTCTGGATCGTTGCCCGGCGTAAAATCCTTAGCCGCCTGAACGACATTCTCACCCCTAAAAAAGGAATTCAAAGAGAGGCCCTCGAACAGGATTCCACACCCGCGAAGATTGGAATTAGGTCAAGTCCCCTAATTGCCTCTTTCCTTTTCATCCTATTCTATCCACTTTATATTGCAATTGGCTTATTCTTAAGACATGGCGCAATCTTTTTGAGAGAAGATGTTCTCTTCGATATCGATACGCCTGTTGCTGTGCAACTTCTCACCGGAAGTCTAAACACTGGCGAGCGCCACCCCCTATTCAAGCTGTTCTTTCTACCGCTGGGTGTAATAGCCACCAAGGTTGCACAGTCAGAAGCCATTGCAAGTATCGCTGTGAATGCATTATTTGGAGCGCTGTGTGTCGTGTTGATGTTTCTGCTCTTGAGTAAAGCAGGTATCAATGCAGGGGCTGCCTTTTTATGGTCAGCTATTTTCGGCATCTCAACCACACACTTAATGTTCTCTTCGCTGCCGGAGACTTATATTTTTTCGACTTTCAGCTTGATTCTACTGTTCTATCTGGTAGCTACATATCCCGCCAACCTGGCACTTTTTATTCCCGCTGCTGTATTTTCTGTTGGGATTACTACATCGAACATCATCCCCGCCATAATCGCCTTTACCTTTAGCATGAAGGCCAAGGTGCAGTTATCCACCAATCGGACTACCCTATTCATCACTTTTCTCCTGGCAGTAATTATCATCTCAGTACTGCTGAACGTATTTTCAATCGTGGTCTTTAAATCAGGAGTGCCATCTTTTTTGCCCTGGTTTTACCTCGACCAGCAGTTGTCCTGGACCACCTTACAACATCCAACTCTCCTGTCAGAAAGGCTATTCTCCATCGTTGAAAGCTTCTTCTTGTACAATTTTATTGCGCCGAAGCTTTACCTGCCATTGCTCCAGCTGGATTTTGATCCGTCGAAACCAAATCTCATGCCTCCAAATTACGTTAAAGTGGTGCGCGATACACAATCAGCCGCGTCTTTCACCAGCTCCAGCTTTGCTACCTATTCTGGCGTCGGTTTAATAAGTGCTCAAATCTGGCTCGGCTTGTTTATCTTTGCAATTTTTAACTTCATCCGATTTCCAGAGAATCGCTCGCCTCTGGTGCTCAGTCTATTAGCGACCCTGGTATTCAATTTCCTGCTCCATATCTTTTTCGGCCTGGATATCTTTCTCTACTCTGCTCATTGGACTTTTGCCGTTTTAGCCTTTGTAGCAATAATGCTCCGGCGATATGGAAACGACACCTTCTTTCAGTTTCTTTTAGGATTAATCCTCTTTCTTTTTGCGATGAACAATCTGATGCTTATCTCAGATGTGAAACTGATTTTTGGCTGATTCCCGAAAAATCAAGACATAATCATTTATCGCTTTTCGCTCACAGATTCACAAATCCCTATATATTATTCACATCCCCTTCACAAATTCTTCACACGGCTCAATTAAGATTACACCTGCATCAAGAATGTAATAGTCACGGTTTATGGCTCCCGTGTCATACTCAAAAATCCATTTTAGGAGAGATATATATGACTGCTTCCAATACCCTTTCATCCCAAACCCGGCGTAACTGGTGGATTGACGCCCTGCTGATAACCAGCGCTGTTGTGGTATCCCTGACCGGTATTTATTTCCTTTTCCTGCCTGTGGGCGGTTATATGGGCGGTCGCAATCCCTGGTACGGGGTGACCATCCTATTCGATCGCTCCACCTGGGACTGGCTACACACCTGGGGCGGGGTGGCTATGATCACTATAGCTATTGTCCACCTTTCGCTACATTGGAGCTGGGTTGTGAGTATGGCACGCCGCCTCTGGCGCGAGCTGACCTGCCACGAGCACTGCATCAACAGGCACAGCCGCTTGAACGTGCTTGTTGATACTGTTGTCGTACTCAGCTTCATCCTATCGGCTATCTCAGGAATATATTTCCTTTTCTCTCCCGGCGGGCAGGGTCGTGGCGCAGTCTACCCTCAAGTTCTCTTCTCCCACACAACTTGGGACATGATCCACACCTGGTCAGCCGTCATTTTGATCAGCGCCGCCTTAATACACTTTGCCATCCACTGGCAGTGGGTGGTGAAGGTGACCAATAAGGTTATCAGGGGGCTCAGCTCGACGAGTGCTGCTCAAATGGGAGAGAGAGTAATAGGTAGTGAGTAAAGAGTGATCAGTGAACAGTGATCAGTAAAGAGTAATGAGTAAAAAGTAATGAAGATACGCTAATGTATAAAGAGTAGTAGTGTCCATAGATTAACTTAAAAATCTAATAGCTAACAAGGAACATATACAATGTCAAAGAAAATCATCCTCTATACAATTTTCGCAGGTTTTATCGGTGTGCTGCTCTTTGGGGCAGTGTATCGCACCCAGGCTAAACTCAACCAGGAGAGCGGTTCTGGCGAACAACGTGGGCAGTATGCCGAAGCAAATGGCCAACACAATGGACGAGGCAGAAACGCCGGAAATAATGGTGAACAGTCCCTAGACCTTTCTGGAGTGCAAGATGATAACACCCAGGCTGGGCAAGGCTACCGAGGAGGCCAGAGTAACAATACCGAGGCAGGACAAGGCTACCGCGGCGGGCAGGGTTATGGCGCCAGTGGTGGACAGGGTAACGGCCAAGGTGGTCAGAGCAACCAGGGTTATGGGGCAGGCAATGGGCAGGGCTCCGGATATGGACGAGGTCGCGGAGCAGGTCAGGGAAACGGCACTGGTCAGGCAACTGTGACAGAGTGGGTCACACTTACCGGCACAGTTACGAGCGTCGATGAGACCACCATGGTCGTCACAGCTACAACGGGTCAGGAGATCTCCGTCACAAACCGGGCCTGGAGCTTTGCCCAGGAGCAGGGCTTCACTGTTCAAGCCGGCGAACAGGTCACACTTACCGGTTTTTATGACGGCGATGCATTCGAAGCGGGTCAAATCACTAATGAAACCACAAGCCAGTCAGTACAGTTGCGCGATGAAAATGGACGCCCCATGTGGGCTGGTCAAGGGCGAGGCGGCTAATTCTCTTCCTTAATTCACAAAAGAGAAGCCAGGATGCTAATAAATCCTGGCTTCTTTTCATTATGTTATACTTTCCGCCACCCATGACCATTGAGATTGCTCTGCTGCTCATTATCCTGCTTGTGGCGCTGATCCTCTTTTCGCTCGAGCGCTTCCCTGCAGACATCGTCGCCCTGGGCACCCTGGCAGCCCTCATTCTCACAGGTCTTTTGCCTCTCGACTTAGCTTTCGCCGGATTTGCTAGCGACACGGTGATCATCCTTTTCGGCTTGTTAATCCTCAGCACGGCACTGGTGAAAACGGGCTTAGTGGAATTAATTGGCCGGTCAATTCAGCGCCATACAGGAAATAATCCAAATCGGTTACTGATCACGATCATGGCTGTTCCAGCCACACTCAGCTCCTTCATGAGTAATACCGCTGTAACCGCATTGTTCGACCGATCACATTTGCTCTTGCTCGACGGGCGCGTAGCAGCCCTTCCCTGTTCTTAATGCCAGTCGCGTTCGCTGCCATCCTCGCCAGCTCGGTGAGCCTGATTGCCTCTTCCACCAACCTGGTGGTCAGTGGTTTGATGACCAAGAGCGATCTCCCAGCCATCGGTATGTTTGAAATGGCTCCAGTCGGTATCCCCATCACCATCATTGGGATAGCCTACATGTATTTCATCGGGCGCAGAATGATCCCAGATCGTCCCAGCTCCACTGATCTTACCGGCGAATTTGGCATCCAGCCTTACCTCACCGAGTGTATCATCTCTCCTGGTTCGCCTCTGGTCGGACAATCTTTGAAACAATCCGGTCTTGGGCATGATTTAGATCTTACCGTACTGCAAGTTACCCGCGAGGGAGGACAGCTCCCGGTTCCTGATGCTGATTTTCGCTTTCAAGAATGGGATGTGCTTCTGGTCGAAGGGCATCGCGATGAAATCCTCAAGATAAAAGACATCCAGGGGATCGATATCGAGGCAGATATTGAAGTCTCAGACCCAGAACTCCAATCAGAGCATGTAGGACTGGTTGAGGCGGTCTTACTTCCGCGCTCGCCCTGGATTGGTCGCACACTGGAGGGTATAGATTTCCGAGACCGTTATGGGATCCAAGTGCTGGGAATTAACCGCGGTGGAGAACCACTCCACGAAAAAAAATCAGTCGGACACCGCTGCATACCGGCGATCAATTGCTCATTCAAGGGCATCGAAAACAAATCGCCCTATTGAATGAGGAGAATATTGTCCGCGTCATCACAAAACGCGAAAGTAGCCGCATCAATCTACGCCAGGCTTATTGGATGGTAATTATCTTTGCCAGCGTGCTGCTTATTTCCGCCCTTAATATTTTCCCGCTCACCGTAGCTGTCCTTTTGGGTGTTCTCGCATCATTCCTTTCGGGTTGTATCACCTCCCAAGAGGCTTATCGTGGTGTGGAATGGAGAGCGATCATTCTGATTGGTTGTATGCTAGCTGTGGCGAGCGCCATGCAAGTGACCGGGGCTGCTGATTATCTTGCTGAGCTTGTGATCCGGGTTGTGGGCACTACCCAGCCGGTCTGGCTTCTTTCAGCCTTCTTCCTGCTTACGGTTATGCTCACTCAACCGCTTTCTAACCAGGCAGCAGCGGCATTGATCTTGCCAATCGCATTGCATACTGCGTTCCAGCTCCACCTGAATCCACGTACCTTTGCGATCATGATCGCTGTTGCCGCCAGCGTTTCTTACATTACACCACTGGAGCCCTCTTGCTTGATCGTTTATGGACCCGGGCACTACCGCTTTCTCGACTTTATTAAAGTTGGGTCACTATTGACAATCCTAATCTATTTCATCGCCATCCTGCTCATCCCCCTGATCTGGCCTCTATAAAAATCTTATGGATCGATATAACGTAGAAATCCTGAAATAAAGGATTTTCAATCCTGATTAAAAACCTGGCCAAGATTGTTTATAATATGATAATATTCCGCCAGAAGGTTACGGTGAATTTAATTAGTAAAAAGAAACGAATAATTGCCACAAATTAATATCTGTAGATATAAGAATATTACTTTCCCAGGAGACATTTATGAACGCCAAACCATTTGTTGTCCGTACAGGTATTAAGGCTGGAATAAACAACTTTTCTGGTACGGAGACTGCTCCCGGGGCGCCAGGACGGTCGAACCAATATGGCTGGTGGTGGCTTCCAGGGGGGTACATTGCACGTCCTGGGGGATATCTTAAGCAATACATGGGATGGTGGTATGGGCCAGCGCCAGCGTTCTATTATCCAGCAATGGGCGCAGGTGCCGCAGCCTCCCCAGGGCTTGGAGCAGGAGCCGCTGAAGGCCAGATGGCTCCGCCAGCTCCCTAATAAAAAGTCCAGATGTGGTGCAGGGTCGATAAAAGAGACCACACATTCTTATCAATAGATTTAAAAACTCATCCTCATGGATACCGGAATTGGCTCTCCATGAGGACTGTGGATAATTAATATGGGCGCGAGAGGGCTCGAACCTCCGAACCTCACGGATGTGAACCGTGCGCTCTGACCAACTGAGCTACGCGCCCGAAGGCCTACATTATACCTGATGCTAATTCATCCCGCAAGCACAAGAGGCTGTTTATTGCCGGAACAGTCTATAAAACTCCCCCGCTGAAATACTCTTACTCATCACTTCTCCAACACCATCTATAACCGGTTTCCCAACGGTCTCAATACGATCTGCTAACAACACTCTACGCGCCGATGGCCAGCGTGCCTGTACTGCATCCAACCAAAACCCCAGCTCTCCCTTAGCTACGGCTGTATCCATTACCACAAAATCAGGCGTGCTCTGAAGTGGAATTTCCTCAAGTGAATTGATGCCTTCCATAACGAATACCTGTCCCACATTGGGCGCTGACTTTACTAAGGCTACCAGACTATTGCGGTAATTTCCCGCTTTTGAAACCACCACAACATCCATCATTTGAAATTTTCCTAATCCTTTGAAATGAATTGCAGGCCTGCCAGGTCTGCATCCGCAAGTTCTTGCGGAAGCGTTACGCCCTTCACCCTCCCGCCGGTAAGCCAAAGCTCTGTAAGAATGCGCCGGCCCGGTTGACGTCGACTCCGGACATCTGAGCCAGCATAGTGGCCTGGTCTGTATTTACTCCAGCTTGTGACAGGGCGCTCTGCAGGAAGCCCGTGCCCAGTCCAGTTACCTGCCTGGCTTGCTGCGCTGCACTCTCAACAAATTGTCCTGCTTTAAGAAACGTTTTAACCTTCACTGTAGAAATCTCCTTAAGCTCTTATGGAAAGCAGTATTTTCTTTATTGTACGGTTGCACATACAATTTCGCAATACGACATATGACGGGATTATTCGTCATCCCGGATATAACGCATATGCGCAATCCCCTCCCGCAGCGCGTACAACGCCGCCTGGGTACGGTTCGTCAGGCGTAGCTTGCCCAGGATGTTTGTGATATGGGTGCGAACCGTGCGCTCGCTGAGGAACAGCTCGTCGGCAATTTCTTGATTCGTCTTGCCCAGCGCAACGTATTGTAATATCTCGATTTCGCGCTCCGTCAATGTGCTCAGCAGCGAGGATTGTTGCTCGTGGCTCTGAATATCTCGCATCAGTTTGCGGGCGATTTCCGGTTGTAAGACCGGCTTGTTTTGATATGTATCGTGAATCGCCTGTATGAGCTCTTCCGACGAGCTATCTTTCATCAGATAGCCCATCGCGCCCGACTTGATGGCTGAGAATACCTGGTGGTTTTCGGCGAAGCTGGTCAGCACCAGGATGCGCGCCCTGGAATCCTCTTTGCGAATTTCATTGATCACCTGTACGCCATCCATCTTGGGCATCACCAGATCCAGCAAGATGACATCGGGTTTAGCTTCCCGCGCCAGTCGAATGGCCTCTGCCCCATCACCCGCCATCCCAACCACTTCCATACCGCTCTCAGCTGAGATTAAGGCGTTCAGCCCATCCCTCACCACAGTATGGTCATCAACAATCAATACCCGGATATTCGCGCTCATTTTGACTCCTCGAGTCTGGCAACTATGCGTGTCCCTACACCTGGTTTGGAGACCACCCTCAACCGTATTCCCAGCGCTGCGGCGCGCTCGCGCATGCTATCTAGCCCTATTCCTTCACCATTTAGCTTGTCTTGCAAGTTAAAACCGCAGCCATCGTCTGTGACCATTAAGGTTACCTTGCCATCGCAGGAGCGAATTTTAATTATAACTGTGTTTGCCCCGCTATGTTTGAGCGTGTTGTTTAGAGCTTCCTGGGCAATACGATACAGCACCATCTCGGTTGTCTCATCCAGGCTCAATTCCCCTTCCACAATCAGGTTGGCGTTCATCCCGGTACGTTTTTCAACTGCTTCTAGGCGCCGTTCCAGAGCACGCACCAATCCTTCTTCCAGGTATTTGGTAGGGCGTAGCTCATAAACCAGCAGACGCATCTCCCTCAACGCTTGTAAGGCAGCCTGGTCAATGCGTTTCAAATGTTGTTGGGCAAGCTCCAGGTCATTGTGGTTCAAATTCTTAATGCTTGCCCCCGCGAAGAGCACCTGGCTGTAGAGTAGCTGTGTCACTGAATCGTGCAGCTCACGTGCCAGGCGTTGCCGCTCCTCCATGACTGCCGCCTGCTCAGCGCGCTTGATCAAGCGCGCCCGGTCGACGAAGATGCCGATCTGGTCGGCGATTGTCGCCAATAGGGTGATATCGTCGATGGTATATTCAAGGATCGTCCTGCCAAACACCGATAGCAGCCCCAATGGATGGCCTTCGGCTCGGATGGGGGCGCCGATATAAGCATTCAACAGGCGCGGTATGTGCTGCGCTAAACTGGTTGGCATACGCTCGTCTTTGGTCATGTCGGGAATAACTAGTGGATTCTGCGCTTCAAGTAAGCTGCGCCAGAATTCATTACGTGTGTGCAGCACATCTACATAAGGCGACATGCCCTCCGGCACATCCATACTGGCTACCAGGCGCATAAGATTACGATCATCTTCCAACAGGTGGACCATACCGCAAATGAACCCCAACGCCTCCAATGTGATGCGCAGCACCTGCTCAAGGATTAAGGGCAAGTCCTGCGGCTCGTTGGCCGCCTCATTTATGCGATACAGGGTAGATAGATGTTTGGTACGCACATCAACCTGGCGCTCCAATCCCTCCAACACCACAGCTCTGTGCAGCGACGTGCTGGCGATCTCAGCGATGGCATTCAACAAACGCAGCTCCTCAGCGTTGAATCTGCGCTTTTCATTAAAAACAAAGAATAACAAGCCAAAAGCCTTGCCCTTTGTCCGCAATGGAATCAGCGCTGCAGCTTCGGCGCCCTCAAGCAGCGCCCGGTAGAGCGGTGCAGGATTTTGGCGGAGGAATTCATCAATTCCTTCGATGCCCATCGGTTCGCCACGGTGCAATGCCTGCCAGAGTGTGTCATCTGCATAAGGATGCGCCAGACCAATCAGCGCGGGATTCGTACTGAACGTCACTGCCAGCTCACTGCTGCTTTTATCCAGTGTGAGGAATGCGCCCTGCACCGCATTGAAGAAACGGGCAATCGTTTCCACCAGTGCTGACGGGCTGCTCTCCCTGCTCTCTGCCTGGCTTAAGGCGATGCTGATATTCGACAATACCTCCAACTCTTCGCTTCGCCGGTGCGATTGTTCTTGCCGCCAAGTACGCTCCAGAACCACCGCTACCTGGCTGGTGAATGCCTGCAGCATAGCTGCTTCGGGCTCACCGTAAGTCCTCGCCTCCAAAGAACCCAGGGAAAGCAGGCCGATCATCCGCTCGCCAGCCAGGAGCGGCGCGCCAATCCAACCACGGATCGGCGCCATGTCCGGCCAGTTGGCAAAGCGCGGATCATCCTGAATGTCTGAGACGATGATCGGCAGCCGGCTCTTTCGTAGCTCAACGATCAAAGGATCGCTGATGCCATGTGCGCCGGGCAGGCTGCCCTGGCTCTGGCGGCTGCGCTCTGCCAGCACATAACGTTCCTTTTCATCCAGCAGGAACAAGCCAGCCCGGTCGTAGCGGATGAAGTTACGCAAATTAACCAGGATGATTTCAAGGGTCTGGTTTAAATCGGCTGCACCCGCTAAAGCCGCCATCACATCTCGCATCACTTCAGCTTCATTACGTCGCTGTTGTTCTGCATTACGCAGCCTGGCTTGTTGGATTCCCACCGCCAGGGAGTTAGCTACCTCCTGAGCAATTAAAACCTGCTCCGCCCGGAATACCCCCGCCTCGTCCGCAGCCAGGTTGAGCAGGCCGATCAGCTCCCCGCTGAAACGAAGAGGAACGCTTAAATAGGAGCGTATACCAAGCTCAGACATACGTTGCTGTAAAGGTGTAAGCGCCGGTATGATCTGCAAATCTGCCACGGAAAATGGCATGCCGTTTTGCAAGTCCTCCAGATCGACAGAAAGCACTTCCAATCCCAGTACACTTCCTTCGAGTATTTCGATGGAAGGTTTTGGAACCTGTTTTTCTACATCATTGTTTTTGATTTGAGTGGATTCCAGCGCCAGCACCCGCGCGCTGCCCGCCGCCAAGTCTATGATCACAACGCTACTGGCTAAATAGCCGGGGATGAATTGATGCATGCGCCGTAGCGCAGTACAAGCAATGGCTTGCGCATCCTGGGCAGAGAGAATGGCGTGATCGATCTCGTGCAGGATTTCCAAACGCTGCACGTTCAGCCGCAGGCGGGCTTCAATTGCCCCCTCACCGGTTTGTAACTCGCCTGATTCTCTAATTATCTGATCCACTCACCCTAGTAAGCTAACAATGATTCAATCTTGGACTTCAACACCTGAGCCGACGAACTGCCCAACTGTATCTCTCGAATCACCCCAATCTCGTCGATGAAGAAAGAGGTGGGTAAGAACAACGCCTGGTATGCTTCGTACACCACATTGCCTTCATCCAGAATCACCAGCAGGGTCAATTGCCAATCGACAACTGCCTTCTTCACATCTTCCAATGAGTCTTGTGAAATGCCGTTGATAGCCAGGATCACCAGGTTCCGACCTACGTAATCGCGCTGGATCTGGTCGAGAACCGGCATTTCTTCTTTGCAGGGTATGCACCAGGTCGTCCAGTAATTCAGCATAACATTCTTTCCCCTTAAGGAAGACAAGCTGATCGATTGCCCATCCAGTGTAGATAATGTGAAATCAGGGGCGGTAAATCCCACCTGGATACCAACAGGCGGCTGGCTAACTGCCGGTTGAGCGGGTTGCTGCGGTGCTGCTGGAGGGATGTCGGAGGGTGCAGGTTGTTCGGGGGGTCCATCCTGCACAGTTCCGGCCCGCGCGGCCTGAGTTGGCTGTGCTTCGAGCTGTAAGGAAACTTCTGGTGCAACCTCAGCCACGATTTCGCCAGCGGACTTTGCTAATGCCGCCCCACCTGAACTCAATTGGGATAAGCTCTCTTCATTAAAGGAATTCGCCAGAGCCTGCTCGGCGGCGGGATTAGCGCCACAACCAGCGTTAGAAAGCACAACTAATATCAGGGATAGACTTATCGTTATCCGAATTTGTGAACCACGAGAGAAATTCAAAGTAATACTCCTCAATATTGATTTTACCAAATCACTCTTCACTTTGTATCAGCCACTTTTGTTGAAGCATCCTGCATTATACAAGCCTATACATGTACGTCAATAAAAAAGTTCCCTGCACACCCAAAATCCCGTCAAATGTAGCGCAAAGGGATACTCTATAATTAAGTCATTAGTCGTATTGCCAGTTTGGGTAATTTTGTTTACAATTATGCCA
>Ga0113563_10000944_pt1 | contig 15536 bp, 11 predicted proteins | sample Mud3Dept3metaG_FD_80117 | JGI IMG/M metagenome (GOLD analysis project Ga0113563, IMG submission 80117) | Freshwater wetland microbial communities from Ohio, USA, analyzing the effect of biotic and abiotic controls - Mud 3 Core 4 Depth 3... | ecosystem: Environmental > Aquatic > Freshwater >...
TCAGGTCCCATTACAGCTATTTCGGCCGTTGGCCAGGCACAACTGAAGTCACCGCCTAGATTTTTGCTGTTCATAACTATAAATGCTCCTCCGTAGGCTTTCCGAAGTATAATTGTAATCTTCGGAACCGTAGCTTCGCTGTAGGCAAAAAGCATTTTTGCACCATGCCGTATTATTCCTGAATGTTCCTGGTCGACACCGGGAAGAAACCCGGGTACATCTTCCAGGGTCAGGATAGGTATATTAAACGCATCACAGAACCGGATAAATCTTGCTCCTTTTGTTGACGAATCTATATCCAGGACTCCCGCAAGCACTTTTGGCTGGTTTGCGACCACTCCGATCGTCTTCCCTTTCAGTCTGGCAAAACCAGTCACAAGGTTCGCGGCAAATAATTCAGAAGTCTCAAAAAAACTGTTTTTATCAACAATCAGATTTATTATATCCTTTACATCATATGCTTTATTCGGATCGTCAGGGACAACATCTCTTAATTTTTCGTTGACATCAATTGTGCTGTTGTCATCAGCAACGGTGGGTGGATTTTCAACATTATTCGATGGCAGGTATGACAGGAATTTTTTGAGAGCAAGAATAGTATTCTCTTCATCATCGTAAATCATATTTGCAACACCGCTTTTTCGCGCATGAATCTCTGCTCCTCCAAGCTGATCGAACGTAACATCTTCATTCAGGACTTCCTTTACGACATTTGGTCCGGTCACAAACATATAACTTGTATGACTGGTCATAAACACAAAATCGGTAAGGGCAGGAGAGTAGACTGCTCCACCTGCAGCCGGTCCCATAATGACTGAAATTTGAGGAATTATTCCTGAGGAATGAATAATATTCTGGAAAATTGTTGCATAACCGCTTAGACTTGCAACTCCTTCCTGGATCCGTGCCCCTCCGGAATCCATCATACCAATAATAGGAGAGCCCATTTTAAGAGCCATCTCCTGAATCTTGGCAATCTTTTTGGCGTGTACGACACCAAGAGATCCACCCATTATGGTGAAATCCTGGGCATAAGCAAAAACAAGGCGTCCGTTCACTTTCCCGTGCCCGACAATCACTCCGTCACCAAAGCTCCTCTCAACCTTCCCGAACTCAACAGGTTGATTAGCCGGAGTGACAAAAGCATCAATCTCTTCAAAAGTATCAGTATCGAAAAGAAGCCTTATTCTTTCGAGAGCAGTCAGCTTACCTTTTGAATGTTGCTTTTCTGCCTGTTTTTGACTATACTGCTTTTTTAAAGCCTCCTGGCGCGCAATGAAGGCTTTGTAACTTTTACCCGATATATCCATACCCAATTATGTTTAAAAAATATCAGGACTAGAGTTCAGTCCGGTAAAATACCTGAATTCTGACTCAGATTTTTTTCAGGGGTCAAAAATAGTCAATCTCAGGGTAATTCCAAATAAAACTTCGACCGGAAAAGGATTGTATATAGAATTAGCTTATAATGATATATATATGGGGTATACTTTTTCGACTCCTGCTGAAATCATTTATTTACTCCTGTTTCACTCTTTCTCGGTACCTCGTAAGTCATTTTTCCCCCCTCCTGAGTCTGTCATCCATTTTTTTTCACAGGTTTAAATAATCCCTCCGGTTTTGATCCAATCAATCCTGCTTTAATCATAGGATCGCTGGCTTTGTAAAGTTTCTTAATCATCTTTTTTGTAACAACAGGAAAATGATGGAGAGATTCTATTTTGTCACCTATATATTCCAGATCTTCATCGGTTGTTGCCCATTTTCGTGAATCATAGACAGAAAGATCGAATGGACGGGAGTATGATCTTAATGACTTGTAACCGTCAACATTAAAGAAGAAATCGAAGTACGACATTATCAGTTCGCGTAATGACCTGTAGACTGGTTCCCTGAATCGCAATGATGTGAAGTTTGACTTGGCGACAGCTCCCCAGTAACCATCTTCTTTAAAGACAGAAATAACATGATCGTCGTCATTCACAGCTCGCATATCAATAATAAGAGGCTTATAACCAATAAATTGCAGGGCAGCTGCTGCAAACAGGGCTCCTTCAAAACAATGAGCTGATTTTTTCTTTATCACCCATCGCGGTGACCTGCACTCATAATTCGGATTGTACTCTATTGAATCTAGGAACGACTGAATCTTGTCAGGATTATTGAGAGTTTGCAGGATTTTAATTTCATCTTTTGTCCACTCCATAAAGCCATTTTCTTTTTTTCTATACCCTGTCACTCTCAATCGGATCATTCCCGGGATATAAATAAATTTTTTTACTAAATTTCTCTACGCCGTTGTTCCTTTATGCCCTTGCGCCTTTGCGCCTCTGCACCGTTAGGCCTTTCTGCTCCTTCTCATACCAACCGTCCTATAATATTTTTCATCTCCTCGTACTGCTCCTCCATGCTTTCGATAAGTTTAAGTTGTGCTCTGGTTCTCTGCAGGTTATGGTGTTCGTGGTGTATCTTGAAATAATGATCTCCGTCGATGTAATCTGTCAGAAAACGTACAGCAATAGTGTATGTGATCAGACGTGGTGCAAATGCCAGGTAATCCTTTTCGACTGCATTAAGGGTATTTCTGGTTTCAGAAAGATAACCTGCAGCGTATGCCTCAAAAAGCTGGATATCCATTTTTACCTGTGAGAGATCTTTTTCATCTTCAGCAGCAATATTTGCCGCAGTCCGTACGGCGTCGCCAAAATCATAGTGAACAAAACCCGGCATAACTGTATCCAGATCGATGACACACAGGGCTTTATCATTCTTATCCAGAAGAATATTATTAAATTTAGTATCGTTATGTGTAATTCTGACAGGTATTTTTCCCTCTTTTCCCAACCTGAGAATAATTTTCATTTCTTCTGCTCTTCTCAGAACAAAATCTATTTCAGGACCTGTGTTCTTTTTTCTTCCGACAGGATCTTCATTAACTGTTTTGTTGAATGTCTCAAGGCGTTTTTCAATGTCGTGGAAAAAAGGGATAGTCTCGAAAAGCGGATTACCTGGCAGATCTGACAGCATAGCCTGAAAACGTCCTATTGCTTTACCTCCTTCAAATGCTTTATCGGGTGAATCGACAATATTATAGGAACGATGATCGGTAATAAAAATATACATCCTCCAGTAATTTCCTGATTCATCTACAATCCAGCTTTTCCCGTTTTTTGCAGGAATAAGTGTCAGGCATTCCCTTTTGATGTTGGAACCGGGTATTGCCCTGATTTTATCTCTGAGATGTACAGTTACCCTTTCAATATTTTGCTGAAGTTCCGGTATATTTCTGAATACCTTATTATTAAGGTGTTGAAGGATATAATCATCCTTATCTTTTTCGGATGTTATTATCCGGAATGTATCGTGGATATGACCATTACCGTAAGGTTCTCCTTTTAAATAAGTACCCTCAGTATTAAAATTGTCAAATATTTCTTCAAGATTATGCTCCACTTTTCAATCCAACTTTATGTCCGATAAATGAATAATACATTATTATGAGGTAACAGGGAATGCATAACCAGTATGCTGTTTGCGTTGAAAAGTTGACAGCAAGCTTGCCATAAAGAAGAGGCAGCAGTGCACCTCCTGCAATTGACATAATAAGCAGTGCAGAGCCTGTTTTAGTAAATTTGCCCAATCCGTTAAGCGCCAGCGGCCACATTGCAGGCCAGACAAGAGCATTTGCAAAGCCCAGCAGTGCAACGAAAAGAACTGTTACCGGTAAAATAAGCTGAAGAGGTTTTAATGTCATCAGGTCAATAAAAGGCATTGTAAATATTTTTTCAGCCGGAGTAAAAATAGCACCAAACGAGAATATGACACCAAGTATTGTGCATATCTTTAGCGCATTGACCTGTTTAAGATATTTTGGAATGAGAATGATTCCCGACAGGTACCCAAGGATCATCGCCACCAGCGTGAGGGAAGTGTAATATTTTGCTGATTCCATTGGTATCTTTAATGACTGTCCATATCTTATTATAGTATCCCCGGCAATAACTTCCACTCCAACATAAAAGAAAAGTGCAATTACACCGAGCCACAGATGAGGAAATTGCCATATACTTGTTTTTTTAACATTTGCTATTCCCACAGCTTCGTCTTCCGCATCTGTATCAACTTCAGGAAGGTGTGCAAGCTTCAGTATAAGTCCGAGAAGGACAAGAATTATTGACATCACTATGTAGGGCATTATTACCCTCTGTGCCATTTCATCAAGGATGACAGCTTTTGATGCTGCATCTGCTGCATTTGCAAGCCTCTCATCCAGTATATGTGAGTCTTTAAGGATAATGCTTGCAAGAATAATAGGGGCTATTGCACCAGCAAACTTATTTGCTATACCCATAATACTGATTCTTTTAGCAGCACTTTCGCGCGGACCAATTATGGTAATATATGGATTCGATGCTGTCTGAAGAAGTGCAAGTCCTGTACCTTCAACAAAAAGACCAGTCAGAAAAAGACTGAAATTTCTTGCAGCAGCTGCCGGTACAAAAATCAGTGAACCCGCAGCCATTATCCATAATCCGATTGACATCCCGTTCTTAAAACCTGTTTTTTTAAGAAGTGCTGACGATGGAAGAGCCATAACAAGATATGAGATGTAGAAAGCAAAAGTTACAAAATAGGCTTGAAAATCATTTAATTCACAGGCAGTTCTGAGAAATGGGATCAGAATTCCATTAAGCCATGTAACAAATCCGAAAATGAAGAAAAACAGGCCGATTATCGTTATGGAAAAGATGTAGTCTTTCCTGCTTATCCCGTTTGAAGAAGAACTGTTTGCCATAATATATACTTGTCTGAAATATTTAAAATGAAAAATCCAAATCTAATCTTTTTCTCTAACGTTGCAAAGGATAATTAATTTGTTTTTTTAGTTCAAAAGCTATAGAACTGATCTGAATAAGTATAATTTTGTTATTATTAATTATGATAAAAAAGTCGGGATGGTACTCAGAGATAATAAAAACATTGAATTAATTGAAGAAGCAGGGAAGGTTTTTGAGAAATTCGGATTGACACCAATGCAGGGCAGGATTGTGGCATACTTCACAATCAGTGATTCTCCGGAAAAAACTTTTGACGAGCTTATACAGTATTTCAAGGCAAGTAAAAGTTCTGTAAGTAATTCATTAAGTTACCTTATTCAGAACAAAATCATGGATTATAAAACCTATTCGACAGACCGAAAGAGATATTTTTTCATAACTGATTCTTTCTTCAAAATATATTTTGAGAAAGTGGTGGAAAATGTAAGGGAACTTAAGGAATATGCCTTCAGAACGGTATCGATGCGTTCTCCTGAGCACCCCGATGTTAACCAGAAAATACTTAAATGGATTGAAAATGCCAACCTGTTCCAGGAAGTCCTTGAAAGAACTCTGACGGACCTTAAAAGTGAGTCGATTTAATCCTTTGCAGATTTTTCTCTTGACTTTTTGCCAAGATATCCACCATGATGTCTTTTTGCATAATCGGCAGCACTGAATCCTATTTTTTCCATCATTATTACTACAAGTGCATCTCCAATAACCGTAAATACAGTGGTGGAAGTTGTTGGTGTAAGTCCAATGGGACATACCTCTGCAGGAGCTCCCGTTAAAATATGACAATCGGACTTTTGAATCAGGGGACTATCAGGATTACCGGTAATTAATATAACTGGTAAATCAGGGTAGAGATTGTTTTTAAGATCAATCAGATCTATTATTTCTCTTGTTTTGCCCGAATTGGAAATTGCCAGGAGAACATCATTTTTTTGCAGAATCCCAAGGTCGCCATGTTGCGCTTCACTTGGATGAAGGAATATTGCAGGTGTTCCGGTAGAGCTGAATGTGGTTGCAATATTATGGGCAATTTCGCCGGCCTTTCCCATCCCGCTGGTAACAAGCTTACCATTCATCTTATGTACCTGACTGTGAATAATTTCTGTAGCCTTCTCATAATTGTCGCTTATGGGTATATTCTTAATAGCAGTTGCTTCATCTTCAAATATCTGTCTGATTTTGTTTTTCATAAATGGCTTTTTACTGGTCATATTCTATGTTCATTATATCCCGGTTGGTCTCAAAGTTATTAAATTGCAGTATCATTAATACTATTTTCAACTTTTGTATTTTTAAATAATTCAAATAATTAAAGTTATTTTATTTTTGTACTTCATCTTTATTACTGTTTAATGTTTCAACATACTGCGGCGATTGGAACCGACATAGGAATTTCCCGACTTAACATTGCTGTTGTAAACTATGGTGGTAAAACTCTAAAATTTAAAACCTATCCCCTTGAGCGCAAACAGACAAAAGATTACCTTGTTTCAAAACTCGTTGAATCAATAGGGGATATCCGGCAGATTGTAGCATTGAAAGGTATAAACCCTATTTGCATCGGTATTTCGGCAAAGGGATTTGTGGATCATACGGCAGGCATAATATTTGGTCCTGATCTCGGTATTAAAGGATGGACAAATGTACCTCTGGCTCGATTAATCAGCAAGGAAACCGGTCTTCCGGTATACGTAGGAAATGATGCAAATATGATGACTATTGCAGAACACCGGTTTGGCGTGGCCAGGAATTTTAATAACATTGTTTTTGTAGGACTGCGATCAACAGGTATCGGCGGAGGAATAATAATAAACGGAAGACTTTACAGGGGAGTCAACAATGCCGGTGGTGAAATAGGCCAGATGATAATAAATTTTGCTGATGGGATCAGTGATAAAGGAATAAAGGGTTCATTTGAACATTTTGCTTCTGCTTCATCACTTGTAAGGAGATATTATAAGGAGAAAAATGTAACCATCCGAAAAAATCAAAAAACGCTCACCGGAAAAGAAATATTTGAGCTCAGTTATGAAAATGATCCGGCAGCAGTCAAAGTAGTCAGAGAGAATGCAGAAATTGTCGGGATTGGTCTGGCAAATCTCATTACAATTTTTGCACCCGAAATAATTGTTCTTGGTGGAGGTATGGCTGAAGCAAGGGATTCTTATATTCAAATGATCCGAAAGAGTGCGCTTGCGAATTCACTTGAAAACTGCAGGTCGGAAGTAAAGATTGAGAGAGCTCTGCTTGGACCAAATGCATCACTTCTGGGAAGTGCTTGCTATAGTATGATACGACTTGCAGGAAAAACAATCTGATACTTATTAACTTTAGAGGATTTATCCCGAATGGAAAATATAAATAAACCATCTGTCTTCATAACTCACAGGCGAAGCTCTCAGACTTATATTGTCCTGACTGCTTTCTGTTCCTTGCTTGCTATTGTCGGATTTGCTCTTTACGGACTTCCTTTCTTTTATGATTTTTATATGAAGGAGTTCGGGTGGACCCGTACAATGGTAACCTCCGGAAACGCTCTGGGAAAACTCCTGGTAGCGCCTATGTTCGGTTTTATTGCCGGATGGATAATTGACCGATACGGCCCCAGAAGAATGATGATGGCTGGGGCTTTAATGACCGGCGCTGCTTTGATAGGCTTAAGCCTGATGAATTCCCCCGGACTTTTTTATCTGAGCTATATTTTCGTTGCTCTGGGCTATGTTTTCGGAGGTCCTCTGCCATGCCAGGTATTAATTTCAAGATGGTTTACAAAAAACCGCGGAAAAGCAATGGGTGTTGCGTATCTGGGAATCGGTACCGGAGGATTCCTGGTTCCTCTTATTGCCGCCGGATTAATAAATAATATCGGCTGGCGTTATGCACTTATTTCAGTAGGCATTATGATTGTACTGATTGCCCTTCCGCTTGCATACTTCATAAAGGATACACCAACAAAGGCTGAAATATCATCGAAATCTGAGCCTGCGGTTCCTATCCGGAATATTTTATTAAACCCATATTTTTACCTGCTGGCTCTTGGAAGTATGTGCTCAATAGCTGCAGTCGGAGGCATTAACCAGCATCTTAAGTTATATCTTGTTGAGCTGAATTTCACACAATCGCAGGCTGCACATGTAGTATCGCTTGTCTTGCTGATGAGCCTGGCAGGAAGAGTAATTATGGGTTGGCTGGCAGATCTGTTTCCAAGAAAGTATATAATGATCTTTATTTATCTTATCGTAGGTGGATCAATACCTCTTTTACTTCTGCCTGATTTTCAGGGCCGGATCTACATTTTCGCAGTTATTTTTGGTATAGGACTGGGAGGCGATTATATGATTATTCCATTAATGGCCGGTGATCTGTTCGGAGTAAAAACACTTGGAAGAGTGATGGGTATTATCCTGGTTGCAGATGGGATTGCAGAAGCATCTATGCCAATGCTTGTCGGGGCACTTCGCGATTCTGCAACAAATTATTCTCCCGGATTTCTGGTATTAATAGGTGTTGCACTTATTGGTGCCCTCATTGTCTCATTCCTGCCGAAACAGAAAAAAGAGATTATCTGATTTTTAAATAAGATTATTTTAAGATGTACGATAGATCAGATTAAGGCCTGATAATAGTACCATCATTTTTTCTTACAGTCCAGTTCGACATGGTACCGATAGGATACCTGGCAGCTTCTTTTTCATCAATGTCAATTCCAAGACCCGGAGCTTCATTTATTATCATATATCCGTTCTTATATGTCTGACAGCCCGGGAAGACAGCCTGTGCTTTCTCATTCCAGAAATGTGATTCCTGGATCCCAAAGTTCCACGCTGCCAGGTCAATGTGAGCATTTGCCGCATGACCGACGGGAGAAGTATCCCCGGGGCCGTGCCAGGCTGTCCTGATATTGAACCATTCACCAAGTCGTGCAACTTTCATAGCCGGAGTAATCCCTCCGATCTGAGAGATATGGATCCTGATGAAATCAAATAACCTTTCAACCATATAATCCCTGAACTCATTAATATTATTGAAAAGTTCACCCATTGCTATAGGAACAGTTGTTGTGTTTCTCAATTGCCTGAACCAGAGCATGTTTTCGGGTGAGAATGGATCTTCGATAAAATATGGATGATATGTTTCAAGAGCTTTAATCAAGTTAATGGCATCAATAGGTTCTATACGTTCATGGATATCGTGTAAAAGTTGTACATCCTCACCACATCTCTTTCTTACCATCTCGAACATTTTCGGGACTCTGCTGATATAAGTACGCTGATCCATAAACTGGTCACGATCAGTACCAAATCCTGCAGCTTTGAAATCTGGCTGCTTTTCCATGGTACCGACACCTCCATAACCTCCCTGCTGGATCCTTATGTGTCTGAATCCCTGATCCATGAATCTTTGAACATTTTCAACAACAGCTTCCGGCGTTGGTCCACTCGCATGCGCATAACAATCGACAGCTATGCGGCATTTACCTCCGAGAAGCTGATAAACAGGCATACCAGCTCGTTTACCTTTTATATCCCACAAGGCTTCATCAATACCGCTGATGGCATTATTAAGAACAGGACCATTCCTCCAGTAAGAACTAACATAAGCCGATTGCCACATATCTTCAATATTGTCAACATCTTTACCAACACAGAATTCTTTCAAATATTTCTCCACTGCTGTTATTACTGCAAAAGCCCTTTGTGTAAAAGTAGCACAACCAATCCCGTACAAACCAGGTTCGCTGGTTTCGATTTTTACAATAACAAGATTTGATCCTTCCGGAGCGGTTGCAATAACTCTTACATCAGTGATTTTTACTGGTGGCATCCCTGCTGTATACGAAGGTGTTACTTTTGTCTCAGCTCTTGCCTGCGGAGATGCAAAGAGTCCAAGCAATCCCGCTGCTGAACCGGTTGTCATCATTTTCATTGCATCGCGGCGACTGATACCTGATTGAATTTCAGCATTTTTCATGATAGAAGGTTTGATTTTTATTTTCAAGTAGATGTTTTTATAATTACAGAGAATCAGCTCCATATCCGGTCGTGTGACCGTCTGTCATTCCATTCTGGAGTAGGTTCAAAGTATCTTTTATCTGATGGCACCAGATTGCGCCTGACTTCCTCTTCGTTCAGTTCAATTCCCAGTCCTGGTGAATCGAGCGGAACATTCGCGAATCCTTTTGTTATCATAGGCTTGCTTCCGGTCATCTTTACAATATTTTCCCACCAGGGTATATCGACAGAATGATGTTCCAGTGCTAAAAAATTCTGGGTTGCAGCTGCGCAATGAACATTTGCCATAAAACAGACAGGGGATCCGGCCATGTGCAATGCCATTGCAACTCCGCATTCTTCCGCATAATCACCAATTTTTTTAGTTTCCAGGATGCCTCCGGATGTACCCAGGTCGGGGTGAATTATATCCACGGCTCTTGCATCAAGTAAAGGTTTGAATCCTCCATTCAGGAGATAAATATCTTCTCCGGTACTGGTCGGCGTTTCCAATGCGTCAGAAACTGTTTTCCACTGGTCAGTGTAAAACCATGGAACTAAATCTTCGAGCCAGGCAAGCCGGAATTTTTCCATAGTTTTACCAAAGCGGATAGAATTATTAACGTCAAAATGGCCGTAATGATCTGAAGATAAAGGAATTTCATATCCTATATAACTCCTCACCTTCTCGACATATTCCGCTAGTCCTGCAAGTCCTTTATCAGTAATCTGGACCTGAGTAAAAGGGTGTAGAGTATTCCCGTAGCTCATATAATCACGCAGGTCGTATTGTCCTTTGCCTTCCCATATCTTGTAATTAACGATAGAGTCACTGACATCAGACATTAACCTGATATCCAGATCCATCTTTAACCAAGTAAAGCCCTGATCTTCAAGTCGGGTTTTGATTTTTTGTAAGAAAAGGTCAGGATCAGAAGCTCCCGGAGTGTCAGCATATAATCTTATCCTGTCACGGTATCTGCCTCCAAGAAGCTGCCATACCGGAACACCATAGGCTTTACCGCAAAGATCCCATAATGCCATTTCCACGGCACAAACACCACCTCCCTGTCTCCCGTGATTCCCAAATTGTTTTATGATCCTGAAAAGCATTTCAACATTACATGGATTGAGTCCAAGGATACGGCTTTTAAGCATCAGAGCATATCTTTCATCTGCTCCGTCTCTTACCTCACCTAATCCATAGATGCCCTGATTTGTATCGATGCGGATTATTGGCTTTCGTCCTCCTCCTCCGATAATGGCATAACGCATGTCTGTGATTTTCAGATCAGAAGGATTTGAGGCCCGGTTTATATTTACAGTCGTAAGAGCTATGGTATCTTCAACAGGCAGTTTAATAAAACCACCAAGGGCTATACCTCCAAGAACCGCTTTTTTAAGAAATTCTCTTCGGTTACGACTGGTATCAGGATATTTCAACTCAGCCAGTATTGCATTCTTTTCAATACTTTCCTGTTTCCTTGTGTTTTCAATTATTTGCCTTAAAAAACTTTTCATAATACCGGTTATGTTTTTCTGGAAGTCATTCTCAGTAATTACGTTCTTTCAGATAATTATCCAGTTCTGTTTTTGACATAGGAAGCTTTTCCGGATAATTGTTGAGCCAGTTAATGAAATCTTCTTTTATTTCTTCAGTCCACTGGCTGTCTATTTGACCGGCCAGATATTTTTTCTCACGAAGACGCTGATGCCCGAATTCATCTCTCAGTTGGGTAAATTCGGCTGTTATTACGAGGTCCTCCACGAGGTATGCAGGAATGAAAATTACTCCGTATTTTTTTGCCAGAACTACATCACCCGGCAGAACGGTTGCACGACCTATTCTGATTGGAGTATTTATTGATGTCAGCATCATCTGGCTGATAAATGACGGATCGCTTCCTTTGATCCATCCATTGAAGCCCTTTATTTCACTGAGCCCTTCCTGGTCGCGGACAGAGCCATAGAAAATAACGCCTCTCTGAGATTTAGCATAAATGGAGTTCCCCAGGTTATCGCCAATAAGAGTTCCATCAGCGATCTTTCCATAACTGTCAGCTACATAAACATCGCCATTGACCAAAATATCGATAGGCCATGAATTTGTGCCCCCTTTCTGTGACCGGTTTTCGATCCTGCCCCGTTCCTTTACGTAATCGGCAAGGTCTGCCCTCAGAGGCATGTATTGTGCGGTTACAACGCGCCCGGTCATTGCACTGTCAGGATTAATGATCATCCAGTCGCCCTCGAACTGATTAAGAAATCCTTTGTTGCGAAGTACATTCCAGGCTTCTTCGAGAGAGATATTTTTTAATCTCTTCAATATAGCATCAGATACTTTTGGCCTTCCGTCAGCAAGCCGTTCTCCTTTCCATTCAAAAGTAAGTGCTTTAATATATTCCGGCGATGAACCTACGCTCTGAGCCGCGGATATATTCCAGACAAATGCTGAAATAGTTAAGAATAACAATGTTCTTTTCATAATTTATTATGGTTTAAGAAATTACTATTTGTAGGAGGTAAATATTCCGTCCTTAAAGCTGTTTACTCCATTGTCAGTGCCAATCCATACTGTCCCGGTCTTATCTGCAGCAATACATAACACATTATTACTGGTGAGTCCGTCGCTTTGCCGGTACGAAGTCCATACAGTACCGTCAAAAACAGAAATTCCGTCTTTTGTACCGAACCACATATTACCAATGTTATCCATTGTAATAGACTGCACAAAATTGCTGACCAATCCGTTTTTATTATTATATATTGTCCAATCTTTCAGTGTATTATGTCCTTTATGACAGGCAATTCCGGAGTCGGTCCCAATCCATTGTGTTCCGTCAGGAGCTATGTATATACTGTAAACATTGTCGGAGGGCATTAATATTGTTCCCCATTGTGCATATTCAGAAGCTCCTGAAATGGCATCAACAGATTTCTTTTTATAGACTCTCGAAACACCTGCACCGGCTGTGCCAGCATAAAGTGTGTCACCCCCTGGAGATGTTGCCATCGACGTAATGGGATAATCAACAAACAGGTTCGCCGGATAAGTTCTCTGATATGATGGAGTCAGCCAGATACTGTCATAGAATGCAGAGATCCCCTTATTAGTTCCGATCCATCGCAACGGATTCTTTCCAATTGCTATATAGCGTACATCATTGCTCAGTATTTTGGAATTTTCCGTATAATATGTTGTTGCTCCGGTTCGTGCATCAATTGGAAGACTTGCAACTGTTGCTCCATTTTCTGTAGCAATCCATAATTCAGGGCCATAGGAAGAAATTTCAAACGTGAAATTTCTCAAACCTTTTGATGGTATTTTTTGGTTTCTATTATGGAGTTTCCATGATTTTCCATCAAAGCTTATAATTCCTTCATCAGAAATAAACCATTTTGTATTGTTATTATCAACAACAACAGAGGAAAAGATCCTGGCTGTGATATCGGGGCCTAAGCTGTTAAGGCTTTGTGGAACAGTCATTTGCCGGGGAACGGTCCTGACCAGATTCTCAGGGATCGATAATAACTCTATTCCTGCGCTAAAACCAAGATTTCCTGAATATTGTTTCAGCTGAGGATTGTTCCAGTGTTCATGTGTGCCAAGACTGGAAATCGGATTATTATTCCCGTCAGGATTATATTTTATTCCGTCCGGCCAGTTGGATCGGTCTGCTGCCTGGTGCAGATAATCGTCTGCACCATGATAATTAGGAGATGCTTCTTGAATATTATTGACCGGATTATGACTGTTGATACCGTTCCACTCGGTCCTGAGAAAATCATAGCATACCGATTCGAGAGCTACCTGATCCTGAGATAAAAATATTGAGTTACACCAGTCGTTATTGAAGGGTTCCATGAAGTACTTCACAGGAGGTTTAGTTTCGCTGGCTCCGCCACCGAACAACCCGTCAACAATATATAATACAGTATTTTGCCCGAGAAATTTGCTGCCCATAAGATCAACAAGGACCCTGTATTTCTTATAACCATCATTAGTGACAATTCTTCCTCTGGGTGCTATAAGTGAATAATGAAGATGACTTGCAGACTCTCTTGCCTGAGATCCGAAATGATTTTTGGCGGTAAGAGTTATTCCTGCACTTAAATGAGGTTTGAAATTTGCAATATTAATCAGATAATCAGCATCTTCAATTATATTATAAAGCTTGTCACTGTCAGTTTTATCTGAATAAAATAGAAGATCCTTCTCTGTTGGATAGATCATTGTTCTTCCATACTTATCAGAGATTTTATCGATATAAACAATATCTGGAAATGCATTATGCCAGACATCATAATTGTGACCATATATATGTGCCATCGGATCGCCGACAGCAATATCGGACTGATCTATACCAAGTTCATTTACCAGCTGGTTCAAAATCGCCAGGACAACATACGGATTTGCCTCAGTTGGCGGAATGCTCTCTCTTATTCTTGTCTCCTCTGCTTTTACCGATTTCGGGAAATAGTATCCTGCATTTTTATCATCCTGTGTCAGGAGCCACCTGGCTGTTCCCTGATTAATTTTGATAAATATTTTTTCACCTTTTTTATAACCTTTGCCTGCCTTATGTTTCTTCATATTCAGATATATGAAAAATGAGTCCCATGAATCCCTGATTGTCGGTTTACCGCTTAATTTCCTGATAGATTCCGAAAGCATGTCAGAAACTACTTTTTGATTTGTATTTTCAGGCGTAAAATAGAAGTCCCTGGTAGAAATATCATTTGTACAGTTTTCATTTGTAGCCTCAGGATTCCATATCCAGACAACCCGTCCGGGGTTAGTGCCTGAAGCTTCACCGATAGGCTTATTCGGGCCATCATCTGGCCCGAAGGGAGCCTTAAGATTGATTGAAAATACATCCTGCGATCCATGGAAAACAGCAACTCCTGCTACAGCAATTGCGGAAATGATAAATAATAATGCAGAAAGATATTTTGAGTTAAAAATATTCATTTTTGCTTTTCTCAGAGCAATGGTAATACCGGTTAGTGAAAGGAGATAAACAATAAACCCTGACATAACAGGGGCTGCAACCTGCATGCATGGATAACTGGCGCGGGATGGTTTGGGAATAACCCGTATCAGAAACCAGATGGTTGATGAAATACCTGTAATTATGAAGATAGCTTTAATCGGAAAGTGATGTCGCTTCAGCCAGTCTCGTATCTGACCGACCTTCCCATTCAATTTTGAAATATCAAATTTCCTGATTCTTGCCACGGCAGTATTTATTTATCTGTTTTTAGTAATTGTCTGTATTTCTGCATAATAAAACAAATTTCTGGTAATTCTAGTCAGCTTCACTGTTCTCTTTTACAGGTTTTCCTCTCCACCAGTTAGCCAGTACAGATCCTGTGATATTCATCAGCGGCCCAAAGATTGCAGGAGCAAGTCCTACTGTTGCAATTTTTCCCATTTGCAGGGCCAGTCCTGATGCTAAACCTCCATTCTGCATTCCTACTTCAAATGCAATTGTTCTCCGGTCCCTTTCAGGCATTCCGACAATCCATGAAAGAGAATAACCGAGAGAATAACCTGTCAGGTTATGTAATATGCTAGTGATTATCAGTAATCCGCCTACCTGCAATAAGCTATCACGCCCGGATGCAGTTATTATTGTAACTATCGCTGCTATTCCAATCATTGAAATCATCGACATTGTATTTTCCATATATTTCTTATCACCTTTAA
>Ga0113563_10000945_pt1 | contig 15536 bp, 15 predicted proteins | sample Mud3Dept3metaG_FD_80117 | JGI IMG/M metagenome (GOLD analysis project Ga0113563, IMG submission 80117) | Freshwater wetland microbial communities from Ohio, USA, analyzing the effect of biotic and abiotic controls - Mud 3 Core 4 Depth 3... | ecosystem: Environmental > Aquatic > Freshwater >...
GAAAGAGACATTTACTATGCCACGCCGGTGGGCTGGCCTGTGCCGGGCGCGCTGAGTTCTCCATACGGAAAAAGGGAACACCCAAGGACGGGGGAGCCAGCCTTTCATTCAGGGATCGATATCAGGGTTCCTCCAGGCACTCCGGTCAAGGCGACTGCGGACGGCATAGTGAGCGTGTCCGGCTGGGTCGCTGGCAACGGCAACATCGTGATTGTGGAGCACGGACGTGGGTTCACCACGGCTTACGCGCACAACAAGCAGAACCTCGTGAAGGTGGGCCAGAAGGTTAAGCGAGGTGACACGTTAGCCATATCGGGATCGACGGGTGTGACAACGGGCCCGCACCTTCACTACGAAGTCTGGAAGGGCCAAAGACAGGTCAATCCGATTTCATTCCTCGAGGAGAAGTCCTGATGTTTGGAAAAAAAGAGAACAGCCTGACGACGGTGATAGGCGCTGATTCCAGTTTTCGCGGAGATCTTCAATCAAAAGGAACGATCAGGGTCGACGGCATATGTGAAGGCACTATTCAGGCTGACTGGGTAATCGTCGGAGAAGCCGGTTACATTAAAGGCGAAGTGACCGCACGCGGCATCGCCGTTGGCGGCAGAACGGAAGGTGCCATCCATGCGACCGAGCTCGTAGAAATCTCACCCAAGGGCGCAGTGAAAGGCGACATCTATGCGGCAAAGTTGAGCGTCGCCGAAGGAGGCGCCTTCGAAGGCCGTTCCTTCATGGAGAAAGCACGCGACACAGATAAGAAAAGCGTGCTGCCGCTTATTCAACCAGAAAAGTAGTATCAGCCTTAATCTATTTTTTTCTTGAGACCCACCTCATTAATAAACGTGCCGTACATCGTGTATTGTGACTGCAGCCACTTCTGGAAATCGGCTCCCGCCAGCGGCTTAACAGAGAGGAGTTCCTGATCCTTGGCGACCTTCTGAAACTGGGGGGTCATCATCGCCTCGGAAAAGATGTCAATGAGCCTGTCTATTATGGGTTTTGGCACCCGCTTAGGCGCGGAAATCATCTGAGCCGTGGGAGTCTCGAAGTTGTAGCCCACTTTTTTGAAAGTAGGGACATCGGCCCACCCTTCCATGCCCTCCGACTCAATGATAAGGAGCAGTCTGAGCGATCCGGCCTTCACGTGCTGCGTCCAGCCCTGTGCACCTGTTGAGGCTGCCATGACGTGGCCGCCTAACAATGCCGTCATGGCCGGCGTGTCACCCTGGAAGGGAACGTGCTGAAACTTCACTTTCTCGTGGAGCGCGATCTTCTCCATCGCGAGATGGGGCGTGGTTCCAGGGCCAGGCGTTCCGTATGTGAGCTGTCCCGGGTTCTTACGGGCAAAGTCGATCACGTCCTGCCACTTCTTGAACGGGCCGTCTGCCTTCACGACGATCCCCTGTCTCTGCAGGCCCAGGCGGACGATGGGCGTGAAGTCCTCCATCGCATTGTACTTCACGTTGACCAGGTGAGGAGCGCGCGTGTATGGTGTGTCAGAGGTCGTGGCGATTGTGTATCCGTCGGGTGGGGCAGACACCATCAGACCGAGAAGCAATGCCCCGCCGCCTCCGGGCTTGTTCTCCACGATGATGGGCTGGCCCAGCATCTTCTCAGCAATACTGGAAACTGCCCTGGCACAGACGTCCGTCGACCCGCCCGCAGCGAAGCCCACCCACATGTGGATCGGCTTCGTGGGATACTTGGCGTCCGCCGACCAGCATGGGAGCGGGGCCAGCACTGCAACGGCCATGAATCCAATCACTGCAAAAGCCATTCTTGTTGTTCTCATGGTATCCCCCTAAGATAAGAATTATTGATTACACCTTGACACGCTGACTCATACGTAACTCTCTCATGTCCAACGGTACCACACCAACATATGCGTGTGTCAACATATGAAACAGCGAGTCTAGTCTGTTTTTTTTCTTAGACCCACCTCATTAATAAACGTGCCGTACATGGTGTACTGCGACTGGAGCCACTTCTGGAAATCGGCACCAGCAAGCGGCTTCACTGAGAGCAACTCCTGATCCTTTGCGAACTTCTGGAACTGTGGGGTCATCATTGCTTCGGAAAAGACCGCAACGAGCCTGTCCATGATGGGCTTGGGTACGCGCTTCGGCGCTGAAAGCATCTGAGCCGTAGGCGCATCGAAGTTGTAGCCCAACTGTTTGAACGTTGGTACATCAGGGAACTGGTCGACACCTTCGGGATCAAAGACAAGCAGGAGCCTGAACGAGCCGGCCTTCACGTGTTGAATCCAGGCCAGGACACCCGAAGAGGCTGCCATGACGTGTCCGCCCAGCAACGCAGTCATTGCAGGCGCGTCCCCCTGGAAGGGCACGTGCTGGAACTTGACCTTATCATGAAGTGCGATTTTTTCTATCGCCAAATGAGGTGTGGTTCCGGGGCCAGGTGTTCCGTACGTAAACTGTCCCGGGTTCTTGCGGGCATAGTCGATGACGTCCTGCCACTTCTTGAACGGGCTGTCTGCCTTTACAACTATTCCCTGTCTCTGCAGGCCAAAGCGAACGATAGGCGCGAAGTCTTCCATGGCGTTGTATTTCACGTTGACCAGGTGAGGCGCACGCGTGTAAGGGGTGTCGGTTGTTGTGGCTATTGTGTATCCATCGGATGGAGCCGACATCATCAGACCGAGAAGCAATGCCCCACCGCCTCCGGGTTTGTTTTCCACGATGATGGGCTGGCCCAGTATCTTCTCGGCGATGTTGGAGATTGCTCTCGCGATTGAGTCTGTCGGGCCACCCGCAGCGAACCCTACCCACATGTGGATCGGTTTTGCGGGATACTTGGCGTCCGCCGCCCAGCATGGGAGCGTGGCCAGCACTGCAACGGCCATGAACGCAATCACCACCAAGACTATCTTTGTTGGTTTCATGTTCCCCCCTTGCAACACACTATTGATTAAACGTTGATACGTTGACTCGGAATCAGCCTATCAACCTATTTACGTATCAACGGTCCCTCCGCCTTCAACCTTCAACCTGTAACCTTCAACCGTCTTTCTGGCCCCTGGCTCCCGGACCCAGGCCCCTGCTCTTTATGTCCGCTCTACTCCTCAAGATTGAGCCTTTTGTCTCGTAACGCTGGAAGAAAATAGGATGCGATGAGCGCTACGGCAAGCCCCATGGCAATAGCGGAGATAGGTCTCGTAAAGAAGATGGCGAAGCTGCCATGGGAGATCAGAAGGGATTGTCGGAGCGCCTGTTCCATCATAGGGCCCAGCACAAAGGCAAGGAGTAACGGAGCCCCTTCGTACTGGAACTTCTTCATCAGGTAGCCCACAAGACCGAAGACGATCATGACGCCGATGTCGAACGTGGTGTTGTTGAGGCTGTATGCACCGATGAGACAGAACAGGATGATCAGGGGGAAGAGAATACGATAGGGAATCCTCAGTACCTTTACCCAGAGACCGATAAGCGGCAGATTAAGAAGCAACAAAAGCACATTGCCAATGTACATGCTCGTGACCGTGCCCCAGAAGACCTGCGGCGCCTGACGGATCAGCATGGGGCCGGGGATAAGGCCGTGAATCATGAGCGCACCGAGCAATACTGCCATGGTCACGTTGGCAGGAATTCCAAGCGTAAACAAAGGAACGAAGGCACCACCCACGGCCGCGTTGTTGGCAGACTCAGGCCCGGCTACACCCTCGATCATGCCCGTACCGAACTTTTCCGGTTCCCGGGAGAGTTTCTTCTCCAGCCCGTACGATATGAATGACGAAACCACCGCCCCGCCGCCCGGCAGAATGCCCAACAGGAAACCGATGATTGTGCCCCGCAAGATCGGCCACCTGGAACGACGCCACTCTTCCCGGTTGGGGAGAAGACCCTTGATCTTTGTCTTGAAGACATCACGCTGGACAGTCTCCTCCACATTGATGAGCACCTCAGAGATGCCGAACAGACCCATGGCTACGGGAACGAGACCCACACCATCCATCAGGTGGACCATGTCCATGGTGAACCGCGGAAGGCCCGTGATTGAATCGAGACCGATGAAGCTCAGGAGCATCCCTGCCATGGCCATGCTGAGCGCCTTGAGCATGGATCCGTGCGCAAGGTACGTCAGAATGGCGAGCCCGAGGCACATGAGAGAGAAATACTCGGGAGGGCCGAATCGCAACGCGGCGGTGGCGAGCGGGTAGGCGAGGAACATGAGCGCGATGACACCGATAGTGCCCGCAATGAATGAGCCGAACGCGGAAATGCCGAGTGCCGCCCCAGCCCTGCCTTTGCGTGCCATCTGGTAGCCGTCAAGGCAGGTGATCACGGAGGCTGCCTCGCCAGGTATGTTGACGAGTATAGACGTGGTCGAGCCGCCGTACATGGCGCCGTAATAGATGCCGGCAAGCATGATGATGGCGGAGACGGGTTCCACGTGGAAGGTGGCGGGAAGCAGAAGAGAGATCGTACCGACGGGGCCGATCCCGGGCAGCACGCCGATAAGCGTACCCACAAACACACCGATGAAACAGTAGAGAAGGTTCATTGGCGTGAGGCAGGTGGAGAAGCCGCCGATGATGCCGGTAAAGATGTCCATTCAAAACCCCGCAAACTCGAGCAGCCCTTGCGGGAGCCCGACGCCGAGCAGGCGGGAGAAGAGCAGGTACGTAAGAAGCGTGGTGAAGAGAGATGCGCCGATCGCGCGCTTCCACGTCTGTCCTTCAGACAGCCTGAAGAGACAGGCGAGCGCGAGAAACGTGGCGACAACAAACCCGAGTCTGGGCATGAAGAGCGCATAAAGGAAGAGTACAACGAGCACAGTGAAGACGGCCCACGACCTTCTGCTGATGATTGCGGGCAACGCCTCTTCACGCTTGGAGGTGAAGAGCGCCTCAGCGATTGTCCCGAGGGAGAAGAGAACAAGCAGGGCAGCAGCACCGAAGGGGATCAGTCCTGGTCCAGGCGCGGACGGTGTAGCTATACCGAGGCGCAGGGCCGAGACACAAAAAAGCGTTCCGACCAAAACGAGAAATAGGCTGCAGAGGATGTCAGCCTTCTTCAGAGAACGTCTCCTTATCCCCGCTTGCCGTTTCTGAGGGGCGGTATCGGCGGCTTGGGCGCCAACTCCTGAATCTGTTTCTCTGTTAATTTAAATTTCGGAGAATACTGTTTTGGATCCGTGATCGACTCCTCCTCGGTGCTTCTCCAGGAGAAGTTGCAGCGCGGGCAACGAAAGACCTCCCACAGCTTCGGGTCTTCCGGCGCCTCGAAGATCTTATAGGCTTGCTCTGACTCACAACGGGGACACATCATGCTGGATTCTTCCTTCTCTTCTCGAGTTCCTCCATCCAGGAGGGTGTGTCAGGTGGGATATCAACGATCGATGCATCGGCGAGTGGAATGTCCGGGAAGGCGGGCTTGGTTGCGTCGATGATCACCTTTGTCGTGATGCCCCGCACGAGGTGCGCGGGATCAACCGTTGAACCGGGTGCATTCGGAATGATCACGAGGTCTCTTTCAGGGCGGAACCTCACGTTGATTGCCCACATGACCTGCGCCAGGTCAAACGGGTCGATGTCTTCATCTACTACTATAATGAGTTTGGGATAATTGATGCCGTGCGGGGTCGTGAGCAGGCGCAGGGCCAGGGTCTTGCCGAAGCCGCCGAACCGCATTTTAGACGATATGATGGTGCCGTAGCCGTGGCAGTACATGGCGTTGATGGCTTCGATCTCGGGAAAGTCAGGCTTCATCTGCTTGAACGGCGCGAGGCTCGTGTTGAGTGCCATCATATAATCGATCTCGTTCCATGGCCGTCCCGTGTACAGATTCTCGAAGATGATGGGATCGCGTCGTCGTGTTATACAATCGACCTTCACTTCGGCCTGGATCATACACGTGGAATAGTATCCGGGATACTCCGCGAACGGTCCCTCCACGGACCGATGGCGGGGAATGATCTCTCCCTCGATGATCACTTCAGCGCCGGCGGGCACGTCGAGTCCATCCCGTTCTGACGCTATGATTTTGGTCGGCTCCCCCCGTATTGCTCCCATCATGGAGTACTCATCCTGGGCGTATGTCAGCGGGGTGGATGCCACAAGGGTTGTCACGGGATCGTTAGAAAGGGCTATGGCAATCCGCAAGGGCATGTTGAGCTCTTCCGCCTTCCGAAAATGCACGGCTATGTCGTGCTGCGCAGCGGCCTGAATGCCAAGACGGTCATGATCCTTCACCTGGATGCGGTACATGCCCACGTTCTGATCTTCGCCCGTCTCTGGATCTCTTGAGACCACGCATGCCTTCGAAAGGTAAAAGCCGCCATCCATCGGGTTGACACGAAAGAGGGGAAGTTCGCGGAAGAGGCTCGGATCCCTGTCGACGACCACCTCTTTGCATGGAGCGTCTGCCACACGCACGGGAGGAACAGGGTAACGATCCCATCGTTTTGAAAGCTCGTGAAATTGTGCCTTGAGGCCTGTTTCTTTTGGCAGGTCGAGCATGAGTGCGTGGTTTTGAAAGGAACCGTGCACATTCATCACCACCTGCTTATCGCGATAACCCCGGACCTTTTCAAAAAGCACTACCGGCCCGCCGGGCATCTTGGTTGCCGCGCACGCGATGGTGCGTATGTCAGGCTCCAGCCGCACCTCCTCTTTGATGCGCACGAGTTGGCCTTCAGTTTCAGCCTTTTCCAGAAACGCTCTTATGGAATCAAAGGGCATGTCATACTCCCGCGTACATCGCGCTGTCTTTCTTCGGCGATGTTGTGTGACCTTTCGCTTCGCCTTGGTCGGGCAACTGCAGAACCTTTGTGACTCTAACCTACACCGCTGAAGCTGTCAAGGAAATTGTACCGAACGGTACATAATGTTGAGCAATAACGCTCTCCCGCACACGTGTACCCGAAGTTTGAATCAGGTGTCATCGTTTGACGTACAAAAGCTGCTAAGAAATCCGGGCCTTCACAGCCTCCCGGCCGCGAAGAGTGCCGCGCCGTACGCGGCGGTGATCTGCGGTTCGTCAGGCACGAAGACCTTTGTACCTAATTCTGCCTCGAGCGACCTGACGAGGCCGATATCCTTTGCGCCCCCACCCGTGACCGCGCAATCGTGCACCAGTCCCGCTCGCACCACTAGGTTGACTATCTTCGAAGCCATGGCCTTGTGGATCCCTGCAAGGATGTCCTCGATAGGCGCACCTTCGGCAACACGGGAGATGGCTTCAGACTCGGCGAAGACAGCGCATCCTGTCGTGAACTCAACCGGCTTCCTTGCTTTGAGGGAGAGTTCTCCAATCTCATCGAGGTTCACGTGAAGTATGCGCGATATGAGCTGCAGGAATTTGCCGCTTCCGCCGGCACACTTCTCATTGAGGACGAAGTTGGTCACCTTTCCCGATTCATCTACCCTGATGGCTTTGCTGAACTGTGTCCCGATGTCGACCACTGTCCTTACTGTGGGGAAAAGGTGGTTGATCGCGAAGGCATGGCAGGAGATGTCTGTTACCGACTGATCAGCGAAATCGACGACAGAAGCACCGTAACCGGTGGAGAACGTGCACGAGATGTCGGTCAGCGAGAGCCGACACTTGGCGAGCGCGTCGTCAGCAATCTTCCTTGCTGTTTCCTTGTAGTTCCCGCCGGACGGCATCACGGCATACGCGCACAGCGCCTTGTCCTCAAGCACCACGGCTTTCGAGAAGCCCGAACCTATGTCGAGACCGAGCGTATTCATATCAAATTCCAAATCCCCATATCCAAATCCCAAACAATGCCAAATCTCCAATTACCACGGTCGTACTGCACTTACTAAATGACCCATGACCGTGCCCCTTGACCCTCGCTTTTCCTATGAAAAAAATGTGGCCTCCTGCAGGCCCTTGCCCGCCCTCGCCAGGGGTTGCCCGCTTTGCATTGCTTTGTCGTATGCTTCCTTGCCCACGAGCGCAGCACCAATGGCTCCTGTCAGTAGGGGCTCCGGTGGCACAAGAACAGGACACCCGAACTTTGCTTCGAGGGCTTTCACGAGGCCTATGTTCTTGGCGCCCCCTCCTGTGATGGCCACATCCCGTTCTATCTTTAACTTGTTCACCATTGCGTATACCCGGGTGGCAATCGCCTCGTGAATACCAGCGACCAGGCTCTCGACCGGCTCTCCTGCTGCGAGCTGCGAGACGACCTCCTGCTCCGCGAAGACGGTACATGTGTTGCTGACAGGGACCACGCGTGTTGCTGTGAGCGAAAGCTCCCCGAGCCGCGCAAGTGGAACCCCGAGCGCATCGGCGATGACTTCCAGGAACCGGCCGGTCCCTGCAGCACACTTGTCGTTCATGACAAAGCTCACTACCTTGCCGTCCTTTAACTTGATCCCTTTGCTGTCCTGTCCGCCGATGTCGACAACGGTTTTTGCCGTGGGAAGAAGACTGTGCAGACCTTTCGCGTGACAGGTGATCTCCGTCACCTGTCTGTCGGCAAAAGGCACATTGATCCTGCCATACCCGGTAGCGACGACGTAGGCAAGGTTCTCAAAGGTGAGGTGCGCCTGCGAGAGTGCTTGCTCCATGACCTTGTGTGCGAGCCTGCGGTGTTCCGGGCCCGTGGGGCCGATCACTGAAGAGAGGACCTCTCCATCCATGATGACCACTTTCGTCATCGTGGAGCCGATGTCGATGCCGGCAAAGAAGTGGTTCACTGAGCTGTATCCGCCTGGTCTGTTTGGTTTCTTTGGTTTTTCTAGTTTCTCTGGTTTATCTGGTTACTGGTCACTTCAAAGCTTGTTGCGGGTTACGGGTTCCGAGTTGAAAGTTTCAAGGATTAGTCGTTAACTCGCAACCGGCAACTCGTAACAGGTTCTTGTTGCTGGCCACTCTTCAGTACTCACCGATCACCGATCACCGGTAACCGGCCCTTTGCTCCTGCCTCCGTGTCCCCGCGTCTCGCTCTACCCTTGCTGGTCTGTACCGATCACTGATCACCGGTAACCGATCACGGTCTTCAATTCCGTTTCGCCTTCGCGGCCTCCAGCGTTTCTATGAAGGCGTCGATCCTGTTATGGGTGTCGGCCTCGTTGTATGAGCTGATGTCCACGATGTCGCCTTCCATGATGAGTACGGGTATATCCCTGTAGACTTTCTTGAGAATCTCCGCCTGCAGGATGATGCCCGCATGCCAGGTGCGGCACGAGAAGGCCTGATGGAAGACCACGCCATCGATCTTGTAGTTCTCGATATACTCAATGAGACGCTCAACCTCGGGCAAGGACCCTTTTCGAGCGCGCGCCTTGTCGAACCAGTGCGTGTAGTATTTGACCCATCTCCAGGCGATGTGTTCCAGCGGGTCGTTTGTCTTGGGAATCTCGAGTCCTTCGATCGCTTGAGCCTCGCGATAGGTTCTTTCAACGGGGAAGACAGCACCCTTACTGTTGAAATACTGAAAATCACTGAGCGCAAACCAAGAGGGAAGCCCGGCACCCCAGAGCAGCCTGTATTTTTCTTCCTCGGCCACTCCTTCCTTCCGTTCGATTTTTGCCTTCAGCTCGGTATTCAGGTCTTTATAAAAATCGTACGCCTCCTGGGTCGCCAGCATGAAGGCAAGCGGCACCATCGTGTTCATGGCATCACCCGTGTCCATTGGTGTCGGTAGGGCACGGCGCAACTCGTACGTCTCATAGAACAGGTTCCATGTCCGATCGACCAGGTCGACGAGTTCGGCAAGCTTGTCCCAGTCCATCTTGCGCCCCGTATGCTTTTCAAGGAAGCGGATCGCCTCACGAAGCTCGTCCACCGCATACTTGACGTAATATTTTTCTACCTCTCTCTGGTCTATATTCGGGTCCCACGGGGGCCAGTAGACTCCGCCGACGAAGACCGGTACGTCCTGAAGATAGTGTTGTGTTGCTTGAGGCCATTTGAACCGTGGATCACAGAGCATCTGGGCACTGCCCAGGATAACATCCGGCCTTGCCATGCCGCCCCACGGCGCGTCAGGCGGCATCGCACCGCCCAACTCCTCCCGCCAGATGTCAAAGCCGAGGTTGCATGTCGCGTACGTGCAGAGCGAGCGGGAAAAATTCTCCGCTTCTGCCTTTTCCAGGAACTTTCCCGACTCGCGCTTTGCCGCGCATATCCCGGAGTAGCTCTCGCCCCACGCAGGCACGATGTCCATTGCCCTCATAATCTCATCCATCCAGCAGACAATGAAGGTGTAGGCGACGGTCTTCCCTTCCTCTTTCGCCTTGAGTGTTGCGGCGGTGTTTGCACGCACCATCCTGGGTATGCGTGTCGCAGCCTCTGTTGCCAGTTTTCTCGATTTCTTGTCATCTGCCATGAGATTTCCCTCTCCGGTGGTTTATTAGGTTTATTGAGCAATGATCTCCAGGAATGCCTCTATCCTGGTCTTGAGCCTCGCCACAGTGGAAGCAGAGTATTCATCCTCCAGGTAGAGCACCGGCGTGCCTGAGGATTCAACGAAGCTCTTCATGGCCGGTACTTCGAAGCCATACGGGTCACAGTACTTATATATAAATAGGATAACCCCGTCGACTTTGAATTCATCTGCATACTTTCTTATGTGGCCGAACCGCGCCTCGAGGCTCTCATCGTAGCTCTTTTGTGGGTCGACGTACGTTGTGGCCAGAGGCAGTTTTCTCAGGTAACGCTCCGCGATACCCTGCATGGGGTCTGGCGTCACGTCAACATCGCCCCAGTACATCTTGCTCCCGATCGACGTGTCGTCCATGACTAGCCACGCGCCCGCCTTCTCGATGATGTCGGTGACCACCACGTCGTCGATCTGGTCGCCCACAAGCATGATGCGTGCGCGCTTCCCGTCCTGAGACGCGGCTTTCACCCGTACCTCCTTGATGACGCTCTCTATAAGGGAGGTCGATTCTTCCACGGGGAGGCTCATCGCGGCAACAAGCACCTTCGTCATCTCTGCACCGGACACGAGAGGAGGGTTTCCTTTTCGGAGGCTGTATAATTCTCTCATTTTCTGCCTGTTCTGGTTGTGGGCCTTGACTGCCGCCGCCAGAGCATCATCCGACACCGTGCTGCCCGTTAGTTTCTCGAGGCTTTTCATGAAGACGCGAAGTATAGCCTTGAAGAACTCAACCGACGGGTCGTCAGTGACATGCGGAACGTTCAGAAAGTGTGAGTAGGGGAGGTCAATGTTGTAGCTCCACGTATCGTAGGTCCGGCTTGTGCTGTCACAGAGATGCGGTATCACGATGCCGTCCAGATACCCGTACTTTCCCTTGAGGACCGCGTCGAACACGTTCCGCACAAAGGGACAGACGATCGTCTCCATGTGAGCATCCGCCTTGGTAATCGCCTCACTCACGTCGCCCTTGAGCCGGACGGGTATGAGACCCGCGGCTGTGATTACCTCAACGGGACCGAGAGCGGACAGATAGCCGATGCTTCTTTGTCCTTGGGCCTTAAGCTCTCTGGCCCTCAGCCCATACTGGGTGTAATACTTCTCTGCCGTGGCCATTCCATTTACATGAGCTGTGGTCATATTTGTTCTCCTGGTGTTCCAGTGATCAATCTTTGGATACAGTTCTTGAGTGCCGTCCGATGCTATCAAGAATCGTAGGCTCGTGTCAAGAGGTGGAGGGGCAAAAAAGAACGCTCAAGCTATGCCCGTGAACTTCTCGATTGCATCGAAATACCGGTTGAGTCCGGTAAACATGATGTCGTTGTGGTCGGCCCCTGCAATGACGAGAAGCTGCTTCTCGGAGCTTCCCAGGTGATCGTACAGTTTTTGTGCCTCGCTCAGGGGCACGAGCATATCGTATTCTCCGTGTATGATCATGGTACGCAATCGCACGCTCTGGACGATCTCGATAGACTCGCGTTCTATCTTGTCCATATCAACGCCCTCAGGCAGAGGCAAGCCGAGGTGCACGGTGATGGTGAGGATGTTGGCGAAACCGCTCTCGATGATAAGCCCCCTGAAGGCGTCTCTGTGCGTAGATGCCAATGTCAGCGCGGAGAGGCTGCCGAGAGATCGGCCCATTATCCAGAGTTCGTTGGCGATAGACCGGCGGGTGGCCTCCTCTCTTACTGTCGCGAGTATGCGATGACAGTCACTCAACATCGCCGAGAGTGACGGTGAGCCGCTGCTTGCTCCGTAGCCACGATAATCTGCTACCACGAGATTCAAATGGTGTTGTCTATAGAATGGTGCGATCTGGTCATAGTCGCTCACCACCTCACCGTTGCCATGAAAATAGAGGATGAGTGGCCAGTAGGCGTCACCGATATAAAAGCGGCAGGAAACGCGGACGTCAGGTTCAACAGGAACAAAGAGATCGAAAGCGCCCACGGGAGGCGGCGCGAAGTCGGAGCGAGGATAGAATATATAGTTAGGTAGGGCAGATTCGTCGATCAGGGCATAGTCGGTCACGAAGCCTCCTGAACCGTGAAGTATGGCATGGAAGAATGATATGGAATCTAGTGATGTTCTTTTTGGGTCTATCGTACTAGAATATTGTGCGGGAAGCAAGATCAGTCGTATGGACTGGGTACTGACTCCTTTGTCGGAGGGACTGCTTGGCGCGGCTGCGTGGACACCACCTGATCTGCCTCTTCTTTTTTGAAGGCGACATCGATCAGGAGGCGTTTGAACATGAAAGGAAGCATGTCCTCGGGCAGGGAGAAGCCGGAGACCCCATCGAGATCGTGGAGGGTGTTGACGATCTCTGCTCGTGCTGTCGACACCTTGCTGACGGGCGCTGTGCAATCAATCCTGGTGCTGATGTGGAGATCACACGTCTCGACCGCGCGGCATTGGAGGGTCTGGGTATTTCGGTTGGGGAGAGCCGTTCGTGGAGTGATGTAGCGTCACGGGTTGTCGATATCCCGGGAAGGTGGTTCTCCAGGTTCTGTGAGGGGTGCACCTGGATCGGTAGGTGTCGGATGGGGGCATTCAAGAGATGAAAATCGGGTATGGCATTGCTGAGGAGATCGGTTTTCGTCCGAGCATGGAAGATGCCCATGCGATATGGGAGGAGGAAGATGTCTTCAGCGCCGAGGTCTATGATGGACATGGTGGCAGCATGGCCGCGCTTCTTGTGGCGGAGTTCTTAACCCCCCACTTCCTTTCTCTGGTGCGGGAGGAGCGCGCCAGGGACGCACCAGAATCGAAGACCGATCCGGAATTACTGAGAGCGGCATACCTCGCGGCCGATCAGTATATTTGCAGCCGTCCAACTACGAGTGGGGCGGCAGCCGCCACTATCCATGTCCTGGGCGACTGCTTCCTGGCCGCCAATGTGGGTGACTCAAGGGTGATCATTGGCGCCAGGAGCGGTGCCGTTCAGCTCACCGTGGACCATAAACCTGACCTGCCTGAAGAGCGCTCCCGCATAGAAGCGCTTGGTGGGCGGGTGATATCAATGGGTGTCCCACGGGTAGAGGGTATGCTAGCAATGAGTCGTGCCCTCGGCGATTCGGAACTGAAGCCCTATGTGAGTCCCGAACCTAGGATCGTCGAAGGGTATCTCGGGACTGAGAATGATTTTGTGGTCGTGGCATGCGACGGCGTATGGGATGTGCTGACATTGCAGGAGGTGATGGACACTGTTCGTGAGGTGGCGGACCCGAATCAGGCGGCGCAGAAGATAGTGGATCTTGCCCTTGCGTCGGGAAGCACGGACAACGTATCGGTGATAGTGCTCGACCTGCGCGATCACACCCGTGGTCTGGCCAGGGAAAAGATGGAGATTGTCTCGGTACTCGACCGGGCGAATAAATGAGAAGAACGTCACGAGTTACGTGTTTCGAGTTGCGAGTTAGAAGCGCAACTTCTTAAACCCGGAACTCGTAACCCGCAACAAGAGGCGAGCGATGCGCCGCGAGCTTAGCTCTTGAACACGCTGAATATCTTGTCGAGAGCTGACTTCTCGAGCTTCGAAGCTTGCTCGAACTCGCCTGCATCGAACCAGAGCCCCAGGCACTCCGAACACCTGTCAACCTTGATACCCTTGAATTCTACTTCAATGAGCTCCATTCCGCATTTCGGGCATCGCATGGCGTGAAGATCCCGCAGGCGCTTCTTTTCCTCGGCCGCCAGCCTCTTATGCTTTTCTTCCTCAAGCTTTTTCTTTTTCTCGAATTCCATCCTGGCGAAATATGCTTCTTCTTTGTCGAGATCTTTGTCCGGCATGGAACCTCCTTTATATTATAGTCTTACAAGAAGTTGGTTTCGCTTCACAACCTGCGACCCTTAACAAGCTTCATTTCACCAAGGCGAGAGCTGATCTAAACTCATCGGTTCCTGCTCGCCCCAGGAGCTCGTAAATCACCATTTCGGTTGAGGTGATTGTGACACCATTCATGCGCATGCGTTCGACCGCGGTATTCCAGTTGTCTATAGTCCTTGATGATATTGCGTCGCGAACCACGTGCACGTTGAAGCGAGATTCGGCATACAAGGCAGTTTGGGCCACGCAGATATGCGCCTCGATCCCGGTGAGTATGAGGCTTTTTCTCCCCGACCTATTCACAGCAGCCATGAACTCATCGGTGAGGAAGCAGTTGAATGTGATTTTCGAAATCGGATCAACGCGTTGCCTGCTCAGTGCGAGATCGACGGCCGTGGTTCCCAGTTTTTCCTGCTCCGTCACGACTACGGGAAGACCGATGATCCCGGCAAAGGAGAGAAGCTTCCTGACATTCTCGAGTATTGCGTCACGATGTGCCATGACTGGGACTAAACGCTCCTGCATGTCTATGATGACGAGAAGACTGTCCATCTTCTCCAGTAGATTGCCTGAGGGGTTGTTCGCGTTCATGCCTCCTCCTCTCACCGCACACTATTCTCTACCACACTCTTGATGTCTTTTTAAAGTGGGAAAACAGGAGACAATCCGAAACTGAACAATTAAGGATTGCGAATGGAAGAGAATCTTAAGGGAGGCGAATCGGCGGCCCTTTTTACCTACCCTATGTGATGCTCTTACTGTTTTATCTGCATCTCTTCGCCGCAGCAGATAATGTCACATGCTCCACAGTCACACAACTCATCTACCGTGAGCACAATACCGCACGTCTCACAGTAGAGCTTGCTCCCTAGAGTCTTAGGGAGCCTTCTTGCTCTTGGAAGCTCCTGCTTTTTTCTTCGCGGGAGCTGCCTTCTTCTTAGCAGGAGCCTTTTTCTTCGCCGTTTTTTTGGCTGCTGCTTTCTTAGGAGCCGCCTTCTTCTTCGCCGGTGCTTTCTTTGTGGCCACTCGTCTCACCCCCTTTCGTTCATGAGAGTCTCACCGCCGACTCGCCGTTTTTGGAACCGCACGCTTGGTAGGGAGCGTGCTTGCAATTAGCTTGCCTGATCATGTGCTTGACCAGAGCAAAAAATTTTTGTCTGTCCGTACTATTGCGCATGCTGCAACCTTATTTTCTTAGTCATCTTTACGCCGCGGAGAACCGTGGCATCACCACGAATCCTTCCGACGAGATTGACGGCGCTTGCAGGAACCGGTTCCGAGCCAGAGCTGATCGGTGTTGGACCAAAAAAGATTGCGAGAGCAGAACCTGGTGGCCAGTAACCTATGTCAC
>Ga0113563_10000946_pt1 | contig 15530 bp, 12 predicted proteins | sample Mud3Dept3metaG_FD_80117 | JGI IMG/M metagenome (GOLD analysis project Ga0113563, IMG submission 80117) | Freshwater wetland microbial communities from Ohio, USA, analyzing the effect of biotic and abiotic controls - Mud 3 Core 4 Depth 3... | ecosystem: Environmental > Aquatic > Freshwater >...
CCCTTTTTCCGCAGGTCGTGGCTGCAATAACCTGTGCATCCCGGTATTTATCCTTAATATTCCGAGTAGGTTAAGGGTGAGATCTCAAGCAACTCCAGCGCCTCCCTTTGCAGCTCGGTCAGCTGAGGTGGAAATGTCCTGATTTTTCGTCCTTCTTTCAGCAATGTATGCTTCTGCAGGTGATTGAAAATCTCGAATACCCGCTCTGCCGTGGGCGCGCTGCACATACGCGCTTCCGGATAAAGAGGGATCTGCGGACGATGATTTTCGCTCATTTTGAGACGCAGTTCGCGTTCTACCAGGGCGTGGACCGTAACCGCCAGGTACTCGAGGAATAGAAGTGCCTCCAGCCGGCTGACATTGTGAAGGAAGGCCGGCGTGACCTGGAGCGTGTTCTTCAGCAAGTCGTGGCGTTTTTCCACCAGAGGTTGATTGCAGTGGTAGATGGCATAGACTTGCATAGGGGACAGGTCCCGTCGGTTGGTCACAAAGGGTACGATCCCGTCACTTCTGGAATCCGCATGAACCACGTCTTCCCTCACATGCCAGCGCAATCGGAATCTGAGCTGCTTCGTCCGCCGAGTCCTTGAGGGGGCCCCCGTCCGTTTAGGTTTTTCATCCCGCTGGTCCGTGACCAGGTAAAGATGCTCGACGCTGCAGTCAATCCAACGGCTGGCCCCTGCCTGCTCGAGAATGCCCGCGACCGCCTTCCGGACGGTTCTGGTGGTCTTAAATCCGCAACGGCGCCCAAGGAGTTTTTCGGCAAACTTCGCGAGTGCCTTGTCGGCGCGCACGGTGGCGTCGTGGCGGATCTCTGCATCCCGCCGGGACTTTTCGGAACTGCGCAACCAGATCAGGCGGAAACCATTGACTTCGGGGATCGGCGACTCCAGCGCCTGGATGATATTGAAGTCCCTGCGTCCGGGATATTCGATGCAAGTAATGGTTTGCCAGTCCGGGTCATGGCTGCCGATCCACTCCCGGAACCAGTCGTTCTCCTTGCGATTGCCGGGTAAGACGGTGATGAAACTCCCCCCGTGCTCGTCGATATAACGAAGGTTGTCCCCGGTGCATAGCTTGCAGTCGGCAACATAGAGAAACTTCGGACTTCCCACCAGCTGGCACAGCAGGTTCCAGGTCTCGATGTGCGTCGTCGGATCGCCGACGTTGCCGTCGTCGACCTTGAAATGCACCGGCACGGCACCATCGCTCGATACGGTCAAGATCCACAACAGTTGCTTCAAATCCGGCCGAAAATCCTTGCTGTGCCCAAACGTGATCCGGTGGGTGTCGACGCCGTCCACCTTGCGACCGTCGGCGTTCTTGTAGTCACCCTGGAAGGTAAGGGAAGTCGAGTCGTTGTGCAGTTCGTCGAGCCGGATCTCAAACTCCCGGACCATGCGCAATACGAAATCCGTCAACAGCGCCGTGCGGTCGCTGGCGAACAGTTCATCCAAGGCACGCCCCATGCGATCGTCGTTGAGCACGGCGGCCTGCTCGGCGGTCAATCCCAAAGCGGCCGGCAGCATGGACGCGGCCCACTCCGAGACCGAGTACAAGGGAGTCTTCGACAGAATCAGGCTGCGCAGAAGCACCATCAGGACCGACGCCGCCGGCACCTTGGTGCGGGGGTCTGGCGGAGGTAGCCGCTTGGCAAGCAATTCCTCGATCTGCAGGCGCACGAAGAAATGGTTAACCACGGGTAGGGCGCCGAGGAACCTGGAGTCGAGGTCGAAGGCTTCGGTTTCTGAAGACATTCTGATTGACCTCCGGGATATCCTAGAGTATAATACTCTAGGTTTTATCCATCAACAGGTTTTTTATGAGAAAAAGCGATCGACAACCCAGAACCCTCATGGAATGCCAGCAGCGGCACATCAACCTGGCCCAAAGTCTTGCCCGTATCGGATTCGTATGGCCGGGAACCGTGCAACGGCAAATGCTGACCTGCGGCAAGCCTCAATGCGCCTGCCACAGGGATCCCCGAGCGCGCCACGGACCGTATTACTACTGGACTTCGAAAAGGAAGGGGAAAACCGTCAACAAGAAGCTGACTCGTGATGAGGCCGAAATCCTGGAGACCTGGATCGGATATAGGAGGATAGCCGATGCCACTCTAAAGCGGATGATGGAGGTGTCGAAACACGCACTGGGCCTGACGCTGGCCGCGAAAACCAAAAGCTGATAAAAATCGCCCCCAGGCACATCAATGAACTGCAGCCACGACCTGCGGAAAAAGGGTTGGATCCAGTTTTTAGGCTTCTTGTTTCATTTTAACGCATTTTGTCGGGAATCTGAAAATGGGGACGCACGCCAATAAAACTGGGGCAGGCCTGGAATATTTAGTTTTTGGCTCTGCCGGGTGCCGACGCGTCTGAGAGTCGGTATTCCGGCATTTTCTCCCTCTTTTATGTACTTCCATGTTCCCGCGCGAAAAATTTCCTTCTGAGCAGCCCCAGGAACGGCAATCGCGCGCCGATCCATATCTTGATATCCCCCGAATCGAGGCCATTGAAATATGGGGACGCAACCCCATATAGTAACGCGATGCCCGCTGGTGGAAGGCACCCGTTTCGGAGCGCAGCGCCGGCCATTTCCCGGCATATTCGATATTCTTGCTCGCCACGCCCGCGAAAATTCCCTCTAAAAAGGCCCAAGATCGACGATCTCCTGAAGGTCCATGTTGCGCTACCCCCCGTTTTTCGGGAACCGGCGGCGCCGGCGGCCTCAGGATCTACCGGCCTGTTCGAGAACAGTATCCAGGAGCCGAATAACAAACTCCTGCTGTTTGCGGGGAAGGTGACGGATCTGCTCCAGGCGCAGGGCCAGTTGCGGTGTGGGACCAGGCCGGCCGCGGGCCCGTTTTGATTCGCCGTCCACAAGTTCTGCTACAGGGATGTCGAGCACATCGGCCGCACGTTGGATGAAAGCGATGGAAGGGTTCACGGCGCGGCGCTCGTAATAATCAATCACCTTCTGGGTAGTCTCCAGTTTTTCAGCGAGCTTAGTCTGGGACCAACCGCGGCTGCGGCGCGCGGCAGATAGCCTCTGACCGAATAGAGGCGCTTCTTTGCTGGGGGGACGTCCTGGGGATCGGGGTCGGACCGACGGAAGTCGAATTCTGACTTTTTTTGTTCTAAGGCGTTTTGCCGGCCAAGGAAGCCGGGCGGCGAGGCGGGTTTTTGTTCGAGGGCTGTCCGGCCGCTGTCCGATGCTTGTCTGGCGTTTGTCCAAAGGGGCTTTGGCGTTCTCCGGCAGAAGTTATGAGCAAGACACCATCCCTAAGCCTGGCGGCTTAGGAGAGCGGCGATCCGCAGCGCCGGTGCGGCGGGCACCCTTCGTTACGGATCGGGGTCGGATCGGGGTCGGACCGACGGAAGTTACTTTGATCCGTCAGATGGGCATTTTGGAGGGCCTGCAGACGGGCTTGTGCTCGATTTCCGACGCTCTTTTTTCTGACAAACCTCGCCGGTTACCGCTGAAGGAGGCGTCAATCCCAGGTTTGGCAAAATGGAAGGCCCCGGTGGCCACCTGAAAATCCCCCACCTGTGGCCAGGTCAAAATCCCCCGGGCGACAGTTGAGGAATAAACTACCTACATCCGTTCAAAGATCCAAGCTTATTCCTTTTTCATCCGGATACTTTTTGTCATTTTTAAGTTTTTCACTGCTTGCGCCATAAGTCTCGCCTTTTGGGCCAGCCATACCGGGGTTGGGCCAATCTGGGATGGGAGGCGTGTTTGCGAAGAAAAAGGATCGCCAGGATGAGCCAGGATCGACGATCTCATGACAACCCATATCTGCCCCCACCCTCTTTTTCATCGGTAATCATGGTAGCGCTCCACGGCAATCGTGAGTCGTGCCAGAAATGAATCCCGATCCCAGCATCCAGTATCATTCCTTTTTCATCCGGAAACTTTGGATTTGTTTTCCGTTAGCCGGACAGATGCCTCCTTGAGGCGGTAGCTTTTCCCCTCGAACTTAAGCAGGTGGCCTCGATGAAGGAGACGATCCAGGATCGCCGACGAGGCGGCATTGTCGCGCAGCAGTTTCCCCCAATCCTCCAGCGGGCGATTCGACGTGAGCAGGCTGCTCTTCCTGGCAGAGTATCGATTCAGAATGATATCGAGTAAATCGTCGGCGGCCTGGTCCGGCACATGCTTGCGCAGGAACAGATCGTCGATGATCAGCAGATCGGTTTCGGAGAAAAGTTTGGCGACTTTGCTTCTGGTCTTGAGCTGCGCCGATGCGAACAGGTCCTCGAAAAAGGTGTGAGCTTCGCGGTAGACCACCTTGTAGCCGGTTTGGACGGCAGCATGCGCCACCGTCTTCGCGATGTGGCTCTTACCGGTGCCGGGCGAACCCACGAGCAGGGCGTCGTCACCGTCCCGGATGAACTTGCAGCTGACCAGTTCATAGATCTCCTTCTTGGGAAGTTTCGGATTGAAGCCCCAGTCAAACTCCGTCAGCGTAGGTCGCTCGGGAAGGCCTGAGGCTTTGAAGCGGCTCTCGGTGAGGCGCGAGTTTCGCGAATCCATTTCGTCCTGCACCAGGGAGGCAAACACATCCGCGAAGGATCCTCCCTGGTTGGCCTGAATGAGCCGGGTCTGAAGCGTGGCATTCATGCCATGCAACCGAAGCATTTTCAGGTGTTTCTGCATTTCCACTAAAGGCATCTCCATTGGCCTGTTCCTCCTTTTTCATCCTGATTGGTTTAGATAAGGCCTTGCCCGCGCAAACGCTGAAGGCGTTCCACGGGCATGTCGGCCGGGTCTTTGATGGAATCCGGAATGGGTTCGGCGTCGTGAACACTGGCCGGCGTGTCCCCATCCCAGTCGAATACGCTCACTTCAAGGTTGTACTGTTGCAGCCTTTCCAATGCCTGCAGGGCGCCGTTTCGGCCGGCATTGTCCCGGTCGAGAAACAGCACGATGCGGGGAAAACTGATCCGAGACTGAATCCATGCCAGGCGCTCGATCTGTTCCGCGGAGATGTGGGCTCCCATCAAAGCGCCGACATTGTGGCAACCCGCTTCCACGAGCTTGGCCACATCGAAGAAGCCCTCGACGAGAACCAGTCCGTGGGCGCGCGCCTGGCGGCCGGCTTCTTCGTCCATCAGCAGGTGATCCTGGTTGTAGATCTCCTGCCCTTTCCGGAACGGATAACTCCAGTACTTTCCATCCTTGTCTTGCTGTTCCGGCACCAAGGCCCGTCCGCTGTGGCTGAGTATGATCGGCTCGAGACCATGGCCGTTTTCCCTCACACCGCGGATCTGGAACACCAATCTGGACTGGAGGGGAGAGCCAGGTTTGCCATTTGCCCGCGGAGGCAAGAAGCCACAGCCGAGATAACGGCAAGTGGCGGAGGATATGCCCCGGCGCTTGAGTTCAGGATGATCCGAACGAAGATAGCGACGCAGGTCGACCTCGATGGCACGGTTGGCGGGATTGGAACCTGCCGGGCGCTGGTCAGGGCCCGACTGCGGTCCGAGGGCGGAAGCGGAAGGTGCTTTCGGGATCGGCGTTGAGATTCCTGTCTCGACCATCCACGCGGCGACCTGGAACATGCCCATCTCACGATTCTGCAGCCGGAGCATCTCCCGGCAGAATTGGATGATGCCGCCGCCCTTGCCGCTGCTGAAGTCCTTGTAGACATTGGCAGACAGGCTGACGTGCAGCGAAGCCTGCTGTTCCTGCGTGAACGGCGATTTGATCCAGATCTCATCATCCCGCCTGCGGCGCTGGGGGTCGACGCTCAGCTGGAAAACCTCGATCACGCGCAGCCAGCTTGCCTGTTGCCAGATGTGGCGCAGCTGCTGATGGTCGATGGCCGACGATTGACAAACTATCGGCGTTTGGGGCGCCGGCTCGGCCGGCGGCTCCGCTTGGGCGGCATGTTGATTCCAGAAAGCGGCGTAGTCCTCTCCCGGGCGAATCAGGGCGTGCTGTTGTGTAATGCCTTCGGATTCTTCGGGTTTGCGCTCTTCGGCTTCCGCCGCCATGCTATCGATCATCCGCCGCAAGGCCTTGGAACTCCGCAGACCGTTGCGCAAGGCTATTTCCGCCGCTTTTTCCACGTGGCAGGCGGCGTAATGGCGAACCTGATTGACCAAACCATACATCCGGCGTTGACCGGTGCGGCCCTCTTCGTTGAACCATGTCTCGCACAGCTCAAAGGTGTGCGGGCCGATGCGCTCGGCCTGGGCCAGCAACCGGTCGGTCTCCCGGGAGGGATTGAAGATCCGATCCTCCGGCTTCATGATCAGCGAACCAGGGCGCTTGCTCCTCGAATGCCGGCGGATCACTTCCATGCAACTGGTGTTCAGAATCTCGACCTGATCCTCATAGATCCGCACCGTCACCTCGCTGCCGAGCGGCGCCGGACTGGCTGCATAGTAAGAATCACCCACCTGGACCGTACCGTCGTCGTAGACCGTCCGGGTTCCCTGCTCAAAATAGCGAAACGGCACCAGAGGCAGCGGCTTGAGGTAGGGCTTTTCTTCCTGGAACATTTCCTCGACCTGCCGCTTGGCCCGGCCATGAATCCGGCGCGACGCCCAGCGATCTTCCCAGTGCAGGAGCCAGTCATTCTGGGCTTCGATCGTCGAAAACTTCCGTCCCTTCAAGCCCGTGTTCTGTGTATATTTAATAGCGTTCTCGACGGTCCCTTTGCGATTCGAGTCGCACACGCGCGCCGGTGTGGCCACCACGTCGTACTGCTCCAACATGGCGGCATACAGGGGATTAAGTTCCGGATCGTAGATGTCCGGCTTGATCACGCCTTCCTTGAGGTTGTCCAACGTTACGTATTGGGTGCATCCGGCAAAATAGCGGAAGGCTTCCTCGTGCAGCCGGCACCAGGTCTCCTGGCTCGACTTCCAGACCACTTTGCGGAATGCCCGCCCCGAGTACTTCAGCGTCATGACGAACAGGCGCGGCCGCCGGTATTTTCCGCTCGGATGAAGAGTCAGCGCACCCTGGCCGTAATCCACCTGGGCCTCTTCACCAATAGGAAATTCCAGCCGGTCGTATTGCTCGGGATCTTGCTTTTTGAGGTGCCGCACAAACCGCTTCACGCTGTTGTAGCGGTGAGAAAAACTTAGGAGCTCCACCAAGTCCTGATAGATGGACATGGCGTTGCGGCCAAGCCTCACTTGCGACTCAATCCACACCCGGTGAGGCTCGCAGGCCGAAAGAGCAATCTTGGGAATTTTTACTTCCCGAGCCGGTGGCCAGGGTGGGGGATTTTGATCTGGTGGCCCCGTGGAGCCGGTGGCCACCCCCTCCGGGGTGGGGGATTTTGAGAACTCATTGCCGTGGGCTGCCGCCTGTTCGTACGACCGGGCATAGCGGCGGATCGTTTTCCGATCTACCTTGGTCTTACGATTGATCTCCCGCTGGCTTATCTCATTATTCAACAATGTCTTGACGGTGCTCTGCAAAGCCGGCTTCAAAACGTTCATCCTTTCGCTCTCCCATTTGTGAACGGAACAAATGGGAGAATGCACGTTCTGTCGCCGTCTGCAGCAACCTACGTAATGAAAATCTGTGCAGCTCAGTGGGGGATTTTGGGTGGCCATCAGGGTGGAAGGCGTGCGGGGTGTGGGTCATTTCAGCGATTCCGACGCTTCGTCGAGTGCCATGCCTGTGAACGCACTGAGCGTGCCGAACGGGGCGGGAACGGATGTTATAAGCCAGGTCTTCATTTTGTTCGAGCGGGATTCTCCTCGTGCCTCGTAACAAAGGGCCCAGAAATCATGTCGGCTGCGCACGATCCGCGGACAAGGGCGGACCGCTTTGGCCGCGCTCACCTTACCCGTTTATGGCATTGCAGGGGATGCCGGCTAAAACAATCTGATCCGCCTTTCTCTTTAGCTGGTAAAATAGCAGCAACCGGCTAAGAAATATCCATGGCTACGACCGCAGCGTTAACGGAAAATTCGCGTCAGGGGATCAACCTTGAAATACTGCCTTGCATCGGGCTTGGAGCATGGCTAAGCCCAGAAACGCGACCGGGATGCGGCCATGCGTACGATGAAACGGCGGTGGGCCTCGTTGTTTACGTCAGAAACGATCCGGTCAATCGCACGGACCCTGACGGACGTGAATGGAGATGGATCTGGGCTGCTGACGGCTTCGGAACATTCCAGTGGTACCTCCCAAATGAAACCGTCACGGTTACGGCTTATGTTGGGAATGACGTTAGTCTGGTGTTTCCTTCGCTCCCTCCGCTCTTTGGTGATATGAATTATGAGACGGAAGCAGATCCGAACGGCGCTAGCAACGACAATATAGGAGGTACATGCGCAGGCAAAAGCGCGCTGCCGGGATCATCTGACATTGATTTAGGATGCTTGACAACATGCATAGCTGATGCGTCGCTAAACTTCGGCTTGGGATTTGTTACCGGATATACTGCAGTTAGGATTGCGATCGAATTGGATGGAATTGAGTTTACCCCGTTTCAGGACGGCTTCGGACATTCGAGCGGTCTTGTGAAGTCCGACCCTGATTTGGTAGGAGTCGCCTCCGGGACAGCGTCAGGGAGTGCTGCATATGCGAGAGCATCCTATGCTGTACTTGGCGGTGAAGCGAGATACGAACGGTTGTCTGACCTGACTACCCGAACCGGATTTGGCGACCAACTTCCAAGTACACGGAATAATTGGACAAATGCGCTGCGACAAGTGAACTCCCTTAGAAGGACTGTTGCCAGTTTAGGAACCATTATGAATATTCTTAACACCGTAGATTACGGATTCGAACTTCGCGACTGCTACACCAAATGCAAAAAATAGACAAAGTGCCCAAAATATTGAGACTGATCACCCTCGCCGCAAGCGTCTACGGATTCACTACTGCCCTATTGATGGTGGCATGGCTACTTGTCTCAATTCTCAAAGGAGGATTGGAAATCGGTGGGATTTATCTCCTGACCTTAGCGAGCGCACACGGAGCTTTTGTGTTTGCAGGTTCTTTAAGAAAGCTGTCCGGAGATCGAATTTGGTCTCCCTTGATAAAACCTGTTCGCAGCGCTCTTTTTAAGCTACGTCTGGTCTTTTTAGCAGCGTGTGTTAATTTCTGCATCAATGTAGCGATTGCTGTAAGCCAGCCTCGACCCGTTGCACTTGCACATGTTGAACGAATTCTTATCAGCATAATGCTCATTGGATCGATATTTATTTATTATCGATTCACTTTTGGGACTAATGCGCTTAGGTTTTGGCGGCTGCCTCAGCGAAGATAATGAGCAGCTCCACGTAAATTGAGGGAAAAGGGCCGGACTGCATTCAAGTAATTTGATGGAACAAGGGGAACCACCTCAAAAAGCTTGTGTCAAGCTTTTTGAGGGGATTTTTTTGTCTCCTTTCACCGCCAAGCAAAAAGGAGACACCTCTTTTGTACCAGACAATCCTCAGTGATGCCAGCTTTTACAAGCTTCTGTTGGCAAATCGGGGACAGACCATGGGAAGTTTGAGGGATCGGGGACGGACCTAAAAGAAGCTTGACGCCGGCGATTTCGCCGAAGCCAATAAAATCATGCAAGACTACGCAAACCGGGTGGCGGGAGGGAGGAAATGAGATTAAAGCCCCGCTGTTGTGCCTGGATCCTGACATTTCCGGATCGGGGTCGGACCGACGGAAGTCTTTCAGGCAGAGGAGATGAGCTTCCGCAGCGCGCTTCAGAAAGGCTCAGGCTGGATTTTTCGCCGTGGTTTTTGATTTTAAGAGTTTCGTCGACGACAGTCCGATGATGCCGGCGCTGAACACGGCGGGTGTATGTTGGGCGCTATGGGCGCCCCTGGGTCCATGGTTGGCCCGCGCCTCGGGGCACGCCTCGATGAGAACGCCAGCGATGGCCGGTTCCCCGGCTGGGTGCCCCTCCAGGTCGGGGACGGACCACGGGAGGTTAGCAACTCTAAATGAGATGAGCCTGCTGGAGGGCCGTAGAATCGCGCCTGCGCGCGATTTTTGTCCCTCTTTTGCTTTTCTAAGGAATTTGGCAGGCTGGTCCGTGACGCCGACAGGCGCCCCGAATCTTCTATTGTGGGACGATCAGGCCGTACTTCCCGCTGATATCCAGCGGCGGCATCGGACCATCCAGCGGCTTCGGGTCGCACACATACCAGTCGTACCAGTCGAGAACCCGGAACAGGACGTCGGCGCGTCCCGGCTGGCGCGCGTTCCCGTGACCTTCACCGGGATACTGCACCAGGCGCACGGTCGGTACGACTCCATGCTCTGCGTCGGATGGACGCGAGGATCCGCCGCTCCCCCCAGGATCAGGGTGGCGATCCGGCCCTGATGCGCGTAATACAGCGGGCTCCGCTTCAAAGCGAGGTCCCACATCTGCTCGAGAGGCTTTCCTTAATGGATCGTTGGCATCTACCGAAAGCCAATTGTGCTCGCCGTGTCAGTGACTCACAGGGCGCCGGCAGAGGGCTTCATGCCACTGTGTCAAGTGAGTCCCACAGCCAGCGCAGAGCGGGGCGAATCCGCCCCACGATCGGCATCGTAATCGGTATCGGGATCGCAGTCGATGTCATTTCGCACCCGACATCAATAGTGAGGGCTTCAGTTCTGCACTTGTTTCGATCGCGAATGCGAGCGCGATCCCAATGCCGACCGTTGTCCGCTCAAACGGCGCAAAAATTGCCGATACCACCAAACGCCGTAACGGCGCCGCCTTCCAGGGTCACACAGCCAGAGGACGTGGTCTTAGCGCTCAGCAAGAAAAAAAGAACGCGGGCACATGGGGGTTGGACCCGGAATCGAGTATTGACTCCTGTTCCCAGACTCAGCATGCGCCGCCATCATCGGACTGCCGAGATCAGGTTTTTCCCGCGCAGTACCGGCCGGGCGACCTCGCCGTCGCCTGTCATGTCCCAGACTTGAGGCTCAATGAGGAGCGTCCCCGCGAAAGTGTCGTCGCAGCTCATCGCGTGATCGCGCTTCCGGTAGAGAAAGTGATAACTGATCAGCAGCGTGTCATAGCTCTTTTGCCAGACCGTGTAATAGGGGCTCATGGAGCCAATATCCGCTCCCGCCAGAATCTCGCTCAGCCAGAATGCGTCATGGCACTGGGATTGGATCGTCCGGTAGACGCAATGCATCCTTCCGGATGCGTCGTACACTTCCAGCCTGTAGGTACAAGCGCGCGCATAGCGCCTGCTCTGCGAGCAGTTTGTCACAATATAGAGAGTATCGAACTCCTCCGACATCATGGCCGGGCCGAAGCGGTCTGTCATCAGGACGGGCGAGTATTCGTACTGCTGTTGCAGCGGCACCGGCGAGTCCACATAAAACGGCAGATTCGGGTCCTCAAACCCGCTCGCCGGAGCGGTGCAAATATAATTGCAGTCCCGGTGTTTGAATCCAAGCAGTGTGATCGCCCGCCGCGGCACGGAAGCCAACCCTCTGCGGGGCGCCAGGCCGAACATGCCCGACCGAAGCTTCAAGCCGTGAAGCCGGGCATATTCGTTAAGATTCTGGAACGCCGGGGTGGACCCGTTGAGGACTTCGTCCTTCTGAAACACAACTTCCCCGCGCTCATTCCGGAAAATGAAGGTAAAGTCGTTGATCCCCGCGATGGTGGAGGAGAGCAGGCCAAGGTAGGTGTCGATTTCGTGGCGCTCTTCCAGCAGGGGAAACGAAATCACCCAAGGTTCCACATCGAAATCGTCGAGCTTCTTCAGGTAGCCGGCGGGATAGACATCCTTGGGAACTGCCCAGTGACAGGCATCCGATCCGGTCTGATGGCTGGTGTTGATGTACTGCCTGGTCCCTTTCGGGGCGATGTAATAGTTTGGGCGGTGAAGCGGAGTGTCACACATGACGAGGTAGAACGCGCTTTTGACACCTTCCAGCGAGACATCCCGGAACAACCGGGAGATATTCTGGTAGGACATCTGCTGCGCCGGTATGGGATCGGCCGTCCTTTCGACCGTTTTCTCCTCTCCATCCTGTTGATAATGCAGCAGGATTCTCGGGTGGGTCGCGCAGTCGCCGGCGTTGTAAAAGCTCAACGTCACTTCCAGGCCGGAATCCACGGGATAATACCCGCGGGCAAACACCGTCCCTGGAGCCCATTGATCCCAGCCCGATTGGTGGTTCCGTGTCAGGCCTGCCGCACTCACATAGTCCGCCCAGAAATGGACAAACGGCTGCACAGGAGTCTGCAGGTTCTCCACCTCGAGTTCCAGCCGCAGGTAGCCGGCAAATTCCCCCAGCCTGAGATCCCGCGTGTCGATCACCGCAAGCCCTCCCGGCGGCACGATCCTCTGGCCTGCCGACCGCACGCTGCCGTCACACGCGCATATCAAGTAGCGCACATCCATGGGGAAACCGATCCGGTATTTCCGGTCGTAATAATGATGGAACTGGACTACAGTCTCGGTCTCTCCGGAAAACACGTCCATGTAGGCACTGACCTGGGTGATCTGGCCGCTGTAGAGGCGTGTGATGACCTGCCTCTCGTTCCCTGTCCGGAGCAGAGCATGATTCAGCGCGACGATTGCCGCTCGTGCAGTGGAAGCGAGCAGCCATCCGTCGCAAGGCGGGAGCGGTCCATCCAGCGTCGCCAGGTTCACTCGCTGGCCTCCGACCGACTCACCTGACAGGTTTAGGTCGAAGGAATACAAGCCCATAGACCGGCAGTCTGGCAGAAGCGGGAGGTTCTCGGGCACAGTCGTTTTGTCCACGAGCACCGCATAGCTTTTCACCCCGAAGGTATCAAAGGCCCTCGTCACATAATCCGCACCGCGACTCACATCCCGTTCACCAGGTTTCAGGAGGATATTGGTCAACACCTTTTCCTGCATCATGGCCTGCAAGCTCCTCGTTGAATCAGGAGCTTATAGGATCGTGGCGCCATGAGTCAATTCAGACCTCAGGTGCCTGCCGTCACACGAAGCTCGACGCCAGCCGCACGGCATGTCAGAATAATGTCGGTTTGATATCCTGCTAGCCGCATTTGTCCGTGCGGGAGGTTCCCATGGCCCGAATGCCTTTTCTGATGCTCTTTGTTGTATCGGCGCTGACGCAGGGCGCTGCCTGTTCAAAATCATCGCAGGAGACTCCCATGCCAGATCTGGTCAGCCTTCAGAAAATGACCGCTCGATTCGCCCCGGTGGAGATCAGCGCCGGCACTTCCCATCTGCCAGACGCAGAACAGCAAGCGCTCACCCGGATGCTGGAAGCCGGCCTGATCATGGATACCCTCTACCTGCGACAGGTCTGGGCGGGCAACGAAGCCCTGCTCGAGCAACTCCAGAGGGATACCAGCCCGCTCGGGACAGCACGGCTTCATTATTTTCGAATCAACAAAGGCCCATGGTCGCGTCTCGACCACAACGCGCCTTTCATTCCGGGAGTCCCGGAAAAGCCGCTGGCAGCAAACTTTTACCCGCAGGGGGCGACGAAGGGCGAGCTGGAAGCCTGGCTCAATACCCTTTCCGGAAAGGAACGGGAGAGTGCCGTGGGGTTCTTTACCGTGATCCGGGGCGCGGCGGGTGGTGCCCGGGGCTTTGTCATGATTCCTTACAGCGCCGAGTATGACCAGGAGTTGGCACGGGCAGCGGCGCTGCTGCGCGAAGCGGCGTCGCTGACGGCGCAGCCGACACTCAAGGCCTACCTGACCAGCCGTGCGGACGCGTTCCTGAGCAACGATTATTACGCCAGCGACATCGCCTGGATGGAATTGGACGCAAGCATCGAGCCGACGATCGGGCCCTACGAGGTGTATGAGGATGAATGGTTCAATGCAAAAGCCGCTTTCGAGGCATTCGTCACCATCCGGGATGATGCGGAAACGGCGAAGCTTGTTAAACTCAGCGGCCAGCTGCAGGACATCGAAGACCACCTTCCCATCGACGCCAAATACCGCAATCCCAGGCTCGGGAGTCTGGCGCCAATCCGGGTTGTCAACGAAATCCTGGCGGCCGGCGACGGCAATCGCGGCGTCCAGACCGCTGCGTTCAATCTTCCGAACGACGAGCGCGTCGTCAAGGAAAAGGGATCCAAGCGGGTCATGCTCAAGAACGTCCAGGAGGCAAAATTCCGGATCGTGCTTGTTCCCATTTCGCAGATTGTCCTTTCCCCTTCCGACCGGAAAAACGTTTCGTTCGACGCTTTCTTCACGCACATCCTGATGCACGAGTTGATGCACGGTCTGGGCCCGCATGAGATCCGGGTTGCGGATCGCACGACGACTGTGCGCCAGGAACTCAGGGAAACCTACAGTACCATCGAGGAAGCCAAGGCCGACATCTCCGGGCTTTTCGCGCTGCAATATCTGATCGACAAGGGCGTGATCGACAAGTCGCTCGAGCGGAGCATCTACGACACCTTCCTGGCATCAGCTTTCCGGTCCATTCGTTTCGGCATCAACGAAGCCCACGGCCGCGGCATCGCCATCCAGCTCAACTACCTTATGGATACCGGCGCCTTCAGGATCACGCCGGAAGGCACATTCGCCGTGGTTCCGGCGAAGATCAAGGATGGCGTGATTGCGCTGACCCGGGAGATCATGACTCTCGAGGCGGAAGGCGACTATGTGAGGGCTCGGGAAATGCAGAAAGACCTGGGTGTTGTCCGACCGGAAATCCAGGCTGCACTCGACAGATTACAGGACATCCCCGTAGATATCGAACCTCAGTTCCCTGCCGTCCAACGGCTGATCAGCGACACCAAAAACCGGCACTGAGGCAGCACCGTCGAGCGTCGGAGCAGTATGGGGTTCGAAGAACAAGTTCACGCATCCCGTCTCTGGTCACGGGCTTTCGGGAAGGTCTCCCGAATCCTCGTCATTCGCTGACTCAGGATGGCTCTTGCAGTCATCCAGCAATGCCTGTGCGGCTTCCAAATGGGAATCCAGCACCTTGATCCGGATGGAGGCCAAGCCGTCGACCGTAAAGGGATATATGTTATGCGGAACGGGAGTGATCAGGACGCAGTGGATGCCGGCATCTTCTAGAATCCCCCTGACGATGTTGGCTTCCGTTTCGCTTTGCGTCACCATCAGGTCTATCAGCTTCTCCTCATTGAGATGTTCCGCACCGGTCACGGCATCCTCCATGGCATCTACTCCTTCGTGCAGGCTGTCCCGCTTCCGCCGGAAGCGGGAGTTGCGTTTCGAGTTTCCGCGCGAAGCGCGCGAGGTCACTTTGCCGGCGAGCGCAGGTCCGGCGCCAACAGGTTCACATTGCCGAAAGCAAGGTCCTCGAAACCGGCCTTGGGAAATTCCTTCCTGATCGAATCGCGAAACTCTTTGACGTTACCTACCAGCACCACAACGAGATTGGATGAATCAAAATAGCGTCCCGCCATCTCCCTGACCTTTGCCGGACTCACCGCAAGCACTTTCTGCTGGTAGGTGTCGTTGTAGTCCGCCGGCAACTGGTATTGCGCCACGGCGAGCACGCGGGATGCCACCTGCTCGCCGGTTTCCGACTGGATGGGAAACACGCCGGCAATGTAATCCCGTGCGAAGTCGAGTTCCGAGGGCCCGAGTTCGCCCGAGGACATCCCGGCAA
>Ga0113563_10000947_pt1 | contig 15526 bp, 16 predicted proteins | sample Mud3Dept3metaG_FD_80117 | JGI IMG/M metagenome (GOLD analysis project Ga0113563, IMG submission 80117) | Freshwater wetland microbial communities from Ohio, USA, analyzing the effect of biotic and abiotic controls - Mud 3 Core 4 Depth 3... | ecosystem: Environmental > Aquatic > Freshwater >...
ATTGCAAGGAACGATCACTGACCATCGAAATGGAGTCGCTACGGACTATGGGCCGGGAGTGGGCTGGCCCGAGGATAGGAACACCACACACTGGCTTGAGAACAAAGGAACGATTCCGGCGGTGGAGATCTCGGTCGATATAGTCAGGCAAGAGTAAGCTCAGGCCCGACATCTAACACGGTCGGGCCTGACACGCGGCTCAACCGGACGCGCTTCAGTCGGCTTCGCCTCCTTTCGCGCGCCGGTTAGCCACAACGTTGGGCGTCACAGGAGACGCTGCTCTACGGAGATGACGATGGCTTCTTGGAGGGCCATTAAGGCCCTAATCGGCCCATGCCACACCGCCAAAGAGGAGGTGCAACATGTTGCATGAAAAGCGAAACATGGAATTGATGCAGACACTGGACGATGCCTGGAACGCACAGGACTGGGATACTTTCGCAAAGCGTCATCGGACAGAGGTCGTTGTACGATGGCCGGGCCAGAACCCGACGCATGGGATACATGATCACCGGCTCGAAGGGGTCCAGATGTTCAAGACCTTTCCGGATAACCGGGTCTGGAACAGACCTTACAAGGTGTTCTTCGCCTCTGGTGAATGGACATGCTCCATCGCACGCTTCACCGGCACGATGAAGGGGCCAATGTCCGGGCCTGATGGCAAGGAGATACCACCGACCGGGAAAGCCTTCGAGGTCGACTTCTGCACTGTCGCTCGTTGGGATGAGAGCGGGCAGATCATCGAGGAGAACCTCTTCTACGACTTAGTAGGCCTCATGACGCAGATCGGCCTGAAGTAAACAGGGCCCATAGGCGAACTCAGGTGCTGGCCCCTGTAGGTGAAAGCGCAATTTTCCAGATAGAACCTATCTGCTATCATCAGACTTGCCCAAGAAAAAGTGCAGATATGTTTCGTATCTCCTAACCTTGCTCCCCTCCCCAAAAACAAAAGCCAGAGTGATAAACCCCGGATTTTTGCTGGAGGCGGTTTGATTGCGTAGGGTGTAGGAGGCAGGGTATTGATCAATGACCAATGATCAATCAGCCATGAGCTGCCAGCTCTTCCCTTCTTACTCATTCCTTGAGCCTCGAACCTCAGACCTCAAACCTTCTTTTTCCAGTATGGATTAATCAGGTCTTCAAAGATCGCCAGGGCCGCCTCAGATCCCTTGGCGGCGGCGATCACGATCTGCTTGTAGCCTCCCTCCACGTCCCCGGCGGCGTAGATCCCGGGAACATTCGTGCGGTGCCGGGAGTCGTGCTTGATGTAGCCGTCCGGGGTCAATTCCACTCCCAGCTTCTTGGCCAACCCCGCCTCGGGGTCATACCCGATGGCCACGAAGACGCCGTCAACCGGCAGGGTCTTCTTTTCGCCGGTTTTCGTGTTGGAGAGGACCACTTCCTTGACTTCCCGATCCCCCCGGATTTCCTGGACCTCGGTGTTGAAGAGGACCGGCGTTTTCTTCTCCTCGAGACTCTTGACCAGATGCTCCTGTGCTCTCAGGCTGTCCCGGCGGTGGACAAGAGTCGCGTCCACATTGATATTCCGGAGGTTCAGGGTCTCGGTGACCGCGCTGTCTCCCCCGCCCACGATGATGACTTTTTTCCCGCTGAAGAGGGGTCCGTCGCAAGTGCTGCAGTAGCTCACGCCATGTCCCGAAAAACGCGCTTCCCCCGGGGCTCCCAGATTCCGGTAGCGCGCTCCGGTGGCCAGGAGAACCGCTTTGGTTTTGAAGCGCCGTCGGTTGGTGGTGACCAGGATCGGGTCTCCGGGCTGGACTTCCATGACTTCCTCCCCCGGGAAAATTTTCGAATATTGCAGCGCGTGTTCCACCAGGATGTCGACCAGGGCTTTCCCTCCCACCTGGGTGATGCCGGGATAGTTTTCCACCACCGGGGTGGTGGCGATCTGGCCCCCCAGGATTCCTTTCTCCACGATGACCGCCTTGAGACCGCTCCGGGCAGCGTAGATTCCGGCGGTGAGACCGGCGGGCCCTCCGCCCACGATGACCAGGTCGGTTTCCACCTCCGCTGCGTCGCTTTCGGGAATGAAAATCCGCTGCTCCTCCATCTTCTCCAGGGAAGACATGAAGAGCTCTTCGGGCTGGGCTCCCATGGCGATGAGCTTGTCGTTGGCAAAGACCTGGGGAACACTCTGAGCGCCGTATTTCCGGGCCAGGTCTGGGTTGGCCTGGATGTCGATGATCTCCAGGGAGATCGTGTCCGGCCTTTCCAAGGCGGCGTTCAGGGCATTGATGGCCTGCTGGGGGCAGTAGGGGCAGGTGGGGCTCACGAAGACCTTGATATGCCTGGGGGAGGTGATCTTCTTCAGGATCCGGCGGGAATCCTCGCTGAGGCCCGCGCTGCGGTAGCCCAGCATCTGGAGGGCGATAATCAGCGTCCTGGTCTCCTCCCCGATGGGGGCCCCTAGCCAGCGGGCTTTATAGCGATCGGGATCAAAAAGAAGGGTCGGTGAACTCTGAACCTTCCATTTGCGGGCCTGCTCGTGGCCGAGGTCGTATTCCTTGAATTGAACCTTGGATGATACCCGGTGCAGGACCTCCAGAACCTCCCGCGCAGCCTGGTTGAAGGGTTGGTTTCGCCCCTCATCCGTGAACAGAAAAATCGATGCCGGATAGGGCATCTTTCCCAAGATTTCCCCCAACTGGGCTTCGGCTTTTTCCTCCATGCCTCTTCCGGCGGCTCCTTCGGATTCTTCCCGCTTCGCCATTTTGGCCTCCCTTCATCCAGGCGCATCCGGCCATAATCCATTCAACTCATCAAAAACCTGCTCCCTGCGCTAGAAATCCGCACCTTACGCCTTCCTCTTTTCCCCATCTCCCGATATTATTAATCTTACTCCATTTGGCATCTCTTTAAAAACCTTTCCAAATCCTTGAGGTGAGGAAGCGAAGGTTGGGCGCCCAGTCTGGTCGCGGCCAGGGCTCCTGCGGCGTTGGCCCGATGCAGGACCTCGCGCATGGGCTTCCCAGCAGCCAAGGCGGAAGCAAGGGCCCCCATGAAAGCATCTCCTGCCGCTGTTGTGTCTGTAACCTTGACCCGGAAGGCCTTCATCCAGACCTCTTCATCCCGGTTTCTGAAGTATAACCCATCCGCTCCTAAGGTGATGATGACGTTTTTTACGCCTCGGCCCAACAGCTTTTGGGCAACCTGCGAGAGGTTCCTCTTCTCCCTTATTTTCATCCCCGAGAGGATTTGAGCTTCCCATTCATTGGGAACGAAAAAGTCCGCCAGGGATAGAACCTTTGGAGGGAGGGGAATCGCGGGGGCGGGATTCAAAATGGTGAGAGCATTATTCTTTCGGGCCATCTTCAAACCTTCGCTTACCGCATTCAGCGGGGTCTCCAACTGGGCGACAAAGACCCGAACGCCTTCCCAGATATCCCGACGGGATTCCAGGTCTTTCACCGAAAGGGCTCCGTTCGCCCCCGGCGAGACGATAATCCTGTTTTCTCCCCGGGGATTGAGTTCAATAACCGCGACTCCGGTGGGGAGCTTTGGGTCTTGGAGAAGAAAATGGGGAGACAAGCCGTTTTCGGTTAAATATTTCCGGTAAGATTGGCCGAAGGAATCCTTTCCCAACTTGGTGAGGAACAGAACTTCTCCCCCCAGCCGCTTGGCGGCGATCGCTTGGTTCGCCCCTTTCCCTCCATAAGCGGTGAGCAGGTTTTCTCCGGTGATCGTTTCCCCGGGGTTATGGAAGCGGGGGATCCGGAGGATGAGATCGACATTTGAACTGCCAAGGACCAGGATTCGACCCTTCATGGCTTCAGCCTTTCAGGCGGGTTAAGAACAAATCGAGGAACCGTTCCCGGTCCACCCCCAGGCAGACCTCGACGTTCTTTGTTCCCCCTTGAATTTCAGAGCTCTTCCCGTGGCCCTCTCCTTCTCCCGCTTCGACGGAGATGGATAAATTTTCTTTCCTGACGAGACCGGGATCGATCACCGCTCCCACGGCCAGGGGGTCGTGAAGATAGGTTTCTCTTTTTCCTCCCCGGAAGAGCCCTGTTTTAGATTGGTAACCCGTGGCCTCGATTACAAAACGAGAGAATGAATTTTGGAGAGGTCTGATTCTCCCTTCCATCAAGCCGGCGGTGAGGGAAACCTGATGGGTGGCATCCAGGGGAACGAGGGTTATGGGCAGCCCGGACTCCAACACCCATTTGGCCGCCAGGGGGTCGGCGTAGAAGTTAAACTCCGCCTGAGGAGTGATGTTCCCCTTTGTCCGGACCGCTCCTCCCATGATCATGACTCCCTTCAAATTCCTGATTCCCTCTGCATCCTTTTGCAGGGCAAGGGCCAGATTGGTCAATGGGCCGACGGCAATCAGGGTGATCTCTTGGGGATGCCTGCGGGCCATCTGATTTATGAGTTCATCGGCCGGACCGGAGAACATTTCCGCCCATTCTCCCGGATCCTCTGCTTGAATGTTCGCGCCCCCCAGTCCGTCTTCCCCATGAGAGAATTCGGCGTGGACCGGTTTGCCCTGCAAAGGCCGGTCTGCCCCCGAGGCGATCCAGGCCCGGCGGGAAGGTCGGAGGAGAGTCAGGACTTTTCCGATATTTTTCATCACTTTGTCGAGAGAAACGTTCCCATGGACCCCCGTGACCCCCAGCACTTCCAACTCGGGCGAATGAAAAGCGAGGATCAATGCCATGGCGTCATCCACCCCTACATCACAGTCGATGATTACTTTTTTATTCATCCAGTTAGCCTTTGCGGATCCTGACTTCTGTATTTTTATTATAGATAACGCGAAGGGTCCAGTCAAAATATCCGAGATGCGGGATCGGAGCCGAGAGAATCTCCCGGAGGGCTGGGAGGAAAAAGTCGGTCTTGTGATTTTTGCTTGTGCAATTTGCCTGTGGCGGACTTTCGGGCCAGGAGAGGCTTGGAATGCAATCGCCTTCAGCCTTACTTGGCGAAAATGAAGGTGGGTAGATTCCGTATTGACTCGTTCTTTTCATTTGGAATACACTACAAATGGATAAAACGGAGAGAACAGAATTCAATCGATTCAGGAGGTCGGGCAGCCATGACAGTTACCCATGTGGATGGAAAAAACAAAGGAAAGATCATGCTCTATGCCCTGAGCACCTGCGTCTGGTGCAAAAAAACCAAACAGCTGCTGGATCAGCTGGGGGTGGGGTATGACTATGTCGAAATCGATCTCCTGCCGGGGGAAGAACGGACGGAGGCAACGAATGAAGTGAAGAAATTAAACCCCCGATGTTCCTTTCCGACTCTCTCCATCAACGGCCAATGCATCGTGGGCTTTGATGAGCAGAAGGTCAAGGAGGCGCTCGGTTCATGAAGGAAGAATCTACCGTTTCTCCTGAGGAGGTGGACCGGCTATTCCAGCGGCTGCACAAAGAAGCCGAAGCGGGAGGGTATCACCTCAACCCGGATGCGCCCTTTACCAAGGAGCTGGTCAAAGGCCTCCTGATCAACGAGCAGAGATACGGGTACTGGGCTTGTCCCTGCCGGCTGGCTTCCGGGAATAAGAGCGAGGACCTGGACATCATCTGCCCCTGCGATTACCGGGACCCGGACCTGGAGGATTACGGGGCCTGCTATTGCGCCCTCTATGTTTCCGGGGCGTTCCTGAAAGGAGAGCAGAGACTCCAGTCCATCCCGGAAAGGCGTCCCCCCGAGGAGGAAAGAAAGAAAGCCCACGGCGGGCCGAAAACGCCGGTTTTCTCTTCCCTTCCTTATCCCGTCTGGCGGTGCAAAGTTTGCGGATATCTCTGCGCCCGTGAGGGGCCCCCTGAGGTCTGTCCCGTATGCAAGGCGAAGAAGGACCGGTTTGAAAAATTCCTCTGACCCAGAGCGCAGAATTTTATTCAGGAATAGGGTCGGTTTGAAAGCCGTCCCCGCAAAAACCGCCAAACAACTCCGCCTGATGATTCTTGGCTTCAAAAGATCGGAGAGAATCGATCAACCTTCTTTTCTTTGCTAAAGGACTCCTCATCGGTTTTTCCATTGCCGCCCCCGTTGGCCCAATCGGTGTTCTGTGTATCCGGAGGACTCTGGCATATGGCCGCCGGTCCGGCCTGGCTTCGGGAATGGGCGCTGCCACGGCGGATGCCCTTTACGGATGCGTTGCCGGTTTTGGGTTAACCATTATTTCCCACTTTTTAATCCAGCAACAATTCTGGTTTCGTCTCGGCGGGGGATTTTTTCTTGTTTACCTGGGAGTTCGGACATTCTTCTCCCGTCCAGGCGGCGAGCCTCCCATGGCACGCCGATCAGACCTTGCGGGCGATTTCCTCTCCACTTTTTTTCTCACGGTTACCAATCCACTGACCATTTTATCCTTTGCGGCCATTTTCGCCGGATTGGGGGTGGGAAGCGCGAGAGGGACCTATATCGAAGCAGGAGGGATGGTTCTCGGCGTTTTCATCGGGTCGGCGGCCTGGTGGTGGATCTTAAGTTTTGGAGTCGGCGCTTTTCGGGATCGATTCGACCTTCGGGGGTTGCGCTGGGTGAGCCGCATCTCCGGCATCATCATTTTAGGGTTCGGGGTGGCGGCCCTCGTTTCCTCAGGGTAACTCCCCGGGTCGGCCGGGGCTTTGACTCTCCCCGGAAAAATGAATAAAATAAAAAAATGAAATTCTTGGCCGACCGTACCACAGGGAAATTGGCCAAAAAGCTACGGGCCTTGGGTTTTGATGCGGCGTACTGGGGAGGCGGCCCGGGCGAAGAGGCCGCCCGGGCGGCCCTGACGGAGGGCCGGATGTTTTTGACCCGGAGCCGAAGGATCCCGGCGGTGGGAAAAGACCTCCAGGTTACCTTCCTGGAGGCTAACGACCCCCGGGAGCAGGTGCGCGAGGTACTCCAAAAACTCCATCTGAGGCCTTCTGATGAACTGTATTTTTCACGCTGCCTGCTGTGCAACGAAGAGCTTCACCCAGTGACCAAGGGAGAGGTGGAGGGAAGAGTGCCGGATTTCATTTACCGAAATTGTGATTCCTTTTGCCTTTGTCCGCGCTGCCGGCGGGTCTATTGGCCCGGCACACACATGGATAAAATGAAAGAGGAAGTAGGCCGGGTCTTGCCTGGCCGAGGCTGGCCCCCCGCGCGGCGGGAAAGCGCGGGAAAGGGCTCTTACGGAAGAAAGGAGGGGGGAAAGGAATGACCCTCTGGGAATTGATCAAAAAGGGAGCGGAGGAAGGGTTGGAAGCCATGAAGGACGGGCTCTCGACCTTCATGGAGGAAGCCGGGAAAACCAGCCGCATATTGAAAAAACGGGTGGAACTGACCTCGGTTCAGGGAAATGTTCGCAAGGCCTTCATCCGCCTGGGAAGCGTAGCCTGCGAGCTTCAATCCCGCGATGAACCGGACATCTACGGTCATGAAGAAGTGGGGCGGTTAATTGCCGAGATCGACGGCTACAAGGTAAGAGTACGCGAGATTGAAAAGGAGATTGAAAAAATCCACCAGGAAGAACAAAAAAAGAAAGCCTCCTGAGGCCGTCCCCCGCTTCACCCTCCATGCAAACCAGGCAGGTCGCCCCTTCTCGGAAGATTCCCACAGTCGGCAGGATCCCCCTGGGTCTTTTCCAGGGCGTGTTTCAGGGCCGGCAGGACCACCATCAAATTTTCCCTCACTGCTCGCGGGCTTCCGGGCAGGTTGATAATCAGGGAGCGGCCCCGAATCCCGGCCACAGCCCGGGAAAGCATGGCCGTAGGGGTGATCTTCATCCCTTCGGCGCGCATCGCCTCGGCGATTCCGGGAACTTCTTTTTCCAGCACCCTGCGGGTGGCCTCGGGGGTGACGTCCCGGGGGCTCAGTCCCGTTCCCCCGGTGGTGAGGATCAAATTCAAACCTTTCCGGTCGGCGTATTCCATGAGCTTCCGGGCGATGATTTCCTCCTCGTCCGGGATCACTTCGTAAGCCTCTACCCAAGCGGGAAGAGAATCGAGGACCTGGCGGATTTCAGGCCCGCTCAGGTCTTCCCTTTCTCCCCGGGACCCTTTGTCACTGATGGTCAGAATTCCCGCCGAGAACACGGACCTCGTCCCCTACTCTGATCTCTCCGCCTTCCAGGACCTGGGCAAAGATTCCCTCTTTGGGCATGACACAGTCGCCTGCCTGATAATAGATGGCGCAGCGGGTATGGCACACTTTCCCGATCTGGGTCACTTCCAGGAGGGTGTGCTCCCCGATGCGGAATCGGGTCCCAAGGGGAAGGGAGAGCAGATCCAATCCCTGAGTGGTGATGTTTTCGGCGAAATCGCCCGGCCCCACCTTGAGCCCCAGACGCACCATTTTGTCGATGGATTCCTGGGCGAGGAGGCTCACCTGCCGGTTTCCCGGTGCGGCGTGGGCATCTTCCTTCAAACCCAACCCCGGAATCAGGCAGGAGGTACCCACATTCTTCTTCCGGGTCCCTTTTCGGGCGCTGATGTTTACGGCTACGATTTTTCCTCGGGGGTCCATCCTCAGCCTTTTTTTCTGAAGAGGAGGCCATGGCAAGCTGGAACCGCGAATCGGTCCCTCTGGAATCCGAAGCCTACGCCTCTTTCTGCTCCGCCTTGGAAGCGGCAATGACTTTTTCGGCCAGATGGGCCGGGACTTCTTCGTAGTGGGAGAACTCCATGGAGAAAGACGCCCGGCCGCTTGTCATGGAAGTGAGATCCGGGGAGTATTTTAATACCTCGGACAGAGGGACCTGGGATTTGATGAGCTGCCCTTTGGCCCTGGGCTCTACCGAAAGAACCCGGCCCCGCCGGCCATTCAGGTCTCCGATCACATCACCCATGTATTCGTCGGGAACAAAGACCTCCATGTTCATGATCGGCTCCAGAAGAACGGGATTGGTCTCCATAACCCCCTTCCTCAAGGCCATAGAGGAGGCAATTTTGAAGGCGATTTCCGAGGAGTCCACCTCGTGGGACTTCCCGTCGTAGAACTTGACTTTCAGGTCGACCACCGGGTATCCGGCCAGGACCCCGCTGTGCATAGCCTCGTTGACGCCTTTCTCCACTGCGGGGACGAAATTCCGGGGCACGTTCATTCCCACCAGAGCGTTCTGGAATTCAAAGCCGCCGCCCCGGGGCAGGGGGGAGAGCTCGAAATGGACCTCGGCAAACTGCCCCCGGCCGCCGCTCTGTTTCTTGTGGCGGTAAATGATGCCGCTCTTGGTGCTCTTGATGGTTTCCTTGTAGGGAATTTTGGGGGTTTTCAGGTTGACTTCCACTCCGAATTTGCGCTTGAGCTTTTCCACGGTCACTTCCATGTGGACCTGCCCCATTCCGAAGAGAATCATCTCTTTGGTCTGCTCGTCCCGCTGGAGTTTGATGGTCGGGTCTTCTTCGCAGAGACGGAAAAGGGAGGTGGTGATCTTTTCCTCGTCCCCCTTGGATTTGGGCTCTACGGCAAGAGACACAGGTGGAATGGGGAGGGAGAGAGTTGGATAGACGATGGGCTTCTTCTCGTCGCAAAGGGTCTCCCAGGTGGTGGTCTCTTTCAGTTTGGCCACCGCGGCAATGTCGCCCGGGCCTGCCGATTCCACCGGCTTCTGGTTCTTCCCTTCCAGCTGCAGGATCTGTCCAAATCTTTCCCGGATACCCTTGTTTGCGTTATAAAGGGTCGAGTCCGCATGAAGGGTTCCGGACCATACACGGAAAATGCTGAGCTTTCCGGCATAGGGATCGGCCACGGTTTTGAAAATGAAGGCGGAAAAAGGTTCCTCCTCCTTGGGATTCCGGGTCTCCTCCGCCTTGGTGACTGGATGGGTGCCTTTGGCCGGGCCCCGGTCCAGGGGAGAAGGCAGTAATTGAACCACGGCGTCGAGGAGGGGCTGGACACCCATGTTCTTCAACCCCGACCCGCAGAGGACGGGGAAGATGCTCTTATTCAAGACGCCCCTGCGCAGGCCGTTGGCCAGGTCTTCCGGTGAAAGCTCCTGCCCGTCGAGGTATTTTTCGAGGAGGGCATCGTCCGACTCGGCGATGGCTTCGATGAGCTTGTCCCTGGCAGTCTTGGCCTGATCTTTCAGGTTGGCGGGGATGTCTCCCAGGGTAAATTTGCCGCTCAGGTTGTTCTCAAACTGGTAGGCTTTGCCGGCCAGCAGGTCCACCACGCCGGAAAAAGACTCCTCGGCCCCGATGGGCAATTGCAGCGGAATGGCCTTGGGACTGAGGACTTTCTGGATATCCCCCAGGGTAGCCGAGAAATCGGCCCGCTCCCGGTCCATCTTGGAAATAAAGAGCAGCCGGGGGAGATCGAACTGGGCGGCGTATTCCCACACTTTCTCGGTCTGGACTTCCACGCCGGAGACGGCGTCCAGGACGACCACGACTGCATCGGCCGATTGCAGGCTGTTTTTGGTTTCGATGATAAAGTTGGCATCCCCAGGCGTGTCGATGATATTGATCTTATTCTTGTCCCACTCCAGATGATTGAAGGAGGAACTGATGGTCAGGCTCCGCTTGATCTCCTCGGGCTCGAAGTCCATGACCGAGGTCCCGTCGTCCACCCGGCCCAGCCGGTCGGTGGCCCCTCCGTCGAACAGCATGGCTTCCGCAAGAGTGGTTTTCCCCGCTTTCCCATGGGCTATGATGGCTGTATTCCGCAAACGATTTACTTCGTATTTCTTCATAAGGGCTCCTTATTTTTATTGAATCTTTAAAATAGTTTATATTAAGATAAAAATCAAGTTAAAATCCCCGTGAGAATGAGCCGATCCGAAAGGGCTGAAAGAGGGGCCGAGGGGTATTTTATTTGCCGGGATGAAATGCTTGGGCCGGTCAGAAGGCTTTTCGTAGTCGTCCCCTGGGGCGAGGGGTGAAAGAGCTGATCGAAAGATTTTTGGAACATCTCCGGGTGGAACGGAACGCTTCGGCCCATACCATCCGAAGCTATGCCTCCGACCTGGAGCAGTTCCATAGTTTTTTGCAATCCTTCGGGGGCCAGCAGGAGGGGGGAAAAAAGGATGTGGCGGTGGAAAAGATCGATCATCTGGCCATCCGAGCCTTTTTAAGCCACCTCTACCGGCGGAGCAAGAAGTCCTCCCTGGCCCGAAAGCTGGCCGCTCAGCGCAGCTTTTTCCGCTATCTGGTCAACGAAGGGATTTTGAAGCAGAGCCCGGCGGAGATCGTGGCCACTCCGAAGCTGGAGAAAAGCCTGCCCTCGTTCCTGTCCGTGGACGAGGTCTTTTCGCTGGTGGAAACCCCGGACCCGTCAACCCCCTGGGGAGCCAGAGATCGGGCTATCCTGGAGACTCTTTACTCCTGCGGAATCCGGGTGAGTGAACTGGTCGGTTTGAGCGACGGGGACATCGATTTCCACCTGGGGATCCTTCGGGTTCATGGGAAAGTCGGCAAAGAGAGGGTCGTGCCCGTAGGGAGCAAGGCGGTGGAGGCGCTGCAGGCCTATCTTCCCCGGAGGGACGAGGTCTTGGCTCAAAGAAAGCGGACGGGACCCCGGCCCCCCATCTTCATCAATCCCCGGGGAACTCGGCTTACCGCCCGGACCGTCGCGCGCATTCTCCTGAAACACATTTTGCAGAGCGGTTTGCTGCGAAAGGTAAGCCCCCACGGGCTTCGCCATACGTTTGCGACCCACCTCCTCGACGCCGGGGCGGACCTGAGGGTCATCCAAGAGCTCCTGGGCCATGTGAGCCTATCGACGACTCAACGGTACACCCACGTGAGCGTGGATAAGCTCATGGAGGTGTACGACAAGGCCCACCCGCGGGCCAAGTAAAAAACATTCGCCACGGAGGCACAGAGGGCACGGAGAAAGAATAAGAATGAAGATGAAGCCCAAACCCAGTGAAGGCTTTTCAGCCTTTCATCCTTAATTCATTATTTGGGGTCTCGGTGCTCTCTGTACTACTAACATTCAGAATCTTTAATTTTTGTTAAGCGTTTTTTTTGAATTGTAGGGGGCCCGCCATGGCGGGATGGCCGCCCGCAAGATGGGCAACCATCACGCGTTTCGCGTGATGGCCCCTACATTTTGGTTGCGGCTTTGCTGCACTGTGTCTCGGTGGTGAAGAAATAAGGATGGATTAAGGATAGATTGATGAGCGAAAGAGTGAAGGGAACGACCATCATTGCCGTCCGGCATAAAGGGCAGACCGCCATAGCGGGGGACGGACAGGTGACGGTGGGAAACACGGTACTGAAGCACGGCGCCCGTAAGGTGCGCAAACTCTACAAAGATCAGATCGTTGCCGGGTTCGCAGGATCGACGGCCGACGCCTTCACGCTCTTTGAAAAATTCGAATCCAAGCTGGAACAGTACCATGGCAACCTCTCCCGGGCGGCGGTGGAGCTGGCGAAAGAATGGAGGACGGACCGCATGCTTCGCCGGCTGGAAGCGCTCCTGATTGTTGCCGACCGGGATCACGTCCTGGTCCTCTCCGGGACCGGGGATGTGATCGAGCCGGATGACGGAGTGGCGGCCATCGGCAGCGGGGGCCCTTATGCCCTGGCTGCAGCCCGGGCCTTGATCCTTCATTCCAACCTGGAAGCCAAAACAATCGTTCAGGAAGCCATGCGTATCGCCTCCCAGATCTGCATCTTTACCAACGATCAGATTGCGATGGAGGAACTGGGGAATCCTGACCCGAGCCTGCAAAAGGCATAAAGCATAGGGAAAATAATAGAAATCCTCCGTTTCAGACGGGGGGAAAAGCTGATTAAAGAAATATGAGCGAAAAAGGGAAAGAGAGAGAAGAGCCCCAGCCCTACACTCCCCGGGAAATCGTTGCCGAGCTGGACAAGTACGTGATCGGCCAGAAGAATGCCAAGCGGTCCGTGGCCGTTGCCCTGCGGAACCGGTGGCGGAGGCAGCGGGTGGAGAAAGACCTGCGGGACGAGATTGCCCCCAAGAATATCATCATGATCGGGCCCACCGGAGTGGGCAAAACCGAGATCGCCCGGCGTTTGTCCAAACTGGCCCAGTCCCCCTTTCTAAAAATCGAGGCTTCGAAATTTACGGAAGTAGGATACGTAGGGAGGGATGTGGAATCCATGGTCCGGGACCTCACCGAGCTGGCGGTCAACATGGTCCGGGCGGAAGAGATGGAAAAGGTGATGGTCAAAGCCCGGGAGATGGCCGAAGAGCGGATGCTGGACCTGCTGCTTCCTCCCCCCCGGCGGGGTTCCCCGGAGCCGGCCCCGAAGGAGAATTCCCCCGAGGCCGCGGAGGCGGGTGCTTCTCCGGAGCTGGCCCTGGCCAATTCTGCCAAATCCTCCCCGACCCGGGAGAGATTGAGAAAGATGCTCCGGGAGGGGAAGCTGGACAACCGGATGGTGGATCTGGAGCTGACCCAGCGGCAGATTCCCGTCGTGGAGATCTTCTCCAACGCGGGAATGGAGGATATCGATTTCAACCTGAAGGAGATGTTCAGCAGCCTCCTGCCCAAGAAGACCAAGCGGAGAAGGGTGAAAGTTCCGGAGGGGCTGGAATTGCTCGCCGAAGAAGAGTCCCAGAAACTCGTGGATATGGACCGGGTGAGCAGCCTGGCCGTCGAGAAAGTAGAACAGGCGGGGATCATCTTTCTGGATGAGATCGACAAAATCGCCGGCCGGGAATCGACCCATGGTCCGGATGTTTCCCGGGAAGGAGTGCAGCGAGACCTCCTTCCCATCGTTGAGGGGACCACGGTTAACACCCGTTACGGAATGGTGAAGACGGACCATATCCTCTTCATCGCTGCGGGGGCTTTCCATGTATCCAAGCCCTCGGACCTGATTCCGGAGTTGCAGGGCCGTTTTCCCATCCGGGTGGAGCTGGAGTCCCTGACCCAGGCGGATTTTGTCCGTATTCTGACCGAACCTAAAAACGCCCTGCTTAAGCAGTACAAGGCTCTGCTGGAGACCGAAGGGATCATTCTCTCCTTCACCGAGGACGCGGTCGCCGAGATTGCCGAGATCGCCTCCTTGGTGAATCAACGAATGGAGAATATCGGCGCCCGAAGGCTCCATACCGTGTTGGAAAGGTTATTGGACGAAATTTCCTTCGATGCCCCGGATCGGCGGGAGAAGAAAATCGCGGTCGACGCCGGGTATGTCCGGAAGAAACTGGTGGAGATCATTCAGGACCAGGACCTTAGCCGGTACATTCTGTAGGAGCAGGTTGGGGGCGCGAGGTCCGAGGAACGAAGCCTCTTTTTCCTTCTTTCCATCGCTCCAAGGAGGACAGGGGCGGCAATGGGGGAAAATCAAAGATGGAAAAGTATATTGAAAAGGCGGACATCCTGTTGGAAGCGCTTCCCTACATCCAGCGCTTCGCCAATAAGACCATGGTCATCAAATACGGAGGCCACGCCATGGAGGACGAGGAGCTGAAAAACGGCTTCGTCCGCGACGTGATCCTCCTCCATTACATCGGGCTTAACCCGGTCATCGTTCACGGGGGAGGCCCGCAGATCGACGGCATGCTGACCCGGATCGGCAAGAAGTCAACCTTCATCGAAGGGATGCGGGTAACCGACGAAGAAACCATGGACGTGGTGGAGATGGTCCTGGTGGGGCAGATCAATAAGGAAATCGTATCCCGCATCAATTCCCACGGAGGGCACGCGGTGGGGCTTTCCGGGGCGGACGGCAACCTGATCCGGGCCCGCAAAATGTGGGCCCATAAACGGGGCAAGGAAGGGCAGGAAAAGGAGCGGATTGACCTGGGGATGGTGGGGGAAGTGGAATCCATCAGCCCCGAAATTCTCCGGACCTTTATCGCCAACAAATGGATCCCGGTCATAGCCCCTGTCGGGGTTGGGCCGGGTGGCGAAGCATACAACATCAATGCGGACCTGGTAGCCGGGAAGGTGGCCTCCGCGCTGCAGGCGGAGAAGTTTATCCTCCTGACCGATGTGGAAGGGGTTCTCAACACCCAGAAGCAGTTGATCTCCACCATGGATGCCAAGATGGCCGGCCGGTTCATTCGGGAAGGAACCATCAGCGGAGGAATGATTCCCAAAGTGAAGTGCTGCCTCGACGCCCTTCAGGAAGGGGTCAAAAAAACCCACGTCATCGACGGGCGGATGAAACACGCCATCCTGCTGGAAGTTTTCACCGACGAAGGGATTGGGACGCAAATTTTTTGAAAAAAATAAGGGAATCGGCTATCGGCCTTAATTCCCTAAGGTAACCCCCCGTCTCCTCCGGGGGAATCAATAAGTTTGACATTTTCTGGATGCCTGGGTCGTGGCCAGGGGCCAAGGGTATTGCGCGCAGAAAGCATCGGCTGGGTGAGCCCTTTTCCCAGGAGCTCCGCTCGGCTTCCGCAGAAAACGGCGGGCCCATCGGCGATGCAAATTCGGGATGCGGATTTAAATTTTGAATCCTGGCGTTTTCTATTCCACATTCCGCATTTCGGTTGCCCGCCCGTTCCATGAAATCAAAGGCGCCTCATGGTTTCTGCGCGCAATACCCTTGGACCCGGGCCGGGCAACAGAGGAAAGGCCACCTTTAGGCAGTGGTGGAAAAAAAGAAAGAAGGATGAGGAGAAATATGAAAGAAAAAGTGAAGAAAGTCGTTTTAGCCTA
>Ga0113563_10000949_pt1 | contig 15524 bp, 9 predicted proteins | sample Mud3Dept3metaG_FD_80117 | JGI IMG/M metagenome (GOLD analysis project Ga0113563, IMG submission 80117) | Freshwater wetland microbial communities from Ohio, USA, analyzing the effect of biotic and abiotic controls - Mud 3 Core 4 Depth 3... | ecosystem: Environmental > Aquatic > Freshwater >...
GCGATATAAGCACGTTGGGTTCCTCCGCCCGAACGTCCTGTAATACCTATTCTGGCAGGATCAACCTCTTTCCTTATTAGCAAATAATCAACAGCCCTGATGCCATCCCATATAAAATACCGTGCCGCGGAACTGCCTGTAATAAAAGCCTGTGCGCCGGGATAAGAATGTTTCTCATCAATACCTCCTACGAATGTTTTACCGGTTTCGGGATCAAAATATCCCAGACGTTCTCCCTGTCCTATAGGGTCGAAGGTAAAAACTATGAATCCTTTCTTTACAAGGTTCAGAATAACGTGCTGCCTGTTGCAGGAGATATAAATAATCCTTGATTCAGATATGTTACCCTCCTATAATTCCACTATCCCAATCTTATAAACTCCTACCTCCGGCACTGTAAAAGATATTTCACTACCCTTTTGAGAGAATTTTATCGGCATATCTTCGTTTTGAGTCGGGCAGGCTAACAACACCCGTTTTGCTTTTTTACCATCGGGTATTTGCATAGTAACTTTTACATTTTTAACCGGGCTTTCAGGGCGGAAATTCACGAGGTGAACCAATCGTAGGTTGGGCACTTCCGTATATTCAGCATATAATCCTTCCTGTCCCGATGCAAAGGCTGAATACCGACCTCCAACCGATTGGTGCAGGGCATCAAGGATATTGCCATCATCGTTGATTTTTACCATTTGTCTTTCAGGTACATCTTTCAATGGAACGCCTTGCCGCGCAACCATCCATTCGTTATAATTTGCCACTGGTCCAATCACACAAAGGTTTCCACCCTGCCCGACAAACCGGAGTATCTCCAGGATTTGTTTATCGGAAAGAGCCACACATCCAGCCAGCACGAGCGACCGGTATTGGTGCAGGTCAGAAAGCTGGTGTTCATGCACCGTCTGGAATGGAATCCGTTCATCTATACACAACTGCTCCACTTTTGCAGTAAGTTGTGCATTAGCCGGATCGGCAAATACCTGTGATGGGAAACTCCTTAATATTGCTACATCAGCAATGACATTCGCTTCACGGAATAATGTACGGCGGGTTTTATAAAAATTGATATAGGGAAGGATTTCTTTGGATACCGGTTCTTTCGGAGGCCTTGCCGATATAATATCACCATTTATGAATTCACAGACCATTCCAAGACAGTCGGAATTAAACGCCATGGACTCTGATATGGATACAGGGGTTGTGGCATAGTAAAAGACAAGGTTTTTCATGCTCCGTGCTATTTTATAGCTCAGAATCCGGGTTTGAAATTGGCCGTCTTTATAACCGGATGGAAATCCTTCACTCCATAGTGCTTCTCCCCCCTGGAGCAACCGTCCATGGTCGAAGGGAGGTCTTATCCGGTTGCCGGGACCTCCGCAATTGAGTTCCATGAGGATGTCTTTCCGTAACGAACGCGCGTATTTATTCATATCGGAATATGAATCGGCTACCGATTGGGTAGCAAATTCGAGCCATGCGTAATCCAGAAGATTTTGAGGTGTTTCATTCATCGGGGGGATCACCAGGGAAAGGTCTGTTGCTCCCATCTGCTGTAATTGTTGAAGCGTGAAATTGTCTCTTAAATATTCCCGGAAGCGGTTAACAGAGTTGGCGTCACGGCCCGGACCTCTGCCATAATTGTCGAAATGGAGGAGTTCGGTCTGGATATCGTTTACAGCAAAGTTGATGATCTTCTTATAATATTCCTGGGCAGCAGGGTGGTTGCGATCCCAATAATAACGGATTCCCAGATTGTAATAGTCGTAGGGTTTATAGTTCTTATCAAGATAGATCCAATTGGTGGCTTCCGGTACTTCCCTGAAAAACGGTTCCCACAGGAATGCCCCGCTATACACATAAACTCCCACATGCAAACCAGCGTCATGGTATTGTTTGGCAAACCTCACGGCATCCTGCATAGTCTGGTGTTCTATTTTCAAACCGGCTCCTTTGTAACAGTGCATCATGATAAAATTGACACCCAACTCTTTGATCTTTGCAGTGGTGACAGAGTCGTGTTCATGTTCCCATGCAGCAAGTTCTTCTTCTGTGGGGGCATGACCATCACGGGTTCCCTGAAGCGTTCGGTAAGTCAATGGCTCCCAACTGCCAGCCATGATCAATCCATCGCGCTGTAACCATTCAGGGCGTTGGTTAAAGGGTAATGTCTGAGCAATGGTATCATTGATGGATATACTGAATATTAATACTAAAATGAAAGTGAAAATCCTGATTACAGTAAGATACATTAAAGTTGTTAATTGACTTGAGCATTGAGTTGGTTTCATTGATTTAGATTTATAGCATTTTCAGACATTGTTTAATTATTCATTCATCGTACCATCATTTTCACATACCGAGTAACAGGTTCCGTTTCATTGTTACAGACAATTTTATATTTCACCGGACTGCTAGTGACTTCCCTCTTTTCTGTTTTTTCTATTTCAGCACTTGTAACGGTATCTTTTTCTTTCCAGCAGTATTCCGTGAAGAGTTTACATTTCCCAATTATTTCCGGATTGTCTAATGTAACTTTAATCTCATTCACACCTTTTTCGAGCCTTGGAACTGTAATGGGTGATGACTGAAAAATATTGGTCAGCCGCAATGAGCTTATTCCATCAAATAAAACCTTGCAGGTTCAATATTACCTGCAAGGTTTTATAACTATTCATATAAATCATCACCAAAAACTATAAATAAATCAATCGATCTACTACCAGTTTGGATTCTGTGCTAAATTCGGATTCAAAGCAATCTGATTAAGCGGTATGGGCCACAGGTATTGTTTTGAAGGATCGAAACTGCGGTTTGAAGCCGGCTGGGCAATAATGATGCTGTCTGAGGTAAGATTAATCGTGGATACATTGCTTTTTGGATAATCCGCTTTAAAAAACCGTGCTCCAAATACAGCTTTCGGCAATTCGACCTCAGCGGTTTTCCATCGCAGCAAATCATCATAACGGAATCCTTCCATAGCCAGTTCCACCCGGCGTTCCCTGCGGATCTCTTCCTGCATGTTCAATCCATTAGAGTCGACAAATAAATTGGTCAAATGGGGCATTCCAACGCGGTCTCTCAGCAGATTGACTGAAAGGTCCAAATCCTGGTCGCTGATTGTATTGCTCAACTCATAAACAGCTTCAGCATAATTAAGCAATACTTCGCCATATCGGATCGCGATATAGTCCATATAATAGGTAGAATATACAAAAGGTGTGTTATATGGATAATCCCAGCATTTAGTAATATAATAAGCTGTTGGGGAAGTCAGGTCAAGAACCAATGCCTCTTCATGATAGTATTTGTCCCCTTTCTTTGGAACGGTAGCATTTAACCGCGGATCCCTGTTCATAAATTCGGAAAGCGCATTTTGTTGCCCCTGGAACAAAGGAGACTGATTAATGGGTAAACCATCGGTACACAAGTAAGAATCCACTAACGACCGGGTCACACCATAATCCCCCTGTGCCCTGTTGACAGAAAAATTTTCCTGGTGAATCGCTCCAACGTTCTCAATGCCATATATCCAAACCCAAATTGATTCCTTAATTGACGATCCCTCTCCTGTATTTTTAAAAAGTTTTAAATAGCCGGTGTTGCCGGCAGCATTAAAAAGTTGATATTCATTACTCTGCATCACAGCTAATGCCGCGCTTTTTGCCGTTTGTAAGTGGCTTTGGAAATTGGTATTCGTATGGAATTTGTTCCAGGTACCTTCCCTTAGCGCTACCCGCGATTTTAAAGCCAGGGCAGCCCCTCTGGTCACCCTTCCCCAGTCAGAAGACTTCAGTTCCGATGCTTTTGGTAAATTATTTGCAGCAAAATCCAGATCACTGTACATTGTATCCGTGACCGTTTCCCTGGAGTCCCTGGTGCTGTAAAGTTCTTCATCATCAGTATCAAGTGTCTTCAGGACCAGGGGTACATCACCATACCTCCTGACCAGGTCGGCATAGGCCCAGGCTCGGAAAAATTTGGCTTCTGCCTCATATTCGGGAAGCAATTTGGATTCTAAGGTAGTCTTCCCCACATGTTCAATAATGTTGTTAGCAGCCCGGATAACTGCATAATCTTGGTTCCAGGGACCAAAGTCACCGGTTGGTAAATACGTACCATCGCTGATGTTGCTTCGTGTTCTGGCCAATGCGTTGTCAGACATAATATCCGCCTTCAATGGGTGATGATCATCCCAAGTATAAACATCAACTACCTTATAAAGATAATTCGCGGCCTGCCGGAAATCGTTGTCCGTTTGCCAATACACAGCATCTGTCAGGTTAGATTCAGGAATCTGGTCCAGTTCACAGGCATTGAAAGCAACTAACAGGATAAATGCTGTAAAGATTTTATTATTATTATTTCTTTTCATAATTGTACGTTTTAAATATTATACATGGATCATATTTCCATGATTATTAAAAAGACAGATTAATCCCTGCGGTATAAGTCCTTAAGAAAGGATATAAATAACGCTGTTCGCTTACATCTTCAGGATCGATATAGTCAAAAGTTTTGGTCAATTCCCAGATATCATGGCCAGCGATGTAAACACGAAGTTTCTCAATTCCCACTTTAGACAGAAGGTTATCCGGCAGGGTATAGCTTATCTGGATGTCTTTCAACCTGATGTATGCACCATCCTGGATGTAGTAATCACTTGGCAGGAAATTGTGGCTTCCGTTAGAATAAACTCTGGGGAAGGATGCATCCGGGTTATCCGGAGTCCAGAAATCCATTTGTGTTTTATTTGGGCAGATATAATGGGCAGAAAAACCTGCTTTTTCAGCATCATGAGGCATGAATACCCTTTTCCCCACTCCCTGGAAGAAGAGTGAGGCATCGAAGGATTTCCAATTTAATCCGCCCGACAGGCCAAAGCTATACCTCGGACTGGTATTTCCCAGATAAACCAGGTCACCATGGTCTTTTATCGTCTGGCTTCCGGCCGAGATCTTTTTATCGTTGTTAAGGTCAATGTATTTTATATCCCCAGGACCTGTACGGTTGTCCTGGAAAACATGGGCGCTGACCTCTTCCTGAGTCTGAAAAAGACCATCCGTTTTATAACCGAAAATGGAATTGTAGGGCATGCCTTCTATTAATACGTTTGTTCCGGGTCTGATCGATGTTGCCCCCAGGTAATTGACTACTTCATTCTTCGAATCGGCAATATTAGCACTTATCCAATAGTTAACAGCACCCTTATGATCTTTCCAGGTCACCTGAGCTTCCCATCCCCAGGTTTTCAACTCGCCGGCATTCAGATTAGGCAGGCCGACGCCAATAACGGAAGGATATTCGACCCTGGCCAGCATGTTTTTATTACGTTTTACAAAATAGTCGCCACTCAGTGTAAGCTTGTTTTTAAACAAACCAAAGTCTGCACCGATATTGCTGCTCTGGACAATTTCCCAGGTAATATACTCCGAAGCCAGGGTTTTTTGAGCAACATAGGAAGCCTGCTGTTCCACTGTCCCATTAATCCCCTGTAAAAGATCATTGCTGGTGGTTAGCAACGCGATATAATCATAATTACCCAATACACCTGCATTTCCCAACTGGCCCCACGATGCCCTGAATTTTAATTCGTTGATTATACCGGATTGAAACCAGGGTTCCTGGCTAACCCGCCAGGCTGCAGATGCTGAAGGAAACCATTTGTACCTATTCCCCGGAGCTAACTTGGAACTCCCATCGTAACGTACATCGCCTTCAAGCAGGTAACGTTCTTTATAATTATATTGCAGCCTGCCAAAAAGAGATTGAAACGCATTCGTTTGCACATCATCAGCAAGGGTAATGTTGTCTTTGGAAGCCCAGTTAAAATCCGGTATATTTGCATTGATCAGTTTTAGTGCCTGGGCGCTGAAAGTAACAAAGCGGTAATTCTGAAAGGAATAGCCTGCCAGGGCATGGATACTGTGGTTACCTATCTTCAGGTCATAGTCAGTTAAAAACTGGAATTCTTTATATGCTGAGTTTTCATGCCCCTTAAAAATCTTGGAATCAGTTGAAATGTATCCGACTGGAGACCCGTTAATGCCATAATGATAGATCGGGTTTTGTTGACTATACACTGTATTAAAATTGGCATCAGCAGCACCTACCAACCTGAATTGAAGACCTTTTACCAGGTGGTCGATCGTTAAAGTCGAACGTACGTTGATATTATTCTTTTTCGATGTATTATAACCATAAGCACTAGATAACTGATAAAATTTGACACGTCCGTCATAGGCACCGACATAGGCACCCCAGGCAGGATTCCCATTTGGATCATACAAAGGGGTGACTCCAGGGTAAGTATATACATAGTAGAACATTGAACTAACATCTGTCAGCGGTTTGTCTATCTGATTATAGTTATAAGCCAGTTCATTGGATAGGGTGAGGTATTTCCCGATATGGGTATCCAGGTTGAACCTCCCCGAATATTTTTCATTATTGTCTGGTCCTATTTTTATGATACCGTCATTGCGGTAATAAATGGTGGAAAGCCTGAAGGTGGTTTCTCCTGTTCCCCCGCTGACTACAATATTATGGGACTGCCTTGGGGGGGCACTCTTTAAAACCAGCTCGGTATAGTCATAATTTCCCCAATACCGGTAAGTACCGGGAATGGCGGGATTTTCTTCCCAAAGAACATTGCCGTCTCTAAGTTTGGCCAGGTCTGCTTCACTAAGGTCAAAGGGACGCCCTGCATTGATATCGGCAATCTTTCGTGCTAAGGCTATGTCATACGAGCTTGGCCGTTCAGGCGCCCGTCCTACTTTTGACAAGCTGTATGAGGAATTTATCTCAACGTGAACTTTACCGGATTTCCCGCTTTTAGTGGTGACCAGGATCACACCCCCGGCAGCTTTTGCCCCGTAGATAGCCGCAGAAGCAGCATCTTTAAGCACCGAGATAGACTCTACATCTTCCGGACGGACATCCTCAATACTCCCCTCTATCCCGTTGATCAATACAAGTGCCGGGTTGTTATTTATCGAGGTAAGCCCGCGAATCTGGATCTTAAATTTTTCATTTCCGGGCGAACCGCTTTCTCTCGTAATTACCGTACCTGGCATAATCCCCTGAAGGGCATCCGCAGTTCCTGTTACCGGTTTGTTCATCAATTGGTCACCTTTTACGGCTGTAACAGCACCGGTCAGGTTCACTTTCTTCTGTGTACCGTAACCAATTACCACTACTTCATCCAAAGATGTAGTTTCAGGAACCATTGCTACGTCTATAACAATTTTTCCTTGAAGAGATATTCTTTGTGGAGTATATCCGATGAATGAAAATAGAAGCACAGTACTGCGATCAGGTACATCAATTGAGTATTTCCCATTTCCATCCGAAATTGCACCAATGGTGCTCCCTTCCACCATTATATTTACACCAGGCATAGGTTCTCCTGAATTACTGTCAGTTACAGTACCAGTGATTACTTGCTGCTGTAGGAGTGCTTCAAGAGCAGATGATCCTTGATTTGGAGTTAGAACGATCTGACGTTCGCTGACGATGAACTTTACATCGTTTGCGAAAATTTCATTTAAAATGTCCTTAATAGGTTCATCTTCTGCAGCTACATCTACCTTCCGCTCCACATCGATCAGCTTCTGATTGAATAGAAAATAGAACTCACTGATATCCTCAATTTTATTGAGGACGCTTTCAACCGAAGCTCCCTTCATATTAAGAGAAATCTTTGTGTTTTGAGAATAAGTGGGGCCAGCTACCAGGTTAATTAATCCGGAAAAAAACAAAAAAACTGCAATTTTCATGATTAGTAGTAATTTACGCCAATTACTATATAGCCTTAAAGACTTATAGTAATTTAGATTTTTTTTCATACTTTTGAAGTGTTAAGGTTAATAATAGAATGTTAATTGTAGAAGCAAAGACATTCAGCTGACCATTAACCGGAGGAAAGGTGTACCAGCACTTTTCCTCTTTATTTTTATAGTCAGCTTAAAGTAATTTCATATTTGTGCCATAGTCATTTATTTTTAGTTAATAATCAAATAGGTTTATTATCAATTGCCTTTTTTATCGGGAAAATGATCACTTTCTTTTTCGGGAACGATCCATTATGTAAAGGATTTCGTTCAACTTCCTTAAAATTAATAGGAGCACTGAGTTTCAGCAATTTCAGTATTTCCTCTAAAGATTCTTCCTGGAATGTAGCACGATACCGGTAGTCCTGCAATTCTATGCCCTGAAGTTCGATATCAACATTGAATATCAGGGAAATCTTCTTTACTACCTCAGACATTGGTTCATTGCGAAAAATCAGTTTCCCGTCTTTCCATGCTATATATTTATATGTATCCTCCTCTGTAATGTATTTTTCTGCTGTCTGCTTGTTATAGTTAAGATGCTGGTCTGGATTCATATCTAAAATAAATTGTGAGTCACTACCGATATTCCCTTTCACCCTGATCTTTCCTGAAACAAGTGTCACTTCGGCTTCAGATTCTGAGTCAAAATCAAACACATTAAATTTCGTACCTGTAGATTGCACCTGTAAATTTGAAGTCTGGACAATAAATGGTCTAAAAACATCACTTTCCACTTCAAAATAGGCTTCACCCTTTAAAAAAACTTTACGGTTTTTATTATCAAATTTATTTGGGTATCTAATACTACTCCCGGAATTTAGCCAAACCAGGGTCGAATCTGCAAGTCTTATTGAGGAACGTGTACCAAATGCAGTAAAGATTTCATTGTACACAATTTCACTAGAAGAAATTGTTCTTTGTGAATTTAAATAAAACAAGAGAAGGGTGCCAATTGCCAGCGGAAGTATTAAAACTGCAGCAACTTTCTGCCAGTAGTACCAGAACGTTCTTTTCGGAAATATTTCAGGAATCCTACCATGTACCTTTTCCAATGCTTCTGTCGTGTTAATTTTTTTTGGATCTATTTGTTTGTCAGATGCATCCCATATATTTTTTACCTGTTCAAAGTACTGTTTGTTGTCTGTAGAGCTACCAATCCATTCCTTCAATTGAGTCGTTTCAATGGAATTGGCTATACCTGCCAGATTTCTTGCTATTAAAGCTAAAATATCGTCCTGATGTTTTACTTCCATATAAATTATCTAATGTATAAAGACGTTCCATAACTGAAAAACCACAAACAAAACACAGAAAAGTCTTTATTTCTTTTTAGTCTTTTAGACTTTTAACATTCAAACATTGACTTAAAAACAGTGAAGCATCAAGACCCAAAAAGACAGCGAAGCGTCTGGACTAAGACGCCAAGTTACTCAACAATAAAGCATTATTGTTCCTATGATGACAATGAAATATTCTTTCAAATGATTCCGAAGCATATGTAAAGCCTTTCCGATGCGAACCTCTATAGTTCTTACGGAAACGCCCAGCAAGTCAGCAATTTCATGGTATCTGAGTCCTTTGTTTCTGTTCATCCGGAACACTTCAGATATTTCTTCCGGCAGTATTCCAAGAACAGCTTCTATTTGTTCCTGCAGCTCTGAATGAAGAATGTAACTGTCTGTATCATAAATTAATTGAGGTGAATTTTCCATTACAATATTATTATGCGTCTGCATAATTTTTTTATGCCGGTACCAATCGATGCATTTATTCTGCACAATTTTCAGAAGGTAGGCCTTAAGTGAAACAGTGACTTTTATGGATTCATGTTCTTCCCAAAGCTTTACAAAAGTATCCTGGACTATTTCTTCCGCTATATTCAGGTCGTGAGTGAATCTCGAGGCAAAAATAACGAGATCCTTATAAAAAGCATTAAAAATATATGAGAATGCCGAATGATCACTGTCTTTAAGTTTGGAAATCAATACTTTCTCAACTAATACGACAGGATTTGTCACTTTTATTTTACTTTTTTTACTTTTCCTTAACAAAGATAAGAAATCCTGACAATTAGGTGGTCGTGGATTTTATACAGCATTTCACATACTCACTAACCTAAATAACCTAACTCCAAACCTAAAAACGTATTTGTGTACTTTTTTAAACCAGATTTTTCAAGTTCTCTTTGATTTTCCTGAAAACTCTCAAAGAATATATTTGTAAATATTATACGCAATAGACCTCACGAGTCAGAAGTTATATGTCGGAAGCATATTTCGGATTTGTAATTTACTTTATCCATTCCATAAGAAGATCATATGGTTTTTCTGCAGGTTCTCTCAATACAATATTAAGCTGTCCGCCTGCATTTTTGTTCTGATATGCATTTTTTATTACGGCAAATTCCTTATTAACATTATCTGCTTCAGCTATTTTACCAGCACCATCAGTAATACCTGCCATTAACAGTTTCCTTGGAGCCAGACTGGCGGCAAGATCAGGAAGATCATAGGCTTTAAGAGCCCCCGGGACTGCGCTGTGCATAAACCCGGGTTCATAATAACGGTTCATCACAATGGATCGATAAGATGAATAAGGTTCCATAAGAGCTATCCGTGAAATAGCCTGATCGAAAGCTGCAGCATGCAACAATACCGGCCCCATTTCCTTCATGGCAAAACCGTAAACTTCACTTATTCCGCTGGTTCCCTTTAAAAGCCGTGTAAGTCTTACAACATCACCTGCTCTTATTCCTACTATGCTTCTGCCGATAAGCATGGAACAAAACCATACATTTAAGGAGACACCTCCAATATATGAATCTCCGCGAAAGTCACCCGGCCCCATTTCACCTGTCCCGATCATATCCGGAGCAAGAACCGTAAATCCGTTCTTGACAAACCATTCCATTTCACCTCCAACAGATGCTTCAGCTGATTTGCCTGAAGGATGAAGATAGAGAAGAGCTTTATTATTTGGCTTATCTGGTATCATCAAAAGGTAAGGAACAATATAATCACCTTCACCTTTTACAAAATATTTGTCAATAATATAATCTTCCCTCTGAATACGACCTGTAAATACTGTTCCATGAAAAACAGACGGCTCCTGATAACCTGAAAGTTCTTTAGCTGAATTCAATACTTCAGGAAGATGCATGGACAGATCACTTCTGGAAGATTGCAGATTAGTGACCAGGTTTTCTGCCTCTTTACAATTCAAACTAAAAACAGTTTCTTCATTATAGGTCGTATATACCTGTCCCGTTTTGGTTACCTGTAACTCCTCTTCGCTTAAAGGTGCAATTTTCTCCTCCTTCGGATTACCTGGATTATTCAGGAATTTCTGGAAAAATGCATACATTGCTTCCCTGTTCTTCAGGGTTGCCCCATGACGGGGCAGGATATCTTCCGCACTGCTAAAATTGGCCTCTTTTCCATAAGCCTTGTACATAGCCGCTGCTTCTTTTGCACTTTCCCTGAATCCCTGAATACCGAAATAGTCTCCTGTCGTTGCAATAATCAGGGTGGGTTTTGGTGCCCGAACCAACAGAAGATCAGCAAGATCTATTCCGCGTATAATACCGTTGACCGGTTCCTGCTCTGCATCCTGTGGACCGGGACCCCAAAATAATCCCCTGAAATTCGTAATATAACTTTCCGGAGCAGCAGCATAAATCCGTTCGTCCAATGCAGAGATCCAGGCGGATTGTGTTCCTCCGCCTGAACGTCCCGTTATTCCTATTCTTGAAGGATCTACCTCCTTTCTGGTAAGCAGGTAATCCACTGCCCGGATACCATCCCACATCATGTACATAATCTGGGAACTGCCAGTGATCAATGCCTGTGCGCCACTGTAAGAATGCCATGCATCCGAACCACCCGCTTTGGGCTTATCGGTTTCCGGATCATAATACTCAAGACGTTCACCCTGGTCAACCGGATCAAAAGCAAATACAATAAAACCTTTTTTTACCAGGTTAAGGATTTGAGTCTGATATGCCCGATATCCATTGCCCGAATGACCACTGCAATAGATCACAACAGGGGATTTGCCCTTTAAGCCATCAGGTATGAACATTGATGATGTAACATAAAATCCGGGTTGAGACTCATAAACTATATGTTCAACCTTAAAACCAACTTTTTTAATGGTCCTTGTAATCTTTGCATTCAGAGGAGTTTTAGGGGGGAAAGGTCCTACAACCTCTTTAAGTTCGGTTTGCAACCATTCCTGCCTCTTCTGCCAATCAGCCAATGAATGCAATCCGGAAATTTCATTCGCCCGCTTTTCAAGCAGAGGATAGGCCTGAGCTGAAAGATAATGATATAATGAGTTGGGAGCATCACTGAATTGAATCCATGTATTATCTTTCCCTCCTGCTCCCTGCGAATGTATCACATCAAGTTCATTTAGTACATTAGGTTTATTCTGGGCATTTGCCATTAATGTACAAAAAATAGCTGCGAAAAAAAATATCTTCTTCATATAGGTTTAATTTTGAAAAATTTACGAAAGACAATAATGCAAACCAAATAAAAATACCTCCCCAAAAATGTTTTCAGACCAGCTGAATTCGTTGTTTAAAATGAATGCAAATAAATATGTCCTCATTCCCGGAAAGCCACATTTGACAGCCGATACTGTTTATTTGTTCTGAAAGAGAACAAGCTTTCTGATTATTCTGGAATATTCAATGCTGCGCAATATTTTCCATGAGTAGGTAAGTGGTGACATGCTGCATGAGAGATTCCCGTAGCCTGATCAATATAGACCATTACTGGCCTGGCAATATTATTATCGACAATATTTATTTCATGTCCACGGTTTTTAAGATTATCAATGGTTGATTGATCCGTCGGATAGATATCGAGTGCCCCGATCTTAAATAACCTGCTTGCTGCAACCGGAGATGGATTAAACGAGTCTTCGGTATGGTATGTCATGAACCGGGGTAAGGATACTGCATCCTTTGGCATCTTACCGAATTCGATAAAACCGAGCAAAAGCTGAAGACCTACCTGATCCTGCATATCTCCTCCCGCAACACTCATTGCAAGGATGGGCTTCCCATTTTTCAGCACAATGGTAGGAGTAAGGGTAATACGTGGACGTTTCCCCGGTTCAAGAGAGTTTGGATGTCCTTTTTGCGTATTTAAACTGCTCAATCTTGTATTGTGAGCAATACCCAGGCTTTCGCATATACCGTATTCAGGGTTTGCGCTTGGAGTGGCAGCGACCACATTACCCCATTTATCCACCACCACGCAGGTTGTAGTTCCATGATCTCCCGGAAAGTATTCCCCCGTATTGACCGTGGCCTTCATTTTATAAGGATCCCCGGGTCTGATTTCTTGAGAAGCATGATTCATGTCTACCAGGGGAGACCTTATCCTGGCATATTTTTCAGACAGGAGTTTTTTTAACGGAACTTTAACAAAGCGGGGATCACCATAATATCTATCGCGGTCTGCATAAGCCAGTTTCATCGCTTCGGTTATGGTATGTACATAATCGGCTGAGAAAAATCCCATCGATTTCAGATCAAAGTTCTCAAGCAATTTCAATGACTGTAAGAGCACAGCTCCCTGGGTCCATGTATTACACTTATTTACGGTATAGCCCCGGTACTTGACAGATACAGGCTCTTCAACAAAAGTTACATGGGATTCCAGATCTGCTTTTCTTAGTAATCCTCCTGAATGAATATAAAAGTCATTGAGCTCATCTGCAATATCCCCTTTGTAAAATCGATCTCTGGCTTCCCTGATCTTCTGTTCACGGTTTCCAGTTGTGTTCCTTTCGGTTTCAACCAGTTTACGCAATGTATTGGCCAGATTAGCGTACCAGGTTTTTTCTTTGCTATCGAGTAAGGTAAGTGTAGGAGCAATAACCTGCTCAAAAGTCATGGTCCCTTGCTGTTCAAGAGCAGTCAGGCATGTACTAACTGCACTTGGTACCGTGGCTGCCTTCAAGCCTCTTTCAGGTATACCGTTGGCATAATACCAGTCGATTGCGCTCTGATCTTTCGGCCCACTTCCCATACCATTATAAACCAATACTTTACCTGTATTGGTATTGTAAAACATAAAAGGCGCCTCTCCACCGATACAAAAGCGCCCGTATTCTGATACAGCCAGGTTAAAAATCACTGCAACAGCTCCATCAACGGCATTACCACCTTGAGCCAGAATATCTATACCTGCCTGAACCGATGCTTTGGGACCGGCAGCTACTACTCCGCCGTTACCCGAAGAAAACCAGGTCAGATCCTGTGTAAATCCGGTATTATATATTATCATGTTCAGAGCGAGCGCAATTGCCTTGATGGAGCGTTGCCCGCGGAAGTCAATTTCAGCGAATATTACATTCATAATATCAATTATTTTGACATCGTTTATTATTGTGCACCTTATACTTTCAGGAATATCTTCTTCTTATACAGAATATAAAGGAATACCCAGCCAACTGCCGTTAATCCGATTCCATTTATCAATGGGGCCCATATCTCAGGCAGAAGGTCAGCTATGCCACTGAAGAAAAAATTGGATGCGGACCTGAAATTAATTATTCTTCCTCCAAGATAGATTGTTATCGGATTCAAACCAATCACCACAAAGAAGAATGACCATTTTTTATATTGCCAGATATCAATAACAAGGTAAAAGACAGCGAACAGCAGGAGACTAAGCCCACCGGCAAAGCAGACGTATGAGCTAGTCCAAAGGTGCTTGTTGATCGGAAAAGCAATATCCCAGATCTTCCCGATTATCATCAATCCTATTGCCGCTAAAACCATAATGAGTACTTTACGTAAAGGCTTGTCACTTAGAAATTTTGACAACACAAATTCTCCTGTCAGCATTCCAAGCAATGCAGTCCCTGTTGCTGGTAAAAGAGTGAATAGTTGTTCCGAATCATAATACCTGCCTGGCATAAGAATACGATCGATATAACCGGTCAGATTTCCTTCCGGCGAAAAAACATCTGTTGAACCCAGATCATGAGCAGGGAAAAGAAGCAATGCAAGCCAGTAACTGATCAATAATCCACAGAACCATACAATACGAAATATATAGTTTGTGTTCATGAAAATAATGGCGGCGAACATCCATGCAAGACCTATTATTCCCAGAACACTCCTGTATGACAGATTGGAAAAATCGAAGCTGACCGCATTATTGTAAAGCATACCCAGAATAACCAGGATAAATCCACGTTTGATTATATGAATGTACGTCGACTTCCGGCTTTCATTCATAGCTGTGCGCTTTGCCATGGAAAAGGGGAAGGCTATTCCGGCAATGAAAAGAAACAGCGGAAAGATCATGTCATAAAAAGTGAATCCGTGCCATGGAGCATGGGCCAATTGACCTTCCCACCATTTGAGAACGGGCCAGCCCGTAAGTGTGGCAAGGCCAACAAAAATGCTTTTACCACCCATGATCCAGAACATGTCAAACCCACGTAATGCATCAAGAGATACTAATCGTTTGAAAGTCGGTTTATTATTGTTTTCCATTATCTGATATTTAAAGTAAGTACTTTGACTTTATTATTAATTAACTCAAGTTGCTGGTTGCTGGTTCCTTGTTGCTAGTTAAATGCTGATTAATTAGGAAAATAAATCATCTTGTCCTAAAATATCAAATTATTTATTAATTATCAAATTATTCAGTTAATTGACTAAAA
>Ga0113563_10000950_pt1 | contig 15524 bp, 11 predicted proteins | sample Mud3Dept3metaG_FD_80117 | JGI IMG/M metagenome (GOLD analysis project Ga0113563, IMG submission 80117) | Freshwater wetland microbial communities from Ohio, USA, analyzing the effect of biotic and abiotic controls - Mud 3 Core 4 Depth 3... | ecosystem: Environmental > Aquatic > Freshwater >...
ACTTGCTTTCCTGAACATTGCCGGTTCAGGTATGACGGGATTCCCTTCCGAAGAGGATATAAACGATATGGATTCCCGGATGACATCACTTGTTATCAGGCAATATCCTGAAATCATTATTGGCGTTAAAATAGGGCATTACCGGGGAAGTGAATGGACACCATTTGACCGGGCGCTGGAAGCAGCGCGCCTTGCCGAAGTGCCGCTTATGGTGGAATGTCACCTTCCTTTACTCCCGTTAGAAGAGATACTCCGCAGAATGCAACCCGGAGATATTTATACACATTCTTTTTGCACGGCTGTTGACAGGACATGCCTGCTCGACGAACAGGGAAAGGTCAGACCCTGTGTAATGGAAGCCAGAAATAAAGGAATCCGGTTTGATGTCGGGCACGGAGGGGCTATGTTCCATTTCAATGTTGCATTACCAGCACTGAAACAAGGATTGATGCCCGATTCTTTCGGATCTGATCTGCACCGGTTCAGCATGAATTCCGGTATGAAAAATATGCTGGATATCATGTCCAAATATTTGAATATGGGGATGAGTATTCAGGATATAGTATATCGCGCTACCTGGAATGCTGCTCAATCTGTCAAACGGAATGACCTGGGACAGTTAAGTGAAGGATCTGAGGCAGATATAGCAGTATTGAGAATAAGAAAAGGTAACTTTGGATTTATTGATGCAGGTGGCAACAGGCTGGATGGTGACCGCAGGTTTGAGGCAGAGCTGACTATTCGTGCAGGGAAGATAGTATGGGATCAGAATGGTATCTCGGCCCCGGAATGGTTGGATAATCAGGCAATTAAATTTTAACAGCAAACAGGTAACAGAAATCAGTTTTAGACATAGAAAACAGAAATCATGGAACGCAGAGACATTATTAAGAGTTTGACAATTCTGCCTTTTGCAGGAGGCTTTCTTCCATTGGAGTCACTCCTGTCAGCTTCCGCGGGTCCGCTTGTGGCCGGACCGAACATATACCAGTCAATCGGTGTGGAACCGGTAATCAACTGTGTAGGCACATATACTATAATCGGCGGGTCCGTCGAGCGCCCGGAAGTTGTTGAGGCAATGCATGCCGCATCAGGTTTTTTTGTGCAATATGATGAGCTGGCACAGGGGATCGGGAGACGCCTGGCGGAACTGACAAAGGCCGAATGGGGAATGATCTCAGCAGGTTGTGCTGCCGGAATGAAACATGTTACTGCAGCCTGTGTTACGGGGGGAAATCCCGAAAAGCTCATACGTATTCCTGACCTGACCGGATTTGACAAGACAGAGGTAGTTATTCCGAGAAGTTCAAGAAATGCCTATGATCATGCAATAAGGAACATAGGTGTCAGGATCATTACAGTTGAAACACCTGAAGAGCTCGGCAAGGCTCTAACATCAAGAACAGCAATGATTTATGTAATGACAGGGAATGATACCCTGCCTGGTAATAAATTTGCGATAGATAAAATAGCTGAACTGGCCAGACCAATGAATATTCCTTTTCTTGTTGATGCTGCAGCTGAAGATCTTACAATACCCAATGTTCATCTTCAGGCTGGTGCCTCAATCGTGGCATACAGCGGAGGGAAGGCAATATGCGGGCCTCAGTGTGCAGGGTTGCTGCTGGGAAGGAAAGACATCCTGATGTCGGCCTGGCAGGCGAGCTCGCCTCACCATGGTACCGGTCGTGATAACAAAGTAGGGAAGGAGGAAATGCTGGGCATGCTGGCAGCTGTTGAAGCCTGGGTAGCCCGGGACCACGCAGAGAAATGGAGAACCTGGCTCTCTTACCTTGAAACAATATCAAAACGTGTTTCAAGGATTGATAACGTCACTTTCTCAATTAATGAACCGACAGGCCTTAACAACCACAGTCCCGTGCTTACAATATCCTGGAATCCTGACAAACTGAATATCACGGGTCCGGATGCAGCTGAAGAGCTGGCAACAACGCAGCCACGTATTGCACTCCATAGCGGCAACAATGAAGAGGAGGGAACCACATCAATGCGAATCACCTCGGGACAGATGCAGCCGGGAAACGATAAGATTGTGGCAGACCGAGTTTATGAAGTACTCACCCGGAAACGGTCAAAGCCAAAAGCAATGACGGCACCGGCAGCAGACATCAGTGGCAGATGGGCTGCTGACATTGAATTTTACAGCAGTAAAAGCCAGCATACATTTTTTATCGAACAGGACGGAAACTGGATACAAGGTTCACACAAGGGAGATTTCTCACTGCGTGAAATGGTCGGTACCATTGAAGGAGACCAGGTAAAGCTGAGCAGTTACGAACGCCTGGTTGCTGACAACGTACCGTTTATTTTCTCTGGTACTCTTTCAGGGGATATAATAACCGGCCAGATCTATATGGGTGAATACATCAATGCAAAATTCACGGCAAAACGAAACACTTACAAGGGTAAGAGAAGGCTGATAAGATATCCGAAAGGTCAGCCACTGGCAACATGAGATGAAATTTATGCCGGATATCATTTTTATCGGGGATGTTGATCAATATTATCTAATTTTACGGACCAGAATTTCAATCAGAGTCGGATGATAATATATGAAAAGGCGTGACTTTATAAGAGTTTCTTCAGCCGCAGGAGTAATGGGACTAATGGGACCGGCGATTGATGCAGTGGCGAATCCCTTATTTAAAGGTGATGCCGGATTTGACCTTCATCCATTCATCAGGGAGCATCCCGAAGCGGTTTTCATTAACCTTACATCAATTGCCGACAAATCTGACAATCAGGGTATCCATGATGCTGCATTCAGGCTAGCTGGTGAAATGTTTGTTAAAACCCCGAACGGGAAAGGTTATCCCAACTCAACAAAAATAACCTGTAAACCCAACTGGACCTGCATCGGGCGGATAAACCCAAAAGATCACCTTGCGCATTTAAGCGTAAACACAGATCTTAATTTTATCGAAGGATTCCTGAAATCCATAAAGAACACCGGTCCGGACAAGTTCTATTTAAGGGAATGTGCCTGCCCTCATACATGGGAAGCCAGAGGTTTTACTCCTATGGCGGAGAGAAATAATTTTGATCTGCGAGACCTCAGTTCCATGGATTTCTGGGAGATGGGGAAAGATGATATAATTTTCAGAAAAGTTGATGGCGTTGTTTTCAAGGAAGTTGGTTTTATGGCTCCTATGACCGCACCGGATACATTCCTTATAAACATTGCCAAGTTCAAAACTCACCAGATGGGAATAACAGGGGCAGTAAAAAACCTTCAGGGAATTACCGGAAAAAAATTTCATCAGTTTTGCGGCGGTCATTACGATATATTTAAGACCTATGATAAACGTTATCATCCTTTCTTCCAGCCCGATTATATAGAGAAAGTAACCTCACTTCAGAGAAAACATGAAATGGAAGGTATTCCCCGCTGGAAAAGCCGGATGGATAAACCGCCATACGGCGGAGGTCTGTTCATGGAACAGTGGGTTCAGAGAATGATTGATTCCTATAGCCTGACACCAACCGGAATAAATATTGTTGAGGGTATTTACGGCCGGGATGGAGACGGTTTCACCTCCGGTCCGCATAATGGGAAACCTATGGATTTTATGAGCAATAATATAATCTTTGGCAAGGATGCTTTCAGGGTCGATATTATTGCACACTGGCTTGCAGGACATGAACCGGGCAATTTTGGTCTTTTCCATATCGGTATTGAACGTGGCGTATCAGATGTTCTGAATCCTTTTGATATTCCGGTTTATCTGTGGAATAACGGGCGTGCAAAAAAGGTCAGCCTGGATACTTTCAAGCGTACACCCTTGCTGACTCTTTATATGAGAAGAAATTATGACGGGTACAACGAAGACCAATACCACATGGTCGACGAACCTTTCGACTACACTGCATGGAGAACAGGTAATCCTGTTGCTGATATTAAACCATCAATAAAAGCTATAGGAACAGATCCGGGCAACGGAATTGTCATGGAACTAAATGTTCCGGAGGAGAGCAATGTATATGTTGATATAAAGAACCGTTTTGGTGATGTGGTCTGGCATCTGAAAGCAGATGGGCTCGAACCGGGGAAACATGAAGTTGTCTGGGACGGATTCTCGGAACCCGGACTTTATACAATGTATGTTAAAGGCATGGATTGGGATGCCGAACGTCAAATGGTTATCTATACATGACGTTAAAATCTGTCAGTGTGTCATCAAATTCACACAGAAGCTTTACTCAGCTCCTCATAAATGCGACTTGCAACGATTTTTTCCTGACGCGGTTCAAGCATAAAAACAGTCAGGTTAATACTGTTTTCCTTTGCGGCCACTACCTCAACTGAAGGATTACCTATGCGCAGTCTTTCCTGGAATTCATCACGGGTGACTTTTATCCTGTTGATATCCCAGGCAATATTCAGTGTGGGAGTATGGTTTGCTACAGGTGGAACTGAGACAGTAGTTGTTACACCACTAACCTTTTTTGCAGCGTTTTCGATTGTCGAAATCCTCTCTTCCCATATTTTCCACTCCCTTTCATGATCGGTGTTTATATATCTCTCCAGAGCCACATACATACCAAAAACCTCTTCCTTATTCACTTTCATTCCGCGGCCAATATTTCCTCCGCGCGGGGGTGCGTTCAGACGGGCAGCCTCAATCAGATCTTTTCTTCCCATTAAAATACCGGCACTCTGAGGACCACGTAAAGCTTTGCCCCCGGAAATACAAACCAGATCAAATCCCATATCATTATATTTCCAGAGGTTTTCCACAGGCGGGACATCTGCAGCTATGTCAATCATTGTGGGGATATTATGTTTTTTCCCTAAAGCCACCCATTCTTCATGCTGGATCCTGCCGTCGGGTCCGGCATAGTTCAGGAACCACATCATGGCAGTCCTCTCATTAACAGCATTTTCAAGCTCCTGAACAGATTCAATATCCACAATGGTAACGCCGGTGTTCTTCAGTGCATGAACATAACCGGTATTGTGACTTTTCTGGGTAATTACCTCACACCTGAGACCTTCGAGATCAGGTAGTTGTGCAATTTTCTTCTGATCCTTACCTGTCAGCACTCCGGCTGTGCCCAGGACCATTGCTGACCAGCAACCGGCTGTAACGGTGGCCGCTTCTGCATGGCACATAGCTGCAATTCTTTCCCCTGCTTTATCCTGTACATCATCCAGAAAGACAAATTCCTTTGATACAGCTGCCATGGCCTGAACTACTTCATCAGGTAATAATGATCCCGTCATAGCGGTATAAGTTCCTGCAGCATTTATGAATGTCCGCAGACCCAGTTCCTTAAAAAGGTCGCGTTTGGGAAGGACATAAGTTGCAGGAGGAGCAGTAACGTATTCAAGTGGGAATGAACTCCCCATTACCACTCCTGCAACCGGTAGAACAGATAAGCTTTTAATGACCTCTCTGCGCTTCATTTCAGATTATTTTTCAGAATTGAAATTCAGGGATGCAATAAATCCTAGATATAGGCAATGCAATCCATTTCAACCAGGGAATCTCCAGGTACTCCGCCTTTGGCAACAGCTACTGTTGTACGGACTGGCGGTTTGCTGCCGAATTTTCCTTTATAAGCATCGTTCATGCCCTGGTAATCTGCTATATCATTAAGATATACATTTACCTTCAGAACTTTTTCCATTGAAGAGCCTGCTTTAATGAGTTCATCCTCAAGAGCTTTAAGGACGATCTCGGTATGAGCTTTGATTGTAAAAGGTGCAACATGTGCACCTTTGCCGGCTACAAAGACAAGATTCCCATACTTGGTGTGACCCGAAAACAGAGGGGCATTCTGGTAACTGGTAATGCTCATAGCTTCTTTCTCTTCCCTGGAAGTGGCTTTAGCTGCCAATCCAATTCCTGTCAGACCTAATACTGAGGCTAACATCTTTTTTAATGCAGTTCTTCTTTCAGTTTTCATAATAAATTGAATTAGTTAATGTTGGTTATTAGTTATTAGTTATTAGTTATTTGTTATTGGTTGGTTATTGGGAATATATTAGTAATTGGTCGGAGTTGTCTGAAATTCATCGTCTTGGCAATACAATCGGATGGGCGATTCCATTCAGATCATAAACAATTTTACCTGCTCTTATTGTCATTTCGCATTCAAGCTTTCTGTCAGTCTCTATTTTATAACCGGTGTAGTCAAATAATCCAAACTTGCCTTTCCTGAGATTAAGTATTGTTATATCCGCATCTGAACCAACAGACAAATTTCCAAGTTCCTCCCGTTTAATTACCCGGGCAGGTGTCCAGGTGCTTGCTTTAACAACACTTTGCAGATCCATTCCTATTGCCAGGAATTTAGACATTGTTGTCAGCAGGTCTTTCATTGCACCATTCATGCTTCCAATGTGAAGGTCGGTACTGATCACATGAGGATAGATCCCGCTTTTTATCGCCGGGATCCCCTGCGAATATGCAAAACTGATACCTCCGTAACCGACATCGAAAATGATACCTCTGTTTATTGCTTCCCTGACAAAAGGCTTCACCTTTGCAGTCTGAGGATCAACAATAAATTCTCTGCCTCCTGACAACTGAGCATAGCAATGGGTGAAAATATCCCCGGGACGAAGATGTTTCATAAAGAGCTCTTCAATGGAAAGCGGAGGATCGCTGCCTCCGAAATCGATCATAACCGGCATATTTGCAAGCTTCCCTGCTTCAACTGCCAGATCAGTTGGTGTCCACTCTGGTCCGGAATAATGTGCAAGTTTAATTCCTACAATTTCACCGGAATTTTTTATTGCGTATCCACCTGTGACCTTCGGGTCCATATCTTTAAGATTTTGCTCAAAGGGACCTCCCCGCATACCTTCTCCCACGATGTTCAAAAATGCCAGCACCCTGGTTTGTGATTTATCAATAATTTGTCTTTTGAAAGTTGGAAAGGTTCTCCATCCGGCACATCCGGCATCTACAACTGTAGTAACCCCGTTGCGAAAAGTAAATCCGTCCGGAACTACTGAGCTTGGACCATTCATATATTGCTGATCCGGAAGTGTACCATGATAAACGTGTACATGCATATCAATAAGACCGGGCGTAACATACAGACCTTCAGCATTGACAACCTGAAACCCTTCTTTTCCGTCAATGTTTTTTGCAACCATGAAGATCTTGCCATCTTTGACAGCAATATCCATTACTTCATTGATGTTATTCTTAGGGTCAATTATGTGTCCGCCCTTTATAACGATGCTGTATGTTTGTGCAAATGTCAAACCTTTCATCATTAGGCAGGCAACGATAAGTAAAAGATATTTTTTTTTCATTTTTTCAGGGTATCGGTAGATTGCATGTCTTTGCCAACAGTATTAAAATTATAATCAGTAAAAGGATTTGCAAAGAACCTAATCAATACTGATCAGGTATTTATACAATTCACTTTTTGTTGAGAGAATTATGGTTGTGGTTGTATCAAAGGTTCTCTCAAATGTTTCCATTGATTTCATGAAACCATATAAGTTTTTAGAGGCAGCCGACTGGTTGTAAGCATTGGCATAAATAGCTGTTGCCCTGGCATCAGCCTGTCCCCTTATTTCTTCAGCCTTCCGGTAAGCTTCCGACTGAATGGTTTTCAGGTCCCTTTCCTTTTCACCATTGATCTTGGATGCTTCACCCTGTCCCTCTGACCTGAATTTTTCAGCTATGCGGAACCTCTCGCTTTTCATGCGTTCATAAACCTGAGTCTGAACTTCTTCGACATAATTAAGGCGTTTTACCCTCACATCCAGAATGACAATTCCAAGGTCACTGACTTTCTCATTTGATGACTTCAGGATCTTATTCTGGATATTCAGCCTGCCTTCCACGATATCCGAAAGCGTATCCCCGACCTCCTCACCGACCGAACCCGACGGGGTGGGTATCCTGTTTACCGATCGAACTACTTCCTCGATATTGTGGTTTGCTATAAAATCACGTGTTTCTCCGTCGAGAATATCAGCCAGTCTTGACTGTGCACCCCTTTCATCAGTAAGCCGGATAAAAAACTGTAGCGGATCAGTGATCTGCCAGCGTGCATAGGTGTCAACAAAGATGAATTTTTTATCCTTTGTCGGCACCTGATTGGGATCACCGTCCCATTCCATGTACCTTTTTTCAAAGTAGTTGGTCCTTTGTATGAATGGTATTTTAATTTTCAGTCCGGGAGTGATCTTAGCATCACCGACCGGTTTCCCGAACTGTGTGATGACAACCTGTTCGGTTTCCTTCATCATAAAAACTGTTTCAAGGAGCAGGATCAGAACAGCAATTGCAACTGCGATCTGAATTATTAATTTTTTGTATTGCATGATTCTCCTGTGTTATTTGTTTTTCATTTGCATCTGAAGAAGCGGAATTACATTATTTCCTTCCTGATCGGTTATTATCTTGTTACCCAGTCTTGGGATAACGCTCTGCATCGTTTCGAGGTAGATCCTTTGCTTTGTTATTTCGGGAGCCTTTATATATTCCATGTATAAAGCATTAAATCGGGTTGCTTCTCCCAGGGCATTGTTGACGCGTTCAGCAGCATAACCCTCAGCTTTCTGGATGGTTTCCTCTGCCTGTCCCCTTGCTCTGGGTATGATCTTGTTGTATTCTGATCTGGCCTGGTTGATCAGTGTCTCTTTTTCCTGCTGTGCCTGGTTTACCGCATTGAAAGCATCTTTTACCGGTTCAGGAGGATTTACATCCTGCAAAATCACCTGCTCTATTTTAATCCCCAGTAAATATTCGGCACATAACTTTTGGATTTCCTGGTGTACAATTGTTGCTATTTCGGCTCTTCCCACCGTCAGGACCTCGTTTACGGTACGATCGCCTACTATCTGCCGCATACATGCTTCAGAAATATCCCGCATTGTGGTTACCGGTTCCCTTACCTTGAAAAGGAACTTATAGGGATCTTCAATGCGATACTGAACGACCCACTCCACATCAGCAAGATTAAGATCACCCGTCAGCATTAAAGATTCATCTCTGGTCCCGGATTTCGTATACTGTGATTTAATTCCGCTGGCTATGGTACGAAAACCGAATTCCTCCTTATGCTGCCTCTCCACAGCGACCTTATAAACTCTTTCAAGAACCGGTAATTTCATATGCAGTCCGGGATCCTCAGTGCGGATATACTTTCCGAACCGGGTTATAACACCGGCGGCTTCCGGCCTGATCTGGAAAAATGTCATAAGAAGCAGCAGAACCATAATAATTCCGATAGCAGCATACTTGTAATAAGGTATGTATCTCTGCCATCCGGGTGACTTTCCGGAAGTGTTAGATTGATAATAATTCATTTTTGTTAATATGTTAATTATTGTCCGATGACCTTAATAAGTTTACCTGCCTGGACATTAGCGGTGAGTTCCATGTTATTGAGCAGCGCAAGCTCCTCCATTTTTGGCTGCGGGACTCCGTAATCGGTAAAAGCGTTGGCAAGCGTTCCGGTCCTGACAACTTTTTTGATCAGGACCTTATTCGGTTTGACATTTATTTTTGCAGCCTCAGTAAGCCTGTTGAATGTTTTCATCGATGTTTCAAAGGTGCTGAAGTAATTTGAGAAGTTAGCCTCCGTAGATACACCATGGAAGACATAGATGTAAGGACTGTACTGAATAAAATAGGAGAGGATCATATTGGTTGATTGCTGTCCTGTCGACTGGTCCTGAGAAACCTGCTTTGAAACAGTTACAATTGCCGACATGCCATTAACAGTGGCTTTTTTACTTTCGACAAGGGTCAGTCCCAGTCGAGCCAGGGTAGAGTCTGCGGCACTCTCCAGGGTTTTCTGGGACGCAAAAGTTAATATCATAAGTGCATTTCCGTCTTCCGGACCCATGTTGACCTGGGCAGGCAGGTTTTCATATTTCCAGCCTGTCGGGAAAGTATATTTAAATCTTAGTTCCGGATGATAAAAAGTGGTTCCTTCAACATACCCCTGCCTTGGATCCTCACCGTAAATTATTCCGTCTATCAGCTGGAGGTAATTATCGTGATTTACCTTCCAGACAGGATAATTCAATTTAGTCTGCCATTCTGTAGAATTTTGATTTACAGAGTTATAACGATCTCCCGGGTCAGGGTGTGTTGACAGGAAAGTTGGGACCCCGCCCACGTTTTCAGCCATACTCATTTTATTCAATACCTGGAAGAAATCGGCCATTTTATGTGCATCATAGCTGATTTTTGAGGAGTATTCGACTCCAAGTGCATCAGCTTCAACTTCATTGTCACGGCTGAACTTAAGAAACAGTAACTGCATTCCCTGCATTGCCATTTCGGCATACTGTGCAAATTTTTCTGAAGCGATCATTCCTCCGATCAGAAGGAGCTGACCCAGTTGCTGCCTGCTTTGCTGGCTTGCAGAATGTCGTGCCGTTACATGACCCATCTCATGACCAATAATACCTACAAGTTCAGCTTCGTTATTCAGCTGCGCCAGGATGCCGCGTGTCAGATAGATATATCCTCCGGGAACGGCGAAAGCGTTAACAACCGGAGAGTCTAATATCCTAATATGATATTCAAGCTTGGGGCGATGTGAAATTAATCCCAGTTCCGAGGTTCTGGCTGTGACAAAATTCAACAGATTATCATTCTTATACTCTCCGAATGTTGCCATAACCTGGGGATCATAAGCAATTCCCATCTGGACTTCCTGGGCTTCAGATATCAGCATAAACTGTTTTTTCCCGGTAACAGGATTGACCGCACAGGAAAAAACAACCAGAATAACTAAAAATAACAATGAGATTTTTACTGGAATATGAAGTTTTTTCATGGTAAAGGTTTTATAGTGAATACTTTAAACTACGACTTGTTTCATCCGGCAACGCATTTTCAAATATCGTAAAAATATGGTTTCGTTATTCAAATATTTCTGTTTGATGCAAAGTGATTTTATACCGGAAAAATTAAACATCCTGGCTTCCCGGACCTTGCTTCACCTGCCTGATCAGTATTTTATCAATTCTTTTTCCGTCTATATCGACTATTTCGATCAGATATCCGGCATATTCAAATTTATCACCTATCTGCGGGATTTTGTTAATGTTGCTGAATACGAATCCTGCAACAGTTGAATAATCTATCTTCTCAAAGTCGATCATAAATCCTTCGATGATGCCATCGAGTATCTCCACAGGTGCATCACCGCTCACCAAAACTGACTTGTCGTCGCGGATAAAAATATCAGGCTCCATTGAATCTCCCTCTTCCGGAAATTCGCCGATTATGTTTTCCATTATATCATGAAGGGTGATGATACCCTCAAAGCTGCCATATTCATTCACGACAATACAGAACTGTGTCAGCTTTTGCTTGAAAAGGGCCAGAACTTTGTGTGCATCAGAACTTTCAGGGATTATTAAAGGCTGTATCAGCAAATCAGTGATTTTTACCGGGGTATCCGAATTGAGTGCAAGCAGATAATCCTTTATAAACAGAACTCCGACAAAATTTTCCAGGATGCCATTGCAGCATAATATCTTGCTATGTCGTGCTTTCAGGATTTCGGACCTGATTTTTTCTTCCGGCTTCTTAAGATCGATCCATTCAACTTCGGTCCGGTGTGTCATTATATGTTTCGCCCTCTTATCGGAAAAATAAAAGACTTTTTCATGGATCTTATTCTGCTCCTTCTCAATTACTCCTTCCCTCGATGCAATTTTTATCATCTGTCTCAGCTCGGACTCAGTCAGTTGCACATTTCTTTTCTTAATGCCTATCATCTTTACAATCAATGAAGTGGAAAATGAAAGGAATTTTATCACCGGATAAAAGACTGAGGTGAAATAAAAAACGGGAGGGGCTATTTTTATTGCAATCTTTTCCGGATTGCTTAATGCTATTGTTTTTGGAACCAGCTCCCCGATCACTATTGAGAAGTAGGTAATCGTTAATATTGTCAGAGCGAGCGCAAATTCCTCGGCTGAACTTTTCAGGAATCCGATCCTGTTAAAAAGCGGTGCGATATTATCCGCCAGGGTTATTCCTCCATAAACACCCATGACAATTCCTATTAAGGTAATCCCAACCTGTATTGCAGACAGGAAGTTCCCGGAATGGTCCAGAAGGCGCAAAGCGGTCTTTGCTCCCTTCCGTCCCTCGACCCTGAAATGCTCAAGCCTTGATCTTTTGCTGGATACCATGGCTATTTCCGATAACGAAAAAAAACCATTCAGCAGGATCAGGATACTCAAGATTAAAATTTCCATATGTGTGTAAATAAGAAATTGATAATTAGCATGCCAATGTCAAATTTAACAACAATATGCTGATTATTTGCATGAACGGAGAGGTTCTCCGTAAGATCATTCGATCATGAAGGATGTCTGTAGAAAATTATTTACTGCCCCTAATAGTTTAGTCCTGACATACCATGATTCACAAAATATACTGAATGCCCGGAACTCATGGTCAGGCACGCTGAATTCGTCAAAAAACAGGATATCCCCTTTTTTTAAATAAGGCGACATGCTGACAAGTGCAAAGAGTGTTGAAGAGAAAAGATCGGCATCCAGATGGATGATTTTCCTTTTCGCGGCTGCCATTTCATGGGAATTACAAAAATCCTGCATGGTATCCTGAAATAATCCTTTAATAAATTCTGCCCGCGGATCATCAGTTTCCGGAATGTCAGCTGCCATATCACCCCTGTTAAAAGTACCCCATTTTTCAGGTAATCCTTCAAATGTGTCAAAACCGTAGAATCTGCTTTCGTTATTGACACAGGTATTCAGCCACCAATTGAAGGAATACCCTCCAGAAACACCGAATTCGAAATAATCAAAGGCCTCATTTTTAAGATGCAATATATCCACAACATACTGGTAAAGCTGATAACGTTTTGAATAATCCCTGCTGAATGTCCAGAAATCATTAAGGATGGCTTTTCGGTCCTGTCCGGCTATCCATTTCGAAAGACTCAGCATGCATGAAGCCTTCAACAACGGACGCCTGAGCCAGCCCAGAATAATATAAGGTCTAATTACCAGAATAAGTCCTTTAACGGATGCTTTGATCCTGATAAGTGCTCTTTTCATTCACCTGATTTTTATATCCGGGTTGTGTAATTTGTTTTTATAGTCCCGGATAGATTAGTTTAATCCGAAGATCTTCATATCTTCTTCAATCGTTGTAATTGTTTGTACACCAAACTTATCCTGTACAACTTTTATAACATTGGGTGTCATGAAACCAGGCAGGGTAGGTCCTATATGTGTGTTTTTGATTCCCAGATAGAGCAGTGCCAGATGAACAATAATTGCTTTTTGTTCGTACCATGCAAAATTGAAAACGATCGGAAGCTTATTGATGTCGTCCAGGTTCAGGATTTCTTTCAGCTTAAGCGCAACAATTGCCCACGAGTATGAATCGTTGCACTGTCCGGCGTCCAGCACCCTGGGAATGCCGTTGATGCTTCCCAGGTTCAGTTTATTGTACCTGTATTTTGCACAACCTGAAGTGAGAATAACTGTATCGTCCGGTAGTTGTTTGGCAAATTCAGTATAATACTCACGGCTTTTCTGTCGTGCATCGCAGCCTGACATTGCCACCAGCTTTTTTATTGCACCGGAATTCACTGCCTCAAGGATTTTGTCCGCAAGCGCTAAAACCTGATTATGTGCGAAGCCAATGGTGATTTCACCATTTTCAAGTTCTTTCGGCGGCTGGCATTTCTTTGCCAGTTCAATAATTTCAGAAAAATCTTTTTCGCCGTTTGGCAGTTTTTTGTCAATATATTTCCATCCCGGCATACCTGTAGCACCTGTTGTGAACACTCTGTTGTTATATGTAGCCGTTTTCCGTGGAGGTACCAGACAGTTTGTAGTAAAAAGCACAGGCCCGTTGAATGTTTCAAATTCGTCAAGCTGACGGTGCCATGCATTGCCATAATTGCCTGCAAGATGTTTATATTTTTTAAATGCAGGATAAGCATGCGAAGGCAGCATCTCGGAATGGGTATAAATATCAATTCCTTTTCCTTCAGTTTGTTTCAGAAGTTGTTCAAGGTCATTAAGGTCATGCCCGCTGATAAGAATGCCCGGATTTTTACCTGTTCCGATACTGACCTTTGAAATCTCGGGATTTCCATAGGTTGATGTATTGGCATTGTCAAGCAATGCCAGAACTTTGACTCCATGCTCTCCCGTGCGTACAATCCAGTTCAGCATGCTGGTCAGGTCCATAGGCTTCGTGATCATAACGAGGGTTTCTTCAATAAAATTGTAGATATCCTGCTGTTCAAATCCCAGATTGAGAGCATGTTCAGTATATGCTGCTATTCCTTTAATTCCGAACAGGGCATATTGTTTCAGGGCGCGGATATCTTCATTTGAGTCATAAAACAGTGTGCTTACCTCTTTTGCTTTTCCATAGAATTCCTCGCTGCTCGTTCCCTTCCATTCAATTGAATCATGCTTTTCACTGATATTTATTTTGCTTTTCAGATTGTCGCGGTAACTGATACATTCCCTGATTGCCTTAATTATCGCAGCATCGTGAAAATTGGCATTTGTGATTGTCATAAACAGACTGTTCACTATGTGCCTGCTTTCTGTATTGGTATCCATGCTTCCCTTACGGGCATTAATTGTTGCGAATGCAAGTCCCTGACATGCAAAAATCAGGAGGTCCTGAATATTGGCGGTTTCTTCTTTCTTCCCGCATACACCATTGATGGTACAGCCAGTGTTTTTTGCTGTCTCCTGGCACTGGTTACAAAACATACTCATGATTGATTCCTTTTAAAAGTTATGGTCCAAAAGTAATGTTTTTATGTCTTAATGTAAAGACGAACGGAGGTAGAATGAAGTTAGCGCGATTATCTGCCGGAATCCAAACATTATATGGATCCTGTGTGTTACTGTAATTGACAGTAAAGAATGATGCTCAGTTTATTCATCTGACGTGTAAGGAGGTACAGGGGCTTTAATGGTGATAGAATGAAAAACAATACAGTTACAAAATCACTGGAAGAAGTAAATGAAAGTATTGATACACGGAAAAAAACAGGTTTCTTCCGGAAATTAATGGCCTTTGCCGGTCCAGCCTACCTGGTCAGCGTTGGTTATATGGATCCGGGAAACTGGGCCACTGATATTGCCGGCGGAAGCCAGTTCGGATATAAGCTGATATGGGTCCTGCTTATGTCAAATATCATGGCAGTATTGCTGCAAAGCCTGAGCGCCCGGCTGGGAATTGTCCGGGGCCGCGACCTGGCTCAGGCTTCAAGGGAATCTTATCCTCCGTTTGTGAATTTCGTATTGTATATACTGGCTGAAGTTGCCATTACTGCCTGCGACCTGGCAGAAGTTCTGGGAATGGCAATCGGATTGCAGCTTTTGTTTGGACTACCTCTTTTGTGGGGAGTATGTCTGACGCTCCTGGACACTTTTCTTCTGCTGTTCCTGATTAACCGGGGAATGCGTAAGATGGAGGCATTCATTCTTATTCTGGTTGCAACGATTGGTCTGGCGTTCCTTCTGGAAATGATTTTTGCCAAACCTGATCTCGGTG
>Ga0113563_10000951_pt1 | contig 15523 bp, 14 predicted proteins | sample Mud3Dept3metaG_FD_80117 | JGI IMG/M metagenome (GOLD analysis project Ga0113563, IMG submission 80117) | Freshwater wetland microbial communities from Ohio, USA, analyzing the effect of biotic and abiotic controls - Mud 3 Core 4 Depth 3... | ecosystem: Environmental > Aquatic > Freshwater >...
ACGCGGCCGCCCGGGTTGGTGCAGAAGGTCCGCGTCCTGTCGCCGTGGGTCGGCGTGACGAAGAGGAATTTCGGATCGTAGAGGACCCGGGTGATCTCGTCGTAGACGGCGGAGGCGACCTCCACCCGGCAGCCGATGTCGATGGCCCCGTACCGGGTCGTGACACCCAGAAGGCGCGCCGTCTCCCGGAACCAGTACGCCCCGTCCCGTCCGGGCGCGACCACCACGCAGCGGGCAAGTACCTCCTCCCGTGCGGTGCGAAGTACGAAGGGACCCTCCCCCCGGCGGAACACGTTCTCGACCCGGTTCTTCAGGGAGAATTCCGCCCCGGCCTTCGCGATCGACTGGGTCATGCGGGCCACCACCCGGTGGGCGAGGTCGGTGCCCATGTGGCGCTGGCGCGCAGGAAGCAGGGTGATGTCCCACTCCCCCTTCGGGGTCCGGTGCCGCGCCCAAGAGACACGGTCAAGCCACGCGTCGATCCGCTCCCGGTCTTCCCCGTACACCGTGGGATCGGCCCCGTGGGCGAGGAAGACCTCGTCCACGGCCTCGATCCGTTCCCGCGCCTCCTCCTCCCCCATCCCCAGTTCCGCCAGGTCCAGGCCGATGTGGGGGGAAAGGTTCAGCTTCCCGTCGGTCATGGCCCCGGCGCCGCCCGTGCGCCCCTTCCCGTCGAGGACGAGGACCGAGAGTTTCCCGGCCAGGGCACGCGCGGCGAAGAGCCCCGCGGGACCCGCCCCGACGACCGCGACGTCCCAGACCTTCCCTTCAGCCGGCATCCCCGGCGGCCTCCACCCGCGCTCCCCCGGAGAGGAGGAACGGAACGGCGGTCATCCCCGCCCCGGCCAGCAGCGCCGGAAGGGCCGGGCGGTCTCCCGGGTCCCGCAGCAGGCCGAAGAGCATCCCGCCACCTCCGGCCCCGCACAATTTCGCACCAGCCGCAATGCGCCGGAAGGCGCGGCTCGCGAACAGTTCCTCGACCGGCCGCGGGGAGACGCCGGCCGCCAGGGTCCGCCGGATCGCCCACTCCGCCGCCACGGCCTTCGCGGTCGCCCCCGCGTCGGCCGCGCACACGCCGGTCCACGCGTCCCGCGCCGCGCCGGCGATCCCCTGGAACTTCCTCAACACCGCCGCGTCCCCCTCGATCGCCCCGCGGACCATCCTCCAGTTGACGTCCGAGGAGCGGTGCGCGATCCCGGTGTTCGCGAGGAAACCGTGGGCCTGCAGCATCCGGCCGGCCGGCCCGCGCGGCGGCAGCCGCAGCGCCTCGATCCGGCCGGGGAGGAAACGGATCCCCTGGATCCCTCCGCGCAGCGCCGCCACATGGTCCTGGCGCCCGGTGAGGCTCCTCAGGTGCGCCGCCTCGATCTCCATCGCCGCCCGGGCGGTCTCCGCCCAGTGCGCCGGCGTGCGCGTGAGCCGCGCGGCCGCCAGCATCAGGGCCACCAGCAGGGCCGACGAGGCACCGATCCCCGAACCGATGGGGGCCTCGTTCCGCACCCGGAACTCTACGCCCCGGACCGGGGGATAGTGACGGAGGGCGCGGGACAGGAGTCCCATTTTCCCGTCCAGCGAAAAGCGGTGGGTATCCGCCGCGGTGACGGCCATCCCGAAATTTCCCGAATGGAGCCGGGCCGCGCGCCGCGGGAAGGGGTGCACCTCCACCACGCTGCGCATCGTCACCGCCGCGTTGACCGTCATTGCACCGTCCAGGAGAAGATACAGGGGGTAGATGTCGAGGGTTCCCCCCGCGATGTCCACGCGGTTGGGGGCGACCACCCGGAAGGAGGTGCCGGAGCCGGCCATTTTCCGATTCGCCATGCCTTGATACTCCGCGGCGTTCCTTCCGTCCTTTTACCACGGGGACCGGGGGCGGGGTAGGAGGCATTTCCCCCCTTTACGCGCGGGCTGCGGCCCTTATATAAGGAAAGTATCCGGGAACGAACCTTTCGACGGAAGGAGGACCGGCGATGCCCTCTGTGAAGATCCGGTGGCTGGGACATTCGGGATTCTCGATCCGGGATGGGAAAACGGTATTGGTCGACCCCTGGCTCGAGGGGAACCCCAAGGCGGCCGGGGGAGTGGATTCGGCGCCGAAGGCGGATCTCCTGCTCCTCACCCACGACCACTTCGATCACTCGGGGGACGCGGTGGCGCTGGCAAAGAAGACGGGGGCCCTCGTCGTGGGCATCTTCGAGCTGACCGGCGACCTCAAGGCGAAGGGAGTCCCGGAGGGGCAGCTGCTCCACGGAGGCTCCGGGATGAACGTGGGGGGTACCGTCGCCTTGGAGGGATTCGAGATCACCATGACGGAAGCGCACCATTCCTGCAACCTCGGGGTCCCGGTGGGATACGTGATCAGGACCCCCTCGGGGGTCACGGTCTACCACTCCGGCGACACGGGGATCTTCGCGGGGATGTCCCTCATCGGGGAACTCTACCCGATCGACGTGGCGCTCCTGCCGATCGGCTCGGTGTTCACGATGGATTACCGGCAGGCGGCGAAGGCGTGCGCCCTCCTGAAAGCGAAGGCGGTCGTGCCGATGCATTACGGGACGTTCCCGATCCTGGAGCCGACGGCGGACCGGTTCGTCGCGGAGCTGAGGAAGGTGTCGCCGGGCACGCGGCCGATCGTCCTCGCCCCGGGGGAGGAGACGACCGTCTAGCTGCCGCGCCCCACGACCCCATCGGCAAGGTCGCGGAGCGGGTGGGCTTCCCCGCAGCGGCGTATGGAGCGAGGCTGAGATTGCGTCGAGCGGAATCGCAGTGAGCGGACGAAGGTCGCGAACGTAGCGGAGGGGAAGGCCCACCCGCGGAGAGAGAGACCTTGCCGGCGGGGGGTCACTTCCGGCCGGTGGCGATCGCCCCCATCAGCAGCGGGAAGAGGATCTCGTGCGGGCCGATGAGGTGATATCCCTTCCCCCCGGCCCGCGTGGGGCGGTCCACCACGTTGACGTCAGGTCGGTACTGGCGCTGGAAATCCATGTTCACGGTGGTGATCCTCCGCAGGGGGTGGCCGAGGTTGCGTGCGACCGACACCGCCTTCAGGAACACTTCCGGCAGGATGACCGCCGAGCCGACGTTGAGGTAGACGCCGCCCTCCATTCCCGCCACCCGGTCGCAGAAGGTCCGGAAGTCGCGCAGCGATCCCTCGCCGATGGCCGCGCCGTCCGCCTCGGGGTGCATGTGGACGATGTCCGCCCCCACCGCGACGTGGACTGTCGCCGGTACGCCGAGACGGTACGCCGTCGCAAGTAGGCTTTTGCCCCGGTACCGCGCCCCCGAACCGGCGATCGCCTTCCCCACCGACGCCCCGAAGCCCAGGCCCGCCGGTATCCCCGCGGCGAGTGCGCCTTGGAGGAACTGCGCCGTCTCCCTCGCCATGCCGAACGATCCGTCCGCGAGGGTGGCGGCGACGTCCTCTGAGGTCTTCCCCGCGAGGGCCAGTTCCGCGTCGTGGATCGCCCCGGCCCCGTTCATCGCCACGGCGGTGAACACCCCGTCCCGGAGGGTCCGGAGGAGGAGCGGCGAGAGCCCGACCTTGATGAAGTGCGCGCCGATCCCAAGGAGGACCGGGGCGCCGCGTTCCCGCGCCCGCACGATCGCGCCGGCCACGGCCCGGAAATCCCTTGCGGCGAGATAGTCCGGGAGGCCGTCGAGGAACGATGCGAGCGACATGCCGCGCCGCGGCGGGACGCCGAACCCTCGGAAAGACACCTTGCTCTTCCGGGAGTGGAGGGAGGTCCTCCGGAGGCGCGAGAGGTCGAGGGGGCGGCTCACCGCTTGCCGACGTCCTTGAACAGGAGCGTGTCAGTCAGGTCGCAGAGGATGTGGCCAACCGCGATGTGCGCCTCCTGGATCCGGGGGGTGCTGCGGGAGGGGATCTGCAGGGGGATATCCGCCAGGGAGGCGGCCTTCCCGCCCTCGCCGGTGAGGGCGATCGTGATCATCCCGAGCTTCTTCGCAATCCGCAGGGCCTTGAGGACGTTCCCGGAGGAGCCGCTGGTGGTGATCCCGAGTGCCACGTCCCCCTTCTTCCCGAGGGCCTTCACCTGCTTGCTGAAGATCTCGTCGAAGGCGTAGTCGTTGGCGATGCTCGTGAGGACCGAGGTGTCGGTGGTGAGCGCGATCGCCGGGAGGGGCGGCCTCTCGATGAGGAAGCGGTTCATGAACTCCGCGGCGATGTGCTGGGCGTCCGCGGCGCTTCCCCCGTTGCCGAAGAGGAGGAGCTTGCGTCCCGCCTTGAAGGCCTCCGCGATCGCCTCCGCCGCCGTCGCGATCTCCGAGGAGATCGTCTCCGCCATCTTCAGGCGCAGTTCCGCCCCTTCCTTCAGCGACCTGGCGACCGATTCCTTCAAGGGGGCTCCCAACGGCAAGAGGTAGGAAAAACGATAAGCCTTTTCCTTCCGCGCTGTCAAGAAAGGCGGCGCGGTGGCGGCATATTTTCTTTCCCGGAAAACCGGAGTAGCATGATGCGCATCTGAAAAGTGGCGGTGATGCGCATGGAAGACCGGATCGCGAAAATCCTCGACGGGTCGAGGACGGTTGCGGTGGTCGGGATCTCCGACAAGCCGGACCGCCCGAGCCACGAAGTGGCGAAATACCTGCGGGACCGGGGGTTCACCGTGATCCCGGTGAACCCAATGATCGACGAGGTCCTGGGGGAGAAGTCGTACCGTTCCCTGTCGGAAATCCCCGGGAAAGTCGACTTGGTGGACGTCTTCCGGAAATCCGAGGACGTTCCCCCGATCGCGGAAGAGGCGGTCCGGATCGGGGCGCGCTTCTTCTGGATGCAGGAAGGCGTAACGAGCGAGCAGGCCCGGGAGATCCTCGACGCCGCGGGGATCCCCTGGGTCATGGACCGCTGCGTGAAGAAGGAACTGGCGAAACGCGGAAGATAGGTCCGATCCATCACCGCGGTGCCGGGAGGCACGGGAGGAACGGAATGGCGGGAAACATCCTCGAACTGACCAGCACGAACTTCAAGACCACGGTGGAGAGCGGAACGCCCGTGCTCGTCGACTTCTGGGCCCCCTGGTGCGGGCCGTGCCGCGTCATCGCCCCGATCCTCGAGGAGGTGGCGAAGGAATTCGAGGGGAAGGCGCGGGTGGCCAAGGTCAACGTGGACGACAGCCCGGACATCGCCTCCCAGTTCGGCGTGCGGGGGATCCCCACCCTGATCCTCATCAAGAACGGCCAGATCCAGGGGCAGATGGTCGGCGTCAACCCGAAGTCCAGCATCGTGTCCCTGGTGCAGAAGAGCCTTTGAGCAGGGCTTCCACTCCTTCCCTGCTTCTCGCCGCGCTCCTGGTGGTTGCGGCCTGCGGTCCGAAGGCGGTGAACGTCGGATCCCGCCCCTTTCCGGCCGGTCGGCCGGTGTTCGTAGACGCACAGGGGAAATCGCTAGCTGCCCTTCCGGAGACCGCCGAACGGGTGCGCCTCGTCCTGCTGGATTTCCCCTGGTGCCCCGCGTGCGCAGAAACGTGGAAGGCGCTGCGACTGGCGTCGGAGCAGGCGCCGCCGGGATCGGCCCGGGTCTACCGGGTGCTGTTCGACCGGGAGATGGCCCTGACTGCCACGACGAGAGAGGAAGTGCCCCCCCTGCAGCCACATCCCGCCCCCGGGGGCGCGGGGGGATTTCCGGTCACCGTGCTCATCGCCCTCCCGGGACCGTTCGGCGAGGAGTACCGGGTCAGCCAGACGCCGGTTCTCCTCCTCCTCGACCCGGACGGCACCGTGGCGCGGCGATGGGTCGGCTACTCCCCCGGGATGGCCACGGAGGTGGCCGGGGAGATCAGGAGCCGATCCCTGGCTCCTTCCCCCCCGCCCCCTGAAAGGTGAAGCGGGAGCGGGAGAGATTGGCCACCACCCCCAGGGCGAGCATGTTCGTCAGCATCGACGATCCGCCGTAGCTCACGAAGGGAAGCGGAATCCCCACCACCGGGAACAGGCCGCACACCATCGCCAGGTTGATGATGATGTGGGTCAGAAAATACACGGCGATCCCGCCGCAGGCGAAGGAGGCAAACCGGTCCTGGGATCGGACCGTCAGGAAGAAGAGCCGGTAGACCAGCAGCAGGAAGAGGGACAGGAGCAGGAGCGTCCCGAGGAAACCCCACTCCTCCGAGAAGACGGCAAAGGCGAAATCGGTGTGCTGTTCCGGAAGGAACCGCAGGGCGCCCTGGGTGCCCTGGAGGTACCCTTTCCCCAGGACACCTCCGGAGCCGACGGCGATCTTGGACTGGATGACATGGTACCCCGCCCCCAGCGGGTCCCGTTCCGGGTCCAGGAACGTCAGCACCCGCTGGCGCTGGTACTCCTTCATGAAGAACCACAGTCCCGGTACCGCCGCCGCGCCAAGCCCCGCGAACAGGGCCAGGACACGCCCCTTCACGCACGCCACGGCCATCATTCCCGCCAGGATGAAGAGGAGCACCCCGGCCGTCCCCAGGTCCGGCTGGAGCGCCACGAGGAAGAAGGGGAGGAGGACCATGCCGATGGCGGGAAACGTCTCCATCAGCCCGATACCGCCATACCGGTATTTTCCGGAGAAGTAGCGGGCCAGCGCAAGGGTGACGGCGATCTTTGCGAACTCCGACGGCTGGAAGTTGAACGCCCCCAGGGAGATCCACCGCTGCGCCCCCCCGCGGATCTTCCCGACCACGAGTACGACCACCAGCAGGGCGAGGATGGCGAGGAAGAAGCCGGCTGAAACCTCCTCGATGAAGCCGTCGCTCAGGAAATAGGCGGCGAAGAAGGCGGCAAGGCCGAGCGAGATCCAGACCAGCTGCTTCACGAAGAGAGTCGTTCCAGGTGCACCGTGCACCCGCGTCCCGCTGTAGACGTTCAGCAGCCCCACCCCGCAGAGAAGGAGGGCGTTGATCAGCAGCGGCCAGTCCATCCGGGCGAGCTTCGCCGGGCGGTTCATGCTCCCCCCTTGGGCGGCGGTCCGGCGGGCAGGGTCCGGAAATACTCCTGCATCACCGCCTTGACGATCGGCGCGGCGGCGGAACCGCCGTGACCGCCGTGCTCCACCATCGCCACCACGCAGATCTGCGGGTCTTCGACCGGCGCGAACGCGGCGAACCACGCGTGGTCGCGTATGTGGTACGGCAGATCCTCCGACTTGATCATCTTCCCCTTCACCGCGGCGACCTGCGCCGTCCCCGTCTTGCCCCCCACCGTGATTCCGGGGAGTTTCGCCACCCCCCCCGTGCCGTAGTCGTTCACCACCCCCGCGAGGGCCTTCCGGATGAACCCGACGTTCTCCGCGTTCCACGGAACGTTGCGCATTTCCTCGGGGGGACGATCCTCCACCTTCCCGTCCATCCGGATCACTTTCACCGCGACGCGGGGCCGCATCACCTGTCCGCCCGTGGCCAGCGCCGCATACCCCACGACCATCTCGAGCGGGGTGAGGTGGACCGCCCCCTGCCCGATCCCCAGGATCACGCTCTCGTAGTCGTACCAGCGATCCTTCATCACCCTCTGTTTCCACTCCGTGTCCGGCACCAACCCCTTGCGCTCCCCCGGCAGGTCGATGCCGGTGATCGTCCCGAGCCCGGCCTCCTTTTCCAGCTTCGCCACGCGATCCGGCCCGAGCCGGAGTCCCAGGGTGTAGAAAAACACGTCGCACGACTGGACCACCGCCCGGTACATGTCGACGGTGCCGTGCCCCTTCTCCTTCCAGCACCGGAAGACGCGGTTCCCGAGCCGGAACGAGCCGGGGCAGGAAACGGTGCGCTCCGTGTCCTGCACCTTCTCCTCGAGGGCCGCGAGGGCGAGGAACGGCTTCACCGTGGAGCCCGGCGCGTACGTCCCCTGGAGCCCCTTGTTCTGCATCGGCTTGCGCGGGTCCCCGTTCAGCGCCTGCCAGTCGGCCCGGCGGATGCCGCGGGCGAAGGTGTTCGGGTCGAAGCCCGGGGCGGAGTAGAACGCGAAGACCTCTCCGGTCTTCGGCGCGAGAGCGATCACCGCGCCCGCCCGGTTCCCCATCGCCTCCTGTGCGGCCTTCTGCAGGTCCGCGTCGAGACTGGTGTGCACCGTGCCGCCGGTCCGCGACGGCACCTCCTCCACCATTCGCCGGTCGCGCCCCGCGGCGTCGACCTCCACCTTCCTGCCCCCGTTGACCCCTCGCAGGACGTTGTCCAGCAGGCGCTCCAGCCCGTACTTCCCGACGAGGTCCCCCATCGCCAGCCGCGCGTCCGTGGACTGATCCATCTCCTCCGGGCTCGCCTCACCCACGTACCCGAGAGCGTGGGCGAACGCAGGGCCGTACGGGTAGCTCCGCTTCGCCTCCACGGTCACGGTGAATCCGGGGAGGGACTCCCGGTTGAACTCGAGGACGGAGATCTGCTCGAACCGCAAGTCCCGCGCCACGGCGATGGCGGTGAAGGGGTTCCCTTTCCTCGCCTTGCGGATCTTGTCCAGGATCTCGTCCTCGTCGGCGTCGAACTCGACGATCTGCGACAGGAGGCGGATCTCCCCATCCAGGTCCGTCACGTCGACGGGGGTGCAGACGAGGTCGAAGGAGCCCTGGGTTTCCGCGATCGCCCGCCCTTTCCGGTCGAGGATCAGGCCACGCGGGGCGCGGACGGTGCGAAGGCGCAACCGGTTGTTCTCCGACAGGTTCCGGTACCGGTCGTACTGCGCCACCTGGAGCCAGTAGAGCCGCCCCAGGAGCAGGGCGAACACCCCGAGGGCGATGTAGAGGAGGATGCGGGCCCGCCGCGTGATGTCCGGGTCCTCCTCCCGTTTCCGGATCCGCTGGTTCATTCCTGCACCCGCCGCCAGCGGCTCGAGAGGTCGAGGAAGACGGGGATGGCGACCAGGGAGGTCCAGGCGATCCGCACGGCTTCCTGCGCCCCCCACAGGAGCGAGAAGGGGCGCGCCCCGGCCAGGTGGAGGAGGAGGACGATGGAGGCCGATTCCGCAAGGAGGAGCGACGCCACGGCCGTGAGCAGGTGCGGCTCGGCCCGGAGGAAGAAGCGCCGGCCGACCTCCCGGGAGGCAAAGTACAGGGCGAGCGAGCCCAGGAACATCGACCAGGCGGGTGCGGACGTGGTGATCTCCCGGAAGACCGCCGGCGGAAGCGCGCACAGAAAACCCGCAATGCCCGGAACGAACAGGCCCGCGAACACGATGGCGAGGAAGGGGAAGTCGGGGAGCAGGAACCAGGGGATGAACCCGGAGAACCACCACACGCTCAGGGCGGCGCCCAGGTACGACATCGAGAGAAGGGCGAGGAAATGCCTCATCCTCACTCCCTCCCCGACCGGTACGGGATGGCGGGACGCGAGAGGATCACCGCCACCTCTTCCGCCTCCAGGAAGTTCACCGCGCACTGCACCTTCACCTTCTGGAACAGGCTCTCCTTCGGACGGTCCACGCTGACCACCGTCCCGAGGAGGACCCCCTTGGGCATGCTCCCATCGAAGCCGGAGAAGACGACCCGGTCCCCCACCGCCACGTCGTGCACCGGGGAAATGTATTTCAGGCGGCAGGAGTTCCCGCCGATCCCTTCCGCCACCGCCCGGACGCGGTTGCGCTCCACCATGACATCGGCGGCGAACCGCCCGTCGGTGACCAGGAGGACCTCCGAGAGGCCCGCCATGGCCTTGTGGACCCGCCCGACCGCCCCTTGCGGGGTCACGACGGACATCCCCGGCTCCACCCCCGCCTCCGAGCCCGTGCCGATGAAGACCGCCTGGAACCACGGGGAGATGTCGTGCCCCACCACCCGCGCGCCGATCGTGCGCCGCTCCAGGGTCTCGGAGTACCTCAGGAGCTCCTTGAGGCGCCGGTTCTCGAGCTGGGCGTCCCGGTTCTCGTGGAGCTTTTCCTGCAGGGCGGCCACCTCGCGCCGCAGGCGTTCGTTCTCCCGCGTGACCCCGACGAGCGCGACGTAGTGCTCCCAGACGCCGGAGACGCCCTGGCGGACCAGATCGACGGCGAGGTAGAAGGGCCGGAAGAGGGACGACCCCGCGGTGCGCACCGGCGCCGCCCGCTCGAGGGCGGGTATGGGGCGCACGAACACCTGGATCGCCGCGACGACGAGGGCCGCGGCGGCGAGGAGCCGCCACCATTTCCGGAGGAAGGATCCCACGGGAACCGTCTTGCGCCGCGATCGCGGGACGGGGGAACCCGCCACCCGTCGGTTCAGTGCAGGGCCACCTGCCGAAGCAGGTCGAGCTCGTCGAGCGCCTTCCCGGAACCGAGGACGACGCAGGAGAGGGGATCCTCCGCCACCGTGACGGGAAGCCCCGTTTCCTCCCGCAGGAGCGCGTCGAGGTTCCGCAGCAGCGCCCCGCCGCCGGCCATCACGATGCCGCGCTCATAGATGTCCCCCGCCAGCTCCGGCGGGGTTTCCTCGAACACCCCCTTGACGGCGTCCACGATGATGCGCACCGGCTCGGAGAGCGACTCGCGGATCTCGTCCGAATGGAGCGTGAGCGCCTTGGGCACCCCCGACACCATATCGAGCCCCTTGACCTCGGTGGATTCGGAAAATCCGGGGAAGGCGTTGCCGATGGCCACCTTGATGTGCTCGGCGGTCGGCTCCCCGATGAGGAGATTGTATTTCCGCTTCACGTACTGGAGGATCGCCTCGTCCATCTTGTCCCCCGCCACCCGGACCGACTGGCTCTTGACGATCCCGCCGAGGGAGATGACCGCGACCTCGGTCGTCCCCCCGCCGATGTCCACGATCATGTTCCCGGAGGGCTCCGTGATGGGGAGGCCCGCGCCGATCGCCGCCGCCAGCGGCTCCTCGATGAGGTACACCTCCCGGGCCCCCGCGCTCTGGGCGGACTCGCGAACGGCCCGGCGCTCCACCTCGGTGCAGCCGTAGGGGACGCAGATGATGATCCGGGGCCGGACCAGGGTGCGGGCCTTGTGGGCCTTCCGGATGAAGTAGCGCAGCATCGCCTCGGTGACCTCGAAATCCGCGATGACGCCGTCCTTGATGGGGCGGATGGCGACGATGTTGCCGGGGGTGCACCCGATCATCCGCTTGGCCTCGATCCCCACGGCGAGGACCTTCTTCGTCCCGCGGCTGTCCCGGTGGACCGCCACGCAGGACGGTTCCGAGCAGATGATCCCCTCCCCCTTCACGTACACGAGGGTGGTGGCGGTGCCGAGGTCTATGGCGAGGTCGTGCGAGAACAGACCGAGCAGACGGTCGAAGATCATCCTGTCGCCTCCGGACGTCGGGAAAACGGTTCCCGCCTTGGAAAGGTATCGGGGTATAGTAGCAGCCCCCCCCGGCCGACGCAACCGCCGGGCGGATTGAATTCCGCCATGCCGCCGCATTAGAATGATACGTTCGGCGCGACAATACTTCCCCCGACGAACAGGAGAATAAAACCGCCATGCTCGACGTGCTCCGCCGGAACGCCGGCTCCTGGGCCATCAAGATCGTGCTCTCCTTCATCGCGCTCACCTTCATCTGGTGGGGGGTCGGGACGTATTCCGAGAGGGACCGGAACGTGGCCGCCACGGTCGCCGGCGAGGCGATCACCACGGGCGAACTGGCCGAGGCGGCGGCGGGCCTCGAGAAGACATACCGGGAGGTGTACGGTCCCGCCTTCACCCCGGAGATGGCCAAGGCGCTCGACCTGCGGAAGCAGGCCTTGGACTCGCTGATCCAGCGCAGGGTCCTCCTTACGGAAGCCGACCGCATGGGATTGTCCGCCACGGACACGGAAGTGCAGCGCGAGATCGCCGCGACCCCCGCCTTCCAGGCGGACGGCAAGTTCCGGGAGGACCGGTACCAGCAGGTCCTCCAGTACAACCGCGTCACGCCCGGGGAATTCGAGTCGTCCAAGCGGACGGAGATCACCCTGAAGAAGATGGAGGGACTCCTGGCCGCCGGCGCCCTCGTGCCCGAAACGGAGGCGAGGGAGCTGTTCCGCGTCGCCTCCCGCAAGATCCGGCTCGTGGTCGTGACCGCGGACCCGGAGAAGGCGAGGGGCGTCGAACCCCCGGCCGAAGGGGAGATCGCCGCGAAGTACGAACAGGCGAAGGAGAGCTTCCGGCAGCCCGCCCGGGTGAAACTGGCGGTGGCGGCGTTCACACCGGAACTCTTCGGACGCGGCGTCCAGCCGTCGGACGCGGACGTCAAGGCGTACTTCGAGGCGAACCCCGACCTGTTCCGCTCCGAGGAGCAGCGCCTGGTCTCCCGCATCGTCCTGCCCTTGGGGGAAAAGGACCGGGAGGCATCCCGCGGGAAAGCCGGGGAGATCCTCCGGGAGGCCACCAGGGGAAAGGCGGAGTTCGATGCCCAGGCGAAACGGCATTCCCGCGGCCGGGGCGGGGAGGCGTGGGTGACGCGCAACGATGCCGGCCCCGAGCTCGGCGCGCCCCTCTTCGCCGCCCCCGTGGACACGGTGGTGGGGCCCGTGGAAACCGGGGGGACCCTCGTGATCGCCCGGGTGAACCGCATCCGGTTCCCGGAGACCCTCCCGCTCGCCCAGGTCCGCGACCGGGTGGTGGCGCAGCTTTCGAGGGAGAAGGGCAAGGACCAGGCGGTGATAAAGGCGTACGAGGCGCAGCCGAAGGCGGCCGAGTCGAAGGACCTCAAGGCGACGGCTGCTTCGTTCGGCGTCCCGGTCCTCGAGACCGGATGGCTGGAAGCGGGGGGCGCCGCGGGGGTTCCCCCCGCGGTCGTCCAGGAGGCGCTGCTGTTACCCGCCGGCGAGGTCGCCCCCGTGAAGAGCGTGGGCGACGCCCACTACGTCTTCCAGGTGACGGCGAAGGAGGAATCCCGCCTCCCGCCCCTCTCCGCCGTTCGCGACCGGGTGGCGTCGGCCGTGACGCGGGAGAAGCGGGCGGCGGCGGCCCGTGCGGCCCTGCAAACGACCCTTGCGGCCTCCAAGACGGCAGCGGACCTCGAGGCGAACGCGCGGAAGGCGGGTCTGCCTGCGGCTTCCACCGGCTGGTTCTCACCCGTTTCCGACCCCGTCCCCGAGGCGCTGGCCGCGACAGGGGAAATCCGGAAGGAGCTTTCCTCCCTCTCGCAGAAGACCCCGGTCTCCTCCAGGGTGTACCCCGGGAAGGCGGACCAGTCCGTCGGCCTTGCGTTCCTCGGCGAGGTGCAACCGACGGACGCGGAGTTCGCGCGGCAGAAGGCGGGGTTCATGAAGGAGATGAGCGAGCGCAAGAAGGCCGCGATGCTCGAGGCGTTCCTCGAAGGCCGCCGTAAGGTGTACAAGGTCGAGATCCAGCCCGAGGCGCTGAAGTAATTCCCGTGATGCGACGGGGCATTCCTCACGGCAAGGGGGTCGCCTCCCTTGCCGTTTTTTTTCTCCTCCTGGCGGCGTTCGCCACGGCCGCGGGAGCGGAGACGGGGGTCGTCGAGGAGGTGGTGGACGGCGACACCCTGGTCGTCCGCGTCAACGGGGAGGCCGCCACGGTCCGCCTGATCGGCATCGACGCCCCCGAAAGAAGCCACCCGGCGCTCGGGAAGGAGTTCCTGTCCGACGAATCCGCGGCGTTCCTCTCCTCCCTCTGCCTCGGGAAGATCGTCCGGATGGAGGCGGACGCGGAGGAGACCGACCGGTACGACCGTCTTCTCCGGTACGTGTTCCTCCCCGATCCAGATGGCCGGCTCCTGAATCGCGAGATGCTCCGCGCGGGGATGGCGCGTTCCTACGTCCGCTTCCCGTTTTCCCGGCGGGACGAGTTCGCGGCGGCGGAGGGCCTCGCCCGGAAGGGGGGCAAAGGGGTCTGGAAGGACGGCGGGATGGCAGAGGCGCGTTGGCTGGCTTCCGGCCGCACCCCCCCCGTGCAGGTCTACCCTTCCGGGGGAAGGGCTTACACGGTCGCCTACGCCGGGATGGCGAAACCCGGGGTGGAACGCGGGAACCTGCCCAGGGAGATCGAGTGGGTGCTCCGGCAGAAGGCGGAGTCATCGGACGCGGAGTTCGCCCGGAAGGCCCTGGACCGCGGATACCGCCGCATCGAGACGTCCGGGGGTGACGTGGAAACGAAACCCCGCGCAGCGGCGGCTTCCCCCGCGGGTGGCGGCGGCGTCCCCTGGGAGGAGGCGCACCGGCACGCGGGGGAGGAGATCGCCGTGGAGGGAACGATCGTCCGCACGCACCGGGCGGCCAAGGTCCTCTACCTCAACTTCCACCCGAACTGGAAGCGGTACCTTTCCCTGGTCATCCTGGCTTCGGACCTCCACCGGTTCCCGCAGGACCCTGAGAAAGCCTACAAGGGGAAGAAGGTCCGCGCCCGGGGGGAAGTCCAGCTCTACAAGGACCGCCCGGAGATGGTCATCCGGGACCCCGCGGACATCACCGTCCTGCCATAAGCGGCCCGTCCCGCGGGGTTCATACTGGTGGGGGACACTCTTTCCCTCCGTTCACCCAACAGATCAAGAATGTCCCCCTAAACGTAGAAAAATGAAGGGGCCCTCGTTTCGAGGGCCCCCGGGGGGTGACGCGGGAGGAATCCTCTGCGGCTTACGCTTCGTCGGTCTTGATCCGCATCCCGTAGAACGACCGGTAGACGAAGACGACCGACACGAGGAAGAAGGCGGCCGCCAAAAGGTGGCTGACCGTCGGGTCCAGCGTGATCGCCAGCTCGACCGCCAGCAGGCCGAACAGGGTGGTGAACTTGATGATCGGGTTCATGGCCACCGAGGAGGTGTCCTTGAACGGGTCGCCGACGGTGTCGCCCACGACGGTGGCGGCGTGGAGCTCGGTCCCCTTCATGGCGAGCTCCGTCTCCACGAGCTTCTTCGCGTTGTCCCAGGCGGCGCCGGCGTTCGCCATGAAGATCGCCTGGTAGAGGCCGAAGATCGCGATCGAGATCAGGTACCCGATGAAGTAGTAGTGGTTCACGCAGGCGAACGCCAGCGTGCTGAAGAAGACGGCGAGGAAGATGTTGAACATCCCCTTCTGGGCATACTGCGTGCAGATCTCGACGACCTTCTTGCTGTCCTCGACCGAGGCCTTCTCGCCGCCGCCCTCGAGCTTGATGTTCTTCTTGATGAACTCGACCGCCCGGTAGGCGCCGGTGGTCACCGCCTGGCACGACGCCCCGGAGAACCAGTAGATCACGGCCCCGCCGGTGATCAGCCCCAGCAGGAAGAGCGGGTTCATGATGGAAAGCCCTTCATAGATGCCCAGCGGCCCCGTCGTGCCGTACTGCGCCGAAAGCAGCTGGATGATCGAAAAAATGAGGGTGGTCGCGCCGACGACGGCGGTTCCGATGAGCACCGGCTTGGCGGTCGCCTTGAAGGTGTTCCCCGCCCCGTCGTTCTCCTCGAGGTACACCTTCGCGTTCTCGAAGTCGGCATCGAAGCCGAACTCCTTCTTGATATCCTGCTTGATGCCGGGGATCGTCTCGATCGTGGAGAGCTCGTACACCGACTGGGCGTTGTCGGTCACCGGGCCGTACGAGTCGACGGCGATGGTGACCGGCCCCATCCCGAGGAAGCCGAAGGCGATCAGCCCGAAGGCGAAGATCGCCGGGGCCACCATGATGTCGCCCAGCCCCAGCGTGGAGACGGCGTAGC
>Ga0113563_10000952_pt1 | contig 15520 bp, 12 predicted proteins | sample Mud3Dept3metaG_FD_80117 | JGI IMG/M metagenome (GOLD analysis project Ga0113563, IMG submission 80117) | Freshwater wetland microbial communities from Ohio, USA, analyzing the effect of biotic and abiotic controls - Mud 3 Core 4 Depth 3... | ecosystem: Environmental > Aquatic > Freshwater >...
CTGCTCGGTTCCTCCGATGCCGAAGGAGCTGGGGTTTATGCCGAAACCGTTACCGCTGGCGATCCATCCTTTGCAGGGCCATTGGCAGGGGTCTCGTTGGGACTCCCCGTATACCATGTGTTTGATGAAGCCATCAAAAGCGAAGCCGATCCGCGTGTCTGGGAAGAGCAGATCAGTATGATGGAAATGGTGCTCGACACCGCAAAGTTGGCTGCATCCGTCGCGAACATGCGCGACCAGCATAGCAAAAGCAAGCTATGACGGCCTGTCCGCAGAACCGCATTCAGGCGGTTCTGCGGATATTTTCAATAAAATTTGCATCTTCCCGATTATTCTCCATCGATCCAAGCGGGCAAATTTCTTTGAGGATTGAGAGAACAAATTCTCTGATTTAAGCTCGCATGGGAATAAACCCAATCGATATGGATTGCTTCATTAAGTCATCCCCGTGAATATCTTAGTCATCAATGCCGGCAGTTCTTCTGTGAAATTCACTTGCCTGAAGAGTAAGAGTTTTACCGTCCTTGCTTCCGGGCTGGTGGAACGGATCGGGCTGAACGGAACGCTCTTCAATTACAAACGGGAGGGATTGGAAAAGGTCACGGAAGAAGTGGATGTCAAGGATGCCAGTCAGGCGGTGATCCTCATCACTTCTTACCTGTGCGATGCCAAATTGGGAGTGATGAAATCCCTGGACGAGATTGTCGCCATCGGGCATCGAGTCGTTCATGGAGGGGAGAAAATCACTGCACCAGCGCTCATTGACGCCCAGGTCAAAAGCGTTATAAAGGAATGCTTTGAAATAGCTCCGCTTCACAATCCTCCCAACCTGGAGGGCATAAAGGCCTGTGAAAAAGTTTTCCCCGGGATTCCGCAGGTGGGTGTCTTCGACACGGCATTTCATTCCACCATGCCCCCCCGGGCCTATCTGTATGCTCTTCCCCTCGACCTCTACCGGAATGACCACGTGCGCCGGTACGGCTTCCATGGTACCAGCCATAAATACGTTTCCTGGGAAGCAGCCCGGTACCTGAACCGAGGCATAGACAGCTTGAAGATCATAACCTGTCATCTGGGCAATGGGAGCAGTATAGCTGCGGTGAAGGGGGGCCGGTGCATTGATACCAGCATGGGGTTCACTCCTCTGGAAGGGCTGATCATGGGCACCCGCTGTGGGGATATTGATCCGGCAATCATCTTTTATCTGATGGAACGCAAAAAAATGGCCGCTACAGAAGTAAATGAAATGCTCAATAAAAAGAGTGGCATGCTCGGCCTGGCTGCCATTGGAAGCAGTGACCTACGGGACGTGGAACAAAAAATCAAGGAAGGACATGCTCAAGCCAGAGCCGCATTCGAGGCGTTCTGCTACCGAATCCGAAAATATATCGGAGCTTATATTGCGGTTATGGGTCGTGTTGATGTTATCGTTTTCACCGCGGGAATTGGTGAGAATTCTGAAATGGTCAGAGCTGCCGTCTGCAGTGGCATGGAAGGACTGGGAATCGTCCTGGATGCTCAAAAAAACGCCTCATTGAACCATTCCAGGGGAGAAATCAGCAAGCCGGAAAGCAGGGTGAAGATTTTCATCATTCCTACCAACGAGGAGTTGCAGATCGCCCGCGAGACCATGGAAGTGTTAAACTCCTAGGGAAATTGTGCGAGAAGGGGACGTTGTGCGAGAGGGGACATCCTATGTGCGAGAGGGGACGTTCTTTCTGAGTGAACTTACGTTACCTTTGGAGTTCAGCGATTGAAAGCGAGAGGCACTTCGTTGCGGACTGTGAAGGTTTCATAAACCGTTGGTGCCAAGTGAACTTGCTTGTAACCCCGGAAAGGAGGTCAGAAAAAGGGTCAGTCCAGGAATTTTGGAAAATAAGGGGTAAACCGGGATGTGGGTTCAACGTGAACTTGCTTCTGATCCCATAGGAAGACTGGGACGTTGGTTCAAAGGCAACTGGTAGTAGAAGTCTGGGGCTTGGGGTCCGGTAATTATAAGGCGAGAAAAATATGAAGGGCAGGCGAGGAGGGATTCGCGAGTCTGGGCCTGGTTCCCTGGAGATTGAGCCGGGAGTAGGAGATTCCGCCGGCGGAGATCGAATAGGATTTAGGGGGGTGCACCGCGGTCGCCAATGCTGTTCGGAAAATGGAGGAAAGAGATTAAAAGTGCATATTTCCCGCTACGCCCCCTGACGCCAATGGGAAAAAGGAAGTCCGTTGCTTTAATTGGCGTCATCCTCCTGTCAATGATTTTTATTTCATCCTGCGGAGGATCCACCGGGACGGATGGTTCGGGTGCATCCTCGGGGACAGATTATGGGAAGAAGACAGTCTACGACACAAACTGACGCATCGTCTATTATGTTGAGAAAGACTGGGTCTATACCCAATCCTGGTCCTTGGCCTATCATTTGGAAGACAATAGGGTGTACGATACCAGCTGGAAGCTTGTAGCCAGAATCGACGGCGACCGGGTTTATGCCGACGACTGGTCTCTGCTTTACCGCATAGACGGCGACCGAATTTATGATTCCAATTGGCGGCTGGTCTATTACGTCGAAGACTGGTAAAAGCGATAAACGTTATTTTCAAAGGCAGGATTGTGCCCCATCCCTTCAAATATCCCTTCGACCATGCGTTTCTACCAATCCCTTTACATCCTCAATCTCAGTGGTATGATTTCAAAGACACAATGCTTATTTCAGGCTTTGAAAGAAGAAGGTCCTTCGGATGAAAGGATTTGAGACTACCGAAATTTCATTATTCTTGCCTCTTCTCCATAGCCCTGATCTTGATTGGAAACACCCTTTCGGGAGACCTGGCGATGGGTTTTAAACCCCCCGGGCACGGAGAAAGGCTCAAGGCCATTGGGTCTATGGCTGGGCTGCCTGAAACCCTTCGTCTTGCCCTGGATCCCGGGACCGATTTTGAACCGATTCCCCCTCCCAAGCCCGGGGACTGGCTGGCGGCCCACCCCGCGCTCGGGCAGACTTTCGAAGAATTCGTCCGCTCCAGGCCGAATCGGCCGGATCAGACACGGAACAAGATCTACCTTTTCCCCTTGGGTGAGTTTTCTTTGGAGGGAAGTCCTCCGGTGGAAATTTTGAACGAATATCCTGAAGTTTTCTTTGGGATGAGAACGGAAGTCTTTAGTCCGAAAACCGGGGGGGATCCCCGGTTTACCACCCGCATCAACCCGTTCACCCGGGAACGGCAAATCCTGAGCACGGATGTGTTAAGCTATCTGAAGTCCTTGCTTCCCGGCCATGCTTTCTGCCTTCTGGCCGTCACCAGGCAAGACCTCTATCCGGACCCGGCATGGAATTTCGTTTTTGGCCAGGCCTCTCTGAGAGATCGGGTGGGAGTTTTCAGCTTTGCCCGTTACGACCCGGCTTTTTAGGGGGAGAGGCGGAGAAGCGAGGGCCGGGAAATTCTATTGAAAAGAAGCTGTAAGGTTTTGGTTCACAAGACCGGCCATATGTTTTCTCTGGCCCATTGCATTTATTTTCGCTGCGTCATGAATGGGCCCAACCATCTTCAAGAGAGCGATTCTCGGCCGCAATTCCTCTGCCCGGTTTGCTTGCGCAAATTGCATTCCAGTATCGGGTTTGATGGGGTCCTTCGATATGAGCAGATGCTGAAATTTTACCGCGGTGCGGGATTCAGCCCAGAGGCGCAATGTATCGCCAACCGTCTGCGGAAAATATCAAGTGGAAAATAGGATCCAGTCGCTCCACCCTCACCCATCCCATTGGACGCCTGACTTGAGGCAGCTTATCGATGGAGGAGGCCGGAAAGGAGCTTCAAACAAAAGGTCAAAATTGATATTATGTTTCCAGATTTCGCTAATCGAAATCAGGCAATGGATGTCATATTTTCAGCCGTGAGGCTATTCGCCAAGGTAGCGAAAGGAGACCGACATGCGTGGAAAACAGGTGCTGATGGAGAGCCTGATTGCTCACGAAGTGGGCTTCATCTTTGGAAATCCCGGGACTACTGAGAACCCCGTCATCGACAGCTTGGTCGATTACCCGCATCTGCGCTATATTGCGGCTCTCCACGAGGGTGTGGCATTGGGGGCAGCGAGCTACTACGCCCAGGCAACCGGCAAGACCGCAATCGTCAACCTTCATGTTGCGCCAGGGCTCGGCAACGCCCTCGGCATGCTGTACGACGCCCTGAAGGCAAACTCGCCCCTTTTGGTCACCGCCGGTCAACAGGACACCCGCCTTCGCTTGCGCGATCCCTTGCTTGGCCACGACCTGGTGGCCATGGCCGCCCCCTTGACGAAGTGGAGCGTGCAGGCTGAACGGGCCTACGAGCTCCCATTGCTGCTCCACCGGGCCTTTAAGGTTACCCAGGATCCGCCTGCCGGACCCGTTTTCGTCGCCCTACCGATCGACGTATTGGAACAGGAAACAGAGGTGGAATCTATGCCTGCCGGCCCCCTATACCGAACCGGGCTCCCAGATCCTGCCGGTATCGAGAAAGCCGCCGCCTTGCTCCTGGAGCGGGAGAGGCCGGTGATCGTGATTGGCGATGGGATCGCCCGATGTCGCGCCGGGGACGAGGTTCTGGCTCTGGCGGAGGCTCTCGGGGCTCCGGTTTGGTGCGAGGCAGTTCGTATGCATGCCGCTGTGCCCAGCAAGCATGCCAACTTTCGTCTCAGCCTGCCCTTCGATGCCGATTCTATCCGGAAGGCGCTGGATGGAGCGGATGGGGTGCTTCTGATAGGAGGGTATTTCTTTGAGGAATTGTGGTTTTGCCCGGGGAAACCCTTTCCCAGCCAGGCAGTGCTGATCCAGGTGGAGGAATCCCCCGGCCTCCTGGCATACAAGCAGGGCGTTCATGTGGGGCTGGTTGGGCAGTTCAAAGCGGTCCTGCAAGGCTTGCGTGCGGCCGTCGAAGAGGGAGCCAGCGCGGGATTCCGGGAAGCCGCCGCCCGGCGCAATCGGGCGCTGGGGGAGCTTAAAGAGGAAGAAGTTGCCCGCCAGCGCTCCCGAGCGGAAAAGCGCTGGGATCGGGTGCCGATCTCGCTATCCAGGCTTATGGCCGAGATCGAAGCCGCGCTGCCCGAAAATGCCATTGTTGTCGATGAGTCCATTTCGGCAAGCCTGGATCTTGAACGGACCCTCACCGTGCGCGGACCTGGCGATTACTATGGTCCGCGCGGCGGTGGAATCGGTCAGGCTCTTCCTGGAGCGCTGGGGGTGAAGCTGGCCCATCCGGATCGGCCGGTCGTCGCGATATGTGGGGACGGCTCGGCTATGTACAGCATTCAGGCGTTGTGGACGGCGGCCCGCCACGATCTGGCTATTCTCTTCGTGATTTTGAACAACGGTGAGTATCGCGTCCTCAAGCATAACATGGATACCTACCGTCAACGCTTTGGTGTCAGGCCCGACCGCACTTATCCCTATATGGACCTGCGTCCACCCGATCTTGGGTTCGTCGATTTGGCGAAGGGCCTGGGCGTCCAAGGGTTTCGGGTGACCGCACCGGGCGACCTCGGCCCGGCGCTCACCAGGGCCCTTTCTGCCCAGCGGCCGTATCTCCTCGACATCCTTGTCGAGAGAAAGGGTTAGAATTGCGTTGTCGACTAAGTTTCATTATTTGTGGGACCTTCTGCCCGAAATGGCAAAACAGGTTGCCGCCCCAGGTTCCTGAAACGCGGTCATGCATCTGGCAGGAGACGAGGAATCATTACCTTCCCCCGGGGAAATTCGAGCTGCCGCCTCAGGGATCCGGTTTTTAAAAGGAGACCAAAATGAAACGACATCTTGCTTGTTTGACCTTCGATTTTGATGCCATGTCCGGCTTCATCGCCCGCGGCATGACATCCGCCACCCCGGTGTCACGAGGGGAATTCGGTGCCGATGTGGCCACGCCGCGGATCCTCGATCTCCTGAAAAAATACCGTATTCCCAGCTCATGGTATATCCCCGGGCACACCCTTGAGACTTATCCTGATCGATGCAAGGAGGTGTACGATGCGGGCCACGAAATCGGCCACCATGGCTGGAGCCACGTGCCCCCGGCCCTGCTCAGCCGCCAGGAGGAAGAAGAAGGACTCATACGTGCCAACGAGCAGATCAAGAAACTTACGGGGCGCTACGCGCGAGGGTACCGCTCGCCGGCCTGGGATCTTTCTCCTCATTCGGTGGAACTGCTGCTGAAGCATGGTTTCATCTACGACAGCAGTATGATGGGCAACGATTTCACGCCCTATCGGGTGCGACAAGGCGATTTGATCACCCTCGATCAGCCGGCGGTATTTGGCAAGACCACCCGGCTGATTGAGATGCCAGTCAGCTGGACCCTCGACGACCATCCCCATTTTGAATTCATCCGCACCAAAGAATGGATTCTGCCGGGGCTGATGAACGCAAACTTAGTACTCGATGATTGGATCAACGATTTCAACTATATGAAAAAGAAATTGGACTGGGGGGTGATCATCTATACCTTCCATCCGTATGTAATCGGACGGGGCGGGCGTATGTTGGTCCTGGAAAAGCTCATTCGAAAGCTGAAAGATAACGGGGTTGTGTTTACGACTGTCGAGGCCGCTGCTGCTGAATACGCAAAAAGACAGCCCGTCAAAGGGTGATGCAGGGAGAAAGCAGTATTGGAGGGTCAGAAATTCGTTCTTAACCGGGGGAAAGCTGGTTCTTGCCAGAGAACTCAACCCGGCGTACACTGAGGGCATGATTCGAGTTACCGGCACGATCGCGATCGATGAGAAAGAAATTCATCAGCAATTCATCCGCGGTTCCGGTCCCGGCGGTCAAAATGTAAATAAAGTTGCCACGGCCGTGCAGCTCCGCTTCGATGTTGCTCATTCCTCTTCCATTCCCGAAGAGGTTCGGGACCGCCTTGCCCGTTTGGCCGGAAAACGCATGACCAAAGAGGGTCATCTTATCATCGATGCCCGGCGGTTCCGGACCCAGGAACAAAACCGCCAGGACGCTATTGCCCGGCTGGTGGGTCTGATCCGCCAGGCATCCCAACGCCCCAAATTCCGCAAAAGGACTAAACCCCCACTGGCGTCAAAGGAACGACGGCTGGAGAGCAAACATCGTCGCGGAAGGATCAAACAACTCCGCCGTGCGGAACCGGAATAAAACCTGGTTCGCCTTCTTTTCCTTATATGAACCACGGCGTTGGCTCAAAGTTCCTTTTCCTGCAATCCCGAAAAGAGGGGAAAATGTGAGCAAGCCTTTGAACACGATTTCTGGCCGATGGAGGAAGCAGTTCTATGGCCGAGAAATGCAGGAATATCCGGGTGATGATTAACTGGGCACCGGTCCCAACCCTTTGGGCGGCAATTGTAGCCAAGGGGCTGATTTTCGAACATGATGAAGCGCTAAGCCATAGGAGTCGATGGTCGGACTGACCCCCAATGCAATGCAATTTAACTCGAAAATTTGGGCCAGCGTAAAAAGTTGAGTTTTGTTCTTAGGAGGATTAATGAAAATACTTATTTCGGCAGACATTGAGGGTGTTGGAGGGGTGGTGCGTGGCGAGCAATCCGCCAGGGATTCCTCGGATTATGCTTACGCCCGAAAGCTGATGACTGCGGAAGTCAATGCGGCGATCAGAGGAGCTTTCGATGGGGGTGCGAAGGAAGTCGTGGTGGTGGATGCTCACCACATCGGTCTGAACCTGATCAACGATGCCCTTGACGAGCGCGCCAAGCAGATCATCGGCACACCCCGGAGACTGGGGATGATGGAAGGCGTAGACCTGGGGTTTGATGCAGCTTTTTTCTTAGGGTATCACGCCTCTGCAGGAACCTCCCAAGGGATTATTGCCCACAGCTATCGGAGGCGCGTCGCCGAAATAAAGCTGAATAGCCGGAAAGTGGGAGAGATTGGGTTCAACGCCGCTCTGGCCGGGCATTTTAATGTTCCTGTGCTTTTGATCACTGGTGACGAAGCGGCCTGTGCTGAAGCTCGGGCGTTGTTACCCCATATATTTGCTGTTTCTGTAAAAAATGGGCTGGGTGCCTATGCAGCTTCCTGCCTTCATCCCAGGCAAGCTCAAGAGTTAATTTACCAATCGACCCGCAAGGCGATAACAAGGGTATCATTGTGTGCGCCTTTAATTGTCAGCAAGCCTACCTGCCTCGAAGTCAGGTTTACGACAGCTTCGGCGGTCGATCGCTGCCTACGGCTGCCGGGGATTCAGCTTCTGGATGGAACGACCTTGAGGTACGAGGCCCAGGACGTGTTGGAAGCTTACCAGGTCTTCAGCGTCATGGCCGACTTGACAGAATTGGTTCCTCACATTTGAAGGAATGCCTCAAGAGCAAGCACAGGGAAAATTGCTGAGAGTTGGGCTGACGACATCGAAGACTCAATATTCTGCTGGTCCCGATCTGAATCAATTTTAACATGAAAACCGACCTTTAAGGTTGGAAATGAGCAATCCGGGTTGTATCTTGACAAAAGGCTCCTCTTTTGCAATATTGCATTAATTTCTAAAGCCAATACTCGCCAAATCTCACTCAAAAGGAGGGTTCAAATGATACGAGGGATTTTCGTGTTCGCGTTTGCCCTGGCCACGCTTGTCACCGTGGCCCTTCCGCTGTCGATCGCGGATGCCCAGACCAAGTTCCGTCTTGGCATTGACAATGATGCGTTGTCTATGGACCCGATTGCATCCAGTGACAATCCATCGATCTGGGTGCAGCTTTTGCTCTACGATACTTTAGTCCGACCGAGCGTTGACGCTCTCAAAGTCGAACCCGGGCTTGCCGAACGCTGGAGCATTTCGCCAGATGGCCGGGAATACACTTTCGTGTTGAGCGAGGCGAAATTCGCCAGCGGCAGGCCGGTCACGGCAGAAGACGTGGTCTTTTCGCTTCAGCGCGCGGCCTCGGATAAATCCCGGTGGGGGCGTTTCTTCCGGCCAATCAAACGGTTTCAAGTACTTGATGACCGTACGGTCAAATTCGGACTCGACCAACCCTTCACCCCAATGATGGCGAACCTTGCCCTCTTCAGCTCAGCCGTGCTGCCAAAGGCAGAAGTCCAGAAGGACGAGTCCGCCTTCTTCGCCGCCCCCAACGGCTCCGGCCCATTCGTTCTCAAACGTTGGGCCAAGGGTGAGCGTATTGTCCTCGCCAAAAATCCCCACTACTGGCAGAAGGGGAAACCCTATGTCGACGAGGCCGAGATCCAGGTCATTGCCGAGGACAATTCCCGGGTGATCAAGCTCCAGGCAGGTGAACTCGACGCCGTCATCAAAATTCCCATCAACCAGGTGCGGGCATTGCAGGGTCGCCCGGGCATTTCCACGGGTATCGCCGATATCTTCCGTGTTGACTTTGTTCAGCTCAATACGCGCAAAAAACCCCTCGATGACGTTCGCGTGCGCAAGGCCCTCAACCACGCAGTCAACCGCGAAGCCATCGTCCAAGGAATCCTTTTCGGCACCGCTAAGCTCGCAGTCTCGGCGGTTCCGATCATGACCTACCACAACGAGAACTTGAAACCATACGCGTTCGATCCGGGGCTTGCCAAGAAGTTGCTCGCGGAAGCGGGCTATCCTAACGGCTTCTCCATTACAATGCTATTGTCCGCCGGCGATGTTACCTGGCGGCAGGTGGCGGCGGCGATCCAGGACGATCTCCGCAAGGTCGGCATTAACCTGACCCTACGGCAGATCGAAGGCGGGACGCTGTTCACAACCACCAAATCGGGCAATTATGAGATGGCGCTGAGCTATGCGAGCAGCGACACGATCGACCCTGACCAACTGATCGGCTTCACTTCCATCAATCCGGAGCGTGCGAACGCCTTTCATACGGAGTGGAAGAGTGCGCGGGTCAACGAGCTTTATGAGCTCGAGCGAAAGACCCCAGATGGAGAGGGGCGGGGCAAGATGTTCAAGGAGATGAACGCTATCGTGCATGCAGAGGCGCCCTACATCTTCCTCTACCATCAGAACGCAACCTTCGCTGTCCGCAGCAACGTCGAAGGATTCCGCATCCTGCCGACCTCAAATTGGAGGCTCGAAGAAGTCCGCCTGAAGTAATATTCATGGGGTTTCTTGCCTATACATTTCGGCGCCTGATCGAGATGGTCCCCGTTCTTATCGGAATCACCCTCGCGGCCTTCCTCCTGCTTCGGGTTATGCCTGGCGATCCGGCGACGCTCATTTTAGGCACGCGAGGGGATGAGAAGGACATCGCCGCGCTTCAGGCGCAGCTCGGTCTTGATCGTCCGCTCTGGGAACAGTATTTCCGCTTTGTGCTTGACGTGGTGAGGGGGAGTTTCGGCCAGTCAATCGCCTATGGCCGCCCGGTCGCTGAGCTAATCCTGCAGCGTCTACCGGCGTCGCTCTGGCTCGTTGCCTACTCGACGGTGCTGGCCATTGTGATGGCCGTTCCTGCGGCCATCCTGGCCGCGCTGCGGCGGGGCGGCGCCGTGGATTTGATGTTACGTGGGTTGCTCGTCTTCGCGCTAGCCACCCCTTCCTTCTGGCTTGGCATCCTGCTAATCCTTGCACTTGGCCTAAAGCTTGGGCTGTTTCCCGTTTCCGGCTATGGCGAGGGAGTTGGGAGCCACCTCTGGCACCTGTTCCTTCCGTCTCTGGTCATCGCGCTGACGACCGCCGCGATCGTCATGCGAAACCTGCGAAGCTCCCTTTTAGCAGTGCTGAACGCCGATTTCATCGATAGCGCACGCGCCAAGGGCCTATCCAGCCGGCGGGTGCTTCTCCGCCATGTGCTTCCCAACGCTCTGATTAGCGCTGTGTCCGTGCTCGGTGTCCATACGAGCTGGATCATCGGTGGTACCGTGGTGATCGAAGCGGTGTTCGGCGTTCCCGGCCTTGGAAATCTGCTCATCGCGTCGATCTTCGGGCGCGATTACCCTCTGGTCCAGGGCCTCACAGTCGCCTTTGCGATACTTGTGGTTTTAGTAAACCTTGCGACGGACCTCGCCTATGCTGCGATCGATCCGCGCGTAAGCCTTGATTAAATTATTATGAGGCGCACCTTTGATTGGCGAACCCAAGTGGCCATCGGTTCCGGCCTGGTGTTCTTGATTCTGACAGCCGCATACGTCGGACCCTGGCTTAGTCCTTATGATCCGAACGCGGTCAACCTAGCGCAAGCTCTCCGCCCGCCCGATGCAGGGCACTGGCTTGGCACGGATGACCTCGGCCGGGACGTGCTCACCCGCGTTTTTTTCGCAGGACGGGTAGATTTGCAGATCGCGTTGATCTGTGTTGTCCTGCCCTTCGTCCTCGGCTCGATTCTGGGGGCCATCGCTGGTTTCGCCGGCGGCCGGGTTGACGCGGTGATCATGCGCACGACTGAGGTGCTCTGGGCGTTCCCCTTCTACGTCCTGGTCATTGCGATCGTGGGATTGCTCGGCCCGGGCGAAACCAACATGTATATCGCCTTCACGATCGTCGTGTGGATCTCCTTCGCCCGAATCGTCCGCGGCGAGGTGCTGGTGGCGCGCCAGGCCGAGTACGTGCTTGCCGCCCGCGTGCTTGGCTTTTCGGATTCGAGGATCGTGTTGCGCCACATCCTGCCGAATACGATCATGCCGGCGGTTGTCTTCGCCATGTCAGACGTGGTCTTGACCATACTGGCCGTTACCGCCCTCAGCTTCCTCGGTCTCGGCATCCAGCCGCCCACTGCAGAATGGGGCCTTATGATCGCGGAAGGGCGAAATTTCGTCTTCGATGCCTGGTGGATCGCCACCTTCCCCGGCCTCGCGATTGTTCTCACTGCGATCGCTTTTCAGCTGATCGGGGACGGACTCGACGACTGGCTGCGGGAGGGTGCATGAGCTCATTGCCGGCCGGAGGCGCCCTTCTCCAGGTACAGGGACTCGCGACCGAGTTTCGCACCCGCGGCCGCGTCGTCCGCGCGGTTGATGGAATCGATTTCGAAGTATGTACGGGCGAGGTGTTCGGTCTGGTTGGCGAAAGCGGTTCGGGAAAGAGTGCGACTTGCCGCTCGGTACTCCGGCTCTTTGGCGGCGCCGACGCCAGAATTACCGCCGGGTCGATCCTTTGGTGCGGCCGGGAACTCGTCAATCTCCCCGAGGACGAGCTCGCCGCGGTCCGCGGGGCGGAGATCGCCATGATCTTCCAAGACCCAATGACCGCGCTCAATCCGACCATGCGCATCGGCCAGCAGATTGCGGAAAGCCTGATCGTTCACGGGCGAGCGGAAGGAGCAGCGGCGCGCGCCACCGTAATCGATCTGCTCTCGCGGGTCAGCGTGCCGGCACCGGAGCGGCGGGTCGACGATTATCCGCACGAATTCTCGGGCGGGATGCGTCAGCGCGTGGCGATCGCCATGGCGCTCGCATGCAGCCCCCGGCTCCTGATCGCCGACGAACCGACGACGGCGCTCGACGTTACGATCCAGGATCAGATCCTGAAGTTGTTGCTTGGACTCAAGAAAAGCCTCGGTCTGTCGGTTCTTCTTGTTACCCATGATCTGGGCGTCATCGCCCAGGTTTGCGACCGTGTCGCGGTGATGTACGCCGGTCGCATACTCGAGATCGCTGATACCCCGGCCTTGTTCGCCAGCCCGAGGCATCCCTATATGAAGGCCCTTTTGCGCTCGATACCGGGGACAAATCCAGGCCGGCGTCTTCAACCCATCGTCGGATCGCCACCTGATCTCTCGGATCCGCCCCCAGGATGCCGCTTTGCGCCGCGATGTCCGCAGGTCGAGGGCCTTTGTCGTTCCACCGTACCAAACCTACGGAGGTTGGCCAATGCCCATGCGGCGGCCTGCCATTTCGCCGGGGAGGAGCCGTGACCGACACACCGCTCCTGGAAGTTCGGGACCTCGTCAAGCACTTTCCGGCCCGTCGACGGCTGATCGACTACGTCATCGGCCGGCAACGGCGCACCGTCCATGCGGTGAACGGAGTATCGCTTGACCTGAGGCGCGGTGAGACCCTGGCTCTCGTTGGCGAAAGCGGCTGCGGCAAGAGTACTCTTGGCCGTTGCATCGTCGGGCTATTCGAACCGACGGCAGGGGAAGTCCGGATCGACGGTGTTTCGCTTCCCGCCTTTGCAGATCGACTGGCCCGGGCACGCAGGGTACAGATGATCTTCCAGGACCCCTATGCGTCCCTCAACCCGAGCCTGACGGTGGAGCAGGCGCTGGCCGAGATATTTCGCGTCCATGGACTCGCCAACGGGAAAAAAGCGGTTGACGACCGTATTGACGAGCTTCTGACCCTGGTCGGCCTCGGACCAGCATTAAGGCGTCGCCGACCCAAGGCTTTCAGTGGTGGGCAGCGGCAACGGCTATCGATCGCCCGGGCGCTAGCTGTTGAGCCGGACCTCATCATCGCCGATGAGCCGGTCTCTGCCCTCGATGTCTCCATCCGGGCCCAGATCATCAACCTGTTCCAGGACCTCCAAGAGCGCCTCGGTCTCGGGCTGCTGTTCGTAGCTCACGATCTCCATCTCGTGCGCCAGATCAGTCACCGTGTCGCCGTCATGTATTTGGGTCGGGTCGTCGAAATGGCCGATGCAGAAGCGCTTTTCGCTGCGCCGCGGCATCCTTATACGCGGGCCCTGATCTCCGCTGTGCCCTTTCCAGATCCAGCACGACGAACCGCGGCCGTCGGCCTCCAGGGCGAGCCACCCAGCCCCTTCGACCTGCCGAGCGGATGCAGCTTCGGGGGCCGTTGTCCGAACATGGTCCCGGATTGCAAAGCAGATATTCCACAGCTTGTGGCGATCGCCCCCGGACATTTCGTGCGCTGCCTCCGGGCGGACCCCTAATGAGGAGTGAGCCATGCCTGATAACTGATGGCCAAAGGCTATTCGGTAAAGGTCCTTTGGTCGTGATAGGCGAGTAGGAGCGGAGGCTTTTCATTCCATTCCATGTGAGCGGTTAGACGCAAACAATCGAGCGAACGATCTTCTGAAATAATTGCCCCCGAACAGATTAGCACGTGGGGCGAAGGATGACCTTTTAACTTAGCGTGACTTAAGTACTAAGAGCCCGGGTCTTCAAGAATATCACCTCCGGTAGAGCCGGGGATTCACATCAACGGAATCAGACCCGTTTCTTATTTGGAATGCGGACCGAAAACAGATGGCCCTCATTAAAACTATGAGGAATCCCGATTAAAGGAGAACAAATAATGGAAGCATTGGGAACCTTCTCCGCAGCAGCATTAGCCCAAGCCATCCGGGGTAAGAAGGTTTCTTCAGAAGAAGTTGTGAAAGCCCACCTTCGGCGCATTGAAGCGGTTAATCCAAAACTGAATGCGGTCGTGCTTTTGACCGCGGATTCGGCCCTGGCAGAAGCCCGGAAAGCCGATTCAGCGCTTGCCCGAGGGGATCTCAAAGGGCCCCTTCATGGGGTGCCGATGACCATCAAAGATTCGCTGGATACAGCGGGGGTGGTCAGCACCGGGGGCACGAAGGGGCGAGCTTCGTTCGTTCCGCGTCAAGATGCTTCTGCAGTAGCACGGTTACGGGCCGCAGGGGCGATCCTTCTGGGAAAAACCAATCTCCCGGAGCTGAGCCTTGGGTTTGAGTCCGTTAACCAGATCTACGGCCGCACGAATAACCCCTATAACCTATCGTGTACCCCCGGTGGGAGCAGCGGAGGTGAAGCAGCCATAATCGCCGCAGGAGCGTCGCCCATAGGCCTTGGTGCTGACGCCGGCGGGAGTATTCGTCTGCCCGCTCATTTTTGTGGGATCGTTGGTCTCAAGCCCACAACCGATCGAGTGCCCAGAACTGGCCATTTCCCCCCCTTCGGCGGAGTGCAGACTGCCCTTTGGCAAATTGGGCCCATGGCCCGGTATGTCGAAGACCTCATAATGGTTCTCTCGCTCATAGCCGGAGTTGACTGGCAGGATCCGGGGGTCATACCGATGCCCTTGGGGGATCCCGGAAGAGTGGATCTTCAGAAGCTTCGGATTTCGTTCCACACGGATAATGGGATTATATCACCTACTGCTGAAACGACGGATGTCGTGCGGAGGAGCGCAAGGATCCTTTCCGAGGCAGGATCGATTGTAGAGGAAGCTCGTCCGGAAGGCATCGAAGAATCTAATGAAATCATAAGCGGCATCTATGGAGCAGATGGAGGGGCCGGCGTTCGAAAAACCCTTCAAGCGGCTGGAACAAGAGAGGCAAATCCCTTTCTCCAGCAAAGATTGAAAATCTTGAGTCCCTTCACGAAGTCTATTTCCGAGTTCGGCGATCTGATGGATCGATGGGATAGCTATCGCAGAAGGATGGTTTCCTTCATGGAGAGGTATGAGGCGATCATTTGTCCGGCATGCGCTTTTCCCGCCCTCCCTCATGAGACCACCCATGAAAAAATTGCCGCTTTCAGCTATACCAGGGCTTACAATCTGACAGGATGGCCGGCGGTGGTGATCCGAGGAGGAACTTCTTCGGAGGGTTTACCGATCGGCGTTCAGGTTGTAGCTTGTCCTTGGCGTGAAGACGTTGCACTGAGACTGGCTGGGTATATTGAGTCAGCACTGGGAGGCTGGCAGCCCCC
>Ga0113563_10000954_pt1 | contig 15515 bp, 10 predicted proteins | sample Mud3Dept3metaG_FD_80117 | JGI IMG/M metagenome (GOLD analysis project Ga0113563, IMG submission 80117) | Freshwater wetland microbial communities from Ohio, USA, analyzing the effect of biotic and abiotic controls - Mud 3 Core 4 Depth 3... | ecosystem: Environmental > Aquatic > Freshwater >...
CAGCACAACCTGCCGGTAGGGGGAATTCACATGGTGCGCGATGAAGGTCTCCATGCCGAGCTCGGCAATCGATGCAGACTCGCGGTCCGCGAAACGATGCCGGGGAGAGACGACAAAAGCCAACCGGTCGATGTAAATCACCCTCGAAACCAGACGGTCGTCTGCCGGCTCATAACTGATGACCCCTAACTCCAGATCCCCGTCGGCCAGCTGGCCCGGAATCCGGCTCGACAGACTGCGCCTTACCTGCACCCGAACGCGCGGATACAGCCGCCGGTAGCGCTGGATGTGCTTGAGCAGGTAGAGCGTGGTCGATTCATTCGCGCCGATAACCAGACGCCCTCCCGCGTTGTCGCGAAGCTCCGCCAGCGCATTCTCCAGCTCCCGCTGCAGGTTCGAAAAACGACGCGCGTAATCGAGCACGAGCTGGCCGGCGTCCGTAAGCACAAGTTCGCGGCCGGAGCGGTCGATGAGCTTCTCGCCCAGTTCGCCCTCAAGACGCTGAATGACCATGGAGACAGCAGGCTGAGTCCGGAACAGCTTCTCGGCCGCACGCGAAAAACTCCTCTCCGTGGCAACTACGTCAAAAACCTGAATCGCATGAATATCCATATGACTGATTTTATTCTTCTCTTTCATAAATTGCATTTATAACATCAATGATTGTTATATATAAAGCGAAAACTATAAATTTGCTATATCCAGTCAGAGCCCTGATAATCGCCACACGGACAAAGTAGTTTTGGCTCGGAACCAACTATTCAGGAGGCGAGGCGTGGACAATCAGGTCTTCATTTTCGACACAACCTTGCGTGATGGCGAGCAGTCCCCGGGCTGCAGCATGTCGGTGGACGAAAAAGTCCGTATGGCGGCAAAGTTGCAGGAGCTCGGTGTGGACATACTGGAGGCGGGCTTCCCGATTGCTTCCGCCGGGGACTTCGCCGCGGTTGAGACCATCAGCCGGTTTTTCCCGCGGCTGAGAGTCGGCGCACTGGCGCGGGCGTGCGCGCTCGACATCGAACGCGCTCTCGCGGCGCTTGCAAAGGCCAAACGGCCCCGATTGCACACTTTCATCGCCACCAGCGACATCCACTTGCGCTTCAAGCTCAAGAAAACACGGCAGCAGGTTCTGGATGAGGCGTGCGCAGCGGTCGGAATGGCGTGCAAAGAGGTTGACGATGTGGAGTTTTCGGCCGAGGACGCAACGCGCACCGATCCTGATTACCTGGTGAAAGTATGCCGCGCCGTCGCTGCTGCAGGCGCCGCCACGGTCAACATCCCGGACACGGTGGGTTACTCCACTCCCGACGAGTTTGGCCGGCTGATTGCGGGACTGGTCGCGGCGCTCGACGGCAAAACCGTGGTGAGCGTCCACTGTCACAACGACCTTGGGCTGGCCACCGCCAACTCGCTGGCGGCAATCCAGGCCGGAGCCCGGCAGATCGAGTGCACCATCAATGGCATCGGTGAACGAGCCGGCAACTGCGCGCTGGAGGAGGTGGTGATGGCCATCCAAACCCGGCAGGACCGGCTCCCTTACCGGACGAACATCGTCAGCGAACAGATATATCCCGCCAGCCAACTTCTCTCGCAGCTCATTACCTTCGGTCCGCAGCCCAACAAAGCCATCGTGGGCCGCAACGCATTCGCCCATGAGGCCGGTATCCACCAGGACGGCTTTTTAAAAGAACGCACAACCTACGAGATCATCGACCCCCGGACAGTGGGTGTGCCGGCCAGCCGCCTTGTGCTTGGCAAGCATAGCGGCAGGCATGCTCTGAGGGACCGCTGCGAGCACCTGGGATATCCGGTAACGCGCGACGAGCTGGACCTGGTCTACCGGGGCTTTATCGCCTTTGCGGACCGCAAAAAGGGGGTGCTCGACGAAGAGATCGTCGATATCATTCGCAAGGAGGTCCAGCGCTACTCGCGGGCGGTCAACGAATAGCCGCAGCGTGCTGGCGGCCGGGACGAAGGCGGGCGCTCGCCGCTGATATAATCGGGCCTGGCGGCTGGCGGCCTCCAATCGCGGGGGTGCAGGGCACGAAGGGCTGCGGATGGGTGACCCGCCGCCTTATTGCTGCGCCTTAGCCGCATGTCGGAATTCGGCATGGAACTGAACATACTCCTTCTTCCGGGCGACGGCATTGGGCCCGAGGTTATCCAGGAAGCGGTTCGGGTGCTCGGGCGCGTCGCTTCCACGTTCGGGCATTCGCTGCGACTGAGGGAAGCCCTCATCGGTGGGACCGCAATCCGGAAAGGCGGCACGCCGCTTCCCGCGGAGACCCTGGAAATGGCGCTGTCTGCGGACGCCACGCTGCTCGGGGCTGTCGGACTCCCGGAATGCGACGGCCTGCCGCCGGAGAGGCGTCCGGAGAAGGGGCTTCTTTTGCTGCGCCAAGCCATGGGAGTCTACGCCAACCTGCGTCCGATCCGCGCATACAGCGCTCTTCTGGAAGCGAGCCCGCTGAAGAGTCGGCTGGTGGAAGGCACGGATTTGATCATCGTCCGTGAGCTGACCTCGGGTCTTTACTATGGCACTCCGCGCGGGATCTCGGGGCACGGGCCGGAAACGCGCGCAGTCAATACGCTAACCTACTCACGTGCGGAGATCGAACGGATCGCGCGCATTGCCTACGACCTGGCCCGCAGCAGGCGCCGCAGGGTGACCAGCGTCGACAAAGCCAACGTCCTGGAGAATTCACAGCTATGGCGCATGGTTGTGACTGAGGTCGGCGCCGAGTATTCCGATGTCGAACTCGATCACATGCTGGTGGACACCTGTGCCATGCAGCTGATCCTCAACCCTCGCCGCTTCGACATCCTCCTTACCGAGAACATGTTCGGCGACATCCTGAGCGACGAGGGCTCGGTTCTGGCAGGTTCCATCGGAATGCTGCCATCGGCCTCCCTGGGGGAGCGCAAGCCCTCCGGCATCCGGACCGGGCTGTACGAACCAGTTCACGGATCGGCACCCGACATCGCCGGCAAGGGGATTGCCAATCCTCTCGGCGCCGTGGCCTCGGCAGCTGCCATGCTCGATTACAGTTTCGGGCTGCACACCGAGGCTGCCGCGGTCAATGCCGCGGTCGAGGCCGTGCTCGCGGGCGGCACGGTCACGCCCGATCTGGCTGCTGCAGGCCGCCCCAGTTCGACCTCCGAGGTCGGTGCGGCCATATGCGCGGCGCTGGAAGGTTGTTTGCCCGGCCGGCGTTTGGCAGTCCCGGGTTTATGAAACGGCAGCGGGTTGTGCCCGCGCGCTGTTACCGTCAGGCGGCAGTATCATGGAACGTCAGGATTCATATGCCAGATCGGAATCACCGGCCGCAGACAATCATCGAAAAGGTGTGGGATGCCCACGTGGTCTGCCAGGAGTCCGGCGCTCCCGCTCTCCTGTACGTCGATCTCCACCTGATTCACGAGGTGACCTCCCCGCAGGCCTTCGACGGGCTCCGGAGGCGCGGGCTCCGGGTCCGACGGCCGGACCTGACCATTGCCACGGCGGATCACAGCGTCCCCACGACCGATCCTGCTTTACCGGTCCGCGATGAAGTGGCGGCGCGCCAGGTCGAGCAGCTCCAACACAACTGTCGCGACTTCGGGATCACGTGTCTGGGGCCGGGCGACCCCCGGCAGGGGATCGTGCACGTCATCGGCCCTGAACTGGGCCTGACTCTGCCCGGCATGACGGTGGTTTGCGGGGACAGCCACACAGCCACTCACGGCGCCTTCGGGGCGCTCGCTTTCGGGATCGGAACCAGCGAGGTCGAAATGGTCCTTGCCGGTCAGTGCCTGCTGCAGCGACGCCCGATGACCTGCCTGGTCTCAGTCGACGGCCGCCTTGCCCCCGGAGTGGCTGCCAAGGATCTGATCCTGGCCTTGATCGCACAATTCGGCGTCGGGGGCGGCACCGGCTGCGTCCTTGAATACCGCGGCGCCGCCATCCGGGCTCTTTCCATGGAAGAGCGCATGACTGTCTGCAACATGTCGATCGAGGCAGGGGCGAGGGCCGGGCTGGTGGCGCCGGACGACGTAACTCTGGAGTATCTGAGCGGCCGTCCATACGCGCCCTTGAATCGCGACTGGGACGAAGCTGTCGCCCGATGGAAGCGGCTGCCGACCGATGACGGCGCATCCTACGACAAGACAGTCTCGCTGGATGCTTCAGAGGTCGCGCCGATGATCACTTTCGGCACCAATCCCGGTATGGGAGTGCCGGTCACTGCACCCGTTCCCGATCCCGCGGACGTGCGGGATGCGTCCGTTCGGGACTCCCTTGTCAAGGCGCTTCGCTACATGGACCTCGAGCCGGGGATTCCCCTGCTGGGAAGGCCCGTCAACGTCGTGTTCATCGGCAGCTGCACCAACGGCCGGCTCTCCGACCTGCGCGCAGCGGCCTCGATGCTGAGAGGACGCAAAGTCCATCCCGGCGTCCGGGTTCTCGTGGTGCCGGGATCGCAGGCGGTGAAACGGCAGGCGGAGAGCGAAGGCCTGCACAAGGTCTTCCTCGACGCCGGCGCGGAATGGCGCCAGCCGGGCTGCTCGATGTGCATCGCCATGAACGGGGACGAATTGCGTCCGGGCGAATACTGCGTATCGACCAGCAACAGGAATTTCGAGGGGAGGCAAGGCAAAGGAGGCCGCACCCTTCTTGCCAGCCCGCTCACAGCCGCGGCCTGCGCCGTCACCGGCCGCGTCACCGATGCGAGATACATGTTGGGGACATAGGGTCCGCCGCAGGCAATGCATGCTCTGCATTTGTCCGCAAGAGACTGCCATGAGAAAATTTGAACCATTCGCAGGCCGCCTTATATCCATTCCGGTCGACAACATCGACACGGACCAGATCATACCCGCCCGCTTCCTGAAGACGATCTCCAAGGAGGGCCTCGGCGACCAGCTTTTCTACGACTGGCGTTACGATGCCGGGGGCCGTCCCCGAGCGGACTTCGCCCTCAACCGTCCGGAGGCCCGGGGAGCCCGGATCCTGCTCGCCGGTGACAACTTCGGCTGCGGCAGCTCGCGTGAGCACGCTCCCTGGGCGCTTGCCCAGTTCGGATTCCGCGCGGTCATCAGCAGCTCATTCGCGGATATTTTCCGGCAGAACGCCCTGAAGAACGCGCTGCTTCCCATAGCAGTGTCACGCGAGATCCACCGGGAGCTGCTTGACCTGGCGGTTTCCGCGCCAGAAGCGGTCGTGCGCGTCGACCTCGCCGCCCAGACCATCCGTCTGCCGGATGGCCGGGCGTTTTCATTCCCGATCGACGGCTTCGCCCGGCAGTGCCTTCTCGAAGGAGTGGACGAGCTGGGATATGTCCTGAACCGGGAGTCGGATATTGCAGCATTCGAAGCCGGCCGCAAGAGCCTGATCCACACGCTGGCATGATGGTGACAGGCTGCCGTGTCCCCAGGCTATGACGGGTCAGTACGGAAGCTCGAGTTGCCCCCTGGACGATCTTTGCCGCACTGTGTCCCCATTATATGAGGCACCGTTCGCGATTTTTCTGACATTCTGCCGGCAGATTGCCGCATCCACGACTGTGATGTTTTTCCCGTCCCGTCCCTGATGCCCGAGGAAGATCACCGTGACCGGGAAGTCCGGTGTACAATCAGCGGCAGCAGGAAATCCGGGGAGGTGAATACCATGTCGATGGCTCCCGAGACACTGGCCAGCCGACTGTCGCGGATGTTCTGGAAAGTCTGGGAGAAGACCTACGTATTGATCTTCTTCGCTTTCGTCGGCCTCAACATACTGGCCGCCTACCGGTACGGATGGATCGCGGTAGTTCGCTACTGGGGATGCGGATTCGCCCTGGTGGGCCTCTCCGTGCTGGCGTGGACGTGGCGGGGCGTCCGCAGGGCGGAGGCCAGCAGAGGATGGCTCCCCGTTGAGGCGCGCATCCTGAGTTCGCGAATCGAGGAGAAGCGTGAGAGCTCGTCGGGTGTCCAATACGGCGGCCAGATCATTTATTACTACCCTCAAGTGTTGTATGAATATGACGTGCAGGGCTTGACCTATCAGTCAACCCGGATTCTTTTCGTCAACGTGAACTATTCCCACGCAGACGCGGAAGCCACTGTTGCCCGCTACCCTGCGGGCGGAAAGGCGAATGCGTTCGTGGACCCGGAAAATCCGCGCATTGCCGTGCTGGAACCAGGGCTGGAGGGCAAGAAGGGAAAGTATGCGATCGCGGGCATCGTGGGAGCCGTTTTCACTGCGATCGGAGCGGGGATGTGGTACCTGACGCCGGCCGTCGCCCGGTGGATGAGCTGACCGATCCGCGTCCCGGGTATCTGCGCTGCTGCAACGGGCCACGATGATGCTTGTGGTTCGGGAAGTTGGCGGAAGGCATCTGATCGGGGGCCCGGGGAACACGACCCGGCCGCGCCCGTCCCGAATTCGGCAGCCGTTGCGGATGAACCGGAGGCATCCGCTCCTTGCACCGCAATCATGTGTTACGATCGTGGCCGATGCGCCACAAGGGGACAGCCTATGGGTAAAGAGACGGTCATTGACCTTGCCAAAAGGAACGATGCGAGAGAGTGGCAAAAACCCACAGAGCAGAAACACAAGTTCCAGGTCAAACACCACGAGGGCTACGTCCTGGAAATGGAGGATCTGCTATTCCACTTCGACAGCGCCGTGATGATGCCGAACTACGAGCCGGCGGAGCTCGAGCCGGACATCCCTCCTTACAGAATCAGCGGCCTCGCGGTGCTCCGCGCGTGTTACCTGCATGCCCAAAAGCACCCGTCGCAGAAACTCCTGATCGCCGGCCACACCGACAGAAGCGGGCCGGAAATATACAACGAGAAGCTCTCCCGGCTCAGGGCGCAGAACGTTTCCCACGCTCTCATGGGGCAAAAGGAAAGCTGGGTGGAAACTGCCCTGGCAAAGCACCGGGTCGAAGACTATCAACAGATCCTGAAGTGGGTCGACGGCAGCAGGGGTTGGAATTGCGATCCGGGTGATATCGACAACCTGGAGGGTCCCATAACGAGGGATGCTGTCTATGCGTTCCAGGTGTCGTACAACAGACATTTCAAGGCATCCATATCCGAGGACGGCATAGTAGGGAAAGAAACCTGGGGAGCATTCTTTGACATCTACATGGATGAACTCTGCGCGTTGATGGAGACGGATCAGGCGGGTCTCAAGAACTGCCGCTCTGCGATCAAATTCCTCAAGGACGGCTGCAAGTCGGTGGGCTGCGGAAAGCACTTCCCGATTTCCGGAGAGAGGAAGAACAGATCGTCGGGCGAGTTCCCTGAAGGGTCCGACGAGGAGCGCGATGCGAAAGACAAGTACCGTAGCAAAGAGGACCGCCGCGTGGAGTTTCTGTTCTTTGACCCCAAGCACGCACCCCCTCTCGATTGCCATCCGGATTCCGAGACCTGTCTGCCGGAAGAGTGCGTCATCAACAGATCCACGATCTACCGGTTCAAGCACATCACCGTGGAGCCCGTCCCGCACCTGATCTGGCTGGACCTGCAGACCGTGGACGACTTCGGATTCAGGGTGCCGCAGACAGACCTGACGCTTACGCCGGAGTGCGGGAAGGCCGTGAAAATCACAACGGACGAGGACGGTTACTGGGGCGGCAGGATCCGGGCGGACGGATACATCAAGGTCTTTCTCGGCGACGGCAAGACCGCTGTTTATTTTGCCGGGGACGACAGGTCGTCGGAAGAGTTGAAGCCGGCCGTCCTCGATCCCAGGATCGCTTCGAAAGCCATCAGTGATCTGCTCGTGCCCGGCAGCATCACCGACGATCAGAAGAAGTCCCGCCGCACCCTCGTGCGGCGCTATGGCAGAATCCCGGCCCAGGGTTACAAAACCAGCCGCGCAGGGAACACGGACGAAGACGAAGGTGAACCGGTCGGCCAGATGAGCCAGCGCGGCAGGGAGGCCCCTGAGGGGGAGGCGCCGCGAATGTACCGGCGCAGTTATGGGTACATCGTCGCGGACAACCTGTTCATCGCGGCCGGCTTCAACGATGAAGGCAATGTGAAGCTCGACGACCTGGTCAGCGTCATTGGGGATTGGGTGAAAGCCTACCATCCCAGCGCGCTGAAAAGAGGATACTTTCTCGAGTTGATACTCTACAACCGGCTCGTCGTGTGTCCTGCCGACGGCGGCAAGGTGCTGGGGCAATTCACGATCAGCGACGATTATCAGATCAACCAGCGCTACGGCGCATACACCCCGTTCGAGTGCTTCGGCTGGGTGTTCAGGGATATGAACACCGAAAGCACGGATTTCATCGTGCAGAAGAAGGATGAAGCCGCAGCGGAGCCGACGGAAGAGCCAGCCCAGAATGAATCCGCGGATGGCGAACCGGCGCAAGACAAGTCGGCGCAAACCGATCTGTCGTCGGTTCGCCCTGATGTGACCTCGTCAGAGAAAATACTACCGATTGACATGATCCTGGTCGAGAAAGATCGGGATTCATATCGGAAGCTGTTACTGGGGGAACTCGCCGGGAAGGCTGCCCTGCTTTACCTGGTTCCGATGTTCGGCGCCGGCCCCTGGCTCGCCCGGCACGGCGGCACGGGTCTGCTGGAGAATTATCCGGATACCCTGTCTGCCGGCGACAGGGAAAAGCTGCACCGGCGCAACAAGACCGTGATCAGGACCTGCAGAGCGCTGTACGAAGCGTATATCAGAAAATATGTCGATGACGTCAAGAAGACGAAATCGGACCAGGAGCTCTACAAGATGGGCCCGCCCGACAGCCACTTCCTGTACCCCGAGCCTGTCGGGATTACCGCGTCGGAATGGAGGGAGCTGCGTGAGGCCCAGGCGACCGCGGACGAATTCCTCGGCTGGAAGGCCATATCAAACCACCTGTGTGAACTGTACGGTGTTCACGGGGATGGGGATATCTGGCTGAGGCTGGAAATCGAGGTGGACAGCGGCGAAGCCCTGGGGAAAATCCTTGATGTGAAATACAAGTGGAATTTTGAAACAACGGCAGAAGGGCGCTTCAAGAAAAAATCGGGCCAGACCACGCTCAGCGCCAAGAGCCCGCCACTTGACATAAAAGGGATCAAGTATAAAGGCGGGCTCTCGTACGTAGTGAACGACGAAGGATTCGAGGAGGCAAAGGGCCAGTTCGCGGCCGGCCAATACAGCCTGGAATACAACATCACCACCGGCGAGGTGAAGGCAGGAGTGGGACCGTTTTTCCTGCGGATGAATGAAGAAGTCAAGCAGCTCGGATTTGGCGCGCAGTTTTCAACCCGGGACTTGTATAAGAAGCTGCGGGCGAATCAACTGGCCAACGGCGTGGCGCCTGAAATGGCGTTAAATCCGGATATGATCCCCGCGGTAAAGTTCGCAGCCGGCCTGCAGATGCAGCTGCTCGAGGAGGCAACCGTACTGGCCTTCCTGATGGGGACGCGCGGATTTTTCGAACGCCGGCCTCTCTCGGAACTGATGCAGGCAGACTGGGCCAGCCTGGATTTGGATGAAAGGTACTTTCTGAAGGAACTCGGCTGGCACGCGGAACTCGCCGACTTACCCGCGCTTAGGCCGGCGCTCAAGCACTATCCCGGCGACATGCGCCTGTGGGATCTGAAGCGGGTGCTCCCCTATGACTGCTACCCGAAGAGCGCCCAATCGGCATGGAAGGAGCTCACCTATGCACAGAAGCGGGCCGCTCTGAACCTTCTGGGTTCTCCCTGGGCGGGGGAGGCGAACTGGCTGAAGCTCTGGAGGAGTTTTGTACCCAAGGCAGCGAAAGCAAAGGAGGCCTCCGCCTGAGGACTGCCAAGCTCTGCGATGGACCGCCATTCTGCGCGAGCATATTCCCAGGAGCTGAAAGGCGGCTCCACGGAGGGGGAAATGAACGGATTTTCCCCGAATCCGAAGTAAACCCTTCGAGGTCATGCCAGCCTGGCGGCCCTGTTGCAGAGATCGGTCGACGATCGCCTTCGCCCCGGCCGGCGCCTCGCCGTAGGATGCAAGCGAGCCGGCACAGCAGCGCTCTTCCTCGTCCATATGACGGTAGGTATCGTCCGCGAGGAGTTTGTCGCCGGCCGTTGCCCGCTCGATCTATTGCTTGAACGCCCTCGCGATGGCGGCCTCTGCGAGCGGTGCCATCAAGGCATAGCCTTTTGCGTTCGGATGGAGATCGTCGCTGCTCAACTCCTCCTGCAGCAGACCGCTTGCGTCGACCATCGCCGAGAAGTAATCCAGATAGACGTAGCCGCGCGCGGCGGCGTACGATTTCATCCAATCGTTGATGGCAAGGATGCGGGCCATCGGCCGCGTCGTCGTCTGGGGTGCGGAAGGATTGTGATATGCGCTCACCGGGAGGATGCTCGACAACACGATGCGAATGCCGTTTGCCTGGGCGATTTCACTCATCGTCGCGAGATTTCCCTGGATCTCCTCGTTCGTCATGGGGCCCGTGTTTGCCGCGATGTCGTTCGTGCCGGCGAGGATGACCACCGCTCTGGGCTTGAGGTTCACCACATCGGCACGGAAGCGCAGGAGCATCTGCGAGGTAGTCTGCCCGCTGATACCGCGATCGACGTAGGGCTTGCCGGGGAAAAAACCGCCGAACCGCGGTTGTTGCCAGAGGTCCGTGATGGAATCTCCCATGAAAACGACGCGCGACTCGCCGTCGGCCGGCGTCGGCAGCGCACGGTTCGCCTCCCGATACCGCCCCAGATTCGCCCAGTCGCGGATGCGCGCGTCATTGCGCAGGAGATCCGTGAGCGCACGCGCCAGCTCCGGGCAGCTGGGCGTGGCGGCCTGCGCTTGCGGGGCAGGCGCAGACACGGGAGCCTGGCCCGACGCAGGGACGGAAGCCACCGGCGCCTGTGTGGACACAAACAGGGCACTCAGGACCCAAAGGATTATTAATTTGCCGTTTCTCATGTCTGGCCTCCTCAACTGTTGCCGATTTTGACCGGGAAGAGATCGGTCCGATTCAAATCCGGGCAGGGCGTCACGCCTTACAGGTTCAGATTATTGCGCAACAACCGAATAACATGGCATCAAAACATGGGATCGGCAAGACCGGGATGCCACTGTTCGTGCCGGCCTTTCGGCGCCCATTTTGCCCGCCGGGCCGGTGAAATCACCTCACATCACTCACGGGGTTTGAGAGGAAGGGCCGGCAAGCGACTTCCGGATTTCCTGAATGGTCTCTCGGACGGCCCGGTGCAGATCCTCCCAGAGAAGGGGGTTGCGCACCAAGACGCGCAACATGACCCCGAAGATCTCACGGTAGTATTTCCGGGTAAAGCTGCAGAACCGTATCCTGGCGCTTCGCCAGGCTGCGCCTTCGCCCGAGACCTTTTGCCAGCATAGACGGCAGAATCTCCCCACAAAGCACTCGGAACAGGCCGGCCAGTCCCGGTGCAGCCGGTCATTCATTTCCGCCATCCGGTCGAAGTACCAGCGGCCCTCGTTGACGTTTCCGATGACGTGGCTGGTAGCCTCGACGCATACGGCGATATCGCCGCTGGGGAGCACGGCGCCATCCTGAAAACCCATGAGACAGGACTTGAGGAAGGGGACCTCGACGCTATCCCGAAAACACGCCATGTTTGCCGCCTGCACACTATAGAAATCCGCGAATGTCCTTTCAAAAACCAGGCGCTCCTTCTCATTCAACGTCGACAGCAACTCCTCGACGGACCGTGCACCGCGAACCTTCAGGAGCTTGGCTCCGACTCTTTGGAGGCACCAGAGGTATCCGGAATCGTCCGTCGACTCGTAATGGGGCCGCTCGACGATGCGCTCCAGGCTGCCTGCACCCTGGATTGCCTCGACAACAGGGTGGCCCCAAAAAGCGCTGTCGTCCTTCTCCAGGTTCTCCCTGGCGATAACCCCCTTCAAGTGAACATACTGACGCAGATACTCCGGATCCCGATCGTGAAGTGCAACCAGATTGCCGAAGACATCCGTGAAGCTTCCCCGGCGTGTCCCGCGATAGCGCCTGGCGGAGTCATGGACCTCGGAGCCGCCGTCGAGGCTGACTTGGACGTGGAAACGGTTCTGCATCAGAAAGTCAAGCCGATCGCCCCGCAGCAGCGTTCCGTTTGTGATCACCACAAGATCCGTCCGCTCCATTTTGGGTCCGCTGAGCTTTTTCCAGTGATCCACGCACCGCCGCAGCAGGTCGAATGCGATGAGCGGCTCGCCGCCGAAAAACTCGATCTTGATCCGCTCCGCCGCGCCTGAGTGCCGGTTGAGGAAGGCGAGCGCATTCCTGGCGGTATCCCATGTCATCGTGGCGCCGGGGGGAAGGATGTGCTCACTGTACCCGCCGCCGTACATGCAGTACGAGCAGGCAAGATTGCATCTTGTGGTGAGGAAAACCGTCATGCCGGACAGCTTCCGGCTCAGAACGGTTTCGAATTCCGTTTGAGTATGTGGCGACGCCCGAATGAGCTTCCGCGGATTCAGATAGCCTCGCTCGCGAAGCCCGGCCAACTCTCGGCAGACCTGCCTGACTGCGGCAGCGTCATATTGCGGGAGGCGGGCAGTTATCATCTTCGGCGGCAGGTTTTCACGCCTCAAGAGCCGCAGGATGTCGAAGGTGAGGCAGTCCACCTCCATGAAGACTACTTTCCCGGCATCGAAGACGAAGCACTTCTGTCCGGCCTTGAACAGTTCGACCGGCAGGTATTTGAATCCACCGCCAATAGCACTCATGCTTCGCATTGAGCGACTCCCGGCCGAGAATAACAGGATGAGCGCATCTCCACGGCGGAATAATACCGCAAAAAAGGCATACTCAACCCGAGGCAGATGGAGACAGACTTTCCCGCCGGCGTTACAGGCGGATTATGGCCGCTGCTGCCGAAGCTGAATCCGGCAATAGCGAGTAGCCCTTTTCTGACACCTGACAAAAGCCGCCGACCCGGCTTCTACGGGTCAATGTCAAGCGTCAATTGGCGAAAACCTGACCCGGTCAGAAAACCTGCCGGATCCGCTCCGGTTGCAGGTGTGCAGGGCGAAGCGGAAGGGCGCCCGCCGCTTGCGTGACAGGATCCGTTTGCGATGCCGCATGTCGCGGTCTTTACGATATGGCCTTATTACCTCATGATTATCGGGGGCGGCGTAAAAGTAACGGGGAGGCCGGAGGGCAGAAACGATATCTCCCCATCCCTTTCTGTGAAATCTGTGAAATCTGTGAAATCTGTGGCGGTTTTCTCTTCGAACACGTCATCGTATTTATGCAACTGACCACTTAGGGTGGCCCGACGAATTGGATTGGATGTCCATCCTCGTCCCATATCACCCGCGGCGCCCAATAAGCCAGCATCACTTTCCCAGCCACTTGCTCACGGTCCCCACAGGATGAGAATCATCGGCACCCCGTTCCCGCCGGCCTTGGGTTATGATCGCTTCGCTTTATATAATCATTTTGATCAATATGTGCATTAATCTGCCTCAAATGTCAAGCGTTTTTGCATGATGGTGACAGGCTGCCATGTCCCCATGCTCTTTCGGGACTGCAAGGAAGCCCAGAAGTCTTCATTGTTCCAGTGATGTGCTATCCTTCCGTGCTTGACACCAGGACCGGGAGCGGGAATCCTGTTTAGCGGCCGTGAGGTCGCTAGCCCCTGGCAGGCGACCGGCCGGAAGGGAATTGAGATGAGGGGTCATGCGGAGCAGGGCATTCTTGCCGCCGACGGCGAGAAGGCAGGTCTTCTTACCGATACGCACGCCCACATCTGCGACGCCGCCTTCGATGCCGACCGGATCGAGGTTTTGGAAAGAGCGCGAAACGCCGGGGTTGCCGTGGTGATTGCTGTCGGCGAGACGCTTGCGGATGCGCAGAAAAACATCGATCTGGCGAAAACGCACCCGATGATCCGGCCGGCCGCCGGCCTGTATCCAACGCAGCTCAGCCTCGAGCGCGCGGCCGAAATGCACACCTTCATTCGCAAGCATCGGGAGGAACTGATTGCGGTCGGCGAAGTCGGGCTCGACTATTGGGCGGTGCAGGAAGAGGCGCAAAAGGAGCAGCAGCGTGAAATATTCGGGGGCTTCGTCGCGCTGGCCCGGGAACTCGATCTGCCGCTCAACGTGCACTCGCGCGCGGCCGGCCGGCACACGGTTGAATTCCTGCTCCGTCACGGGGCGGCCAGGGTGCAGCTTCACGCCTTTGACGGGAAGAGCGCCGCGGCACTCCCCGCCGCTGAGGCCGGGTTTTTCTTTTCGATTCCGCCATCGGTCGTACGGTCCGAGCAGAAGCAGAAGCTGGTCCGGCGGCTGCCTCTGGAATCCCTGCTGGTCGAGACGGACAGCCCCGTGCTGGGGCCCGCGCCGCATGTGCGCAACGAGCCCGCCAATATCAGGCTGTCCTTGAAAGCGATCGCGGAGATCAAGGGGATCAGCGAGTCTCAGGCAGTCGAGGCCGTGTGCGAGAACACCCGCCGCCTGTATGGAGATATTCCCTGAAGGTGAAAGCGCGCCGAAGGGAGTCCGCGCTCCCCGGCACATCCCCGCTGTTTCGTCTGGAATTTGCGACGCTGCCCGCCGGTTTCCTGTTACAATCCGGTCATGAAATCCGATTTTGCCAGACGAGCATTGCTGCTCGCCCTCATCCCGGCAACCTTCCTCTCGCTGCCGCTGCGTGCGCAGGAGGTTCTCTATGAAGTCCAGAGCAGCTACCAGTACATCACCGTTCGGGATACGGCGAATGGGTACCGGCAGCTGATCTTCGATGGCCGGTTTGACGGTACGGATGCCATCCAGTCGGAGATGAATCTCAGCAACCCGCTCGAGCTGTCGCTGTCGTATTCCAGGCACATCATGGCCGCGCTGCCCATCGCGTCCCGGCTCGAGCGCATTCTCGTCGTCGGGCTGGGCGGGGCCTGCATGCAGCGATACCTGTACAAGCTGCTGCCCGGCGCCAGGATCGAGACTGCCGAACTCGATCCTGAAATCCGGAATATCGCCGCCAGATATTTCTTTTTTAAGGAAGACAGCCGCCAGGTGGTGCACGTGGGGGACGGGCGCACCTTCATTGAGAATTCGAAAGACAAATACGACGTTATTTTTCTGGATGCGTTCAGCGCTGTTTCGATCCCTTACAGGCTGGCAACCCGGGAGTTTCTGAATACCGTCAGGGAGCGCCTCGCCGGCGGCGGAGTTGTGTGCGCCAATCTCTGGGATGCGGAGGCGGATTACTACGATATGCTAAAGACCTATTCCGCAGTCTTCCCCGAAATTCATGTCGTCAAATGCGCCTACTCGGGCAACAGCATTCTCCTCGCTCTGCCTGCCAGGATGGATTTAAATGTGAAAGCCTGGATGGAGAAGGCCGCTGTTTTCGAAAAGGCTCACTCGACGGGCCTGGACCTTCGCGCGCTGATCGAGAGAGGAGCTGCCGAAACCGTTCATATCCCGGCCGGCGCCAGGATCCTGAGCGACAAGTGATCTGGTCGGGGCATCCAGATTTGAACTGGAGACCTCCTGCGCCCAAGGCAGGCGCGCTACCAGGCTGCGCTATGCCCCGACCGAACGAAGACGCATATTGTAACCC
>Ga0113563_10000955_pt1 | contig 15505 bp, 13 predicted proteins | sample Mud3Dept3metaG_FD_80117 | JGI IMG/M metagenome (GOLD analysis project Ga0113563, IMG submission 80117) | Freshwater wetland microbial communities from Ohio, USA, analyzing the effect of biotic and abiotic controls - Mud 3 Core 4 Depth 3... | ecosystem: Environmental > Aquatic > Freshwater >...
CCTCCTACTTCGGACCCGACAGCGGAGTCGGCCTGGCGATCAGTTTTCACCCGCACCGGCGCGAATTCGACCCTCGGAAGCGGATTCTGCGCATCGGGGTGATCGGGCTCGGGACAGGTACCCTGGCTACCTATGGAATGGAAGGGGATACCGTCCGATTTTATGAAATCAATCCTGAAGTCATCCGCCTTTCGGACAAATACTTCACCTACCGCAAGGACACTCCGGCGCGCGTCGAGGTCGTGCTCGGCGACGCACGGATGTCGTTGGAGCGGGAGCGCCAGCGCAACGAACGCCAGGGATTCGATATCCTCGCAGTCGATGCTTTCAGCAGCGATGCCATTCCCGTACACTTGTTGACACGTGAGTGTTTCGAGACCTACCTGTACCATCTGAATCCGGGGGGGATTCTGGCGGTGCACGTCAGCAACCGATACTTCGACCTTGGTCCGGTCGTCCGCAGCATGGCCTCGGTCGACCCGGCACGCAACATTCAGGCGCTCTGGATTTCCGGGCAGGGCGTCGAGAGCCGGGGGACGGACAGCACCGATTGGATCCTGCTTACATCTAACCAGGAGTTCCTGACGAATCCGGAAATCCTGGATCGTGTCACTCCGTGGGAGAATCCTCCGAATCCCGGCGTGTTCTGGACCGACGATTACAGCAACCTGTTCGGTCTGCTCCGAAGATAGAGCCCGGACGCGCCGGATGCCGGAACCCGCATGAGCGCAATTACGGCGAGAGCCGCCACGAATTTCACCAATTTCACGAATATGAGGCTTTGGCAGGAATCCGCAACGCAGGCCTCAGGCCGCGGGCAGGTCAGGAATTTTCCAGGATGAGGATTCCGAACTGCTTGGGGAGAGACCAAAACAGCAGTTTGGCATCGTCCTCGGATAGCCAGATCTCGATGAATTCCCGGTAGGAGGAACTCCGCCTGCCCAGCAGATCCCGGGCCCAGTCCCTTGTCTGGCGATAACCACTCACAACCCAGCGCGCGAAACGCGAACGGGATTTCCCGGAAGCCAGCGAGCGGATTTCCAGGGCCCTGCCATCCTTGCAGATTACATCGTAGTCCATGGGCATCCGGTGGGGCCCCCAGGGATCCTTGGTAGCAATGGAAGAGGTCGTTGACTCCCCCGACCCCGGCACAACCTTGGCGCGAGGAGTGAGCTGCAGAGGTTTGATTTCCGTTTCTACCCACGTCTGGGCGGCGACAGGCGATCCTCCGGTCTTCTCGAATTCTGCGATGGCGAAGCTGCGGAGGCTTTGGCCCTGAATCTTCAGCTCGACCTTTCGGTTGGCAAGATCGAGCGCCAGGTAAGGCGCGGGACTCCTGGCCAGGGAGAGTTCGGCGGTCAGCACCTGTTCCTGCCGTGTCAAGGCGGCAATCTTTTGCCGTAACTGCTGTTCTTCCGTCGATCCCGAAGAATCTCCCCCGCGCCCCCGGCAGAATGTCCCGACGCAAAAGCAGAGGACCAGGCACAGCACGAGCCCTGACGCCGCAGCTGGGCGGGAGCCCGGCCATTCGTCCGCCGCCTGTTTCGCGTTTTTCATTCAGTAGATCCAGATCGGGGTGCCCGGTTGAGCGGCCGCATAAAGCTTCTTCAGCATATCGTCGTCCACGCGGATGCAGCCGTGGGTCACGTTGGCGCCCAGCAGCCGCGTGTAGAGGGTGCCGTGAATGAAGAAACCGTTGCCGAAGGAAATGGCATAGTCACCCAAAACGTTGGCTTCGGCCCGCTCGGCCCGGTTCTTGGGGATGGGTTCTCCTTCTTCGATGAAAGACCAGTCGGGCCGGTACCAGACGGGATTCGCCACCTTGCCCAGAACCCGGAAATACCCCCTGGGGGTATCGAATGTCCAGGCCCGCTTGCCGGTGGAGTCGGATAACTCCATGCCGTTGCCCGTAGAACATACGCCTTCGGCGACCAACCGCGAGCCGGACATGAGGCGGATCTTGCTGCTCGATGTGTCAACCAGGATTCGCGGGCCGCCAGAGGAAAGCCGGCCTTGTGCCGCTTCCAGTTTCTTGACCTTGGTTTCCAGCGCACGCGACTGTGCACGCAAAGCAGCCAGATCACCCGAATGCGCAGCGGCAGCGCCGCTGCCCGCCCCCGCGTCGCGCCCCCGGGATTTGGAACCCGAGCATCCCTGCGCCACGAGGCACAGCAGACATAGGATGGCGATCCCGGACGCCCGGGCCGATTTCCCCGTACTGTGCGAATGCGGCCTCCCTGTCATTCAATTCCTCGCCGCCGAAGCGCCCAGAGCGCTGGTGCCCACGATGGTGACCGGCATGCCAGTGTAGGAGCGCCTGTAGAGTTCGGCCATGTCATCGTTCTCCAGCGATACACAGCCGTCTGTCCAGTCCGAGTTCACCCGGCCGCCTCCGTGGATTTCTATGTTGCCGCCGATCCTTGCGCTGGCAGCGATATCTCCCGCTTTTTTCAGGGAATCGAATCGCTGCCGGTCGGCGGCGTTGGGGTAATTCAGCAGCAGAGCCCAGCCGAAACTGCCCGACCGAAACTTGCGCCTTACCGTGTATTCCCCCTCCGGCGTGGAAGCATCGTGCTCCTGCACCTTGTTTCGATACCAGTTCCTGCCCAGATTGGCAACATACGATTTTTCGATGCGCCCGGCAGTCAACAGATAACACCGGTGTTCCAGCTTGTCCACCAGGATTGCAGAACGGCCCGTCCGCTTTGTCCATCCCAGCAGATGCTGGGCATCCTGCTCCCACCGGACCTTGAGTGCGGGATCGTAAAACCGCGCCAGCTCCGCTGCCAGAAAATCCTTGTTCTGTCCCCATGCTGCCCGGGCACTCAGTACTGCGACCAGAGCAGAATCGATCTGGCCGACCTCCGCCAGGTTCATCGCCTGCTCCACCAGAGTCCTGGCGCGGGAGTGCGACTGGTTCCTGATTTCGAACTGGGCGCCGGTCCTCGTAGTTACCGAGTTCCGGGCCAGTTCCCATTCCAGGTTCTTCAGATAATATTGAAAGCGGGTTTCCGCCTCCCTCCGCCGCGCCGATTGATTCATTCGGAGGCGGAGTGCGTCCCCGGCGGCACGGAGGAGATTCCCGACGCAAGGCGTGTAGTCGCGGCCGACCGCCCAGGTTCGGTGCTGCGCCGTCAAGCACAGCTTGGCATCGTGCACCCGGCCGGCCAAGGAACGTAACTCTGCACCGAACGCGTATGCGCCCGGTCCTGTCCGGCATTCCGCCTCCAGGATGTCCACATACGCTTCAAGTTGCCATGGGCGGTCGCGTAATGCCGCTCGCCGCCAGAACTCATATGCTCCCGCCGCAACGAGGAGGGCAAGGAGGACTGCCGCAAGCCAACGCGTTCTGTACAACGCTCTTTACCCTCCCCCCAGTGTGTCCGGACTAGCGCTTCATCTTTTCCTTGGCTGCGTTGACCTGCGCGATCACGCTGTCAGCCTTGGATTTCGCTGTGTTGGCCTGCGCCAGAGCATCGGCAAACTTCTCCTGGGTCATCGCCACGTTGGCAGATGCCGCAGCTTCTTCCGCGCTCTTTAAATCCGCCGCCAGCGCTTCCAGTTCCGCCTTCGTGTCTTTCCCCTTCGGAGCTGTTGCCAGAGTCTTTGCCGCATCGGCGAACAGGGTGGGAAGGGTCGCAAGAATCGCCTCCGCGTCAGCCTTCGCCTTTGCCTTATTTCCCTGAGCGTCTGAAACAGCCTTGGCAGCTTCGTCCTTCGCCGCCTTCAGAAGATCCGAAGCAGCCTTGTAGTCGCGCGACATTGCGAATTTGTCGTCCTGTGTCTGGACCTCAGCCATCGCCTTGCTCAACGTGTCTTCTGCCACCTTCAGGCTGTCCGCTGCATACGTGCGAACATCATCGATCTGCGCAGCCTGAATCGCAGCCTGGGTCGCCGCAATTTCTTCCTTCGGCGCAGATGCGCAGGCAAAGAACAACAAGGAGGCCGTCACCGTAAACAGAGCGATCATGCTCACTCTCAGCATCAACTTGCTCATAGTTACTCCCTTTTCCATGATATGGCAATCTGCGGGATTGACACCATGACAATTCCACGGAATCTGCCGCTTCCGATCCTTGCAACTTCCATTCCACTGGCGCGGACAAACCAACAGCTCACATAAGGGAACTCCGGATCCCGGTCTAAGATATTTATTCTCTTGTCATTAGTAGAAAGTAGTCCCACCTCCCGCAATCTCGAGTTCCTCCGCCCCCCTGTGCCCTCCAGCTTAAGAGAATTTCCGGTTACTGCACAAATTGCACACCCGATAAGCATTATGGTATCCTCTTCTCCGGGTTTTAGTGAGTGCGAGCTTCAGAGGGTGCCCAACGATTGACCCATGTTAACCTGAAGCGCGAAGCGCCGGAAGTGAGTAGCCCCGCGCGTCAGCGCGGGGTCAGGGCACGGCCAAAAACGAGGCCCGAAGGGCCGGCACATCCTGTATATTTATAGGAATTTAGTGCTGCGCCTTCGGCGCTCAATCATGCTGCGTCGCTATCCCGGCCTCACGCCCGGGCCTAATTGCTGGCGGCCCTCCGGGCCTGATCGCGCTGTGATTCAACCGTCGGACACCCTCTTCAGCCCGCGCGCTTCAAAACGTGGAAGTTTACAGTCAAAAAGCGGGACGTTCTTAAGCCCGTCTCCAGAGTCGATTGGGGGAGATTGCACTTGCCGGCGCACTTGAGTGGGCGGCGTCCGGAAAACCGGCCGCTGCCGAGGATTTTTCTTTGGAGCCTGCTGATCATATTCAACGCTTTCCTCTGGATCTTGTTGCTCGCCTTCCACTGGGAGATTTCGCTGCGAGCGCGCGAGGTCGCTTATTGGGGAACACAGCTGTTTCCGGTGCAGCCGCCGAGAGGCGTGCCTCTGTGGATGATCTACGCGGTATGCTCGTTACTTACGCTTGGGAGCGCCGGAGCGATCCTTCTGGACCGGAACAACCTTGCAGAGCGGGAGAGGATTCGGAATCTGCTGCTCCAGATCCTGGACAGCTTCGAAATCGCCGTCGTCGTGCTGGATAACAAGCACCTTCTTGTAATGGCCAACGACAGCGCGCGCAGGCTTTTGCCTGAGATCCCGCCGGTGTATGTAAATCTTGACGTTCTCGATCTTCTCAAGGACCGCCCCTGCCTTCGTGACCTGGTTGCTGCCGCGACCAGCCGGGGGGACTATGTGCGCGAACTCGAGCACGATCTCAGAACACCTGGCGATCCTTTGCCGGTACGGATTACTACGCTTCCGTTGAAAGGCCCGAACAATCGCAGCACCGGGACTCTGCTCCTGGTGCATGACGCGCGCGAGGCGATGCGCATGGAACGGCAGATGCGCAATGCGGAGCGGCTTTCCTCGCTGGGAACGCTGGCGGCAGCAATGGCGCACGAAATCCGCAACCCTCTCGAGGCCATGGACTTGAATCTGGCGCTCCTTGAGCGGTCGATCGCCAGTCCTGCATCCGGCAGCGAAAAGACGACGAAATACGTGAAAGTCCTGGAATCGGAAATCTCCCGGCTTGCAGGCATTGTGGAGAATTTTCTCTCCTTCGCCCGCCCCGGTGACGCACCGAGGGCAGAGATGCGATTGGCACCGGTTCTGCGCCAGATCGTCGATCTGCTCGAAAACCAGGCCAAGTCCCGGAGGGTATCCCTCGAACTCTCCGTCGACGGAGATCCGATTGTTGCCGGCTCTGAAGATCAGCTCAAACAGGCTTTCCTCAATCTGGTCATCAACAGTCTGGAAGCTATGCCGAACGGCGGATCCCTTCGCATTCTTGTCGAAAATCCCGACGTGCGGGCCTCGGGTGCCGGCGATTCCGGCAACGTGAGGCTGCGGTTTTGTGACACCGGCACCGGCATCCCCCCGGAACAATTGCCGAGGTTGTTCGATCCTTTCTTCACAACCAGACCCAGGGGCACAGGGCTGGGGTTGACCATCGTGCGGCGCTTGATCCTGGAACATGGCGGCCACATCCGGGTCGACAGCTCGCCGGGGGAAGGCACGACTTTTTTTGTCGAGCTGCCCCGGGTCTCCCCCGAAGGAACAAAGGAGGAGTCTTCTCATGCTTGAAGCGCCGGCAAAAATCCTGGTGGTCGACGATGAGGTCAACATTCGGGAGGCACTGGCTGCGCTTCTCGGCGACGACGGCTACGATGTAGCCACCGCGTCCTCGGCCGAGCAGGCGATGAATGCGCTCGGAGAAGGCCACTACCAGATCGTCATATCGGACATGCGGATGGACGGGGGTTCCGGCCTGGAACTGCTCCGATGGATTCGTGCACACGTGCACGAAACCGAGATAATCCTGCTGACGGCCTTCGGAAGCGTCGAGGGCGCCGTGGAAGCAATGAAGCTCGGCGCATATGATTACCTCTGCAAGCCGGTCGACCGTCGCCGCCTGTCAATGCTGATTGAAAAAGCGCTTGAAAAGCAGCGTCTTGCCGTGGAAAACCGCACCCTGCGCCGCCGCTTGAGTGTCAAGGAGGAGTTCTCCAACATCATCGGCAGCAGCCCGGGCATGCGCAGGGTTTTTAAGATCATCTCGGAGGTAGCACCGACAAATGCAACCGTGCTGATCACCGGGGAGAGCGGAACCGGCAAGGAGCTGGTAGCGCGCGCCATCCACAGCCGGAGCCACAGACGAGAGCGGCAGTTTGTGACGCTGAACTGCGGTGCCCTCCCCGATACCCTCATGGAGAGCGAGCTGTTCGGGTACGAAAAAGGAGCCTTCACCGGTGCCGTGGCCTTGAAAATGGGACGTATCGAGATGGCATCGGGCGGTACTCTGTTCCTGGATGAAGTCGGCGACATGACTCCGAAAACCCAGGTGGACCTCCTGCGCGCACTGCAGGACCGAGAAGTCCGGCGCCTCGGCGGCAACAAGACCGTCGCCGTCGATGTGCGCTTCATCGCCGCCACCAACAAGGAGCTCAATCAGGAAATCGCCGAAAAGCGCTTTCGCGAAGACCTTTACTATCGGCTGAACGTCGTGCCGATCGCGATGCCAGCCCTGCGCGATCGGAAGGACGACATTCCTGTCCTGGTGCAAGCTTTTCTGGATGAGTTCTGCCACCTCCACAACAAGGACTGCAAGAAGGTCGCGGATGCCACGCTGGAGTTGATGCTCAACTATGCATGGCCCGGAAACGTCCGGGAACTTCGAAACGCTGTCGAGCGCATGGTCCTGCTCTCGGGAGCGAAGACCCTCGAGCCGCGGGACCTGCCCCCACCAATCCGCCGCGATCAGAACCCGCGGCCGCAAATCACCATCCCCCTGGATACCCCCCTCGAGGAAGTCGAAAAAACCATGATCCGCAGTATCTTCTCCCATATCACCCGAAACCGCCGCATCGCCGCCGAGACTCTTGGCATCAGCCTCCGCGCTCTCCATTATAAGATCAGAAGGTTCAATCTGGACCGGGAGTGAGGCTTGTGCAAAACATGCAGCATGCGGCGGCAAGGATGCTGGTTTAAGTGACTTAATAACAAGGAATTGCGGACAAGCATTTTTCCCACAGGCTTTCCCTGCAATTGTTGCACACCTAACATAACAAGAGTGAGCGCGGGCTTCAGCCCGCGCGCTTTAAAACGAGTAAACATACGCGAGAAGAGAAGTAAGGAAATCTGAAGCGCGCGGGCTGAAGAGGGTGTCCAACGGTTGCGCCACGGCAAGCTGAGGCGCGAAGCGCCGGAAATGAGTGGCCCCGCGCGTCAGCGCGGGGTTGGGGCACGGCCAAAAACGAGGGCCGGCACATCCAATAAGTTACCGTGAGTTGAGTGCCGCGCCTTCGGCGCTCAATCATGCTGCGTCGCCATCCCGGCCTCACGGCCGGGCCTGCTTTGCTGGCGGGCCTCCGGGCCTGATCGCGCTGTGATTCAACCGTTGGGCACCCTCTGAAACCCGCGCTCACAAACCCGGGAGCGGGAATTTCCCTTGCCCGCACAGCGCTCTCAATATATAAAAACTACCTGTTGTTTTGCCTTGTGCCATCCAAGAATGGCACGGGTTGATGGCACCGAGGTTCAGGATTTTCCGGCAGCTCGCGAGGGGTCGTTCCAAAATGATCCTGGGTCTGGGGATTGACTTTCTTGAGACCAGGCGCGTCGAGCGGGAACTTGCGCGGGGCGAGTGGTTGCCGGACGACGGAATCTTCACGGCGGAAGAGACCCGATATTGCAACTCCGTGCGCTGCCCGGCACGCCGATACACCATCTGTTTCGCAGCCAAGGAAGCCACATTAAAAGCACTGGGTGTCCGGGCTCCTGACCTGGCGATGTTTCGTGAGGTCGAGGTGGAGTTCGGTGCGGGTGATGTTTGCGGAGTGCGACTGCACAATCGCCTGAGAATACACTCGGAACGGTTGGGAGTCCGGCGCATCAGGATTGCCACCACCGGTCATTTCCCTCAGGCAGGCGCAATCGTTATACTGGAAGACTGATATCGAAAAAAGAAGGAATCGACAATTCTATGAGCAATCATCCAACGTACGAGGAACGCACGGCAAACTTCGACTGGTCGATCTCTGAAAAGGAACTGGGCTACAAGAAGGGGGACCCGATCAACATCGGCTGGATGTGCAGCGACCGCATCTGCCGCATGGGCTTGGCGGGGAAACTGGCGCTGATCTGGGAGGACTATCAGGGGGTTCAGAAGAGATACAGCTACGATGACATCCGTGTTCTGTCCAACACCATTGCCAAATATCTGGTCGAACTGGGGATCCAACCGGGCGAGCGGGTCTGCCTTTTCATGGACCGCGTCCCCGAGCTGTATGTCGGTTTTCTCGGCATCCTGAAAACCGGCGCAGTCGCGCAGCCGCTGTTTTCCGCATTCGGGGACGAATCCCTGTTTGTGCGCCTTTCCAATGCCAGGACATCCGCCATCATCACGCAAAAGAAGCATGCCTTTAAAGTCCGCAAGATCCGGCATCAGCTTCCCGACCTAAGACACATCATCGTCGTCGATGCGGGCGAAGCTGCGTTGCAGGAGCGGGAGCTGTCTTTTCAAATGGAGAACACGCCGGGAGTCGAGGACTTCCCCGTATACCCGACCACATCCGAATCCCCATCGGTCTTGCATTACACGTCAGGGACCACAGGCCAGCCCAAGGGGGCGCAGCACGTCCACAACTCACTCATCTCACAGTACCTGACCGCCAAGTGGGTGCTGGACCTTCATCCCGACGACATTTACTGGTGCAATGCCGACCCGGGGTGGGTCACCGGGACATCTTACGGCATCATTGGTCCCTGGGTAAACGGCATCACTCAGGTGGTGCTGGACTCCGGTTTCAATGCCGAGGCCTGGTACAAGTTCATCGCCCGCCACCGGGTAACGGTCTGGTACTCCGCTCCTACGGCAATCCGCCTCCTGATGAAGGAAGGAAAGGAACTGACCCGGAAATACGACCTGTCCTGCCTGCGCCACCTGTGCAGCGTCGGCGAGCCTCTCAACGCCGAAGCCGTCCACTGGTCGCAGGAGGTGTTCGGCAAGCCGTTCCACGATACATTCTGGCAGACCGAAACGGGCTGCATCGTGATCACCAACCTGCCCGGGATGCCCATCAAGCCCGGTTCCATGGGAAGGCCGTTCCCGGGAATCACCGCGAGCGTGCTCAATCCGGTGACCTTTGAACCGATTAACCAGAACGGTGTGGCTGGCCTGATTGCCTTGCGGCCTGGCTGGCCGTCCCAGGTGCGCGGCTACTGGAACAACGAACTGGTGTATCAGGCGAAATTCAGGAACGGCTGGTATCTGTGCGGGGACCGTGCCACGATCGACTCGGATGGTTACTTCTGGTTCGTCGGCCGGGACGACGACGTCATCAACACCGGCGGCCACCTTGTCGGCCCGTTCGAGATCGAGTCGGCGCTCCTGGAACATCCCGCCGTCGCCGAATCGGCCGCCGTCGCCAAACCGGATCCGGTCAACATGGAGGTAGTCAAGGCCTTTGTGACGCTGAAACCCGGATATCAGCCATCCGACGACCTCGAGCTGGAAATCATGAACCACATCCGCAAGCGGCTTTCTCCGCTGGCGATGCCCCAGGAAATCGAGTTCATCGACTCCCTGCCCAAGACGCGCAGCGGCAAGATCGTGCGGCGCGTCCTGCGCAGCAAGGAGTTCAACGAGCCCCTGGGTGACCTTTCCACTATCATGAACGACTGAATGGAACCGGCAGCGGGACAGCAGCAGGCCGGGCCGTCCCTCTGCAATCAGGCGCGCGGGGCCGCAGTGGCCCTGCGGCCAACCAGGAAAAGAGGCAATAATGGATGACCTTACCAAGTTAGTCCGTGATTACGTCGTCAGGGAGTACATCGAGGAGGGGGACGATCGGGAGGTCACCGAGACCACACCGCTGATCTCGGGAGGAATCGTTGATTCGTTCTCGATGGTTTCGCTGAAGCGATTCCTCGAGAAGAAATGCGGCATCCAGATCCCCGACGCAGATGCCACGCCGGTAGCATTCGACACGGTGCAGAGCATCGTGGCGCTGGTGCGCCGCTTCCAGAAATCCTAGACTTTCCCCGTGCTGCTGCGGCACAGGTGCGCCGCCCGCGTACGGGCAATTCCGTCGCCCGCGGCAGCCGGTACGGCGGCTGCCCGAAGAGTCGAGCATCGCATTCATACGAAACTCAATCATCGAGGTGGGATATGGCTTACAACGACACGATTCGCTCCTGGTATCAGAGTGAGATCCAGGGGATCAAGAGCGCCGGACTGTTCAAGGAGGAGCGCTATATCTGCTCGCCGCAGTCCTCGGAAATAGAGGTCGAATTCCCGGTCGGGACGCAGGTCCGGAAGTGCATCAATATCTGCGCCAACAATTATCTGGGGCTCTCCAGCCACCCCGAGGTGATCAAGGCGGCCCACGAGGGGCTGGAGTCGCGAGGCTACGGGATGTCTTCGGTGCGCTTCATCTGCGGCACTCAGGACATCCACCGCCAGCTCGAGAACCGGCTCTCGGAGTTCCTGGGCACCGAGGACACGCTGCTCTTCCCCTCCTGCATGGATGCCAACGCGGGATTTTTCGAAGCATGCCTGAACGATCAGGACGTCATGATCGCCGACCGGCTCGTGCATGCCTCCATCGTGGATGGCATGCGGCTCTGCAAGGCGATGCAGGACACCTTCAAGCACTCCGACATGGGGCACCTGGAGGAAAAACTCCAGGAGCATCAGGACAAGAGATTCCGCATGATCGTCACCGACGGGGTCTTCTCCATGGACGGGGACCTGGCCAGGATGGATGAGATCGTCGCCCTGGCGGAGAAGTACAGCGCGATGGTGTTCCTGGACGACTCCCACGGCAGCGGCTTCATCGGCAAGACCGGGCGCGGCACGCACGAACAGTTCGGCGTCTTCGGCAAGATCGACGTCATCACGACTACCCTGGGAAAAGGGCTCGGCGGCGCCTCCGGCGGCTGCGTCAGCGGACGCCGCGAACTGGTGGAGATGTGCCGCCAGCGGGCGCGGCCGTTCCTGTTCTCCAACACCGTGGCTCCGGTCATCGTCGCCGGGGCGCTCAAGGTGATGGATCTCATCTTCACCAACACCGAAAGGCGCGACAAGCTGGAGTGGAACGCAAAATACTGGCGCGGCCTTTTGAAAGGCGCCGGATTCGACATCAAGGAAGGGGACAGCCCCATCGTGCCGGTCATGCTTTACAACGCCAAACTGGCGCAGGACTTCGCCCGCGACCTGTTCTCCGAGGGAGTCTATGCCGTCGGTTTCTTCTTCCCGGTAGTCCCCAAAGGGCAGGCCCGGATCCGCACGCAGCTGTCGGCTGCCCACGACAAGCATCACCTGGATACGGCCATTGCCGCTTTCAAGAAGGTGGGGGAGAAACACGGCATCCTGGGGCTGAGCAAGAAAGAGCTTATCGACAAGTTCGGTATGTAACAGGAAGATGTCCGTTCGCTCCATCCGATCCGAGCGCAAAGACCTCGAATCCAAATCTTCCCCGTTGCGGTTTTCGAGGTCCTGGCGCTTGGGAACCCGACCGCGCAAAAACAAAGCTGCCCGCACGGCTGCGTGAGCGTGCATTTGCTGTTCCCTGCTCTCGATGCCTCCCTTTCCGCGCAGAGCGGAAGATCCCTCGGGAAGCGATGTACAGGGCAGACAGGTTAGCTCGGCACTTCATTTGGATCAGGTCCGCGCCGCAATGCATGGAAACCGCTATCAGCGTTTGGGCGGGATCGGCTCCGGAACTTTGTTCTGGATCGGCTTCAAAGAAAGAAGATAGGCAAAAACCGCTTTCAGGTCCTCGTCCGTCATTTTCGCCATGTTCTGCCAGGGCATGGGAGGGAGGATGTCCCGCAGCACTCCCTTGCGTTTGCCGGTGCGCATCGACTTGATGAACGCGGCTTCCGTCCAGCTCCCCAGTCCCGTGGTTTTGTCCGGTGTGATGTTGGCGGCAAAACTTACACCCCACGGCCCGGCCCAGATTGTCATGTCATTGTTTGTCAGGGCTCCCCAGCCGGTCGGCGAAAGCAACCCCGGCGGGATCGGCGGGACCTTGCTGTCGGCAGCCGCGCCCATCATATTCCTGCTCATGTCCGGCTCCGGCCCTTTCGGAGTCATGAGTTTTGGAGTGTGGCAATCGTGGCATCCGCCGCTGTTGACCAGATATGCACCTCGCGCAACCTGATCCTTCACGGTTCCCGACGCAGCCTGCCATGCCAGAGCGTCGCCGCGAACCAGCAGCGAAACGATGCACAGGACACAAAGCAGAATGCCGAATCCCAATACGATTTCCTTTTTCATGGATCCCTCCCTCCGCACGCAGCCCTGGTACAAGGTTACGAAATCCGCATTCCTAGGGCAAGTCCCCCTCCCCAAAGAAAGAACGCTTGACACGAAGGTGATTCCCATAAGAATGAATGGGGAAATGCCTGGTCCGCGAGGCAGAACCGGAGGTATCTGCCGGCGGATTTGTCAGGAGAGGCTGCAAACCGGAACGATCGGTATCTCCGGGGAGGCTCCGATGAACTACCCGTTTTGGGACGTGCCGATCGGCTATGGCATCCTGATCGCGGCCGTCGCGATCCTGCACGTATTCATCTCGCACTTCGCGATCGGAGGCGGATTCTACCTGGTCGTGAACGAGCGCGCGGCGCGCAGGGCCGGCGACACAGGCCGCCTCGAATTCCTGAAACGTCTCAGCAAGTTCTTCACGCTCACCACATTGGTCGCCGGCGCTCTCACGGGAGTCGGAATCTGGTTTTGCATCGGACTTCTGTCGCCGGCTGCCGTGGCCGTGCTCATCCGCAACTTTGTCTGGGCCTGGGCCATCGAATGGACTCTCTTCGCGGTGGAAATCGCAGCGGCCATCTTCTACTACTACGGATGGGAGCGCATGTCCGCCATGCCTCACATGACGCTGGGCTGGATCTACTTCATGTTCGCGTGGCTCTCGCTCTTCGTGATCAACGGCATCCTCACCTTTATGCTGACACCCGGATCCTGGCTTGAAACGGGTGATTTCTGGGATGGATTCTTCAATCCGACCTTCTGGCCTTCGCTGGTGTTGCGCAGTTGTATCGCCGCGATGCTGGCAGGCCTGTATGCCCTGCTGGTTGCCTCGCTTCTGCAGCCGGCCGACCTCAAGGCGCGCATCGCGCGGAATGCAACCTCGTGGGGGATCTGCGGTCTTGCCGCTGCCCTTGTGGCGCTCTGCTGGTACTGGAAGTGGATTCCTCCCGGAATCACCCAGGCTGCGGCGCAGCGCCTCCCCACTCCGGCGGCTGCATTGCAGCTGTGTTACGGCTTTGCGGCGGCAATCGCTCTTCTGCTCGTGCTGTTCGGATGGGTCTTGCCCCGGCGGCTGCATTTCGCTCTGGCACTGATCCTCATGGCGTCCGGCCTGGGCTTTTTCGGGTCTTTCGAGTGGTTCCGCGAGTCGATTCGAAAGCCGTACATCATCACCGTCTTCATGTACGGCAACGGAGTCGGACTCGCCCACACAGAACAATTGAGAGAGACCGGCTACCTCGCACAGATCGTATATCGGACAGGCAATGACGGAGCCGATCTCTTCCGCCACGCCTGCCGCAACTGCCACACAATGGACGGATATAAACCGCTGAAGCCAGCCTTCGACGGCACCGACCAGGCGTTTGTCGCCGCGATCGTTCAGAGCGCCCATCTGCTCCGGGGCAACATGCCCCCCTTCCTTGGAACTCCTGCCGAAGCGGGTGCAGTCGCTGGATACATTAAAGCTAAGCTGGATCCGCGTCCTCTTCCTGCGCTATATGGACTGAGGGGAGTTGCGCTGGGCGAGAGAGTGTTCCAGATTCGCTGCGGCAAGTGCCACCCGATGGGCGGCCAGGGAGACAAGACGAATTCACTGGCGGGGCTGGCTCCGGAGGATTACGGCAACATGCTCGACATGGCAAGCGAGATGGGCGTCGGTATGCCGGCCTTCACCGGAGATGCCACGGAGCGGGCGGCGTTGATCGAGTATCTCACCACTCTCCAGGCGGGAGAAAAAAAATGAATCTCCCAGATCCGAACTTCCTTCCTGCTCCACTTTGGCTCATTACCACGCTTCACATCCTGACCCTCTCGCTGCACTTCGCCGCCATGAACTTCGTCCTCGGGGGCGTCATCCTCGTTCTCACCGGCAGACTGGGTCGCAACGGGGAGAATCCCGCCCTGCGACGTTTCATCACCCTCCTGCCGAGCGCCATGGCCGCAACGGTCACGCTGGGCATAGCCCCTCTTCTGTTCCTGCAGCTGGCATATCCGCTCCAGGTGTACCCTGCCGCGATTGTGAGCGGTTGGTTTTGGTTCCTGGTGATCCCGGCGGCTATCCTCGCGTACTATTTCCTGTACGCCGCGTCCTTCTCCGCGACAAAGACAGCGTCCGCCTGGATGCGTTATCTCTGGCCTGCGCTGCTGGGCCTGCTGTACGTTTCCGTGGTTTACAGTTCCGTTTTTTCCATGGCCGAGCGGCCGGACCTGGTCCGGGAATTGTACTCCCGAGGCCAGGGAGGGCTGCGCTGGAATCCGCAGACCGGCGATTATCTGCTGCGCTGGCTGCATATGATCCTGGGAGCGGTCGCAGTCGCGGGATTCTTCGCGGCACTGCTGGATAAGGAGAATGCCCGTACGTCCGCCATGGCAAAAAAGACATTCGCTTACGGTATGGCGGCGGCAATCGTGTCGGGCGTGACATACCTGCTTTCGCTCAACGGATCCCTCAGCGCGCTGATGCGCGCACCTGCCGCCTGGGCGCTCGCAGCCGGAATCCTGCTATCGCTTTTGGCCCTGCATTTCTTTTTCCGGCGGCACCTTGTCAGAGCAGGATCGGCTTTGGCAGCCTCGCTGTTCCTCATGGTCCTGACACGGCATCAGCTGCGGCTGATCCGGCTGGAGGGATATTTCGATCCTGCTGCCTGGCGGATCGCCCCCCAGTGGGGCCCCCTTTTTCTGTTCCTGCTTTTCCTGGCAATCGCTGCGGTTGTGCTGATCGTCATGCTGCGGCTCTTCTTCCGCGCCCGTGCAGCA
>Ga0113563_10000956_pt1 | contig 15500 bp, 14 predicted proteins | sample Mud3Dept3metaG_FD_80117 | JGI IMG/M metagenome (GOLD analysis project Ga0113563, IMG submission 80117) | Freshwater wetland microbial communities from Ohio, USA, analyzing the effect of biotic and abiotic controls - Mud 3 Core 4 Depth 3... | ecosystem: Environmental > Aquatic > Freshwater >...
GCGAAGGGGATATGGTTGAACTTGACCCCCGCGGCCTTCTCGAACGCCAGGGCGATCAGGTGGACGCCGCCGCCCGCGCCCGAGTTGCCCACCGTGATCATGTCGGGATTCTTCTTGGCGTACTCCAGGAACTCCGACAGCGTCTTCCACTGGGAATCGGCATGCACCTGGAACATGGCCGGGTCCTGGACCACGTTGATGATGGGATCGAAGCTCTGGTACGTGAAGGCCGTCGTGGCTTGGTGCGGAAGGATGGTGAGCGGCGTGACGGCCGTGACCAGCGTGTAGCCGTCCGGGCGCGCCTGCATCGCCTCCGTGTAGCCCACGGCGCCGCCTCCGCCGGCCTTGTTCACCACGACGACCGCCTTCCCGAGGTGTTTGGAGGTACTGGCGGCCAGGGCACGGAACACGAGGTCCGTCGCGCCGCCGGGCGCCCAGGGGATGAGGATTTGCACCTCCTTGGTGGGGAACTCTGCAGCCAGACCTGCCCCCACCATCCCGAGGCACAGAGCCAAAGCCAGGATGACACCGACAACGTTTCGCATGATGACCCTCCTTCTCCAGCGTGAGTGAATGCCGCCTACGCCGCGGCGGCCCTCCCCCGCCCGAGAGATCGAACGGTGTACCGAAAGAGCGGCAGGAGCAGGAAGCCCAGCGTGGCCAAGAGGAAGACCAGCGACACCGGCCGCTCCACGAAGATGTTGAAGGCGCCGTGGGAGATCATGAGGCTTTGACGGAAAGCAACTTCCAGCTTCGGGCCGAGGACCAGCGCCAGGAGCAGGGGCGCCCCCTCGTAGGCCCACTTGCGCATGAGATAGCCCAGAGCCCCACAGCCCAGCATGACCCAGAGATCGAGCATGAAATTGTTCACGCTGTACATGCCCGTGAGACAGAAGAGCATGACCAGGGGCAGCAGGACCTTCTTTGGAATGCGCAGGATATTTGCGAAGAGGGGAACAAACGGCAGGTTGAGCAGAAGCAGGATGAAGTTGCCGATGTACATGCTGGCCACGACGCCCCAAAAGAGTTGCGGGTGTTCTGCAATCATGGCAGGGCCGGGGTTGACGCCGTGGATGAGGAGCGCTCCCAGGAGGATGGCCGTCGGCGGCGCGAAGGGGATGCCCAGCACAAAGAGGGGAATGAACGCGGACTGGCAGGCCGCGTTGTTGGCCGATTCCGGACCCGCGACGCCCTCGATGGCGCCGTGTCCGAACTCCTCAGGGTGATCGGAGATCCGCTTCTCCACCATGTAGGATGCATAGGTGGCGATGACGGGCGCCGGACCCGGCACGAGGCCCACGCCGAAGCCGATCCCCGTCCCGCGCAGGATGGGACCCAGGGACTGCTTGAGATCCTGGAGGTTCGGATAGAGGTCGCGGAAACGCGGCACCAGGACTCGCTGCTCCAAGATCTCGGCCGGCTGCTCCGCATTCACCAGGACCTCGCCGATGCCGAACAGTCCGATGGCCACGGCCACGAACTCGATGCCGCCCAAAAGGGACACGTATCCGAATGTGAAGCGGGGGTTGCCGGAGACGGGATCGAGCCCGATCGTCCCAATGATGAGGCCGACCAAAGCCATCATCAGCGATTTGATCAGCGAGCCCCCGGTCACGTTACTCAGGACTACGAAGCCGAAGACCATCAGCGAGAAGAACTCGGGCGGGCCGAAGGCCAGTGCCGCCTCGGCCAGCGGCGGCGCGAGGAAAGCCAAACCCAGGATGGCCAGACCGCCCGCGACGAAGGAGCCTATGGCACAAAGAGCCAACGCCGGACCCGCCCGGCCCTTCCTGGCCATCTGATAGCCGTCTATGCAGGTCATCACCGATGCGGTCTCGCCCGGGACGTTGATCAGGATCGACGTAGTCGATCCTCCGTACATCGCTCCGTAATAGATCCCGGCCAGCATGATGATGGCGGAGGTGGCGTTCAGATTGAAGGTCGCCGGGATGAGCAGCGCGATCCCCGCGATCGGTCCGAGGCCGGGGAGCACGCCGACCAGGGTTCCGACGATGGCTCCCGCCAGACAGTAAAATAGGTTCTCCGGCGTCGTCGCCACGCCGAATCCAGTCGCCAGGTACTGCAGGGAACCCAACACGTCCAAGGCAAGCTCCTACAGCCCGAAACCGCCCATGGGTAGGGGGATCTGCAGCCAGCGGACGAAGAGGGCATAGGACACTCCGGCGGCGCAGAGCGCGATGGCCACAACGTGCGTCCAGCGCCGAACACCCAGAATGTGTAAGAGCAGCGCCATGAGCAAGAAGGCTGCAACGGGGTAACCGAGAACGGTGAGCAGCCCCGTTGCGAGTACCGTGGCCCCCAGAAAAAGGAGAACGCGTTGCCACGAGCCTTGAGCCGCAGCGCCTTGATCTCCGCCGGGAAGGCTTCGCCCCTCACGCCACAACTGCGCCAGACGAATTGCCGCCAGCAGTATCAACAGGAGGCCGAGGTAGAAAGGGAAGAAGCCCGAGCCCGGGGCGCGAAGGGTCCCCACCCGAATCTGAAGGGACAACCCGGCGGTGACCGCTCCGAACAGCAGGAGGAGGACGGCGGGGGTCATAGCGAAACCCCAGTCACCAGATCGGATATTTCACATATTGAAACGTTCAATTACACGCTATCTCATACTCCTGAACGTGTCAACTGCCAATTCCCGATGAGAGCCGTGGCCGCGCCCGGGCGAAAAGAGAGGTTGCATCATCGCGCCTTCCGGCCCTGTCACCAGGCCGCGCGTCGTCCCGGACCGGCGAAGGCCGCGCAGGAGTGCTTGCCCGGGAAAGCCCTTGACGTCAGGTGGACCTTGGTTTAGAAACGACGTAACCCGTTCTAATCCATTCCTCGGAGGTGCCCGCATGGAAGACGCTGTCCCCCTTTCTACGCAGCTCGCCGGCCGTCTGTCCAAGTTCCGTCTCAAGGATGCCCCCGCGGACGTCGTCGCCCACGCCAAGCTGATCCTGCTCGATACCATCGGCGCCATGCTGGCGGCTTCCAACCCCAAGTATTCGGCCACGCGGATTCTCGTGAATTTCGCGAAGCAGCTGGGAGGCCGGCCGGAATCCAGCTTGGTGGGCCAGGGGTTCAAGACCTCCTGCGTCAACGCGTCGCTCGTCAACGGCACGCTCGGCTATTACTGCGACATCGAGCCGCACCACGTCGGCGGGATCTTGCATGCTCCAGCGGTGATGGTGCCGACAAGCCTGGCGGTGGGCGAGAAGCTGGTGGCCAGCGGTAAGCGCTTCTTGGAGGCCATCATCCTAGGGATCGAAGTCACCTGCCGGGTGAGCTATGCCATGAACCCCACGGCCTTGTACAATCGAGGCTTTCATCCCAGCGCCATTTGTGGGGCGTTTGGCGCGGCGGCCGCCGCCGGGCATCTGTTCCGGCTCACCCCACCCAAGTTCGGCATCGCCCTGGGCCTCGCCCTACAGCAGGCGTCGGGCCTCTTGGCCTGGGCGTCCGATCACACCGAGAACTCTCGGCCGTTCAACCCGGGCCTGGCCGCGCGGAACGGCACGACAGCCGCATATCTCGCGTCCCTCGGCTTCGGCGGCCCGCCGACCCCGTTTGAAGGGAAATACGACGCCTTCACTGCGTTCTCCGGCGAGCGCCATCCTGACGCCCTGCTCGCCGACTGGGGCAAGCACTTCTACCTACCCGAGTTCGCCTACAAGCTGTACTCCAGCTGCTCCTTCACGCACCCCGGCTTGGACGCCATCCTCGCGCTGGCGCGGGAGCACCAGTTCAGGCCGGCCGATGTACAGGCGATCCTGCTGCGCTTTCCCATCTCCGGAAAGCACATGATCGACAACAACGAACTGAAGTCTCATTGCGCCCAGTACATCTTGCCGGTCGGACTTGTCTTCGGCGGGGTAACAATCGACGATGTCCTCGAGGACCGGTTGCGGCATCCTGAGGTCGCGCGCCTTCGCGCTGCCACACGTATGGAGGGCGATCCCGAGTTGGAGAAGACGTGGCCAGAGCAATACGCCTCCATCGTCGAGGTCACGACCACGGACGGCCGCAAGCTCTCGCGCCGCGTGGACCATCCCAAGGGAACGATGGAGAATCCGCTGACGCCCGATGAGATTCGCCAAAAGTACGTCAAGCTGGCCACCACGGTGACCACGGTCGCCCATGCCGAGCGCATCGCCGAGGTCGTGTGCCGCGTCGATCGGTCCCCGGACGTGGTATCGCTGGCGGACCTGTTGCGGAAGCCGCAGCCGGCGTCCACCGGAGGGCGCCGCCCGGCGCGCCTCTCCTCGTCACGAACCGCCGGAGGCGCGAGGGGGACGCGCCGCGGGACAAACGGAACCGGACGGCGAGCCCGGTAGCGCGGCCGGGCCGGGCATGCGGGAGGGCCGGGCGAACTACTGGCGAGGGGAGACCTGTAACCACACAGGCAGGAGGGAGAGCCATGCCGAACCGTAAGAGACAGGACGGCGCGGAGACAACCCGACGGACGCTGGTGAAGGCAACCGCGCTGGGGCTCGGAGCGTTGCTGGTGCCGGGGACGGTCGGAACGAGAAAGGCCGCCGCCGCAACTGCGGAAGAGACGACCATCGACCGGATCAAGCGGGCCGGCGTGTTCAACCTCGGCGCGCGCGAGGCCGACCCGCCCTACGGGTATCTGGACAAGCAGAGCAAGCACGTCGGATTCTCGACCGAGATCGCCGAGAAGGTTCACGAGCGACTCGAACGAGAGCTGAAGACCAAGCTCAAGATCAACTACATCGCGGTCACCGGCCGGACCCGCATACCTCTGCTGCTGAACAACACCATCGACATGGAGGCGGGAGCGACCGTAGTCACCAAGGAGCGGGAGAAGGTTGTCGACTTCTCCCTCCCCTTCTTCTTGACTGCGACCTTCATCCTCGTTCCTGCGGACAGCCCCATCCGAAAGGTGGGAGATCTCTCCGGGAGGAGGATCGGCGGCCACCGGGGCGGCTTGGAGGAGACGCTCTACACGAGCAAGCTGCAGAAAGAGGGTGTCTTCAGGAGCCCGGTCAGGTTCATCGGCTTCGAGAACCACTCGGAGGGCTTCACGGCGCTGCAGGGCGGCTCGATCGACGCGTACTCCAGCGACGGCCCCTTGCTGTACGGCCTGCAGCAGAAGGCGCCCGATCCGGCGAAGTGGCGGGTATTCGACCCGGGCATCAACGCCTTCGCGCAGGCATTTCCCATGCGCGAGAACAGCTCGAGCTTCGCCAATTTCGTCAATTTCACCATCGTCGAGCTGTGCGAGGGCGGGACCTGGCAGGAGCTATACCAGAAGTACTTCGTGCCCACGGGCCTGCCAAAGGAGCTGGACGACACGCTGCGGTTCCTGCTGCGCTTCAACGCGTGGGGTTGAGTTTCAGCGCCGACTCCTGTTCACGAGGCGTCGGCTGACCCCCTGTGCCGACTTCGCCATGCCACTGAGGCGAAGGCGTTGTGCCAGGGGGTCAGTCGTTTGTCGACAGCGGCGAGGACCACATGGGATATCAGATCGACTGGTCCGTCCTCTGGGAGTCTCCGTACCGCGAGTGGATCCTCGAGGGTTTGTCCCTGACGTTTCAGATTTCGCTCGTCTCCTGGGTGCTCGCCCTCGTCATCGGCATCCTCATCGGGATGCTGGCCGAATCCCCCCTGCGGTTCCTGCGGCTCCTCTCCAGCGCCCACGTCGAATTGTTTCGGAACGTTCCGCTGCTCGTGCAGCTCTTTTTTGCGTATTTCGTGATACCCCTTCTGCTGCCCCTCCCCCTGCGACGGGAGCTCTACGATTTGGGATGGGAGATGGGGAGCGCGATTTTGACGCTTTCGCTGTACACCTCGGCCAAGCTGGCCGAGCACGTGCGGGCGGGCCTCAACACCGTCGGCAAAGGGGTCCGGCAGGGCGCCTTGTCCACGGGCCTGACGTGGTGGCAGATGGAGGTGTTCGTCGTCGTTCCCCTTCTGCTTCGGATCATCGTCCCCAGCATTACCTCGGAGTTTCTCACCATCTTCAAGAGTTCGTCCCTGGCGATGGCGGTCGGCGTCATGGAAACTACGTACGTCACCCAGCGGATCGGCTTCAACACGTTTCGCTGGATCGAGGCGAATGCCATGGGTACCGTGGTGTACCTCCTGACCGCCTGGGCCGTCGCAATCTGCATGGGCGTGATCGAGAGGCGCGTCAGGGTCCCGGGACTGCTTCAGCGCGACGGAGTCCATTGACATGACCGTCGAGCAGTTCTTCGGCAACCTCTCCCTGCTGGCGCTGGCCCTCCTCAAGTACAACGTGACACTCACGGTGCTGGCCATAATCCTCGCCTTCCCCATCGCCAGCCTCCTCGCCCTCGGCCGGCTCTCCTCCCACCGCGTCATCTGCTATCCCGTCGCCGCCTACATCAATGTCCTGCGGAGTAGCCCGCTGCTGATGGTCCTGTTCTGGACCTACTACACGTTCCCGATGCTCCTCAAGGGCGGCAACGTCAATGTGTTCACCGCTGCCTTGATCGGCCTCACCGCCTTTGAGGCCGCGTACTTTGCGGAGTTCATCCGGGCGGGCCTCCAGTCCATCGGCAAGGACCAGCAGAAGGCCGCGCTGGCGACCGGCCTACGTCCATGGCAGGTCTCTCTCTATATCACCTGGCCGCAAGCGGTGCGCCGGATGCTCCCGTCCCTGCTCACCCAGAGCATCATCGCCTTTCAAGACTCCACGCTGGCGAGCGTGATCGGCCTGCGCGAGGTCGTGCAGACGACCACCATCGTGAACGCGCGCGAGGTGAGGCCGATTTGGCTCTACTCCATGCTGGCGATCTTCTATCTGTGTCTCTGCTTCTCCCTCAGTCGCATCGTGAGGCGCCTCGAGCGCAAGACGGCAGACCTGCTGAACGCGTGAGGCGGCGCGGGGGCCGCCGGACCATCATCGGTGGAGGACATATTTCGACCATGGAGATCACCGGGCGGGAACCCATCGTCGAATTCCGGCAGTTGGGCCTCTGGTACGGGGGATATCAGGCACTGGCCGGGATCAGCGAGCGGATCCACTCCAAGGATTGCGTGGTCATCTGCGGGCCGAGCGGCTCCGGGAAGAGCTCACTGCTCCGCTGCGTGAATGGGCTGGAGCGATTCCAGGAAGGGGATGTGATCGTTCGGGGGATCAGCGTCCGGGGCTGCCAGGACCTACCCAAGTTGCGCTACCACGTCGGCCTGGTGTTCCAGCGATTCGAGCTCTATCCGCACATGACGTGCTTGAGCAACGTGACCCTGGCGCTGCGAAAGGTCTTGCGGCTCTCCCGAGCCGAGGCGGAACGGCGCGCCAAGGAGGTCCTCGACAGGTTCGGGGTCATCGACCAGGCCGACAAGTATCCAGCGCAGTTGTCGGGTGGTCAGCAGCAACGCATCGCCATCTGCCGGTCGCTCGTGCTCGAGCCGGACGTGATGATGTTCGACGAGCCCACGTCGGCGCTGGATCCGGAGATGATCGACGATGTGCTCGAGGTGCTCTTGCAGCTCGTGCGGGAGGGCATGACGATGCTCATCGTGACCCACGAGATGCAGTTTGCGCGAGATGTCGCCACGCGAATCATCTTCATGGAGAAGGGACGGATCGTCGAGCACGGGAGCAAGGAGGAATTCTTCAGCAGCACGCGAAACCCGAGGACCCAGGCGTTCTTGGATCGCGTATTCAAGGAAAAACGAGCGGAGGAAGCGCACCGGCGCGCATGAGGCGGCCCGACAGCGGATGCCCCCTCGCCGCATCCGCGCCGCGCCGACGGATGAAAGGAGGGCGAGCAGCATGCGGGTCGCACGACTCGACACGCGGATCGTGGACATCCCGGTCCAGAGCCCCTACGTCTTTTCCCACGGTGTCCTGAAGGCCTTCAGCAACGTGCTGGTATGGATTCACGCCGACGGGGGCGCGGTCGGTATCGGGGAGGCCTCGTTCGTTCCCGGCGGAGGCGTTTCGGAGGAGACGCCCGAAAGCACGAAGCCGATGATCGATCACTATCTGGCCCCTCAGGTGATCGGTGAGGACCCCTTCGACATCGAGCGTATCCACCGCAAGATGGACAGCGCGGTGCCGAGGAACCTGATCGCCAAGAGCGGCGTTGACCTGGCGCTCTGGGATCTCATGGGAAAAATTGTCGGCATGCCGGCGTGCAAGCTCCTGGGCGGCGTCTGCCATCCGAAGGTCTTGTGCACCTACACGCTGAGCATCGACACGCCGGAACGGATGGCTGAGCAGGCGCTACTCAGGACACGCCAGGGGTACAAGACCCTCGTGGTGAAGATCGGTCGCGAGCCGGGTGGCGACATCGAGCGTTTGCGGCGGGTACGGGAAGCCGTAGGCGATGAGGTGAATATCCGACTGGACGCCAACGAGGCGTACTGGCCCGACCAAGCCATCCAGATCATCAGGCAGATGGAGAAATTCCGCCCGGAATTCGTGGAGGAGCCGGTAAAACGCTGGGATCTGGACGGGATGGCGAAGGTCGCGCAGGCTGTCGATACGCCCATCAGTTCCGACGAAAGCAACACCTCGATGGACACCGTGATGCGGATCATCCAGAAGCGCGCCGCCGATATCATCAACATCAAGATCTCCAAGAATGGAGGCCTCTACCTGTCGAAGAAGATCGCCGCGCTTGCGGAGGCGGCCGGCATCCCCTGCATCGTAGGAGGGGCCAATACCTACGAGGTCGGGCGGCAGGCTTGCCGGCACTTCGCCGTCTCGACCGCGCAGGCGCAGATGGGGATGGGATCCGAAGGGTGCGCACCGGCGTCGCAGTCCAAGATCGACGACGTGACCACCCGGGTCCTCACCTACGAGGATGTGACCGCCAGGAATGGGTATGTGGAAGTGATAGCCGGGCCAGGTCTGGGCGTGGACATCGACGAGGAAAAGGTGTGGAAGTACGCCGTCGTGTCATCCTGACGTGGCGATCCGGTTCGGCGAGCGGGACGAGCGAGAGTGGTTGGCTGGAAGGAGCCGGGAACCCCAGGAGACAAATCCCGAGGCTCCCGGCTCATTCATCTCGGCCCAGCTCTCGGCAACCGACTTACTTCAGCGACGAGAACTCCGTCGGCGAAAGGATCTTGTTGCTCTGGCTGACGATGGAGGCGCGGAGGCGCGGGACGATCTCGGCGCGGCGCGGGTCCTTGAACCATGCTCCCCACTTCGCCTGCCGCTCGTTGAGGTCGTTGAACGCCCACAGGTGTACGACCTCGTTCAGCGTCCCGATGTCGGTCGTCCAGAAGCCGACCGGCTTGATCCCATGCTCGGCGAGCAGGGGCAGGAGCTTCGTCCGGATCAAATCCAGGTAATCCGCCATTCCGCCGACGGCAAGCTGATAGGTCCGCAGCTCGTAGATCATCGTTTTCTCCTCTCCGAAAGTGTGGGAGTGGACCCGATCCGAGTACCGCCGTGCGGGGTCTCGGGGCCCTCTTGCTTGGCTCGCGGCTCTAAGCTCGTGGCTCGCCGAGCCCGATCCTTTCTGCGTAGGTGTGGTCAGTCGGTAAGGACTCTACCGGGTTCCGTAATACCCCGATGCCCTCGATCTCCGACTCGATGACGTCTCCGGGGAAGATCGGCCCCGCCATGGGGCTGGCGGTGGTAATGAGATCGCCCGGCTCCAGCGTCCAGAAGGTGGAGACGAAGGCTACGATATCGTCGAACCGAAAGATCATGTTGGACGTGTTCGACTGCGCCTCGACCTTCCCGTTCCGCCGCCGCAGGATCCGAAGGTTGTAAAGGTCCTCCGGCATCGCGTCCGGCGTGACGATCCACGGACCCATGGGACCGTACGTGTCGATAGACTTTCCCCATGGCTGGTACTCGCGGCTCGCGGCCTCCAGCGCCCGCCCGGTGATGTCGTGGAAGATCGTATAGCCGGCAATGAACTCCAGCGCACGCTCCTTCGGCACAGCCTTGCACCGTTTGCCGATCACGCAGGAAAACTCGTACTCGTGATAGACCTCGCCGTACCCCTCGGGAATCCGAATGGGGTCGTCCGGCCCGACCACACACGAAGGGGCCTTGAGGAACACCAGCGGCACGGCCGATTTGGCCAGGCCGATGACCTGGCGGTAGTCCTCGTAGTTCACACCGGTGCACACGATCTTCGACGGCCGGGGGACCGGGGCTCGCAGCGGAAGCTGGTCTATCGCGAAAACGGCGCCAGGCAGGTCATACTTGAGGTCGACGGCGTATTGCAGCGCGCGCCTGGCGGCTGCCATGGACTCGTCGCCACCCCGCAGGAAAGCGAGCATATCGGGCGGCAGCGTGCGATCGGCCACGACCGCCGGCTCTTGATCGCCGAACTCGACCAACTCGTCGAACCAGCGTCGGCGCAAGAGCTCCAGCTCTACGTTCGCCGGTTCCCTGTTTCCCGTCTCGACTAGCGCCGCCGTGAAGGCCGCATTCAAGTCGATCAGCCGTCCGTCTTGCACGGCGCCCACGCGGTCCCGCCCGCAGAGGTCGAAAGTAACGAGCTTCATCCTCACTCCCCTGTCGATGAGTCAATTGGTCAACTGGTCGATTCGTCTCGGAACATCGACACGGCTCTCCCCAGTCGACGAATTGGCCTATTGACTACTCGACTCCTCCAGCGCCGCCAGTTGCGCCGCCTCTTGCTTCAGGGCTTGGCGCTGCCGGCGCACCGCGACAAACGTGGTAAAGGCCGCAAGCGCCAAAATTGTCAAGGCGATGGGCCGCGTGAAGAACAGTGTCACATCCCCGTGGAACATGACGACGGCGCGGCGGTAGTTGGATTCCATCATGCTGCCCAGGATCTGGGCCAGGACCATGGGCGCCACGGGGTAGTCGTACCGGATCATGAGATAGCCGAGGAACCCGAAGATGGCGCAGGTGGCCAGATCGTAGAGTACGTTGTTGATGGCGTAGGAGCCCACCATGCACGTGATGAAGATGAGGGGCACCAGGTACTTCCGGTCGAGGTTGATCACCTGGGCGAAAAAGCGGGCGAAGATGAGCCCCAGGATCACGAACACGACGTTGGCCGAGATCATCCCCGCGAAGATCTGGTGAACCACCTCCGGATGCGCCTGGAAGAGCATAGGCCCGGGCTGCAGGTTGTGGATGGTGAGCGCGCCCATGAGGACGGCCGTGGCCGCGTCGCCGGGGATCCCGAGGGTGATCATGGGTAGGACGTCGCCGCCCGTGCTGGCGTTTTCGCCGCACTGCGCCGCTGCCACGCCGGCCGGGTTGCCTTTGCCGAAGCTTTCCGGTTTCTTCGACGCTCGTTTCGTCTCGGCGTAGCTCAGGAAGGCGGCGGTGTCGGCCCCGATAGCGGGCGTGATGCCCACGATGAGGCCGATGGGGCAGGCACGGAGATACGCCGGCAGGCACTCTTTCAGGTCCTTGAGCGTTGGCAGGATGTTCTTCAGCGTCGCGCTGACCCGGGGTGCCGTAAGGATGATCTCTACTTGGCGGAAGCCCTCGGACAGAGCGAATAAGCCAATGAGCATGGGCACAAAGGACAGGCCGCCGGTCAGCTCCGCGAACCCGAACGTGAACCGCTGGAAGCCTCCCATCGGGTCGAGCCCGATCATCGCCAGAAGCAGGCCCAACAAGCCGGAAATGACCCCCTTGACCGGAGACCGCCCCGACAGCGTGATCGTCACGGCCAGGCCGAAGACCGCCAGGGCGAAGTACTCCGGGGCGGAGAACCGCAGGGCGAAGTTGGCGAGGATGGGGGCGAAGAACGCCAGACCGAGCGCCGTGAATGTTCCGCCGATGCCGGAGGATATGGTGGCAATCCCGATGGCCTTGCCGGCCAGCCCCGCCTGCGCCATGGGGTAGCCGTCGAAGACGGTGGCTGCCGCCGCGGGGGTTCCCGGCGTCTTGATCAGTATCGAGGCGATGCCGCCGCCGTAGATTGCCCCCGTGTAGATTCCGAGCAGCATGACGATGCCGGTGATGGGCGTCATGCCGAAGGTGAACGGCACCAGGATGGCGATCCCCATGGTCGCGGTGAGTCCCGGAATGGCTCCGATGATGATGCCGAAGAACGAGCCCAGGACCAGCGCGACGAGGTTGTAGCCGGAGAGCACCGTACCAAAGCCGTGCAGTAAGAGACTGGGATCAACCATGAGTCAGACTCTCACACCACCGCTAGCGGAACAGACCGCGCGGGAGCGGAACGTTGAGCGCTCGATCGAAGACGACGTAGGTTGCCACTGGAACGACCACGGAGAAGAGAATCAGACGCGTCCACCGGCGCTCGCCCAGAGCCAGACAGAAGCCGAACAGGTACGGGGCCGTTGCCGTCATGAAACCGAGGCGCTCGATGATGACCACGTACACGCCGGTCAGGGCGGCCACCCAGAGAACACGGGCTCGATCGGCACCCACCAGCCGCCCCGGCAGAGTAAGCGATCGGCCCGTGAGCGCTTTGCCTAGCAGGAGCAGGGCGGCGCCAAAGAGCAAGACTGCGACGCCACGAGGGATCCAGGCCGGATTGCCCAGGTCGGGCAGCATGGGCCATCGTCCGGATTCGTAGAAAACGTAGAGGCACACAGGGATAAGACAGAGTGCCGAGAGGATGTCAATCGTCCGCATCGAGACGCGCGACATACGAACTCCGTTCCCGGCTAGGCGCGCGGCGCCCCGCGGCCGACGGCCGCGGGGCGCCTCTGGAGTTAACCGGAAAGACGGGTCCTACTTTTTCTTCAGCAGGCCGACCAATTCAAGCGCGGGCTCCAGGCTCTTCTCCATCCCTCCCAGGAACTCCGCGAACTTGTCATGCTCGAGGTAGGCGCGCGGCAGGGCAAGCTTATCCATGAGCGCGATGTACTCCGGATCCTCGGCGGCCTTTCGGAAGCCGTCACGCAGCACCTTCAACACTTCGGGCGGCGTACCCTTGGTTACGCCCAGGCCGCGCCAGTCGAAGATCATGTTCTCGCTCCGGATTGGATACCCCGCCTCCGCCATCGTCGGCACGTCCGGGAACGCGGGGTGCCGGTTCGGCGCGTTGGCCGCCAGGATCCGCACCTGCTTGGTCTGGTAGAACTGGAGCACCTCGTCCATCCCGCTCGAGCACACCGTGATGTGGCCGCCCACGAGAGCCGTGCGGGTCGGCGCCGCGCCGTCGAAGGGCACAAGGGTGAACTTCAGCCCTTGATCATGGGCGATGGCCACCGCCGCCAGATGCCAGGCACCGGCCGGCCCCGAGTGGCCAACCGTAACCACTCCTGGATTCGCCTTCGCGTAGTCCACTAGGTCCTTCAGGGTCTTGAATTGCGAATCCGCCTTCACCGTGAGGCCCGCGATGCTACGGTTGAGCAGCGCGATGAGGTCGAAATCCCGATAGGACAGATCGGACTGACCAAGGAGCCGGTAGGTGCTGAGGTTGAACGTGATGAGGCCAACCGTATAGCCGTCCGCCTTGGCCCGGGCCACCTGGTTCATGCCGATCACGCCCGTCCCGCCGGTCACGTTCTGCACGTTGATGTTGACGCCGAAGTACTTCTTGCCGTTCTTCACCAGCGTGCGCGCCAGCGTGTCGGTCCCACCGCCGGCGGCCCACGGCACGATCATCGTGATGTCGCGCTCCGGGAACGCCGCCTTCGCCGGCGCCGGGACCAGCAGCGCCACGGCGAGCAAAGCCACCATCAGGAAACCGATCTTCCGCATGACTGCCTCCTTTCGATGTGCCGAACTCGGGACCGATTCCAAGATATGGTCGCGAAACCCACGGCCGGATACTACTCTGACACAGAGGGCTCACATTCATTCATTCCGAACTCACAATTGTCTAGTACTGTAAACCTTTCTCCCACCGGAGGCGCGGGCAATCCGTGCCGACCGGCTCCGGCGCAGGATCTCACCTCTCGTCAGGTCCTCCATTCGGGACGCCGGGCCGCCTGAAGGCCCTCACCATCCGCGCAATCGTGTATCCGATCATCACCACACCCGACGTAGGAACGGCGGCATACCACAATGGTCGAGGCAGCACGAGCATGGGGGAGGTGTTACCTTGGGACTGTAGCGTGAGGAGCCAGCCGTACCAGGTGAACACTCCCAGAAAGCCCAGCATCAGCGCGCCAACGACAACTTCCAGCGCCCGTCCCGCTCCGGAACCGGCCAACGCCTGAGGAATGAAGTCGATCACGATGTGCTCCCCGCTCCGCCAGACAGCCGCTGATCCCAGAAATACCATCCACGCGAAGGCGAGTTCTACGACCTCGTCCTCCCACCCGAGGGCCACCACCGGCCAAAACCGGATGAGGACGATCACCGAGACAAGAACAAGCAGCACAACCAGGCAAACGGAGCTGATCCAGCGCATGGCGGCATCCAGGGCGCGATCGGCCCGGGCCGCTCCGCTGCCAACCGACGACTCAGCCCCGTGGCTCATCGCGTCGCTCCCATGACCAGATTGGGAATCCACAGAACCAATCCGGGGATGTAGGTGATCAGGCCCAGACAGATCGTGATCGCCACGATGTAGGGTCCCAGCTCCCGTGCCAGCGGCCAGATCGGGACCTTGCTGATACTGGAAACGGCATACAGACACATCCCCACGGGCGGTGTCAGCAGACCGATCATCAGGTTCAGGGACATGACGACACCGAAGTGAACCGGGTCAACCCCAACGCGCGCCACCAGCGGCATGAAGACGGGGATCGTCAGGAGCATGATGGCGATCCCCTCCATGAAACAACCCAGGACTAATAGGATGACGTTGACGATCAGGAGCACCAGCCAGCGCTCGTTGGTCAAGGCCATCAGTCCCTCGACAATCATCGTGGGGACGCGCTGTTGGATCAGGAGCCAACCGAAAACGCTGGCGGACGCGATGATGAACATCACCTGGACCGAGTTGCGGACCGTCTCCCACAAGATTCGTGGCAAGTCCGCCGCGCGGATCTCCCGGTAGACGAACATGCCCACCAACAGGGCGTAGACGCTCGCCACGGCTGCCGCCTCAGTCGGGGTGAATACGCCGGCCAGAATCCCCCCGATGATGATGAGGGGCGACCCCCAGGCCGGCGCGGCGTGGACCGTGGCCCGGGCCAACTCCCACAAGGTGGCCCGCCGGTCTCGTGGATAGCCGCGCTTCTTCGAGATGATGGCTACCGTGATCATGAGAAGGATGCCCATCAGGACACCGGGCAAGAATCCTCCCAGGAACAGGCGTCCGACGGACGTCCCGGTCATGCTGCCGAAGATCACGAAGGGAATGCTGGGGGGGATGATGGGGCCGATGGTGGCCGCGGCACCCACCAGGGCGGCCGAGAAGACCCGCGGATACCCGGCCTTTTCCATGGACGGGATGAGGATGTTGCCGGTGCCGACGGCATCAGCCACCGCCGCGCCGGACATCCCTGCCATGATCATGTTGGTGACCACGGTCACGTGCCCCAACCCGCCGCGGATGTGCCCCACCAGGCAGTGCGCGAAATGGATCAAGCGGGTCGTAATTCCCCCCGTGTTCATCAGGTTGCCCGCGAGGATGAAAAAGGGAATGGCGAGGAGAGTGAAACTAGTGGTGCCGGAGTACATCCGCTGCGGA